>Ga0209709_10000011_pt1 | contig 176251 bp, 138 predicted proteins | sample ArcticOcean_MG_C_2_FD_187435 | JGI IMG/M metagenome (GOLD analysis project Ga0209709, IMG submission 187435) | Marine microbial communities from western Arctic Ocean - ArcticOcean_MG_CB4_136 (SPAdes) (version 2) | ecosystem: Environmental > Aquatic > Marine > Oceanic | place: Arctic Ocean...
ATGCATAAGTTGTGGTGGGCCTGCCTGGATTTGAACCAGAGTCTGTTCGTCCCAAACGAACAAGCATAGACCAGACTAACCCACAGGCCCTGTGGTGTTCGTTCCACCGACCAATATGTCATGAAGGTTACTAGAGCCATGTCCATTCTTTATGTCCGGAGCGTATAATTAAACCTTCAAATTCTGAAGTTTCTATAAGTTCTTCAGCAGTGATATTTGTAATTCCATTATGATGCAATACTTTTACCAAGTTTTCTAGCTTCAATACACCATTAACATCAATAGATTTCTTAATAACATTTTGAAATTTTCTAAAATTATTAATTTCTTCTATTTTATTATTTGACTTTAATGACGCTTTTTTTAATTTGGATTTTATGATATTTTTAACTTCATCTGGGGCATTTGCTGAAGATACAGCAATACTCAATTCTTTAGATGAAGAAAAACTATTTAATATCTTTAAATCAATAGTTTTTGAACATCTTGAACATGACATTCTATTTCCTTTCTTAATACCAAAATGGTGCCCACAAGTACACTTAACTAAATTCCAATAGACATGCACGGTCCTCTGAAGATATATTAGTTCAATAAATTGTCTAAAAAACGAACAAAAATACGCTGATTTATTGAAGTAAGTGTCCTACGCTAGTTTATCATGTCATCAGTCAGAGGAATAATTGGTTTCATTTCTAGTTTTATTTTGATACTTATTTCAATTTACAGTTTTACCATCGATAATTCATTAACAACAGAAGTATGGAGTTTTCTATTATTAGCACCATTACCTTTAGCAATAGCATTAGCCCCTAAAAATACTATTAATTGGAAAACAAAAAAGGATGATTGGGATGATGACATTCAAGAAGTTGAAAATGAAAACATAGATCCATTAGAATTTGGTTATGATATACCAATATTATAACTTATAAGAGCCTTAAAGTTTCTAAGTTATCAGGAGCGTAGGTTTGAACCTTAAATTTCTCCCTTAACCCTTGCCTAAATGCATTACATGTTTGTGAGTCTCCATGGTGGCAAATTATTTTCCTAGGAGTAGGATGTAACGCAGAAACATAATCCATTAATTGGTTCCTGTCAGAGTGACCACTGAAACCATCAATTATTACCATATTACAATTAACAGCAATCATTAATGTCTGGCCTCTATCTACAAGAGGGACTGCAGAATGTCCATCTTGTAATCGACGCCCAAGAGTCCCAGATGCTTGATACCCTACAAAGCAAAGAGTGTTGCCGTGTTCAGGAGCCCAGTGCTTGAAATATTCTATTATCGGCCCTCCGGTCATCATACCACTAGTTGCTAAAACGATACAAGGGTTAGTTTCCAAGAGAATTGATTCCCTTTGTTTATGGGACTCTACTTGTTTAAACCAGGGAGAATTAAATGGATTTTCATCTCCACCTTTGAGTAGTTTTTTTCGTAAGTCTCTATTTAGAAAATTAGGGTGACTAGAATGAATAGCGGTGGCTTCGGAAATCATTCCATCTAACCATACTGTCACAGGTTTAACTTTACCGGATTTAAATAATTCATCAATAGCAATCATCACTTCTTGGGATCGACCAACCGCGAAAACAGGGCTAAATATTTTACCACCCCTGTTCAGAGTATCAATGATTAAATCTTGTAATTCGTGACTTGCTTGTTGCCTTGTAGGTTGTATATTCTGAGGCCCACCATATGTTGATTCAATCACTAATGTATCTACTTTTGGAAACCTAACCGTAGCAGCGTCGAAAAGCCATGATTTTTCATATTTTATATCTCCTGAGAACAATAATCTGTGTTCCGATTTACCTTCACCTATCTGAGTATATACACTAGAGGACCCAAGAATATGGCCTGCATTTTCTAAAGTTATTTTGATATCAGGTGAGATATCAGTTTTTTCTCCCCAATTAATATCAACAGTATGTTTTATACATTCTTGGATATCTGTTTTAGAATAAGGAGGTTCATTACCCTCTGCTAATGCTACTTTGATGTAATCTATTTGAAGTAATGTCATTAAATCCCTAGTTGGTGGAGTACAATAAACCGGACCTCTATACCCATATTTGAATAAAACTGGAAGCATTCCGATGTGATCAACATGAGCATGCGTTATTACGATAGCATCCAAATTATCTAATGGGAGTAATTCAGGAGCTGAGAAAAACGGTTGAGTTTCGTTTCTATTAGTCGTAGGTTTAGCGCCACAGTCAACAAGTATTTTAGATTCATTTGTAGTTACTAAATGCATTGCCCTACCAACTTCCCTATAGGAACCAAGTGCCGTTACTCTAACCCAGGGAACTCCGGGCCTTTTTGGCCTGTAGATTCTAGTCCCAAATTTCCGTAATAATGCTTTTCTATCGCTTGCCATTTCTTTCCTATATCTTCGAATATCATGTTGAGTCCTACTTGCAATAGCAGGGGCCCTTACTACATTGACTAACCAGCCAATCTCATCCCTTAGTTGTTGGATATGAATTCCTTTTGGACCTACTGCTGATGAGGGGTCATCACACTCAAGAATAATCTCAGACAAAGCTGGATCTAACCATGTATTTGTTAAACCTGCTTCTGGAGGAATGTATTTAGAAACAGCTTGATATATTGCAGTTTCATCTGCTAAAATATCAGGATGAGGACGGATTACTACCCTACGTTTAATTAATTTTGCAATCTGTACAGTTAGACTATCTCCACTGCCAATGAATAAAGAAGGTTGTTTAGTTATTATAGCAATAGATCCGGACTCTAAATCAACATCATAATCTATGTGTTTAGGTATTATTGAAGCTATTCTCTTTTTCATCTCAACTAATGACAAACGCATATACAAACATCCCTTCCAAGCAAAGCCTGCTAAACTAGTACGTCGAAAATGTGCACTAGGGCAGGAGTATGATTAGAGAGATGAAAGAAGAGACTTTAATTCTTCTTCGGATAGTAATTTGAAACCATCTTTTGGAGTAATAACGGCTAAATCCATGCCATTACCACTTGCTGCATCTCTTTGTGCAGAAGCAAGAAGTGACTTAGCAGCAACTTTTAATGCATCTTCACGTGACATGTTATCTCGGTATTGGTCTTCTAAAACTCCATACATATAGGGGCTTCCAGATCCAGTTGCGCAATAAACGTCGGGAATGGATCCACCAGCAGCATCAATGCTGTACACACTAGAGCCACTTTTATCTACTCCAACTATTAATAATTGTACATGATGAGGGCGGCCGACTAAAATATTAGCAGTTAAAGTTGCAGCGCCTTTTACAGTCATTGGAGAATCTCTTTTTAATTCGTAAAGGCGTAATTCAGATGCTAGTGTCCTAGACAATGATTGAGCATGCCCTACTAATCCAGCAGTTGTAAGTGCAATAGAATCTGAAATTTGGAAAACTTTCTGGACGCTTTTATTGGCTATAAAATGCCCCATAGTAGCCCTATGGTCGGCACCAACTACTACCCCTCCATCGAATGTTATACCGATAGTACTAGTTCCAGTTTTTACTACTTCAGAAGACATATCCATTAAAATCACCTGCTGTGGAAGAGTTCCCAGCAAACCTAACTGAAATCCAGCCCCTTATGAATGCGACGGGAGCAGATGCTCAACAAAGAGCAAATCCACATATAATTATTAAATCTACTTTGATAACATAGAAGAAGTCAAGGGTATGATTTAGTTCGAAGTAACATGAGCAGCGAAGGCAGAGAACCACGCTGGATTGAAATGGAAGAAACCTCTTTGACTAAAGAGTTGAATATAGAACCGGGGGAAAAATATCATGACCTTGGTGATAAGTATCCTAATTCTCCAATTCCAAGAGGCCCTGGAGATACCATAATCCATAGAGCCGTACTTGAAGATTTGACTGGAGTTCCTCCCATTTTAAATTGGATTTCGGACGGAGATTTAGTAATAATCGAAATGTCACAATTAATGAAAAGAGAGACAGAATTAAGCATTGCTGTTAGCAAAATTAGGGATTTCGTTGAACTTGATTTATCAGGAACAGTATTGCTTTTAGGCAAAACTAGATTATTGTTATTACCACCAGATTTTGACGGGATTGAACAATTAAATTAGACACAGGGGGTGTAAATTGTGGAAAGTATCATAGATCAATCTTGTCCAATTTGTTTTGCCGACACAGGATTAAAACTATTTGTCCATATTTCTGAAATTCCGTACTTTGGAGAACACACACAAATGACAATGTTATGTGACGATTGCGGATGGAAAAACACTGATTTTATACCCGCCGAAGGTAAAAAACCTGGAGCTTGGTCAATTAAAATTACTAATGAAGAACATATGTCTATAAGGGTCATCAGATCTTCCTCTTGTACGATAAAGATTGAAGAAATTGGCTTAGAAGTAGAGCCTGGAAGTAATTCAAGTGGATATATAACTAATGTAGAAGGAGTCCTAAATAGATTCAAAGATATTGTTGAAATGTTACTTAGACAGGCAAAAAGAGATAATGATGATTCAATTGAAGATTGTATTAATCTATTAGAAAAGATTGAAGAGATTAGAATTGGGAGAAGAGAAGTAGAAATGGTATTGTTAGATCCAATGGGGCATAGCCAAATCTTACATGAAAATGCTATAGCAAGAGAATTGGACGAAAATGAAATTGCTGAATTACCAATTGGACCTAGCATTCCAGTCTTTGATATAGAAAATAATTAGAGTGCATCTGGTGCTAAGAATTCTTCTGCCCTACCTGCCCATTCGTCCCTTTTTTCAGATAAATCGTTTAGCCATGATGTCGCATTTTCCATACATATATTTTTCATCTCTCCTGCTAAAAGTTTACCACTTTCGTAATCTCTTTGAATTTCATTTAGATGATTATCATCAGCTTCGAAGAAATATTGTAAATATTGAAAAGCGACATCTTTAGAACAATCTCCACCTAATCTTCTGTGTTCTTCTATAGTGGATTGCCCACCACTATATGCTCTCTTAACTTTCTTCTCCATCTGAGATATGCTATCATCCATGAAAATAGTAGTTTCTGGCTTTGAAGAGGACATCTTATCTCCTGTCATTCCAACAGCAAATCTATGATACGTAGAACAGGGAGGCATGATACCCATTCCACCTAATTTTCTTTCTAATTGTAATAAACTTAATTTTAAGGAAGATATATCATTATTTGAAGCCCCAGGGACGTCAATAGTTCCATGCTTTGGATTAGGAAAAATATCAGCAAATCCTAATTTTATAATCGAGTTCTTCATTCTATCAATTAAGTTATTTCTTACTTCGCGATTAAATTTTCCATCTTCAGAAATTCCCATAATCTCAGAATTATCATCCTGAATAGAAAGAGCCACAGTGAGGCCGCCTTGCTTTCTAGGTTTTACATTAAACCAATTCGTTTTACTAACAATTCCTCTAGTTAATCGAAGATGAGGATCTTGATCTATCCCTACAGGGACTACAATAGGACGTAATCCTCCGAATTGCTCTAATTGAGGATGGACTATGTCTCCTGCTTGTACAAGAGGTGCTTGTACATGGGCTAAATTTGTATCTCCTCCAAAACCATAAATTGCTTCGAATTCAGAAATATTAGTACGGCGTCCAAGTGTAAAGGCTAAACGTTGTACTTCTGGCCTTTTACTCTGAAAATAAACATTTGTAGATTTTGGATCAAGTCCTAATGCGGCATAATTGATAATGTACTCATTTATTGCGACTTCTCTTCCTTTTGATAAAGAAGTAGAACGAGTAGCTAAAGCCTCCAAATCTGCAACCGCCACAGTTATGTCTCCTCCTTGTTCTTGAAACCATTTTACTTGCTCAATAACCATGCTATGGCCAAGATGCATTTTTCCGCTCGGCATTAAACCCGTTAAAACGCCAAATTTTTCTTTTTTCTTTATTGAATTTAAGATTATATCTAAATCTCGATGTGCAAATATTATCCCTCTTCTGTGAAGAATGTTTGGATTTGGAATTTTAGATAATTCTATAGAATCTAAACCGAATTGATTAGTTATTCTATCATAGTCAGTAGACTGTTCAGAAGACCAAGGATCTATACGTCGTCCATCTATCATAACTACGCGCTAATGATGTGTGCAATCAAACCATCGATGATAATTAAAACATTTTGACCGTTAAAGACAATAATGAAAACCCACCGGGCGCATATATGGCCGTCATTCATTGCCTAGGAACAGGACTTGTTGGATCATATGTTGCAAAAAAATTAGCAGAAAATGGCCATCAAGTATATGCTCATGATATCAACCCAGATATTACTTTGGTAGACTATCCAAACATAACTATCGAAGAAGGTGACGCTTTAGAAAAATGTAGTGACATAATAAATTTAGGTAAATTCGATATAATAGTAAATATGTTACCGGGAGACATTGGGCATACTGTGATAAAAAAATTGTGTAAATACGATGTCAAAGTTGTCGATTTAAGTTTTAGTGAAATTACGCCAGATATAGTTATTGCAGAATGTGAAAATATGAATGCAACAATATTATGGGATGTTGGAATTGCCCCGGGGCTATCAAATATGTTGCTTGCAATGGCATATAGAGAATTTGGAAAATTGAAAAATGGTGAAATTAGAGTTGGAGGAAATCCAGTTGAAAAGAGAGGTATTTGGAATTATATGGCCCCTTTTTCACCCAAGGATGTGATTGCAGAATATACTAGGCCCGCAAGGGTTGTGCGGGATTCGAAAATTACGATTATTGAAGCCTTATCAGATAGACATTCAATCGAAGTATCCGGAAAAGGGACAATGGAGGCTTTCTTGACTGATGGTTTACGTAGTATTTTGTATTCAATTCCTGCACTAGATTTATCCGAATATACTGTTAGATGGCCTGGGCATATACAAAAATTTATTGATGAAAGAGATAATAATACACTTAATTATGATAAATTATTAAAAGAATGGAAATACGATAGTGAAATTAAAGAATTTACATGGATGGAAGTAAAAGCAACAGCCTATAATGGCGAAAAAGTGAAGTGGATAATATCTGATGATGGCGATAAAGATGGACACTCTATGGCCAGATGTACTGGATTAGTGACAGTTTTTTGTGTTGAAGAATGGTTAAAAGATCCTGATATGCTAACAAAGGGTGTGCACCCACCGGAAAATCTCCATTCAGAGGTCATTGAAAGAATTATAGGTAAAATGAAAAAAGAAAATATTAATATTGAATTTGAGAGAAATAATTAATTTAGCAACGTTTGATTTTTATCCCTAAGCAATAACCATTTTATCACCATTGGCGTTGCAATTAAGGTCCCTAAAGCTATAACAATTATAGGCCAACTAAATTCAGGCTCAGCCGTTCTTTCAATCAACCATGTGAACAATATTGGAGACCCCAAAAAATCTGATGCCGATTCCCTCATGTTAGAAACATGATGGCCAACTACAGTAACTCCGTGATGCAAGTTATTGAATGTATATAGTGGATTAATGCTACTAGAATTTATATCAAAGGAATCGAATTGTAAAACGAATGTTTCACCTCGAGGGATAGTAATGATGACGCCCCCGGGCGATAATCTATATCCATATTTTAAGTTTTGATCTGACGAATTTAATATCGGAATCGTATTGCCATTTGAATTTATTATTGAAAATAAAGTAGAGTTTGAGGCTAACATGATACTACCTGGGACGCTCCAATCATTACTTTCATTGATATTTGGTAATGATAAATATAATTTATCATCAACCAAATTATATGATATATCTTCACTAGATATTTTATGATTATGCCACTCCCCCCATGTAGTAAACCAAATATTATCATTATTTTCTAACCATTTTAATGCTTCTTTATCTTCCCTAACTTTGATATCATAAATTCTTGCTATCCAATATATACTTACTAACGAGTCTTCTTCTGCAGATTCTAAGATTGAAATATTTGCTACATTCTTTTCCAAACTACCTCCATTACGATTAGCAACAAAAAGTCCCACAGGAGTTTTGTCTACTTTGTCCCCGACTACCATAAAACCTGAATTAACAAGTTTGGCTGCAGTAAGTGAATTAATTTCCCCTGAAGGAACACCATATGATATTGGACTTACACCCCACCTGGAGGAATTAGTTTGAGATAATAGATAATTTTTACAACCATCAATAATCCAATCACCTTCATTGATATTTATGCCTTCATATCCGTGACAACCAAATTCGTCACCCGTTGCAAGCCTTTCTGGCCCAATTAAATTCTTAATCCAACCATCTGACTTCCATTCTGTTGCCATTACAGGAGATATAGTAGGAATTATAAAGATAATAACTAACAAAACACCTTTGACCCCTAACTTCGTCATGAACATCGGAAATATATCTAAGATATGAGTACTTGCAATATTTAGTAAAGGCTAAGCGATAGATACAATACGATTGGATATGAGTGAAGGTTTGGAGAGGAATCTTGAGCAATTTTCAAACTTAGTTAAAATTAATGGCACAGGAAAGGAATTTAAAACTCCATTTTTATACAAATTCTTAATAAAATATATTAGAATTATTGGAAGAAGTTTTACCAGAGTTAATTATTATGGTTTAGAAAAATTGCCCAAAAGAGGCCCCGTAATAATCATAGGTAATCACACTTCAAACATAGATCCAATTATCAAAATAATGGGCAATGCTAGGCCCATCCACTATTTAGCTAAAGAAGGGCATTTCAAAAAAGAGCCGAATCGTACAATAATGGTTAGTACTGGCCAAATAGAGACTTTCCGAGAAACTGGAGGAAGGGATGCTTTAGCAAGAGCAATAGATGTATTAGAATCCGGTTTGTGCCTTGGACTATTCCCAGAAGGAACTAGATCAAGAAGTGAAATTGCTCCTTATTTGCAAAAAGGAAAAACAGGAGTTGCCAGGATTGCTGCTAGTTTTCCTAATATTCCAGTAGTTCCTATGTGCATAATTGGTGCAAGGGAAATGATGGCCCCTGGAGATAACATCATTAGAATATGGAAAAAAGTAGAAGTCATAATTGATGAGCCCATTACATTCAACGAATGGCTTGTAAACGTAGATGGAGAAAATATGAGTGAATATCAATTATCAGAATTTATAAATTTAGATAAAGACATTAGGGATCAACGAATGAGGAAAATATATAGAAATTTTACCGATCAATTAATGATGAAATTAAAGAATTTAGGCGCTCCCTGATTAATTATTTCCGTAGCGTTGAAGGACTGACAGCATAGGCGGTAAGAATAGATGCAACAGTACTTGGAGTTTCTTCGGAGAATTTTAGAAAACGGTCAAGAAAAATCAGACAGGACGGGGACGGGAACAAAATCAGTATTTGGCCATCAAATGAGATTTGATTTATCAAATAGTTTCCCCGCCATTACAACTAAAAAAATTCATTGGCCTAGCGTCATTCATGAATTATTATGGATACTTTCTGGAGATACAAACACAAAGTATTTACAAGATAATGGTGTTAAAATATGGAATGAATGGGCAGATTCAGACGGAAATCTAGGGCCAGTTTACGGGGAACAATGGAGAAAATGGTCAAATGCCGAAGGTAACGTAATAGATCAGATAGCAGATGCAATCGATATGATCAATAATGAGCCAGATAGTAGAAGAATTATAGTTTCGGCATGGAATGTTGGAGAGTTGGATAAAATGGCATTAATGCCTTGTCATGCATTTTTTCAATTTTATGTTAATGATGGAAAACTCTCATGTCAACTTTACCAAAGAAGTGCCGATGCATTTTTAGGAGTTCCATTTAATATTTCTTCCTATAGTTTACTAACATGCATGATTGCACAAATATGTAACTTGCAACCTGGTGAGTTTATTTGGTCAGGAGGAGATTGTCACTTATATCTAAATCATATTGATCAAGCTAAATTACAAATTAATAGAGAGCCCCTCTCACAACCAAAATTAATTTTAAATCCGGAAATCAAGTCTATTGATGATTTTAGTTATCAAGATATTGAAATTTTAGATTATCAATATCATCCCCCAATATCAGCACCAATTTCAATATGAGGTTTCAAAATGTTAATTGCAATGATTGTAGCAATGGATGAAACCGGTGCTATCGGAGACGGAAATACAATACCATGGAAGTTATCTGACGATATGGCGAGATTTAAACAAATAACAGAAGGTCATGGAAATAATGCAGTAATTATGGGCAGGAAAACATGGTCTAGTTTACCTCAAACATTCAGACCATTACCAGATAGATTGAATATAGTGATGTCCCGTAATTCAAAGTGGAAAGAAAACGGTTCTGAAAGTGCAATTTACCCAGGTAGAGCAATTGAAATTGCTCATTCTGAAGCATGTGAAGAATGTTGGATAATTGGAGGATCTCAAATATATGAATTATTTATTGAACTGGTAGATGAAATACATATAACAAGAGTGCATGCCAAAAATAGTGGCATAATTAAGTTTCCAAAATGGAATAATAAGGATTGGACGGAAGAAATAATTGAAACCAAAAAAAATGATGTTAAAAATGAATTTGATACTACATACTCGATATGGAAAAAATCATAATCAATCATTCTTATAATCAGTAATTCTAATTCCTAATCCACCTATTATTGAAGGCCTCTTCATGATGATATCCATTTTATTATGGAATTCTTTTTCTAAATCTATCTCTAGGGCTAATGAGTGCCCTAAAATGAGAATTAATAAGTCAGCTAATTCTTCCGATATCTGATCGTGATTTTTTCCTTTTGTTATGGCTGCGGCGAACTCACCTAATTCCTCAACAGTTAGGGCGATTCTATATCCCATATCATGACCCTTATTTTCTTCACTTGAAAAAGAGTGCTTTGAATGGAATTCTGCTACTCTTGACATCATAGTATTCCATTGGCCATCAATTTCATAATCCTTATTGATTGATATCCAATCCTTTACCGTTAAGGGTCTACTCATATTTATTGAGTCGGCGTCAAGGCCATCAAATTTGCCCATACATTAGTTAGCTTTAATTAATAAATTAATGCAATTAGAAAATTGTTGAATAATGAAATTAGCATTCTTTTCAATATCTTCATGATATATTTTAATTTTGGAATCTTTTGGGTTTCTACCTGATGCCCAATTAGCTGCATATAGCATAGATAAATATGGAATAGTCAACTCAGAAATTAATCTAGATTCTGGCCCTAATGTCATATTTACTACATTTGCCCCCATTTTTTCTAGGGCGTTAATTTCTACCGGTGTTTCGAATTGAGGGCCATTGCATTGGGCAACTACTAAATTATTAGTTTTGGTTTTTTGGAGGGATTCTAAGATAATACTTAACTTTATTGAAATTTTTTTATCAAAAATAGATGTTCTATCGGCATGAAACGCCAATGAATCATGAAACGACCAAGAATGTTCTGAAAAATCAATGATGTCTGAAGCTAAACCAATCTTACCGGGAGGGAAATTAGGATCCATAGAACCGACGGAATTTATACTTATAATTACATCAGGAGTAGTACTAGATGCAGCGTGGATATTCGCCCTATGTTCAATTGAATGAGGTGGTGTGATATCTCCATTGATAGAGTGGTGCCTATAAATAAAAAATAAAGAATCGTGATTTTTATTAATCAATTGGATAGGAGTTTGCCCCCATTTGGAATCGCACCTGATTGTTTCTAAGTCGGCCCCCCATAAATTAGAAATTGCATTAGGAAGATAGGATAGTCCTGTCCCATAAATCACACATACGCGTACCATTATGTACTATCGTAAACGGTTGTAATAAAAGTCTTTCACAGATTATTCATTTAGACGGTCAATCAAATCAGCTTTTTTTCCAGAAACTGCTTTCCCTGCTTCCTTCAATAATTCTTTTAATTGGGGGACAGTCATAGATTTATAATCAATAGAATCTGATTTATTGGTATTTTCTTCAACTACTGTTTCTTCAACTACTGTTTCTTCAACTACTGTTTCTTCAGCAATTTCAGATATATCAGCACCAGCTTCTGCCGCAACTAATACGTCACTCTCTTCTTCTTGAACTACTACTTTGGATTTTTCACTCTGGTAAATCTCATCCAAAGTAGGTCCTTCATCTAATAAAACACCAGATTGGAGCAATTGAACACGTCTGAATATAACATTCTTTGCAGGTTGGATTTTCGTTACTTCTTCCTTCATGGAGTTTTCCAGAGTACCGTCAAATATTATTTTCTGAAGTTCAATCCATGTGGAACTAGCCCCAATTCTTAGTATAGTATTTCTCGCTATAGTACGCATTTGTTGTTTTTGGCTTGCCTTAATTCGACCTCTAGAAATAATTAATGGTTTAAATCGTATGTAATAACCGTCTTTAGAAACTAAGTCAACTGTGTCATCGATTTTACCTCTTTCTCTCCTGACCAGACGCCTTACGTGATCTTTCATTAAATCATAACCAACAAATTCGGTCAAGGCATCTTTGTTCACCACATTAGTAACTTTAAATTGAATTTTGACATGCATCTTGGAGAAGTCCCCATCTAATTCATTCTGCATTATTTCATAATGGCGCCCCATTACTCTCTCATCATCCTCAGCAATAGTTTCCCCTATAACCTTGAAAGACCAAGGATTACGAGGTGCTCGAATCGAGTACCATCTCTTTGATTTCCACTTATCTTTCTGTTTTCTTGCTGCTGCCCTTGATACTGCTCCTTTTGCCATAATAAAGACCTCTTCTGCTGGGGGCTACCCCAATTGCAATCCATGCGAAATGAGTTGAGTATTTGAACAAGGCACATCACGAGAACAAATACACATAGGATTTAATTCAAAGACTTAGACGTTTTGGATGGTATATGAGCATGCATGGTGCAACATGGAGAGTACATACGAGCTCCCTAGATGATGTTGAATTGATACAGGATGCCATATCATGGATTGCGGGAGATGAATCTACTATATCAATCGATAAAGACAAATCAATACATGGGGCAATTCAAAAAGCTATTATTGCTAAAGTTGACCGAAAGAGTGGAGCTATTGAATCATTAGAGAGGCTCGGTATTGAAATTTTACAAGAACTTTTAGACGATGATTTAGGAATGAGAATTGATGATGACAAAAATATGCACATAAGAATTGATGTTGCAAATTTAGTACAAAAGAAAATATCCATATCTAAAACAGATGCTAAAAAATTAGTTGCTAAGGGAATATTCAAAATAGAATGCTACCCTGGTGATGATCCTGTAATTGTCCTAAGTAAGTTAATAAATAACATAATAAAAAAGAATAAAAATATAAATTTGTAATTATTTCTAACCAAGTATTAAAAGGCCTTCCTTCTATCGCAATGATAGGAATTAATATGACTCACGTAGTTACATCGGCATGTGTTGGCCATAAATATCAGGATTGCGTAGCTGTTTGCCCAGTTGAGGCTTTCAAAGAAGCTGATACTTATCTTGTGATAGATCCCGATGAATGCATAGATTGTGGAGCGTGTATACCTGAATGTCCAGTCAATGCTATTTTTACTGATACAGATTTACCAGATGAAGAAGAAGAATGGCTACAAAGGAACGAAGATGAAGCTCCACACTTAGAAATAGCTGAGGGAGAATCTCCCGTCTTAGCAGATAAATAATTTATTATCCCTATTTGCAATTCTTGATGAAACATTACTGGAAGGAAATAATATGACGCAAAATTTGGATATGGCTGACCTCCTCCATGGGACTGAATTGTTGAAGAGAGGTTTTGCAAGAATGCAAGAGGGTGGCGTCATTATGGATGTAGTAGATGCTAAACAAGCGCATATTGCAGAAGATGCAGGTGCGGTTGCAGTTATGGCCCTAGAAAGAGTTCCAGCAGATATCAGGGCCGATGGCGGCGTCGCTAGGATGAGTCATCCCCAAATGATAAAAGAAATAATCGAGACTACATCAATACCTGTAATGGCAAAAACAAGAATTGGCCATGATGGAGAGGCCCGAGTCCTAGAAGCATTAGGCGTCGACATGATAGATGAATCAGAAGTATTGACGCCAGCAGATCCATTTTTTCATATTTCAAAAAAGGATTATGCAATACCGTTTGTTTGCGGATGTACAAACTTAGGAGAGGCAGTCAGGAGAATTGCTGAAGGTGCTGCAATGATCAGAACAAAAGGTGAAGCCGGTACAGGGAATGTAGTAAGTGCAATACAACATGCTAGATTAGTTAAAAATGAAATTAGTGCCTTATCTAACAAAAACGAAACTGAAACTGAAATTGCCATTGACAAAATTATGGAAGGTTACCAAAAATTAAAACATGTTTCAGAATTTAATATTAATCCAATAGAAACTCCTTTTGGAACAATGGAAAACCTTAGAAATGATGTGGTAAAGGTTTTTGAAGAAGTTATGAAGAAAAATAGACTACCAGTAGTTACATTCTCAGCAGGGGGCATAGCTACGCCTGCAGATGCTGCTTTATTGATGCGACATGGAATGGATGGAGTGTTCGTCGGCTCCGGGATTTTTAAGAGTGAAAATCCCAAAATGACTGCCGACGCGATAGTTTTGGCTACGCATCATTTCCAAGATGCGAAAATAGTAACTGAAGCCAGTGAAATGATGGGAAAACCTATGAAAGGATTGGAAATAGATAACTTGGAAACCAGATACCAAGATAGAGGTTACTAATTTACTGTTTTCTTCCTCTAGAAGTTCCTAATTTCCGAGATTTCTTTTTACCTTTTGTTTTAGAATTAGTAGCGAAATCATTTCCAAGAGTGCCGCCAAATGTTAACGACCCGGTCTCCATCAACTGGTCTGAGAGAGAATTGGCTAGGTTTTCGTCCTTGTCAGGCGTAGTTAGAGATTCCCTTACAGATTTATTGTGATTTTCAATTGCCAGTCTTCCTTCTTCGATTTCTGCTTTCATCTCATCCCTAATCTCATTTACTTTTTTGAGAATTTCTACTATAGACGCGTGTACTTCATCAGCATTTTTTCTACCTTCAACAAATGCTTCATGTAATCTATCTCCTTCTGCTTTAATAAAATCTCTTTCTTCAAACATTGGTTTTATTTCATCCCAAATTTCATCAGCGTGATTATGAGCATCGATCATCATTTTATGTTGTGAATCAGCTTCAGATTTTAATAACTGAATAGATCCTTCCATATCTCCTAAATCTAAAGTTAGTATATTAAAATCTTCAACCAAAGGTGACAATTCTTCACGTTTTAGTATTAATTTTTTTAAAACCTTGAGTAAGGAATTCTCTTTCTTTAAAGAGATAGTTCCATCTGTCATTATTTGCCTTTCGATTCTTTCGATTTCACCCACTGCTTCTGAAAGTTGTAAAATTACAGATTTGGTGCCCTTATTATCATCTCTTTTACCTTTCTTTTGGGAGATTAATTCACGAATTTGGTTTTGTATTTCATCTCTTTTCATCTGATGAGTCTTTGCTACAAGTCTGATTTCCTTTTGTTTATCTAAAAATTCTTTTATTCTCTCTCTTAATTCCTTGCCTTGTTCTTGTATGGCATTCCGAGAATCTGCGGCTCTTCTGGCTAATTCTGAATAATTGTTTCGCTGATCACGCATTCTCTTTAGTTTAGTTTCCATTGCATGAAGGCGGTTTTGAAGATCTTCATCTTGGCTTCCCCTCTCGTCACTCATAAGCCTGCGAGAAGCATTTCCTTATTCAAGGAAACTAAAGTCCGAGCAATGATAAAGCGAATGGTATAAGCGGTGAAAATACTGCAACCATCGCTCCGACAATGAACAATGCGCCAGTCGTAAGTCTAAGTCTCGTAAATATATCCGATCGGACTTGAACAGTTAGTACCCTGCCTGAGATGAGATTTCCTGATGGATCTTCTAATCTGACTGTAACAGTAGCTTCACCTGTCGAAGAAGGAATCAGGCTCTGCCATATAATTCTTGTAGAAATCAATATATCTGGGAGTATGTCAGCAATTGATTTGTTAGATGAAAAAATCTTAGCTTTTTGCGGTGGGACTACTAAGCGATAAACGCATTCATTTGGTCTAAAGTCTGGTGTTTGCACTCTTAGAATAAGTTCTTTGCTTTCGTCACTCTGATTTAGAACATATGCGAAAAGATTTGCATTTCCTAGAGTTAAGTTTTCCATATCTACATCAAACCATATATCTTTTTCTTCAATATTATTATTTTGAGTATGCATACGTAGGCGATCATGAAGACGGAAAAATGGAGCACATCGTTTTTCAGCATGGGTCAGTAATCGATTCCAAGTTTCTTCCCCTAAATCAGGGTGATTAAAAATTTGTTCAATAAAATCATCATCAACGATTGTGATTAAAACGTTGCGGAATTCATTATCTGAAATTAACCCTGAGCGCCTTAAGTGAAGTAAATGAAGTAAATTCTCTTGGAGGTCTGTTATTGTTTTACCTTTTCTTAATTTAGAAGATAATGAATTGACATAACTAGAGATTTTAACTAAAAGTAATGGATCGACATGGGAACGAATTACGTCTGAAAATGGTCTTTTCAACAATGCTGGATGGATTGGAGTACTAAAAGCATCCAATAATCCCCATGGATTAACAGTATTAAAACGGGGTCTGCTAGAAATCATATAGACTCCATGTCCAGAAAGTAATGCACCAGTGGATAGTGCAATCATAGAAGGTAGTTCTGTGGAATTATTTGTTGAAAAATATAATGATATAGAAAGCAATATTGTCGTAAGAAACATTAGAGCTGTTGTTACTATTAATTGCCTCGAAGAACCATCTATTATTGCTTTCATTTGAGCATAACCATGAGCACTATTGAAAGTGATGCCGGAATTAGTAATTTCTTCTGCCTCCAATGTAAAAATTTGCCTAGTTACATATATCAGCCTAAGAAGAATTAGTAATAACGACATATCTGCTACCATTATGAGTAATGATGCAAAATATATGGAAGTGGATATTTCCATTCCTAGGAAAATATCTTGAACGCCATCTACCCACCAATCAGGATTAGTATCACTAAAAGATTGTGCTAGACCAAATAATAACACCACAATAAGAGGGAGAAAAAGAATTAGCCTAGCACCACTGCTTATCAATAAATCATCGATTCCTGTTAAAATGATTTCTTGATATTTATATTTTGATTTTAAATCAATATTACTTCCTAAGTAGATATCATCTTCTTTAATTTCTAAATTAATATTACTTAATTCTAAATTCGGAACACTTGGAATAGACTCAGATAATGTGTCTAGCATTGATTCTAATTCAGTTTTAGTATTATTTGAATCTGAATCTTTGGAATCGTCTAACAAATTATTGCCCCCTCTTATTCGGAATAGCTAGAGACTCGTACTAATATTTTGTGAGAAAGAGAGTTTGAAATATCTAATATATTATCTTCAAATATAAAATTACCATCGACATTTTTTATAATTGAACCAGATTTAATTCCCATGGTTTCAAATGTAATTTTCTCACTATCATTCATTACAATTAGTTCGATCTCGCCAATTGAATTAGGAGGTAGACAGTTTAATGGGAGTAGATTATTCAAAATTGGTTCCATCTTCCTTTCTATTAATGGGATTCTAGTTCCAGAAGGAGATGTTTCAGGGTATCCTAACATATTATCTATAGCCAATTCTAAATCATTATCTATTGCATGTTCAATTTTACATGCTGCGGCCTCTATGTCTCCTTTGAACCCTATGACATCTGCAAGTAAGATTTCTATCAATGATTCACGTCTTTTTATTCTAGCTGCATTGACGAAGCCTTCAGTAGTTAATCTACAGCCTCGGTAAGGTAAATATGTTAATAATTCTCTTTTGGAGAGTCTTATCAACATCTCAGTCGTTGAAGCAGAACTTACTTTCATAATCTCAGCAAGTTGAGATGTCCTAACTATTTGATCTGGTTTTTCAGAATGTAATTCAAATATTCTTTTAAGATACATTTCTTCAAATTCACTTAATACCAACATTTTATTCACCATTTTCTGTTGCCATGAATTCCGATCTGCATGCAGGACACCTGGCCCTTACCGGTCTTTTTTCTAGAGGGATTTTAAGTTTCTGACTACAAACGGGACAATCCAACATATCACCATCAGATGAAACAGTAGTTTCCTGTTGATCTGTGGCTGAGTCAGAATTATCGGCTATTTTTGGAATTTGATTTAAATCCATATCTATTATGGACGCATTGGCACCCTCAACATTAAAATTAGAATTACAAGAAGGGCAGTGAACCAATCCTTGGTGCAATGAAGGCACATTCAACCGCTGCTCACACAAAGGACATGAAACTTCAATTTTATCATTTTGAATAGGATTAGTTTTTGAAATTCTAGGATTTCTAGGTGGCCTGATTTTGGATTCAGAAGTAGTAGAAGGAGTACGGTGCGACACAGCGCCCAAGCTTACTTTAGTAAATAAAACAACAAATAATCCAGCAACAGAACCGTAAAATAAAGAATAATAATCAATATCATAGCCACTTGATCGTTCTGAAATTGATGGCGTTACTAAAATCCAATCCTCTCCTCGGTGTGTATCTGACATCCAAACTAATGAAATATTAACTAATTGGTCATAATTCCAATTTTGAATCATTATTACCCCATAATAACTACTTCCAGCGGATAATGGAGAAATATTTTCTTCATGAATGATAGTTAAATCAGGCATTAGAATACGGATTTTTGCCGAAGAAGATGCACTATTTCCCAAATTTTTAACATTATAATTAAATGTAATATTTTCCCCATATGAAGGATTTTGAGGATAATAACTATCAAAATTAATCTCAATATTTACAAATGGTTTTATGATTTCTAAATATGTAAAATTTTGAGAATCATTTATTTTAAAACCCCAAGATAATGGAATGACCTCTATGAAAAGATAAGAATAATCTGGATCTCCCAAATTCATAGATATAGTTCGATATCCTGGATCTAATGTTAATTTGGATGAATAAAGCAAGTTATTTTGATTAGAATCCCCATAAATTTGTAACATAATTGGCCTGGTTACTCCATCCGAAAGATAAAGAGAAATTTGAGCCTCTAAAGGATTTGATAAGTCCCATGAATAGGATTCTGAAGAAATCATTAATGATTGTGGTTCGGAAATTTGTAAACTAAATGAGCCATTTAAATTAATGTCTATACCTCCATTTGGACTATTAACATACCACTTAAAATTTGCATCTCCTGCAATATCTGGTAAAAATGTGACAGATAATTCTTTACTAGAACCAGGCATAATTTCAACATATTCGCCATAGAAAGAATATCCGGTTGTTAAATCCTCCACAATTAATCTAGCTGAATCAATAATATTTCCGGAATTATGAACCAATGATGATGCAATTGCTGTATCTCCCAAATGTAATGGTTCACCAATTAATGCTATGCCATCACTTCCAGCATTCGTAAAATTAATTATTTCATCGTGGGAAGTGTGAAAAGAAACACTTGATGATAAATGATTAGAAGAATCGTTTTCAGATAACAAGCATGACTGAGAATGTAATAAGAGAGTAATGGCACATATAGTGGTCAAATTAATGACTGAGTGCGTAGTCCTGTCCATCGTTTAACTCCTCTAAGTCGCACCGTATGAATGAAACCCATGCCAGTCGGTCCATAGAGACATTTTAATGGTAAAATTAATTGGAGCGGCTATGGAAACCGACGCTCTATTGAAAGTAACTCCGCAAGAGATAGCGGAAGCACTACTAATGAGGAGAAGGGTTTTGCAAGATCAATTGCCCATTATAGTAAAAAGATTAGATGGAGATGGAGAAGCAATTGCACCTAAAGTGATCAAAAATAAAGAAAAAAATGATAAAATTAAGGATGAGATTGCTAAATACAAAAACACTAGAGACACATTTCAAAAGGAAGCTAGGGAAATATTAAATGATATTAAAGAAATTCAAGAAGAATTAACCAAGTCAGGGAATATGGTTAATTTAGATCCAAAATGGAAAAAAGAAAGGATGTGGGAAGAATTAGAAGATATTGAATTTAAAATCCAAACGGTTGCTTTAGACCAGAATGCTGAGAAAAAAATGATATCCGCAAGAAAGAGAATATTACAGCAAAATGAAGAATGGCTAAAAGAAAGAAAAAATTCAAATCCGGGTATGGCAACTTATATTGAAAAGCGAAAAAAAGTTAATTTATTATATAAATCAGCAGATAAAGCACATTCTGAAATGATAAAAAGGGTTCAGAAAGGAGAACCAATACATGCAAAATATATTCTACTCAGGGAAGAATTTATTGATATTAATAGACAAAAAGATAGAGCTAAAGAATTATTAACAAAATCTGAAAGAGATATTTTATATTGGGAGAACGTAATTTTATCAGGGTATGATGAGTTGTTGAAATCAAATAAAAAAGTAGAAGCAGGAGGGGCGTCAACTTTTGTTTCAAAAAAGAAGAAGATTAAAAAAATTAATAAAATAATTTCAAAAAAGGAGGTAGAAGAAGAATGAATGAAAGTGTGCTTTCAGAAGAAATTGATAGTTTAGACAATATTGATAAATCAGAAATGAAGACATTGAGGAATGATTTACAAAGTCAAATAGAGGTTTGTGAGCAACAATTTAAGGACCAAGTGGAAGATAGGAGAAATCAGATTGATATAGTCAAAACTCTAAGAATTGCAATGAAAGAAGTAGAGTCAATGGATGAAGGAAGAAAATCATTGCTTTCTGAATTCCATAAATTCAGAAAGCAAGCTGAGGCAGCAAAAATCATAAGAGATGAAGTTAATAAAATGGTACCCCCTCCTAGTGACATTTTAGAAAAATGGATTATGAAATCATATATTAGCCTTACAACAATTGATAATGATTTGACTGGAGTTCCGACATTACCTAGGGAAATAGATTTATTCAGAAGATTTTTTGAATTACAAGCTTGCATCATAAAAAAGAAAGAATCTGAGAATGCTCACATCGCATATGTAAAAAATATTGAAAGTCTAAGGGAAATTTCAAAGAAATTAGATTCGCATCAAGAAGAAAAAGAAAAAAGTATTTCTGAAATGACTGAAGATAAAGAAATAGTAGGAAATACCGTATCTAGGAAAGAAATAAGGAAAATTAGTAAAAAAATTACTTCAATTGATAGAAATTTAGATTTACTAAAAATTGAGAGGACAGAATTAAGGAATAAACTTAATAAAATTAAATCAATGATAAAGGAAAGAGGATCAAAAATTAAATTAATTTCAATAACAGAAGTTGAACAAAAAATTGAAGAAGGAGGAACACTTGATGCTTCTGAATTTGAAATGTTATTAAAGAAGGGAGATTTATCAGCGATTGGACTTAATAGAAAGAATAAGATACCCAGTACCGATAAAAAGCATATGAATAAGAAAAAGAAGAGAAAATTTGGATCTATTCAGAGGAAGTCAAGGCAGGGCAATACAGCCGCACTGAGAGAAAATGACTAAATTTAATATTATAAATTAGTATTACCTTATATGAACTACCAAAGTCCGATAAAACATAGAAGGTGCCATTCGATGAACTTAAGCGAGGTAGGAGAAATATTTACTCCGCTCACTGAAAGTATTAAAATTGAATTAAGCATTAATAAAGAACAACGAGATGAATGGAATAATAGAGTCAGGAAACATCTAGATAAGCGTAATGACGTAAATATCCAAGTAAAGGAATTAATTTCAGAAGTTCAAAAACAAAAATTACTAAGAGATATTGCAAACGTCAAGGTAAAGGAACTAAAGGACGTTAGGTTTGTAAAATCCGAATATTTAAAATCTGTAAGAATAGAATTAAGAGATCGCGTAGAGGTTGAAGGAGATAAGCCAGAAAAAAAGGCTGGACCCGATCCTAGAAAAATTAAGTCCGAAATGTCTAAACTTGAGCAAAGTTATGAAAGAGGAGCATATTCTGGAAAAAAAGAAAGGGAATTTTATAGTAAAATGAAAGAATTATCCAAAATTTTGAAAGATGCTAAAGTTCAAGATGCAGAAGATGGTATTGGAACTTTGAAAAGGAATCAAAGGGATGCTAAATTTGCCCAAGCAAAGGCCCATGATGACGTCGTAATTGCAGTTAGAGATGCACAGGAAGCTCATGATTTAATGATGGAACTTTCAGAAGAAGTGGACAGGCTAAGAGACATTGCGAATAAGTCTCAAATGGAAGTAACTATTTCGAAGAGAGAGGCAGATATAATGCATAACAGATACGTAGTTTCTCTAAGGTGCATTCATTCTATGCAGGACATTATTAATCAAATGAAATCAGGAGAAGATGGAGATGATAGAGTTGGAATATCTGACCTAATGACAAGACTAATGTCGGGAGATACATTATCAACTGATGAATTAATGTCTCTTCAGAGGAATTAATATATTATTGGGAATGTTTTTCCATTTATGCCATGCAATAAAAGCTCTTCACCTGAATTCAATATCCATCCAGGTACATAAATTTCCTGAAAAGATAACAAAGAATTCTCTTTATTAAATTGCCAGTTTTGCAACATCATAGTTCTTGTCATTCTTCCAGCAATTTTTGGCTTTCCTTGTCTTTTTTCATTTACAATTAACCCTAATTGTTCCAATAATTCAACATTACTTTTCCAACTATTCTTCATTGGATTAATAATTCTTAAAGAAGGAGTAAGATTTAATTCTTTTTCGGACTTAAAATGATATAATTCATTAGACCAAGGATCTTCCACGATATCCCACTCATTAACTTCTATTTCTCCTTGTTCATTTACCAGTTCGCCCTTTATGTTCCATAATTTTGCACACAACAATATCGGAGTCGTCCTAACATTGGACCATGAGTTAGTTTCGAGCCAAGAAGTGATATCAATTTTTGGCTTTAATGTTATTTGATTGATTTCATTATTAGGCCTTATAGAAATATCTTTCTTATTTTGATTATTTTTAATACCACTTGGTAAGGTAATAATATCTTTAGAAATTACAGCTTTTCCTATCCATAATGCTAATTCTTCAGGGCCCCAAATTGTAAAATTAATGTCATTTGATTGAAATTTCTCCAACGATATTTTATGATCTCTTTCTGACAATAATATATGATTTCCTTTTTCAGCATCTATACTCCATCTTTCTATCTCAGAATTTTCTAAAATAGTAATATCATCCTCAATATACCAAATAAAGACTTTTTTCCCAATATATTTATTTATATCAGGAAATGAGTCTACTAATCCCAATAAATTAAAATCATGATAAATTGACTTAAGTTTTGATGGACTAAAATTCGAACAACGAGACCTGAGAATGTCTGTTATTGTGCCCTCCACATCTATGGCAGGCAACAAGCATCTTTCAATAAACCGATTAAATCAGTCAATATATTACAAAATTATTTAAAATCAAACATTTTGAGATAATGTCAATAATTCGCTTTGACCAGGATCGACAACGCATAATGCACTTACAGGGAATGGTTTTCCGCAAGCAGCTCCTAGTTGCCTATTAACTAACATAACTTGATGGACAGTAACATCAGGATGGGCGTCATTTAATTCCGATATGTATCCAGTTGGGCAGTTTGCAGCGACTAATATCATCCTTGCATCACCTTTAGCACATGCACTCAAGGTTTGTCTTTGACCAAATAGTAATGTCCCTGTATTAATTCCTTGTTTTAATTGTCTTGTTAAGTCCATATTTAATCCTCCATTACTTCTCCGGAACGTAGTATAATTCTACACTACCAGTACCCAATGAAACTGGCTGACCGACGATAATATTTTCAGTAACACCACTTAAATCATCACGTTCACCGATAATTCCGGCTTTCAGCAGATGCGTAACAGTTACTTCGAACGCTGAACGAGCCAAGATAGAGTGCTTTGTGCCACTTACTCCATGCCTACCGATTGCCCTTACTTCGCCCTCACTTGTCATAACATCTGAAACCATAATTAAATGCCTTATATCTACATCTAAACCCGCGCCAGCCATAGTATCATAAGCTTCATTGATAATAGCTTGGCGTGCAGCTTCTATTCCTAAATAATCATAAATTTCACTTACGTTATTAGTATATGTCCTCCCTCTATCTACGCCTGCAAATTCACTAACTTTAGGTAAATTTGATCCGATAGTTGAGATATAATATTCTCCATCTTTATTTGGACCTTGTACGTTTGCCCTTGACACCCCAGGAAGGCCTTTTAGCCTTAATTTTTTGATTTTGTCTTCTAATTGCAAAAGTGCAGTATACGTTGGTGGATCATTAGCTAAATTTGCTAAATCTTCGACCTTTGATATCCCTGGGATAATTTTTAATTCTTTAGGCCTATCTTCATTATCAGATTGTATATATAACCTCAAGGCCCTTGATAATTTGTCTAATACTTCTGCACCACTCATATTCTTTAGTTTAAGATTGGCAGGTATTAATTTCAGAGTAATATGCCTTTGAGTGACTTCGACATCTATTGCAGCAATATCAGTAGCAGTAGTAGTCTCAATTGCAGCAGCTAATTCTCTTGCAAGTTTTTCATTTGTCCTCAATGGTTTGCCTTTTGAATTTAATTCTTCTAAATAAATATTCATTGTTGGGGTTTTTGGCACTTTACGCGCGTCGACGATTTCGATGATTCTAGGAAGACCTTGGGTAACGTTCACTGTAGCTACACCCGCATAGTGAAATGTCCTCATAGTCATTTGAGTTCCAGGTTCACCTAGTGATTGTGCCGTTGTTATTCCAACCGCTTCATGAGGATCTACTCTTGCTTTTGAAAGATGCCTGTAGGCAGTTTCTACTAATCCCTTTACTTTCTTGGCAGTAAGTTTCTTTTCACCTCTACCCTCTACGCCTGCTACCAATTTATCTATAACCAGAGGAGTTAGAAATAATCCTAATTCCTGAGATTTTTCATCTATTTGAATGAATAATGGATTTTGATCATCTAAATCCCTCATTAATAATTTTGAAGAGTTTTCTTCATCATATGTTTGTATAGGGAGTAAAGTTTTTTTTCTTCTTCGTGATACAGTTCTTCTCCTTACTACTGTTTTTTCAGTCTTAGCAGCAGCGGCCCTCGCAGATTTACTTGAACTAGCCATAACATGATGAATTTTTTGAGCAGTGCCTGAATCAATACCACAAATTTGTGCTATTTGACCAGGAGATAATACCTTAACATCATCCCATTTCTTATCATCTGCTAACTTGTGAGCATATTCTTCTTCTATACCCAAATCCATTAATTTCTTTTTTGTTGCACTCTTGACTACCATTATTTAGCACCTCCTAATGCTTCATCCAATACTAAGTTTATATCAAACGGTTCTCCTTTACGGCTTCTAGTTGGATCTACACGATCTTCACCATACTGGAATTGAACAATTCTATTACCTGTATTTCTTACAGACGATTGATCATCAGTCGAGACTTTAAGGTCATCCATAGCATTAATTAATCTTCTTTGCATGTATCCTGACTTACTTGTCCTAACTGCAGTATCGACTAAAGATTCTCTTCCAGATACCGACAACATGAAAAATTCAGTTGGTTCTAAACCGCGTTTGAAAGAAGATGATACGAATCCTTTTTCTTTTGCACCTTTTACACCCCTAGGGAAATGAGCCAATACTCTGTCCTGGTATCCTCTTTCTAGCCTCTTACCACGAACTTTAGGTTGACCTATTGAACCAGCCATCATGGCCAAGTTATCCATTGAACCCCTTGCCCCTGATGTAGCCATCAATACCGCAGCGTTATCTTCGCCAAGATACTCTTTAGCAACGTTACCTGCATCGGATTTACCAGTGTCAAGTATTTGTAAGATGTTTTCTTCTAGTGTTTCTTGAGGAGTACGCCCCGGTCTGGCTTCATATTTCTTCCCATCTTTACCATATTTAGATAATTCTATATCCACATTATCGCTAGCAGTTTTATTAATATCAACAATTTTTGATTTAGCTTCTGGTGGCAGATCTTCATCATCAATTCCTGTTGTAAATCCTAATGAGGTACATGCAGCAATTGTCATTTTTGTCATTTCGTTGATAAATTTAGCTCCACGTTCGTTACCATGAGTTTGGACAACTGCGTCCAACAAACGGCCATCTTCAGCACCAATACCTTTCTTATCTATCGCGCCACTAATATTTCCCTTTGTGACCGTGACTGTTTCGCCAGAACGGTTCTTATATTCTAGATTGAAACCATCTGGAACAATAAGACTTAAAATTTCTGCACCTTTGTAACCTACTACTCCATCTACCTCTACTTCCATAGGTAATTCTCCTTCGTAATTTATAGAACCAAGTACCTCTAAAACAATATGTTTAGGTAAAATCATGTTATCATGAGTAAGTAAATATGCTCCTGAAATATGATCGTGAATACCACCAATTACAGCACCACCATATCTAGGTGTGATTATGTGTTCCTGAACTCTCATCAATATTTTAGCTTCAGCTCTTGCTTCTTCGCTTTGTATCACGTGTAAATTCATTTCATCACCGTCAAAGTCAGCGTTGTAGGGAGTACAGTCTGCTAAATTAAATCTAAATGTTTTTCCTTCCATTACTCTGATTTCATGAACCATCATAGACATCCTATGAAGTGAAGGTTGACGGTTAAAAATAGTTACATCTCCATCTATAAGGTGTCTTTCTACTACTATTCCTGGTTTAGGGTTTCCATCCTGATCCCATGTGCTTAGTCTATCTTCACTTTCTGTTGCATACGCATTACCATACTCATCTTCTTGACCAGGGCTGCCGCAATGTGGGCATTTTACCTCTAGATAGTCAGGGAAATATTCAGTTGGGTTTTCAACTTCCCATCTCCACCTATTATGAATTAATGCGCTAGGTTCATCTGATGCCATTTTTCTTCCAAGATCATCCTCTCCTCGTAAATTAGAAAGAGTCTTCTCTAAGTCTATACCGTTTACTTCTTCTAATTCACCAATTTCATTTCTCCTCATCTCTCTCATTAGTGCTAGACCAGGTAAGAAATTGGGAGCTGGAAGTACTTCATTCACATCAGGCCTGTAGCCTGTATATGGTTCATCTTCACTACCACAATGACATTCAGCATTCTTGCACCTGAAACCTGCCCAAATATATTTTGTCCTGTCAGTAATACGAACCCTTAGAGTATCTCCTCTAATAATATAATTAACACCGGGATGGTTATCTGGGCCTCTTAGTATCATTTGCCTTAATTGTTCACGATTTCTACTTGTCACCCTAATTGGGACAGTTAGTTCTTTCGCAGTTGAAGTTGGTATGCCAACCTCATTTATCCCAAGGTTAGGATCGGGACTAATTACTGTCCTTGCACAGAAATTTACTCTTTTTCCAGATAAGTTACTTCTGAATCTTCCCTCTTTACCTTTAAGCCGTTGTGTTAATGTTTTCAAAGGCCTTCCAGATCGGTGACGAGCAGGAGGAATTCCACTTGTTTGATTGTCAAAGTAAGTTGTACAGTGATATTGTAATAACTCCCATAAATCCTCTACTATAAGTTGAGGAGCACCCGCATCTCTGTTTTCCCTTAATCTTTGGTTGATCCTTAGTACATCCACTAATTTGTGAGTTAAATCGTCTTCAGAGCGATCACCGCTATCTAAAGTAATAGAAGGCCTGACAGTAATAGGAGGAACTGGTAATACCTTAAGAATGGTCCATTCGGGCCGACAAACATCTTTATTCATTCCAATGAATATAAGGTGGTCGTCAGGAATCCTTTCTAACCATTCACGGATATCTCTAGCATTTAATTTATGCTCACCCTTGTCTGCTTTCTTTTCTTTGAAAGTAGAAGGCTTGTCCAATATTATCTTTCCTTGTTCAGAACCACAATGCATGCATATTGCTCGTTTTGCACTTGAACATTCTTTTTCAATATCTTTGATTGTTTTATTGAATTCTCTTGATCCGACTCCGTGCTTTATCATGACATCATGAACTCTTTCTCTATAGTAATCTTGTTCAGATTTTTCAGGGTCTAGAGGATGTGTTTCTGGAGAACTATGTAACAATATTTTACTACATTTATTACACGTATTCTTTAATGCCATCTTAATTAATCCTGTGAATCCAATGTGCATAACTGGTAATTCTAATTGGATATGGCCAAAATGCCCTGGGCTTTCGTCATATTTACAATTATCTGTGGGGCAAACCAATCCAGGTTCAATAACTCCCATTTTAGGATCCATTAAACCTTGTTTGAAAGCGTGACCATCATCTTTGTATGTATCGGCTGTCTTTACCTCTACAGCAGACATCTTACGAATTTCGTTAGGATCCATTAAAGCGAACCTAATACCTGCAATCCTCTTGGGAATTAATGTGTTACTATTTCTCCTCATCTTTGGTCCTCCAATTCTAGTCTCATAGCGACCCCTAAACTCTTCATTTCGTCTAACAATAGTTTGAATGCATATGAAGTTTGAATTTTATAAACTTCGGCACCGTCACCATGAATAGGCGAAACATAAGTTCTTTTCCTTGGATCGTACCAAGCTATATGCCCTGATTGGGCGCAAACGAATAAATCAATACCATCAGATTCACCCAGTAATCTGTCTTTAATCACCATTGATGCTCCATGTGATATCAGACAATCCCTTTCCATTTCTCCGAATCTTAATCCACCTTGTCTTGCTCTTCCTTCTGTAGGTTGTCTAGTTAGAATTTGCACTCTACCACGACTTCTAGCATGTAACTTACTACTGACTAGATGATGTAATCTTTGATAATAAATTACTCCGACGAAAACTTCAGCAGGGTATGCTTCTCCAGTTTCCCCGTTGACCATTGATTCTCTTCCTGTATGGTTAAATCCGTTTCTCAAAAGACCTGATCGTAGAGATTCTTCCTTCTCCCCAGTAAATGCTGTTCCATCAATCCTCCTAGTTTCCATTGATCCAACTTTTCCTCCAACCATTTCAAGAACGTGTGCAACTGTCATCCTAGAAGGAATAGCGTGAGGATTTATTAGTATATCTGGTATCACTCCATCTTCTGTAAATGGCATATCTTCTTCATTTACCATCCTTCCAATTATTCCTTTCTGACCGTGCCTACTTGCGAACTTATCCCCCAATTCAGGGATTTTATTGCTCCTTAAAGTGATTCTAACTAATCTCCCTGAGTCTAATGATTCTGTAACGAATACATTGTCTACCCAACCGTATTCACCATGTCTTACGTTCATTGATGATTCACGTCTTTCTTGAGCTTGTAAGAATGCACCATGTGCTTCCTCTAAGAATCTTGGAGGACTGGTTTTACCTACTAAAACAGGATTTTCTCCTTTGGCAGTAGACAAGAATGTCTCAGGTATTGGCAATCCATCCCTTTCTAAATGTGCATATGAATCCCAAGATTTTAGGCCTTTGATTTCATCTAATCCAGTTCCAGGTATTTCTATTCTTTCTTCTTGACCACCAGGGAATCTTTTATTTTCTGCATTATAAGTTCGCATAAATGAAGAACGCCCCATAGATCTTTCTACAGATGACTTGTTCATTACAATTGCATCCTGCATATTGTAGCCATGATAACTCATAATAGCAACCACGAGATTTTGACCACCTGGTCTTCGATTAAATTTAGTCGAATCCATTGCCCTTGTACCCACAATTGATCTTTGAGGGTAATGCATTATGTGGGCTCTAGTATCGGGCCTTAGCCGGTAGTTTGCACTTGATAAGCCTAAACTTTGCTTAACCATGGCAGTACCACCAGTAACTCTTGGCGTAGAGTTATGCTCAGGATAAGGCACTAATGACGCGCATACTCCCAGAATTAATTGAGGATCTATTTCTACGTGAGTAAAAATCAGAACTGTGTGCCCTTTCTTTTCTTTCCGCTTTAAAGAATCAATATCATCTTGATAATAGTTTAGTGGGATTTTGAATTTCTCTATGATTGTATCTCCATTTGGCATTTGAATTTCTGCAGCTAAATGCGCATGAGATATATCATGATCTCCAAGGTTTAGCCACTCAACCTTATCTGGGTTTATTGGCCTCTTGTTCTTTGGAGATTCAGAAGGCAAGTCATAAGGCCTAGGTGCAATAAGTAAGTCTTCTTCTTCTTCCGCATCTACCCACTCAACTACTCCTGTCCTAACTAAATCACTGAAATCAATTTCACCTGACCTTATGGAATCTAAATGCATTTTAGATAACGTCAAACTTCCATTTTCTATTACTAAAAGAGGACGTAGAATTCTGCCACGATCAGTGTTTATGAACACATCTTTATTTTCAGTATCGTGTCTAATACTGACTTCGTGTCTTATTTTACCTTGCCTTCTACGGCGTTTAAACTGGCTAACTAATTTCTGAGGGCGTTTATGCAAACCGAAAATATCACCATTTACGTGAACTCTAGAACCATCTGCCCAACCATCAGGGTTATCATTAACTCCAGTTTCTTTCAATAATTCCTTAACATCTCCTTCAGCTACTTCTTCTGAAACGTCAATCATCTGGGCTGCATTTTTCACTAAACCACAATTTTGACCTTCTGGAGTCTCGTTAGGGCATAGGCGCCCCCATTGTGTTGGATGTAAATCTCTTGCTTCAAAATGCGGTTGACTTCTTACTAATGGACTCGTAACTCTCCTCATGTGTGACAAAGCAGAAAGGAATGTAGTACGATCTAATAATTGACTTACTCCAGATCTTCCTCCTACCCAATTTCCTGTTGCTAAAGCATGCATAATTTTTGAAGTTAGAACATCAGGCCTTAGGCAAGAATTAATTTTTAATTCCCTCTTACGATTATGATGCCTTTCGAGCTGGTACTTTAAATCCCTAGCTAGTTGCTGTAAACTGACTCTGAATAAATCCTCAATTAAATCACCTGCTAAACGTACTCTTTTGTTAGCATAATGATCTTTGTCATTAGGATCCTTGTTGTTGATTGCCATTTCTAATACTTGTCGGACAATTCTTCCAAGGAAAATTGCTTTTTTCTGACGGTGCTCATATGCTGCACCTAAATGAGGCAATAGTTCTTTGTCTAAAAGATTCTGTATACGAGATTCCCTATACTCTTTTTGTTGTCCAGCAGCAAATTTCTTTTCCAACCATGCTAATGCTTCTTCTTCGTTTTCTACCCCATATTCTTCATTGTCTTTTACATCATTTAGATTTGCAACTGTATATTTCATAGCCTCAACAGGCCCGGCTATTGATGAGAATATTTCTCTATCGTTTGACATCCCTAAAGAACGCATCAACAATACAACAGGTATTGCGGTTGTTCCTGCACTAGGAATTTTGACCATTAACATTCCATCTCTACGCTTCTCAACATTAAGTGGTTTACGAACTCCGTCTTTTTGTGAGAATATTTTTGCAACTTCAGTGTCATGTGCATATTTCTTATTTCTTTCAACTGTAACTCTGTTAGGTGCTAAATCTTCCATAGATATTAGTACCCTTTCTGTACCATTGATAATGAAATATCCGCCTGGATCTACAGGATCCTCTCCAAATTTCCTTAATAATTTAACATATTGTTCTGCATCTTCAGGAGATGTATCTGGAGATAATTTACGGTTTGAGTCTATGTTATTTGCATGAAGATTACATCTTGCTGACCTTACCATAATTGGTAAATTTCCAATATGGACATTTTTCTCATCCATATAACCTAAATCCGCACCTGGAGACGGAGGTAAGTCATCCCTATAAATTCTAAAATCCAAATATACAGGCGCAAAATATGTAAGTTTTCGTAATCTACATTCCATTGGCGTAGCCGGGTGTTCGGCTCCGTTAGCCTCTCTTATAGTCGGTTGACCTAATCGAATATTTTTTACCCTAACTACTATTTCCTTTTCTAAAACGTCTAATTTTATAAGTCCGCCTTCAGATTCATCGATTTCAAAATCGTCGCTACCAATCCTAATATTTCTGACGATTTTTTCCATCCTACTTGATTTACCATCTGATAAGGGGATACAATCATTGTATGATGCAAGTTGGTGGTTAACTAAGCTTCTTTTACTAAAATAACTCTCTACGATTTCCTTCATTTATAACAACTCCTTATGCCCTCTCGACTACTAATCTGTATGCAATACTAGTGCCCGCAGATCTACTATATCTGTGAACTTTCATTACCCTGTTTGTTAGCCAACCTGCCAGTAATGTATCATCTTCTGCTTCGGTCATTTCTTTTATTGCTTGAACAGCAGGATCTGTAATTAATATTTTAGGCAATAATTCTTTAGCTAGCCTGTCTTTTCCTTCGAAATCTTTTTCCATTAAGTTCCAAGGAGCCAATTCGCTTTCTTCATTTTCTATTGCTACTAATTCATGATGAGGCACTAAGATATGATTTAAAACGTTAAAACGGTCATCACCTTTAGGTATATCTTCATCCAATAATGCATTTCGAGATATAGTTATCCTACCACTACGGCTACGCTTTCTGGAAGCCATTTGTTCACGAATTACTGCCATAATAACTTCTAAATCTGCAGTTCCCATTTCTAAATCGACTTTTTTTGCTACTTGCTCGACCGTCATTCTTTTGATGGCATCCATATTCGCATCATCGGCTAATTTGTGGGCCCTGTCTTCTGGGACTCCGAGTTCGATTAATCTCTTTTTAGTTGAGCTTTTTACTGCCATTTTCGCATTCCCCTTACCTGCAGATAATATGGGCCAAAAAGCTTAGTCAGGCGGGCCTGACGGGATTCGAACCCGCGGCCGACGGGTTAAAAGCCCGTCGCTCTACCTGACTAAGCTACAGGCCCATAGCATATGCTGGGCTATTGGCCGTCCTAAGAGGGGTTTAAGAATCTAACTAACCAAGGTCCGCCGAGGAACGAGGAAGCCCCTATACGCGCATCTTGGATTAGACACTCATAGGGCGCTTATTGGATAAATGTTTTTGAATAATAGAGGATTTTGGAGATGCATGAATATAGCAAATATATATTGTTTGAAATTGATAATATATGTTCATTCAATTTAGAGATTCCTTACACAGTATACTCTCCGCAAGAGGATACTTTCTTACTTGCAGAAGCCATTATAAATTTGAATATGGTAAAGGGCCGATCATTAGAAATTGGTTCCGGTTCTGGTGCGGTATCATTACTATTAGCTCATTTGGGTTGGAATGTTTTATCTTGTGACATTAATCCATATGCAGTAGCCGCCACTAGAGCGAATGCAAAGAGATATGGATTTTCAGAAACGATTAAAACAATTGAGAATGGAGTAGGTGAAGATTTGGTAATTGATCCTAATATTTCATTAATTGTATGGAATTTACCTTATCTAAATCCTCTAAAAGATGGAGATGAGCAACTAGAATATATCGAAGACGCTGCTTATATCGATACAAACAATGGAGGTTGGAGTGAGAAATTATTAAAGGAATTGGAACATAGTCAAATATCTGATGATTGCGTAGTTTTACTTCTTTTTAGAACATATCCAAAAAGTCCTAGTTCTCCAGTTACTTGGAAAAATAGAGGTTGGGCTAGTAGATTAGTAAATAGAAAAGTAATCGCCGATGAAAAATTAGAAGTCTATGCTTTCTGGAAACCTGGAAATAACAAATCACCTTTGATTATAGAAAAATGTGACAGCACAATGGACGAAGCAAAAAAACTATCAGGCATAGGCTGGAATAGAATCCTAACTAATAATCAGAATAAAGGGCGAGGCAGGAGATCTTCAAAATGGGTATCTGGCACAGGAGATATGCTTGCAACATGGGTCATTCCTAAATCGTCAGTTCAAGATATTTCAATAGGTTTATTACAAATAGAAATTGGATCATTAGTTGCTGACGCGTTAAATGTAAATCTAAAATGGCCTAATGATATAGTTTCTATAGATTTCAGAAAAATGGGAGGAATCATTATTGAATCTAGCGATGCAGAAGATGTAATTAGAGTCGGAATTGGATTGAATAAAGATATCAAATTAATTGATGGGCAAAGAACATCAGGTTGGTCAGAGATATTTGAGGATGCAAATCATTTAAAGATCTTTGAAAATATCGATGCGGCACTTTCTTCAAGGTTTGAATTTCCCAACTTACAGATGTTGGAATTTAATCCCAATTCTTTAATTAATTCTTGGAATTCATTATCCAGATATCTTTCCAGAGGCGTAATTTTAAATAATAATCAAATTAAGTATAGAGTTGTGGGATTAAAAGAAAATGGATTTTTGGAAATCTTAAATTCACATAAAATGTGTCTTAATGATAGTTTAGATAATATTAATTGGGAATATGATATCAACAACTAAATTGACAATCTTTCACGGACTAAGTTTATTTTTCCTGAACTAGTTAATGTTTCAAATAAGTCATGTGAATTAAGTATCTCCAGATAATATTTATAATATTTTAAATCAACTTTTATGATAAATCTAAAGCTGCCTGAAAACGGAGCAAAATCAAAAAGCCTCCAAGTTGAATTTTCCAATAGTTCATTTAAAATTATTTCCAAGTCCTTTCTAGAATTAATTTCGGAATTGAGTGATATTCCAATCCAGCGGTGCTTTCCTCTTTTGGCCTTGGATAACCGCACCATGCGTTCCGAGAAGGGGTTTAACTTAACCAATGATGGTACTTGCAATAACCATGGAGGTAATATTGGAAGAAGAAACTTTGACACAAAATAATAATATTACTAACCCTTCGACCTTACCTCACTTTTTACTATTACTCGTGATTAGCGGATTTTTATATTCCATGATGCAGTCAGATTTTGGAGAATTAGGGTACAAAGGTAGCTCTATATTTTTATCCATTACAATGAGTTACTGTTTGGCAGCATTGTTTTTTGCCACCTCTTACGGGAATAAGTATTTTATGATCGAAGATAAGGGAATGGGAATATTGACTGGTAAATATTGGATTTTAGCCCTAAAAGCCATTATGCCTATTATATTAATTTCATCCTTTTTGTTGATAATTCTTAATGCGATATTTTCAGAAGAGAGCATTGATTATTTCATGAGTTCTTTATTTATTTTGATGTCTGTCGGCCAGGGCATTTCCATCGCATCCGGAGGAGTGATATATTATGGTAAAAAGAAAATTGAAAAACGTAGCAGTTATTCTAATAATAATGCTATTTTTAGAATGATTTTTATAGTTTTCATTTTTATCCCATTAATTTGGTGGTTTGGATATGGTGCAGATAACATATTAAGCAAAAGCTGGAAAATTAACTTTTGGTGGATATTTTTTGCATTCACAATAGGAATGATTTCTTATTGTATAGATAGATACACATCAAATACGAGAATGGAATTAAATACAAATGGCGCCAAAGGAGATAAATTAATGACATTAATGATTTTGACGATATCATGGCATCTCCTAAGCTCTTGGAGAAGAAATCCTTACATCGTTGAATCAACAGACGCATTAATGATATTTGAAGAAGCTATTTTGATGATTATCACCATACTCCTCACTGTATCTGCCATGGTAAAGAAAGGCAAGAAAAGAGGTTGGAAAATTTTCGAAGCTCAATCTGCTCTTTTTTGGGGGGTGGCATTTGGATATGCATATGCGGGAAGTATAAGTTCTCTGACATCTCTATCTGAAAGATTAACTGAGAGTAGTTTGCTTCAGACTACAGCATTGGGTCATTTACTAACTGCTTTAGTAATTATATTAATCTTACCAAGATCAATAAAAAGTATGTCGTATAATGAAGAATATTAAGTTAAATTTCTCATATGCCACTTAGTACCGCTACCAATCTTAATTTTCCCATCATCTCTTCGGTTGATCTAGCCCCAAGTATAACCTGACACTCTGGATTCAAGATTGAAAGGAAACCTTCTGACACTTGTTGCAAATGTGATAGAGTCATGTCAGGCCCCCCTTCCACTTGAATTAAGCAACCTTTCGCCCCTTCGACATTTATATCATAAAGTGGAGATTTTTTAGCCATTCTTACTACATTTTCTGGATCATGAGTACTACCAGTTCCGACCACTAAAGTAGTTTCCCCGGGTTTACTGACAATAGTCTTTAAATCCATTAAATCCAGATTAATTTTTCCTACTTTAGCTAGTGTAGTAACTAAACCTTCAATTAATTCCCCTATCCATTCTGATCCTGATTCCCAATCTGAGTTTCTATCTCTAGCCTGCCAGGCTAATCTCTCCATGCTGACCTTAATACAAACATCGGAATATTTTTCCAAATCAGGTAATGCGTGTTGAGCTATGGCTGATCTAAAAGGTTGCTCTGAAAATGGTAAACCTGCTATAGCCACAACAACGCTACCCGCCTCATGGGCCATTGACGCAATTTCAGGTGAAACTCCAGAACCAGTGCCTCCACCTAGTCCGGAAAGAATAATTACCAACTCTGATGAGTTAAGTAATGGTTTAAAGTCACCTATACCTTCTTTCAAACGATGTAGCGCCATTTTACCAAGTGTTGCAGTTCCCTTGTCTTGGTCGCCAAGGGATAATTGCAAACAATGAGCAGAATTTATCCCAGCAAATGAATCGCTATCAGCATCGATCAATAATAAATCAGCATAATTTGGGCACCTTGAATGGGCTTGACTGGCCCACTTACAACCAATTCCTCCTGCGCCGATGACCAATATACTGCCGCGCTCCATTGACATCACTCGGATGAAGGGGTCAATTATATTATGCTAATCATAATTCAGATATCTCTTATAACGGCGTCTTTCATCTCTTGCCCATACATTATCGGGCTCCAGTTTTAGTACTTTATCATAAAAAATTATGGCATTTTCAAAATCGGATAAATATCTTCCACACATATGCCCCATCACATTCAATGCAGGGATACAATTAGGCTCAAAATTTAGTAGTTCATTTAAAATTGATTCTGCTTCGGATATTTCCATCAACTCCATGTGATCCTCAGCCATCCCCAAACTTTTAAATTGTTCATCATTTAAGTCATAAATATTCCTCCAGGTAGGGCCAGTCATAGAGATGCCTAGAGGTTTGACTGTTTTATGTTTCTGAATGAGTGTAAAAAAGAAGAAAAAGGAGAACTAGGGAAAGCGGGTTACTGGAACCTTAATAGTCTCCTTTCAATTGGAAAGGCATGTCATAGAGGCAAAAGTATGTATAGTGCAATTTTGTCCTCTAAAAGACTTCTAGTTTTAGGCCTAATTTTGATGTTTATGGCAGGATCAAGTCAAGCAATTCATAGTGGGGTCGGCGGGAATGCCAATGACCAAGGGGACGTTACCATCGCAGGATGTACATGTCACGCCCCTGAACCAGATAATTCAGTAACAGTGATATTAGATTATGTACCATATCATTACGCATATGAAGAATCTTATCCAATGAAAATTCAACTAATAGGAGGACCTGATATTGAGGTTGGAAGTCAAACAGGAGGTTTTTCAATTAGGGTCAGCAGCGGAACTTTGACTGCTGGAGAAGGATATGAGAATCTGGTCCAAAATTGGGAAGGAGATGAAACTACACTGACTCACACCTCATCGGGCTCAACAGTTGAAGATAGATCTTGGCACCTGATATGGACGTCACCCAGCGAATCTAGTGGAGAAAATACAGTTACTTTTTGGCTAGCCGGTAATTCAGTGAATGGAGATCAAATACCCTCAGCCTTGGATCGGTGGAACCGCCTGAGCATTAACCTTGAAGAAGGAGAAGATAATGGAAAAACTAGAACAATATTTTCTGGAAATGGCGATATTAATCCTCCTTCTCCTGTAGAACAAGAAGTAGATTTACACCATATGGGAGCTAAGTTAAGAGCACATTGGCTAGGTTTACTTGGCTTTGGTGCCGTGATACTTGTAATAGGATTCTGTGGATTATTCTTAAGATATGGATTTTCAAGACATTATGTTGGACGTAGTAATTTACTTAAATTGAGAATCAAGCACCTTAGAAGAGGTGATCAACTTTGAAAGATGATGTTGTCATGCAACTTCTGAGAGATGTCAGTCAAGGGAAGGTCTCAGTCGAAGATGCTAGAGATGCCTTAGAGGGCATAGATATATCTGAAGAAAATTATGCTAAGGCAGTTGACCACGGTGTATTCAATATGCCTAAACCAGGGACAATTGTAAGGGCAAGTATCTCACCTTCTGGAGATTCTTGGTTAATAATATTAGTTGGTTTATGGGGAATAATTTGGACATTATTTTGGGGAGGTTCTTTGTCATACGGACTTTATAATCATTGGAATCAACAAATGTTAGCATTTGATTTGGCTATGATGTTATTAACAGTAATTATAATGGGAATTGTTTATCTAAAATATGTAATGCCTGATATCGTAGTAGTGAAACATAGAAGAAACAAATATATAACAAAGAACGATCCTGAAAAATGGAAAGGATATGAGGCGTAATTATGGCAAGAAGATTCAAATTACGTCCATTACCAAGTAATTCCGAAGAACCAAGGGAATCCATGAAAATGATTGATCGAAGGGAATTTATGAGATTATCATTCAATACTGCAGCAGGATTGATTACTATGGCAAGCATAGGTAGTGTGGGTTTTGCATCCTTATTGATGGGACAAGCAAAGGCAGATGGAGGAGATACATCCGTAAGATTTTGGGTCCCATCAGGGGCGGAAGATACAGCATGGTTTGGCGATAGACACTTAGAGCCAATGAATTACAGTGCATTTCAAAAAGCTGCTGCTGATACTAATACAGGCATGATTGGAGCCCAAGGAGTTTGGTCAGGCTTACCTGTTAATGTAGTATACGTACCCCATGAAGAAAATAATAACACTCCTTTAATCCCGAATAAACCTAGGTTCCAATATCTTGATGGTTACGACCTTGGAGGAAAATATGTAGGTTCAGGAAGAGAGGTAGAAGATGATTCCACCTATTCAGCCCTATCGATTCATGATAACATGATAATAATATTTTCCAGGTGCCCCCACCTTTGTTGCATACCTGGTTGGCAATTAGTCACAAACAATTACACAGGAGATAATTGGGAATCAGGAGGTACGGATTCAGGAGGAGATAAATTATTTTGCATATGTCATTCGAGTAGATTTGATCCAACTGCAATAGAGAAGAATAGCATGGGACGAGGAGTTCCCTTTGATTTTATAGGAGTAAGAAGAACCGGTGGCCCGGCCCCTAATGGTATGCCATTGATTCCATTTATCCTAAATGGAGATATAATTGAGGCATTGCCAGACTTTAAAGACTGGTATGCATATTGTGGATGAGGTAAATAAGATGATACAATTCTGGTTTTTATGGTTATTCATAGCAATAGTAGTTGTGATAGTTGCATTTACACTCCGCAAGGAAAGGGATGATATGCCAAGAAAGGACATACTAAGAGCAGTAGAAAGTAATGCCAGTAATATGGGATTAGCAGAAAAAGGTTTTTTATGGGCATTTTCATGGTTGGATACTAGATTTAGAATTCAAGATTATTGGGGCATGAGTAGAGATGCATTCCATAGCGTACATAGGCAAATGCCCCTCACACATGCCGAGAAGTATAAATTGAGGATTATTTGGTATTGGTACCCTCTGTACTGTTTGGGCGGAATATCATTCTTAGCCTTCATAATATTAGTAATAACAGGAACAATACTTGGATTGTATTATGTCCCAGGAGGGGAGGGAGATCCAACTCCTGCGTACAGTAGTCTTGAATTTATTATGACGACTTTGCCCTTTGGTTACATAATAAGATCAATTCATCATTGGACGACGCATTTCATGGTAGCAGCAGTATTCCTACACATGTGTAGAGTGTACTTCACTGGAGCATATAGAAATCCTCGAGAATTAAATTGGTTAATTGGCGTTGCATTAATGTTTTTCACCATATTTTTTGGTTACTCTGGATACCTATTACCATGGGACAGTTTAGCATTTGGTGCGGCAACAATAGGAATAAACATGGCAACATCTACGCCGTTAATAGGAGAATGGATGGCAAACATTTTATTCGCAGGTTCTACTTTATCTGGCCAAACAGTAACAAGAATGTATTTTTTGCACGTATTCATACTACCTGTTTTAGTTACGGCCTTAATTTTGGTCCATTTATTCATTGTCTGGGTGCAAGGCATCGCTGAGCCACATTAAGAGGTAGAAAAATGGGATTAATAGATAGGTTTGGACGGATTGCTGATACATATGTCAGCGAAAGAGACCAATTGATAGAAGCTGAGGAAGAAAGAAGAAGAGTATTTGTTGGACACTCATTTTGGCCAACAGAAGTCCTTAGAGATAGTATAATTCTAGCCAGTATGTTAATGGTAATTTCCTTTTATTCATGGATTGTCCCCCCTCCACTCCACAGTGCTGCTGATCCTTTTGCACAAGCAGGATTCGTATTTCCTGATTGGTACGTATTATTTTCTTATGGGTACTTGAGATGGGGAGAATACTTGCCGCAATACACAATCCCGGCCGGCCCTATTGGAGATTTCTTTGGACAACCGTTCATTTATTGGAATGCAGCATGGTGGGGCGCTGCAATAACAGGAATACCAGTTGGAATTTTAGCATTACCTCCTTTCATAATCGGCAGGAGAGAGAAAAGAGGAGTAGAGGACCCATGGTTTGCAAGTGCAGGAGCCGCATACTTAGCCCACGTATGGTTTATATCTGTTTTTTCAATAAATATTTTCCTAGAATTATATGCCAAGGATTTGTCAAGTTATTGCTTTAAAGATTCACATGACTATTTCTTTTGTGGCCGACAGGCTCCTTGGACTGCGATATTATTTAATGCGGTACCTTGGATTTTAACAGGGGTGTTTTTATTTGCTATCTTATATTTTACAATAAGAAAATTCTTACTCAGCACAATGGGAGCCAGAGTAACTCCTGCCTTAGGAAAACAAGTAGCGATAGGGACATTGATCATTACAGTACTTATTTCAACCGTAACATGGCCAATATATGAAGGAGGATTTTGGAATTATGGTGGACTTGGTGCCATGGATGATGTCTCGCAATTAGATGAAATGAGAGAACAACCAAAAGATACTTTGGTACATTATGGAAAAGGAAACGCTTGGGAGACATGGGGTGAAGAGTGTTTGTCACATGATGAAAGCTTTGACCTTGGAGTGTGGGATGATATGAACGAGGAAGATTACGAAGAATGGTGTGTGATATCAGCATCAAATTGGCTTGATTGGGGAATATATCAACCGACAAAATATACAATAATTGATTATTCGGGAGCAAATGGCCATGCAGATCATGAAATGGGTAGAAATAAGGCATTTATTGCACTGACGTATTCAGGAAACGTCGATGGAAGTGAAATATCTAGATCTGATTCAAAATCATTTACCATAGAGGACATCGGAGTAAGTGAATTACCAACAGATATCGGATGTAATTTTAGAACTAGTACATACGGCGTAGGAGAGCACCATCAAACATTATATTTAACTAATTCATTAGCAGAAGAAATTTGGAGGATGCCAGATGATAATTGCGGATTAGAAACAATATATCTTAACGCTGGAGAAACATATACCCTTCATTTTAATGCAATATCTAACGGAATTAATGATTCAATAACTATGATCACAGATTTTACAGCAACCGCTTATCAACCTCTTCTTTTGATTGAAGATGGTACAGCATTAGTAAGATCAACCAATGTAATGACCATGGAGGAATTAAAAGAATTGGCCATAACAAATCCAACCTACCACAAAAACCCAAAGAGCCTAGATGCTAAATTAATTTATTCTCTATTCATACCTTGCTTAGGAGTAGGGGCATTGGTCTTTTTCCTTATGAGAAGCATGGCTAGAGGATATGAATGGGAGATGAATAAATGCTATGGGTGTGATTTGTGTGATGATGCATGCCCTGTAAGATTGTTTAATGCAGGAGATAAATTAAATATAATTTATAATACATGGAATAATGAAGATGATGGAGTTCCATTATACTCCTGCCTTACTTGTAGTGCATGTACAAATGCCTGCCCACAATTAGTAGATTATGACTCATATGTCGACATAAGAAGAAATCTAATAGTCGGTGGGCCGCCAGCTTCAGAGATCCCCCATACAGTATTGCAAGCAGTTTTAGCTGCAGAAGCAGATGAGGATGAAGCATTCATACCAACTGAAGAATACCCTATTGATTCCAATGTCGGATATTACCCTGGATGTGTTGATTATATTGACCAGGAAATGGTATTTAGCCATGTTAATGAAGGAACTATGAACCTTGGAGAAACAACAACGGCAGCATTTACATTATTCGAAGAATTAGGACAAGAAGTAACATACCTAGGAAGGGATTTTCTAAAGTGCTGTGGCCATGATCAAAAATGGCAAGGATTAACAGAAGTGTTTGAAAAATTGAAATCATACAATCAGAAAAAGATAGGAGAAAGTGGAATAGACACACTCGTTACGTCGTGCGCTGAATGTTTCAGAACATTTGCACTTGATTATGAATTAGAAGATATGAAAGTAATGCATACTACAGAGTTCTTAACTGAAAATGGCTTTGACATGCAACTAAAAACTGAAGAAGACGTAACCGTCACATATCATGACCCTTGCAGAATTGGTAGACAAATGAACTTATATGACGAACCTAGAAACCTAGTAAAATCCATAGAAGGAGTATCTTTAGTTGAAATGGAGCATAATAAGGAAGAAGGATTATGTTGTGGAGTTTCAAGCATGATGTCTTGTAATGAAAACAGCAGAGGACTGAGGTTACAACGTTTCGACGAAGTAAAGGCCACAGGGGCTGATATAATGCTTACAACCTGCCCTAAATGCGTAAGTCATTTTGAATGTTTGAAATTTGAAGGAGACCCCAGGCACGACTTTGAAATATTAGACGTCGTTAGTTTCTTAGCAAGACAAGTTAATGCAAAAAATAATAATTAATTGAATGCGTAAAATGCTGAAATTAAAGATAAAACTGCATTAATTAATATCCCATAGATAGTAAACTTAGCTACTTGAGAATTTTGATAACCAAGAGCAGTTAACCATAAAAATAACCCTATTATGCCTCCACAAGCAAATGAAATCCATGCTGCTTCAATACTTAAGTATGTAAACATAAAAAACCAGATTATTGCACCTTGAGAAATAGCCAAAAGAGATAGCGGATCGTACCACTGGGTCGGAATATCCATTGCCATATTTAGAAGGGAGGGGGATCCAAGCAAAGAAACTGACGATTGATAAAGGGTAACCATGTGAACTGTAACCAAAGGAGGGAGCATAATGACGGACCATATTGATTTAACCGCTAGGAGGCTGTCACAACAAAAGAGAATTAGGATGATGATGAATGCAATACGATCTGAAGAGAGAGCAAAAATAAAAGGTGGGCCTGAGGCAGTTGCATGGGTAAAGGAGGAACTTTGCATTGGATGCGATCAATGTACAATAGTATGTGATGACGATGCGATTGAAATATATGGAGTGCCCTTAAAGAGCCCAATAATGATTGTAGACAGTAACAAAAAGGCAAAAGTATTGAGAGACCCGTGTACGGGATGTAAATTATGCGTCCTGGCCTGTCCGACTGATGCAATAATAATGATAGATAGGTGATAAAATGGAAAAAGACAATCCTTTGAGATTTGGAGCAGAGTTTGGCCCTAAGGGGCCCCAAAATCCAAGTGGCGTATCATTATCTACATTCAAAACGTTGGTATGGGTTTCAAACATAGGAGGTTTGATACTATTTGCAATTGGATTAGAATTAATGGTAGTACAACAACTCTTTGGCATAGGATTAGTGTGCTTAATTGCTGGAGTGATAATTGCTCTTTTTCCATCTAATTATGAGATAAAGGGAATGGAGGATATGACAGGGGCCCTTCTTAACACATACGAAGAACAAGAGTGATGAATTAATGAGTAATTATGGTTGTAGATTAATAGAAACTCCAATAGGAAAGTTATACATAATAGTTTCGAAAAATGGAGTTACACAGGTAACTGATCAAGAAATGATAGAAAATAACTATGTCGGGAAGAAATATTTAGATGATTCTGAAGTGTTTTTCAAAAACTATTTCAAGGGACTGCAGACCAAACCTCCTAATATCGATTATGAAGGAATATCAAATTATAGAAGAGTGGTGTCTCAAATATTATTAAAAAAAATAAATTTTGGAGCCGTTATATCTTATTCTAATTTAGGAATCCTGGCAAATAATCCACGATCTAGCAGATCCATTGGAACAGTAATGAGAAAAAATCCTTGTCCGATATTAATACCATGCCACCGAGTAATAAAATCAAATAATGAAATGGGAAATTATAGTTTTAAATCTGGCTTAAAAACAAAAAAATGGTTACTTGAACATGAGGGAATAATGATTAAAAAAAATGTAGTTTATAAAATTTAAATTATCCATTCACCTACGTCTTCCAATAAATCTAGTATATTTTTATTAGATGGAGGTGAATTTCTTTCGGTTAAATGTATGGCATGAAATAATCGTAATCCAATTGTCATATCTGGCTGTTTTTCCAATAATTTTGACATTATTCCATAATCCTTAGCCCAATCTTTAGCATGAGGTGATAGTTCATCAATAAATGCATTAAATTGATTAGGTGCAGTTGCTGTTCCTGCAGGTAACTTTGGCCTATTGATGATTTCTTTAGGAAGGTCAGTATGCTTAGCCGCTTCCCTCAAGGCCATTTTCTCATTTGAGTTAGAAATTCGCCAATTGAATGGTAACTTATTTGACTCTGCCCTATGTTTACTTCCTAAAAAGGGAACTCTAGCTTCTAATCCAAAACACATACTATGTCTATCTGCAAGCCTTAACTGAAAGTTTGATAATTGCCCCCGTTCCATTTCAAAGCGTAATGTTTCTTGTAGTGAATCATAATTTTCACCATCAAATATTTTATCATCATGCCAATCAAAACCAGGTCCATAATTTATGTCTGGAAATATATTTTTGTCTATTAATTCCAATCTACTTTTAACTATGTTTTTATGTTTGTCAAGGTCTTTATATCTTGAATAACCTGCATGCAGTTCATCTGCACCTTGTCCGCAAAGACCTACTTTGACATTTTTTGACATGTCTGCAAATAGTGGTTGCCAAAACAACACGGAAACATCCAATTCCTCTCCATGCCATGCAAATTTAGGTAAATCAGTCCAGAAAATATCATCCTCCATAATACTAGAATGTAATCTTATATCTTGATTTTGGGCTACACTTTCTGCAGCTAATAAATCAGGATTATCTTCACTGCCTGCTATTGTCCAGCATTCAGGAGGTGGACTTCCAGTATCAATAGAAAATTTAGTCGATATCGCGGTAATTAAACTAGAATCAAGTCCACCGGAAAGCACTATTCCGATAGGTACATCTGACATCAACCTATCTTCAACACTTGATTTTAAGCTGTCAAATAATACTTTGGATTGAGTTGATGGGTCCCAAGATGTTGTTGGAGAAATGACATCTTTAGAAAACGTACTGATGCCAGTCAAAACTGCTCGGCCATTGTTGTCAATTGACCAAGTCTCTACAGTACCAGGCGCTACTTGAGTAACTCCCTCGAATAAAGTCGTTCTATCAATTGTGTACTCATATGAGAGTCTTGCATATAATGCCTTAATATTGGGCTTTGGAACAAATTTAGGATGAGCATAAAATGATTTAATTTCTGAGGAAAACATCAATGTACCATCATCCAAAATTGTCCTAAATAGAGGTTTGACACCCATCGCATCTCTTGAAAGGATTAATTCTCCTTGATTAGGATTCCAAATAGAGAATCCCCAAATGCCATCTAATTTCTTAATCCATTGATTATGTTTGGTAGCAGGATTTCCAATTTTAGAATAGTTAGGAGTGTGATATAAATTTAAATTACCGTTATTTTTAGGAATCGGAAGAGGAGTATTGTTTGGAGGGTTGTGTTTGTGATGAAGTGCAAGTATAACTTCTGCATCTCCATTGGTCCTCCAAGGGTAATTTCTAATTCCTGATTTAATGGCTTTATAATTGTAAATTTCACCATTTTGTATTAAAACAGACCCCTGGTCAGACCCCATTGGTTGATTAGACCCCGATATGTCAATAATTGATAATCTAGCATGACTTAATGAAATAGAACCATTTTTCATAGAATCAGAGTAGATGTTGATGCCGTCTGGCCCTCGGTGAGATAAACAAGAGGCCATTGATAGTACGATATCAGAATCAGCGTGGCCGAATAACCCAGAAATCCCACACATTGATTGCATTACCTCTCTATTTCATTATTTTAATTCTATTTTAAAAAAGTTATTACTAACATAAAAACCAAGTATTATTATTTATAAAATGAGTTAGAGTTAAAAAAATCTAATTAAAATAATAAGAGATCCAAACGATGCTAATGCCCAAATGAACATGTATACATTTTGAGATAATTGAGGGTCTTCTTTCTCAGCAGTCATGACTATCATTTAACCCAAAGTAAAGGATATTGTAAAGATGACGGTAGAATGTCAGACTAAGGGCAAAAGTATCACCATTGCAGCCAGAGGGAAAAGGACCATTGTTGCATTGTCATCAATATATTTTAGTTGTGGAATTTCGCCTAATACTGTCAGAGGCGCAAGAAATATAGATAATAGTATTGGAGTTTGAATAAAATAACTACAACCAAACCAAATCATATATGAACAGATAAGCCCTGCTATAATTGCCACTTTCATATCTTTTTTTTGCCTTTTTATCTCCCCCATAAGTGGGTCAACAAACGTCAAACCAAAAATTATAGGAATACCATATAAACCAGATTTTAGACCACCCTCAGGGCCTTCCGGGGCAATCAGGAAAACTAACGTTGTAGAAAATGCACCCCATGCCAATGCTGAAATTTGCATAGATTCATATTCTCTTTGACCTATGACAACTATGCCGAATTTTAACCTGATAACTTCAAGAATTATGATAGATATACAAACGATACTGACTAATTGATCGATACTAACTTGTAAGCTGGAAGCTATATTTTTTCCATTTGTATAATAAATAATTGGTATAATTGACATTGATAAATGCGTGAGGCGCCTAAATGCATGCCCTCCTAACCCGCCGACTGAATGTTTTACATGGTCAACTAAAGCATCAGAATTAGGTTGTTCATGCATCTAAATCTCTTCCTCCAATAGTCCCTTGCAAACCATATCCGAAGCTTCATCAAGTGTTATTGTTCCGGTATTTAGTTGTTCGAGTAAATCATTTAAGTCAGGGTATGAAAGTAAACGTGAATCCCAGAATGAAAGTAAACGCTCTTTAAGTCTTATAAAGTTTTCATCTTCATAATTGTGGCATTTTTCTATTGAGGCAATTAACGAAATAATGCCATCTCCATTTAGTGCAGAAACTAAATGGACATCTACATTTGAAGATTTTGACATATCCAAAGAATAAATTATTGAGTCAAAAGTTTCCTTTGCGCTGGGGATATCTGATTTGTTAATTGCTATTATGTCTGCTAATTCTATTATTCCAGCTTTTTCAGCTTGAATTATATCGCCCCTGTCTGGCCCCTCTACTAACAGTATTCTATCCGTAAATGCGGCAATCCTTGTTTGAGATTGGCCAGAACCGACTGTTTCAATTATTATTTTTGACCAACCTGCAGCCGCTAATACATCAATCATTGGATCAATAAAATATGACAATCCACCGGGATGATTACGTGTTGCTATCGACCTAACATAAACAGAATCAGAAGAATCAGAGCCTTGCATCCTCATTCTATCGCCAAGAAGTGCCCCTCCTGACTTAGGAGAGGAAGGATCTACGGCTAATACTGCTACTCTTTCCCCTCTTCTCACCCATTCAGATATCATCGATCCAATTAAGGTAGATTTTCCAACTCCTGGAGGGCCAGTTACACCAAGAGTCCAAGTTTTTGATTTTTTAAGCCCGGGATTGAATCCCAATTCTATTCTAGAAATTAGTTTTCCCAAACTACGTCTATCGCCCCTTAATGCTGATTCCAGAAGTTCAGAATCTTCAATCAACACCAACGCCATCCTAGATCTTCTCCTACTCCGGTTGGCATTTTATTTAATTTACGATTTTCCACTTCGGATAAAAATTCTGTGATTGTATTAGAATGCGTTCCTGGCCCAAATATCGCCCTAACTCCAGAGTCAAACAGAATTTGGTGATCATGTTCTGGAATAATTCCTCCCGCAAATACAACAACATCATGCATATTTGATGACTTTAACTTTTCACATATTTTTGGTATTAGTACCTGATGCGCACCAGATAGTGATGAAAGCCCTAAGGCATGGGCATCTTCATCAATCATAATCCGAGTAATTTCCTCAGGGGTTTTGCGTATGCCTGTGTAAATGACTTCATGCCCGGCGTCCCGTAGAATTCTTGTTATGACTTTTGCACCCCTATCATGACCATCCAAACCAGGTTTAGCAATTACAATTCGCATCTCTACCACCACTACCGAACACCTCACATATTTTGAAATATCCCCTACAGAATAGTTTTTTAAAAATAATAGACGCAATGCTCAAGGGCGTCCTTACTCAATCAATGGATAGATATGACTGGGCATGATGAACTGACGGATGATCTGCGCCGGAGAAAAAGCCGATCTGAAACTGGAGGCGGCAATGAAAGAATCGCGGCTCAACATGCGAAAGGGAAAATGACTGCTAGAGAAAGAATAGATTATATGCTTGATGAAGATAGTTTCATGGAAATTGACTCCCTAGTTGAACACAGGTGTCATGATTTTGAAATGGAGAAGAATAAGATCCCCGGTGATGGAGTAGTTTGCGGCCACGGAACTATAAATGGTAGATTGATTTACTGTTTTGCACAAGATTTTACTGTATATGGCGGGTCATTAGGGGAAATGCATGGCTTAAAAATTTGTAAAATTTTAGATATGGCAATAAAAACTGGAGCACCAATAATTGGCTTAAATGATAGTGGCGGTGCTAGAATTCAAGAAGGGGTGGCGAGTTTGGGTTCATATGCAGAAATATTTTTTAGAAATGTTAGAGCAAGTGGAGTAATTCCACAAATTTCAGTTATAATGGGGCCATGCGCAGGTGGTGCAGTATATTCTCCTGCAATCACGGACTTCGTAATCATGGTCGATAAAACATCTCATATGTTCATTACTGGCCCTGAAGTAATTAAAACGGTTACAAATGAAGAAGTTTCATTTGAAGATTTGGGTGGAGCGAACACTCATGCATCGAAATCTGGAGTCACCCATTTCATTGCAGAAGATGATAAAGAAGCATTGGAAATAACAAAGGAGTTAATTGGGTTTATGCCATCTAATAATTTAGAAAAACCACCTACAAAGGGAACAAATGACCCATATGATAGAATATGTGATTCATTGGATTCATTGATACCTGCGGATCCTGGGCAACCTTATGACATTACAGATGTTATTGAAGAGATTTTAGATGATGGTGCATTCTTAGAAATACAAGGAGATTTTGCCCCAAACATCGTAGTAGGTTTTGGCAGATTAGGAGGGCATACAGTAGGAATAGTCGGCAATCAACCCAAGTTTTTAGCTGGCTGTTTAGACATAAATGCATCCATTAAAGCGGCTCGTTTTGTAAGGTTTTGTGATTCGTTCAATATTTCACTAGTGACGCTAGTAGATGTTCCTGGTTTCTTGCCTGGAGCTAGTCAGGAATGGGGGGGGATCATCAGGCATGGCGCTAAATTACTATACGCATACGCAGAAGCCACTGTACCCAAACTTACGGTAATTACAAGAAAGGCATACGGAGGAGCATATGACGTAATGTCATCAAAACATATTCGAGGAGATTACAATATCGCTTGGCCTAGTGCCCAACTTGCAGTAATGGGTGCAAGCGGAGCAGTACAAATAATACATCGTAAACGTATTCAAACTGCAGGGAATCCAGAACAAGAACGAGAAAGATTAGTTGACGATTATAATGAAACTTTTGCGAATCCCTATCGCGCAGCAGCATTAGGGTATCTTGATGACGTTATTCAACCAAATGAAACTAGAATTGTCCTAATTAAAGCATTAGGAGCATTATTAGAAAAAGAAGAAATTAGGCCTGCTAGAAAACATGGAAATATCCCATTATGAGTCGATTAAATGCTAAACAATAATATAGACAAAACCTTAATTGCAGCTATCTCTGCAGTATTGCTTTTTGAAAGAGAAGGTTCTATCATATCTATATCATCATCAAGAAGAAAGGGATCTAATTGGAATCAGGATCATCGTAGAACATCATTTGGAAAAAGTAATCTTTTACATACAAGAAACAAGAGAAGTACACTGAGGTGATAACGTGTCTGAAATAAGAAAAGTTATAGTCGATGGAGAAGAATTTGAAGTACAAATGGAAAAAAATGGAAATTCATGGATTGTGAGTATCAAAGATAGAGAATTTGACATTAAAGTAGAAGGTATGAAAAATAAAATTTCTAAGAATAAGAAGAAAAGTCGACATAGTAATATGAATGGCGTAGTATCTTCAAACATTCCTGGAAAAATAATTACTGTCAACTATGAAATTGGAAACCTAGTTAATGTAGGCGACGTATTATTAATACTAGAGGCTATGAAAATGCAAAATGAGTTAACCGCACCAATTAAGGGGATAATAACAGAAGTTAATTGTTCACCAGGAGATGTAATTGAAGCCAGTGTACCATTAATAGTGATAGACAGGAAAGAGTAAAGTGACTGTGATTTGCGATTATCCAAATTGCAAAAATAAAGGCCCACTAAAGAGTAGACTATCACCAGAGAGTAAATTAATATTGAAAATGAAAAAGGCAATTTCATTAAAGGATGCATATCGAGAGTTTTATTATTGTAAAGAACATCATGAAGTACTAATAAATCAAGTTTTGATAAAATGAAATAGGTTAAATTAGTCCTAAAGCGTCTTCAATTCTATTTAGTTCTGGCCCGGTAGAGCCAGCTCCAACTAAAGCGTGTGAGTCACTAGAAGTACAACCAGCTCCAACGAAAGGAGATCCAAAGGTCACAGTTCCAACCATTAAAGAGACTTTTAGTGTTGATTCCAATATAGATATTTCAGTTGGCGTAACATCAGGGTGCGCTAAAATTCCATTATTATTAGCCACAAGGAGACTTCCAATGGAGTCTTGGTGAGCAACAGTGGTTGCCTTAGTAGGGACTCCTAGTACGTCTTCTATCATCTCTAAACCAGAATCAGGCACCATGGGACTAACGATGGCTCCAAAATCATTACATTCAATTAAATTGCCTGCAGCGTTAACACCGCTTTGCATAACTACGACATCTCCAAAACTAGTTAATTCTTCTAGTTCGGATTCAAATGCAATATCAGCAACCGCAATCCCGTTTTTATTACCTCTTAATAAACTACCAAGAAGAGCGGATCCCCCTACTGAGAATGGATGCATTTCCATATCAAAAGAAGATTGCAGTAGATCCATTGAAGGTGCATCAATTGAACTTGGATGAAACAATACGTTTCCTATAATGCTTAAATGTACACCTACTTGAGAATGTCCAAATAAGCCCCCTGTTGAAATAGCCATGTCATCATGTCCTCATTATTATGAATGGCTATCGCATGTTTAGATGTAATGTTTGCGGGGATAGAAGAAGAGAGGCACAACGACGAACGTTCCCGTGGGCTTTCGCACCACAGTACAAGAATCGACGCAGGAGGGCTTGACTTCCGGGTTCGATATGGGACCGGGTATTACCCCTCCGCTATGGCCGTGCGCAACTCTTTCTTCGAAAAATATGAATTGATATGCGCTGTTGGACAGAGGCCCACATAGGCCTGGATTAGTGTAGAAATTAAATGCTCGGGGGGTTAGTGCAGCTGGGCTGAATACCTCGGGCGAACCCTCGGTACTTACACCCGCTGTCTATCAAACTCGTCTTCTACGAATCCCCTGAGGTGTCTCGTCTTTCGGATGACTTCGAGCTTAGATGCTTTCAGCTCTTATCCACTGGAGCGTGGCTACCCAGCATTGCCCTGCCGGACAACTGGTAAACTAGTGGCTCCGAGTCCTCGTTCCTCTCGTACTAAAGGACCCTTCCGATCAGACACCTTATACGCCTCAACCACAAAGCAACAAACCTGTCTCACGACGGTCTAAACCCATCTCACGATCCCCTTTAATGGGCGAACAACCCCACCCTTCCCAGCTGCTGCACCAGGAGGTTGGGAAGAGACGACATCGAAGTAGCAAGCCACCAGGTCGATATGTGCTCTTGCTGGTGACAACTCAATTATCCCCGAGGTAACTTTTCTGTTATCAATGGCCCCCAGAAATGAGGCACATTGGTTCGTTAGGCCCTGCTTTCGCATCGTCGATCGTTATTGATCCGATCCACGTCAAGCCAGCTTTTCCCCTTACAGTTAACGGCGGAGACTGAACCGCCTAAGCTGACCTTTGGGCACGCTTGTTATGTTTTCGAGCGCGTGGCGCCCCACCCAAACTACCCACCAAACGGTGTTCTCATTAAGAGTTAGTACAGTCACACACTAAGGACGGTGTCTCTATGGACGACTACTCTCGAAACTAGCGTTCCGAGGATCAAACATCTCCCGTCTACTCAGCACAAAGTGAGCGAATGTACAACGCCAGGCTGTAGTAAAGCTCTACGGGGTCTTCGCTTGCAGGTTGAGGTTACTGGACTGTGCGCCAGTAAAGTCAATTTCGCCGGACGTATCGTGGAGACAGTGGGACTCTCGTTGGGCCATTCATGCAAGTCGCCAATTAAGCGACAAGGTATTACGCTACCTTAAGAGGGTCATAGTTACCCCCGCTGTTTACCGGTCCTTCGTCAGGTTGAAACCCGATTTCAGATACCGGCACTGAGCAGGATTCAGCGACTATACACAATCTTTCGATCTAGCAGTCGCCTATGTTTTTATTAAACAGTCGGAGTCCCCTTGTTACTGCGACCAGCTTATCTCTAAGCTGGCACTCCTTCTCCCGAAGTTACAGAGCTATTTTGCCGAGTTCCTTCACGATACTTTGCCCGTCACACCTTAGGCTACTCACCTTGGGTACCTGTGTCAGTTCTTGGTACGATCACTTCTACGGCTTTTCATGGGACCTAGGCCTCATTCGTCTTTGCTCACGCCTTCTCAATCTTCTCACCATGACGGTTCTCCGATTGATTATTGAACGCTTCGACGTCCCATGACAGAGACGTACGAACTAGCCCAAGCCGTTACCATTGTTGTAGAAGGGCATACGAATATTAACGCATTTCCCTTTCGGACATGTCGATTAAGAATGCCCTTAGGATCGGCTAACCCTCGGCTGAAAAACATTGCCGAGGAACCCTTACCCCTTCGGTGGTGCGGATTCTCACCGCACTATGCTGCTACTCTTCCCTAGATTCTCATATGTAGACGGTCCACTAGATCTTAAAACCTAGCTTCTACCCGACCACATCGCCGCGCTACCTCATCTTCTTACGAAGGATCAGCGTATCGGTAATTAGTTTGAGTCCCGTCCATTTTTCGGGCCCGCAAGCTTGACCAGTGATCTGTTACGAACTCTTTCAAGGGTGGCTGCTTCTAAGCCCACCTTCTGGTTGTCTTCGACCACGGACGCCGTTTGTGATTAACACTTAACTAATATTTTGGGACCTTAACGCTGAGCTGGTTTCTTCACCTTTCGTCACGGTAGCTTACCCACCGTGGCTCACTCCCTGCTTCTACGGCGTGCACAACTTCGGAGTTTGACAGCGTACCGAGGAATTGCTCCCCCTAAATACCCAATCAGTGCTCTACATCGCACACTACCTCTGCAGAGATCTACCTACGAGTAGTCTCGCGCGGAACCTGCTATTGCCTATCTCGATTGGACTTTCACCCCTATACCAAGCTCGTCCGAGCGATTTGCACATCAGCAACGGTTTGATCCTCCACCCAACTTTCATCGGGCTTCAATCTGGCCAGGCATAGATCGACAGGCTTCAGGTTTCCCACCATTGACTCCGGGCGAGCACACCCAGTCCCTCACCGCTAATGCGGTTGCGGACCTTTCGGTTTCCCTCCGGCTTCGCAGATTAACTGCTTAACCTCGCCAATGATCAGAACTCCCAGGGGCATTATTCGAAACGCAAGAATAGACGCTGCTCATATCTTCGCTTTTACGCCTATTCAGCTTGTTCCCGACTGGTTTCAGGGTCTTTTCACATCCCGCTAAGGATACTTTTCAGCTTTCGCTCACGCTACTTGTCAACTATCGGTCTCGAGTAGTATTCAGGATTGGAAGTATCTGCCTCCCATATTCACGCGCGATATCCAACGCACGCTACTCAGGATTCATCACTTGGTCATACATAGTACATATACGGGACTTTCACCCTCTATGGTGCGCCGTTCCAGGCGACTTCTACTTCCTACGCTTAGACTACAGATGATCCATACCCCACATCTCTCCAAGGTTTCCCAAGGAGATTCGGTTTGTCCTATTCCGGTTTCATTCGCCACTACTAACGGAATCTCATTTGATTTCTTTTCCTCCCCCTACTGAGATGCTTCAGTTCGGGGGGTTCCCTTTCCTCATAGAGGAATGACACTAATGTCAGGAGGTCCAATTCAGCTATTCGCGGATCCAAGAGATTCATGCCTCTCCCCGCGACTTATCGCAGCTTGTCACGACCTTCTTCGGCTCTCGAGCCGAGCCATCCCCCAGTCGGGTTGTAGCATCTTAGATTTCTACAATCCCACCTTATGTGAGTCCTCTGGTGTCCAGGCATATCAATTCTGGCATCTCAGATCGCTCCGTCTCCCCGCAGGGCGAAGCAATCTCAACCACTTACCCTGATACCTGATAGTATCAAAGCGCACTAAAAGCAGATTCGCCGACCTACCTGTGGTATATGAATTAACTGTATGAAGCCTATATTTTGCCTAATCTTGTATTGGCGATATATTCTCACCAAAACAACTTATTTAGGGGCATATTGTATCCCGAATGGAAGAGATAGGGAAATAGTGTATTGCGGGGCATTCTCTATGCCGAACGGAAGTATTATTTTCTGATTTTTTATTTTATCTATTTTTTGAAGACTTTTATTATTATTATTATTTATTTTAGAGTAAATTTTGGGGCTAGATATTTGCTCATTTAGGTCATCATTTTTTTTCAATTCTTTGCCTTCTATGCTGGCGGTAATGATTTTAATTTCCCCTCCACATAATTGACATTTTTGATTATTTTGTGCACTCATCCCGCATACGCTACAAGACAACATAATACTTCTGAAGTATGCTTCTGTCTTGATAGTAACGGAAGTTTGAAATTCTAAATATTATTCTGATTCTGAATTAATTATGGAAATACCTTCTGCAGTAGAATCCTTGTAAACATATGGAGTTAATGCTAAACTAAGTACAGTCATTAATAATATAATTGCTATTGGATATATATCGGAAGACCAAACTATTGCGTATCTAACTACACAGTACACTGTTGCGATTAAAACTGTAAATATCATCATTGGGAATCCAGTGCGGAAAAATGTATTGAATGATATGTCATTACCCGACTCTTCTGCTAGCCCTGCTGCCACGACGTTAGCCGATGCTCCGATTATAGTGCCGTTCCCTCCTAGGCAAGCCCCTAATGCTAACGCCCATGCTAACGGGCCCAATGGTAGCCCTAGTGCTTCATTAGAAGACAGTTCTATTACCACAGGGACCATTGTCGCAGTATAGGGTATGTTGTCTATAAATGCTGAAGCTATAGCCGATACCCAAAGGAGTAAAAGTATAGCAACCATTAATCTATTTTTACTAGAGGCTTTGGATATAGCATCAGATATCATATCTGCTATCATTTCAATAAGGCCCATATATTCAAGTCCATGAATCATAATAAATAATCCAGCAAAGAATATTATTGTAGTCCATTCTACCGAATCTAATTGCTCCTCAACATGATGAGGAGAAGTCACTAGAAGCATAACTACAGCCCCTCCTAATGCTATTGTAGCTACAGATAATAAAGGATGATGTATAGCTGAATGAACAAAAAAAGCTACAATTACGATACCTAATATTATTCCCGTTTTAATTAATAATTTTTTATCTTTGACACCATATCTCAATCTTAAAAGATCGACGTTTCTATGCCTTTCGCCTGAAAGTCCGCCATTGTCTATTTTTCTAAGTAACCACAATGAAGGTATCATACAAATTACTACTGCAGGCGCAACATGAATAATAAAATCTGTAAAACCTATACTTTGACTAGCGAGGTCAGTTCCACTAAGACTTTGTGCAGATAATTGGGCTCCAATAATTATATTTGGTGGGTCTCCAATTTGAGTCGCAGCGCCTCCGATGTTAGAAAACATAACTTCTGCAATAATAAGAGGAATTGGTTCTAAATCTAATACTTTTGAAATCTGTATTGTCACTGGGACTATTAGTAATATAGTTGTAACATTGTCCAGGAATGCAGAAAATACTGCTGTTATTAAGCATAGAATAAATGATAGTCTCCAAATAGAGCCCCCGCTTTGAGCATATGCTTGAACGGCAGCCCATTCAAACACGCCAGTTTTTGACAATATATTGACTATGACCATCATTCCTATCAATAATCCAATAGTTTCCCAATCTATCCAAGTCATAATTGTTGAGAGGTCAGGGCCCTCTCCAACAACATGCAGAGAGATAACCGCTGCTATACCTCCGACCGCTGCTGCTAAAGCCCTGTGTACGATTTCGAAGACAATTAAAGTATATACGCCAATTAATATTATGAGTGCTAAAGGTACTGACCAATCTGGCATTTCTGGTGCTATCCATGCCCCTGAACTTGCTGCTGAAACAGAGGGTATGGTAAAAATCATCGACAATAAGAAGATAGATACTCTAGAGAATTTGAGATTAAAAGCATGTCCGAGTAATGGCACCATGTACTGCCGTAGCACGGACCGTCTAAATATATCGTCATTCAATATTAAATAAAATGAATAAATTAGGTTTATTTTCCAGCCCAATAAACTGCAGTATTTCCTCTGTTAAATACTAAAATAGATTTTGATTCACTTGCTAGAGAATTAAATAATATTTTTCTTTTTTCGGAAGTCTCGGCTACACCTTGATTTGCTTTGACCTTAACCAAGGGACGGTTATTGAGTTGGTTGCTTAATTCCATTACTATTGCATCAGATAATCCCTCATGACCAATCCTTACAGATATTAAAATATCTTTATTTTTCGCTCCTCGAACTATATAATTAGGTATTTTATCCATATTTTACTCACCACTATTCCGATTTAACTTAAATCGATGTGTTTTACCGCAACTGATACAAGTATTTAGAATAAAGCCATTAGAAAATCTAACTCTAGAAGTAGTTCCCGGCATGAGAGATGATTTACAATTACGGCAAATTTTTCTATTAGTTTCAATATTAGTCCTAATTCCATGTTTTTTACCTATTAGTAATATTGACCGTGCTGCTGAATCAAGAGTTATGGAATTATGATCAAGATTATTTTTTAAAATAGAGGATAAAAATTCTACTGATTTAGCAGCATTCTGTTTTCGAATGCGAGATTTTTTTCCTCCTCTTCTGATGGGCATATTAATCATCCTAATTTGAAAGAAATTTTGAAATATCAGTTGCTACCTCTTCTATGGACTTATTGCCATCTATCGGGATGAGAAGATTTTGATCATCATACCATGAAGATAATGGAGATGTTTGTTGATGATAAGTTTTCAAGCGATTCATCACAGTTTCTACATTATCATCCTTACGTTGAATTAATCTACCTTGTATTTCATCTGGAGCGGGCTTAAAAGATATATGATAGATCTCTTTTGTTATTGGATCCATTCTCCTCCCTACAATCCTTTTTATTATTTCCTCATCAGGAACTTCTATAGAAATAACAGAGGAAATATCTACAATTGAAGAGAGAGCAATGGCCTGATTTAAAGTCCTAGGAAAACCATCAAATAATACTCCATTAATTGCATCCTCTTGTTTGAGTCTATTAGATATTAGTTCAATAATTAATTCGTCTGGGACTAAAATTCCAGATTCCATATATGATTGTGCCTTGGCCCCTAAGTCTGAGGCTTCAGATACTGCTATTCTCAACATATCTCCAGTAGAAATCTGAGGTTTACCCGTCATTTCAGATATTTTACTTGCTTGCGTTCCTTTTCCAGCACCAGGAGGACCAAATAATACAATAGAGGTAGTCATTGTCGTCCCATCGTAACCACCGTCATAAGTAAACCGATTCTTATGGTTTATTTTGTTCCCACCACATATGCCCATATGCAACCCATTGATCCATAGACCAACCATCAGGCAAACCACCTAAAGGAAGCGGTGCTGAACCTTCTGGGGCTTTTACTAAGGAAGGTAGGGAAGAAGAAAGTGCGACATCAATTTCTTCTTGAGAAACTTCACCAGATAATACTTCACCAGATAGTGAAGTATCTAACGCGGCACTTCTTCGATCTGAAACTGTACCCGACAATAGAGCTGACCCAACTGGAATTAATTCTTCATCCGTACGAATCAAAGTAGAATTATTTCTAGTATTAATCATTATAAAACTAATAATTCCCAATATTCCAACAAACAATACAGCTATCGACCATGAGGGTAAACCAGCGTCTTCTAAAATCCCAGAAAGACCTCCTGATCCCACTACTCTTGCCATACTAACTTTAAGCATTAAAGAAGAATTAGTTACTGAATATAAATCCAAAGAAGTTGAATTTGCCGATAACGAGAATTCTTTTAGCCCACTTGAAGAAGCCGTATAAGGCGATGCACTTAGTAGAATTGTAACCTCGGAACCAGGTTTTACTCCCTCTATGATAGATTTATCTAAAGAAATTTCCCAATCTTCTAATTCGCTAAGTTCGATGTTTACATCTGCTATTGTATTGCCGTCGTTCTTAAGAATCACTTCAAAATATGAATTATCATTGGTCCCTATATCTTCAATTTGAGTAATGGAGGAAGATAATGTAAGCCAAATTGAAGGCAATACGGAGATAGAAATTTGAACTGTGTAAGTAGAAACCTCACCACCTGGAGTAGTTGCCTGCACTATAATTGGAATTTTCTCTGAAAGGGATCCTGGAGCAATATTTGGAGGTAAGTTAAGACTGATTAAAATAATCGCTTCCCTATTCATATCCATCGCAAAATAATTTCCAGATAAGAATCCTACTTCCCAAGCATCCGGTACACTTCCGATACTTAGCGATATATCTAATACGACATTTCCAGTATTCTTAATATCAATTTCAGACAATCCTCCTATACCAAGGGCCACATCCATATGTGAATATTCAATAATATCTAAATTTGCAATCTCTTGAACTATAAGTTTAGTTCCCTTAGAAATTAGTATCCCTTCATCAGAAGTTGTTTTAATTGAGATAACATTCATATCTCCTTTTTGAGAGGAAAGAGGGACTATAGTATTTATGACAATAGTATTCTGTGCACCCGGTGTTAATGATATTGATAAAGAATCAACAACAACAATTGGAACAGATTCTGTACTTTGATAAACTTGCAATGGCCAATTATTAAGGGAAGAGAACACTTTGATTTCAAATGCTATGTTTACATTCCCTTGATTTGTAATCATTAGATTAGTAGAAACTGTATCTCCATTTATGACTGGCCGAGGAGATTCTAAAGTTACAGGCCCTAAGAAATTTCCATTATCATCACTTAGATCAGTTTGGAATAATTTACTTTCTAAAACAGTAATTATTGCCCATTCAGTAGTATGAATAGAAGAGTCTGAAACGGATATAGTTACGCATGTTATTTCTTCAGCTACTCCTGCTAATGGTTGTTCTTGTAATGATTTAGGAACTTTTACTCGGATTGGGAGTGGAAGAAATTGAAGTCTACTTAGAGGATCTAAGGTAAGTTCGGATGATTCGCTATTTCCTATATGTATTACCCATCTATTTGGGGTTTCGCAACTAACCTCATATTGGGTGGGCCCATTGCCAATATTTCTAATTGATAATGAAAATAATCCAAAATCACCCGGTTTCGCAGATAAGTCAGTTTCTCCTGCTATAACAGTGAACAAACCTTCAACAGTTTCTACCATTGTAGTAATACGAATAGAGTGAGATATGGTAGGTGAATTTTTGTCAAACAATGTTAAGTCAGAAACATGTTCTCCTGGTAATGAATACCTAGCCAATGCATTATTTGTTATATCTGCATCTCTATTTGATAGATTTAATGATATAATGTATCTATCTCCATCTTCACCTGAAGGATTCAATACCCATGGTCCTGATTCATTCAATATTTTCCACCACTCATCTTGTGGTTGATTTAAAATACCTTGTTCATTAATTATTTGTAGTGGTGATACTGTCAAATCAACAGTAATTTGAGAAGTTCCTTCATTTTTTAACTCTAAAAGATACAGGATAGAGGTATCTGCCCTTGGATTTAAATTTCTATTTTTAGCCTCTGTTAATTCTTCCATTCCAACAGGGATATTTCCATTTTCCAGCAACGGCGTTAGTCTTACTCCTATTTGTGAAACATCAAATGAGTAATTAAAAATATTATTATTTACTCCATTTAATTCGTCATTAAACTCAGATATTTCAGAAAATGAGTCGAGAGTTAATTGCAATATATGCTCACCAGTAGTTGCAAATGAATGTGTGAAAGATAAAGATGCAATTTGCCCGCCCCCCAGGGAACTCATTTGTGCAGATTTAATTAAAGTTCCAGTTGATAAATCATGTACTGAGATAGAATAATTTCCAGTAGGAAGTGAGGCTCTATTGGACCATTTAGTATTTATTGATAATAAGTCATTTTGAAGAGGTGTTGGAGATATTGATGATATAGAATTCGGGATTATAGATAAATCGGATCCAAAAGTTTGCTCAGCTAGGCCAGTAATGACTAATGAATATTGTTGACTAGTACCTTTAGCATTACCGATCTCAATTGACCAAAGACCTTCTTCTACGGAATTTAATTTTATTCTCTCAATATTGTTTTTAGAATCTTTTTCTCCTCCTGTTACACTAAATCCTGATAAGAAATTATTACCCATGTATAATACTCCGCTTGGAGACGTAATTCTTAAATCTAAATCATTTACTAATTTACTAATACTCTGATTACCTGTTATGGAGCCTTCTCTATCATTCCAAACTAAAGTCGTATCTAAATCGGAATCCGGAGAAACTTGAAGAGTATACAAAAAACTATGACCAGGAGATAGGGAACGGGAATAATCTATATTTATATTGGAATCTTGGGTTCCAGATTTTGGATAAAGACTTTGACTTAAATTTAGTTGCCCCCAACCTTCTGAAGGGTTAGGTATATCTGGCTCTCCTAAATCGGTGGCGCCATTAATTAAAATTGCACGTAATAAATCTGACCTTGGCTCAGATATATTGACTTCTTCCCTAAGGTATTGCCTAGTCATTGCAGCTGCTCCAGCAACAACTGGAGTAGCCATTGAAGACCCGTTAAGAGTCATATAGAGAGGGGTTTCTTCATCGTCATGTGTAGAATCTGAGCATGTTTCTCCACTTGCAAATTGTGCTTCTTCGGCTCTTGCTGAACAAATCATTACCCCTGGGGCAACTAAGTCTGGCTTAATTCGACCATCAAGAGTATATCCTTGTGAAGAATAGTTGAAGATGTTACCTGACTCTTCACTAGAATAGGCACCGGTAGTAGATGCGCCTACAGTCAATACATTTTTTGCAGTCCCAGGCGAGCTTATTCCAGATGAACCTTCATCGCCGGCTGAAAAAAGGACAAGAAATCTAGGTTGATCTTGAATAAAGGAATCTGCTGAATGTGAATCTGAAGTATATTCACCTAATTGGTTGCTTGAACCCCAACTATTTGTTTGAATTTTCGCATCTTTATCCCATGCATGGGTGAACATTGAGTAAAGAGACTCCCAACGTGCAAAAATTCCTGAGCTATCAACCTCCAATTGATAAAATATAAAGGTAGATTCCGGTACAACTCCTGTTGCTTTAGAATCTCCTGAACCATCCCCTAAGAGAGTAGCTGCAACATGGGTGCCATGGCCACTATTTGCATCATTTCCAGAGTTATCTGGGCCAAAATCATTGTAAACAGGATTTCTTAATCTCCCTCCAAAGTCGCCATGATCTGCATCTAAACCTGTATCCGATATGGCTATAACTTCTCCCTCGCCATCTAGAGTACCTCCAGAAATTGAAAGAGCCTCGTCTACATTGGAAATTAGTCTAGCATTATTATTATTAATTCTTAGTGTCGAGGCCATCTCAATTTTTAATAATCTTCCATCCATTGCAAGTATAGGAATTATTGAAACATCTGAATAGGAAAAATGACAAAGATGAAAATCACATGCTTGTTTATCATTCTCTTCAATTGAAAGAGGATTTAGGTCATTATTTAACGATATTAACTCTGAAGGAGAAAGTCCAGGCGTGGGCATAAGTTGTAAGTTTACTGGGCCGTCATAATTTCCAATTAGCGAAATTAAATTCATAGATATTTTCCATGCTACTGGTAATTCACCCATCCACCTTACCGCTGAGAACTCGCTTATTTTTTCATATGTATTGATATGATTATCTGAAGTTATCCTAATAATTAACGTATCATCAGGGATAACATCTATGATGAAAACTTCAGGTTCATTTTCTAAATAATTAGTTAATAACGACATATCTGAAGTTTTAGATTGTACTATCGCCATTCCGGTCCTCATAAATGAGTGTGGATCAAAGAGATTTTCTGGACCAAGAGGAATAAAATCTATTTTAGGATCAAAGCTGCCAAAGGGAGAGTGGATTAAACCTGAAGATTCTGTAATATCATAATATGATGCAATAGGGGACTTTAATTCAACCCAACCTGCTGAAGATTCTGAATTATATTCATGAATTATGGAAGTATCACCGTTATTTATACTTGCTTGAGAAAGAACTGATAGTGGAGTAAATAGGAATAAAATGACAATCGATACTACAAGCTTCGATGCGTTCACGAGATTAAGCGGAGATAGTCTACCTTTTGACTATTAACACCAGTTGTACATAACATGATGATGATTATAACCCATAATACTTCGAAATTGAGGAGTCGGTCATTTCGACTGATTTTTTCCAGTCCTTAACTGTCCCCATCATTGCCCTTATGCAGTCAATATTCTCCGGTATGACATCACTTTCTTGATGTATTGCTTGAAAATAATATAGCCTATTTCCTTTTAGAGAGACTCCATCCTCCCATACAAATATTTCATGTAAATCCCCCCATTTTCTACCAATATCTCTAGCCATTTCCATTACTTCAGCAGTAGAAGTAATTCTATTTTCAGAACCATTCATGACAATCACCCTAGGTTGATTTTTCCAAAGTTCAATTATTGACTCAGTAGTAAAGTTATGGCCTTCAGGTAAATCAGCGATTATTGAGTGGACATGCATTATAGTGGTTGGGACTGCCACTGCTAAACTATTAATTTTAATTCCTGGCTTTACAGTCATTAGATCTATCCCATGATGACTAGGAACCTTAAGGACCGGTTTTATGGCATTAATTGGTCCACTAGTAGAATCACCCGGATCTGCTGCTCTACGTATCATTGTACATTCTACGTCTAATTGCCCACATGCATCATAAAGAGGGACGAGTGTCCTTGATAATCCAGTGGTATTGCATGATACCACACGAGCAGCATTAGCATTGAATGCAGAATCATGGTTCGCACAGGAAGTATATGACAAACCGGTGAGTTCGTGTTTTTCTCCTCCTTGGAATATGTACTTAATTCCAGCATTACGGTATTTTTGAGCGTTTAGGTTACCCATTTTTCCAGGAGAGCAGTCTACGACAATATCTGCCAAACCAAGAAGAGTGGAGATGCCCCCTTGGCATTCATATCCATGCTCTGAAAATAAAGCTATATTTTCTTCATCATCACTAGTGCAAAAAAGGGGGAAATTTTTGTTGATGGCCAATTTACAGCCGAAACTGGGCCCTGTTTTTGTAACTCCGACTACAATCATGTCTTCTTGGGCATCGACTGCGTCTGCAACTCTTTTTCCGATAGTACCAAAACCATTTATTGCTACATTAATCATCATTAGGCACTCCGCTATACATCCTAGTAAATTGTTGGGATTGATTGAACTCTATCAACATAACCATGGATTATAAATAATTCAATAAAGGATATCCTTTTTGCTATACTATATTTCCGAAGGTATGCGAGCAGTAAAATATTAGAGGAGAGGAAGTAAAATATGCGTAGTGCAACAGATAAAAGTGTTAAATTAAATAGGCAATTAGATAAGTTGCTAATTGAGGCAATGAAAAAAGATTTATTAGTTAAAATTGGATGGGGCAGGGAACAAGATGAAAAGCCAAGAGAAGGGGAAATTGGAGCAATAACTCACCTTCCTAATAAATCAAAAGTTTTACTCCTTGGAAATCTAGGAGAATGTGCAGGAGCAGTAAATAGAGGCGGAATATTTACACTACAAGGTTCAGCAAGTTCAATGGCAGGTGCATTCCAAGAATCAGGTAAGATAATTGTAGAACGGGACGTTGGAAGCAGGGCAGGTTATAGAATGAGAGGCGGGGCCATGATTATTCAAGGCTCAGCAGGAACAGAGGCGGCGGCCAGTATGTCTGGCGGAATCATTATTGTAAGAGGGCATGCTGGAGACCGGTTAGGAGCAGATATGAAAGGAGGGCTCGCAATAATATTGGGTTCAACTGGAACTGAACCTGGATTGAATATGACAGGGGGCAAATTAGTTATTGCAGGGAGTTGCCCTCCTCCTGGTGATGGAGTTTCTATGCGTTCAATTAATAAAAAGGAAATTGAAGAATGTGAAATCCACTTAAACGCATTAGGATTAACGATTTCTGATGATGCTTTGGTCCTTGAATCTTCAAAACCAAATAAAGGAATTGAAAACCTTGGCCTAAATAGTTCAATTGTTGAAAATTTTGAGAATATTTCATTAATCCCAGATAATAATGAAAAAGTCCCTGCATACAAATCGATAGACCCTTACACACTAATTTTACCTAGAAATCTTGAATCGGAAGGAGCATTACTTCCACTCCCTTGGCTTGTAGAATGTCAATCTGCGAGTAAGTGGAAAGGAGATAATGCTAATAAACAACCGGCATTAGTTTTGGAGAAACCAAGGAATATCGATTTTGTAATTTTAAATGAACAGAACATAGTTAATTCTACAAATATAATTAAAGATTGTGCTGGAATTGTAGTTGATTTAAAGAAATTTCCAAGTATGAATGATGCTGAACTAGAAGCAATAATAGTTTCTCTTGCTAGTAGAATGAGTGCTTCTTCACTGATTTTACTAAGAAATGACGTTAATAGAGTAGAAGAATTATTTAGATTGGTAGTTGAATTAGATTTAGATGGAGCAGTTGTTGATGCCGCAATCCCAGGAGGAGGGAGAGTGTCGGCTACTTTGCCCCTAATTGGGTTAGCAGCAAAATCATGGAACTTCAAAAATAGCAAGAGGAGTATAATGATTGAAGTTGATAAAATTCCCGATATTGAAGATATGTTGATTGTAATTGCGTCAGGATGCGATGCAATAGTTGGACCAATTTCCCAACAAGAAATAGAAAATGATTTTGAAGATAAGAATATAAAACTTAGGCAATGGATGGCAGAATTAGGAATTGATGGATTAGAAAAAATTGGTAGAAAAAATCTTAGAGCCAATAACTATGAAACTGCAGCTATTTCAGGACTTAGGCTAATAGGATACAATCGGCCGTTGCCAATGTGGCTCAATAAATAGGTGATTAAATGCCAACAATTACACTTGAACATTCAACTTTAGAGCAAATACAAAATATAAATGGAGTGAATCACGACCTTAAAATCTGGAATAATTGGTTACCCCAAATTGGATGCCCTGTTGAATCTAATGATCAAGACACAATTGAGATTGAGGTATTCCCAGACAGGCCTGATTTATTAAGTCATGAAACTATGGCAAGAGCATCTAGGTCCTTTCTACAATTAAGTAAAGAAAATACTCATTTGGATATTATAGAAGGGAAACTAGAGATTTCCGTGGATAGTGATATCAAAAAAGTTCGACCAATAATAATGTCAGCAATAGTCAAAGGAGTACACACAGGGAGTAATCCAGAAGAAAAAGAAAAATTCATTCAATCTTTGATGGATCATCAAGAGAAATTACATATGACCCTAGGACGGAAACGCAAATTTGCATCCATAGGAGTTCATGATTTAGAAGCCATAGTTGGCCCATTTTCATATAATACAGTTCCCTCCACTTTCAAATTTACCCCTTTGGCGGGAGAACGAGAAATGAGTATATCTGAAATCTTAAATACGCATCCAAAAGGAATGGAGTATTCCCATTTAGTAGAAAAATTAGATTCCTATCCAGTAATATTGGATTCAAGTAACAATGTAATTTCATTTCCGCCGATAATCAATGGCGAACATACAACTGTAACTCAAAGTACTACTGACTTTTTTATTGACGTTACAGGATGGGACAATAGGGCCTGTGAAACATGTTTAATTTTAATCTGCCTTACTTTAAACGAAAGAGGTGGTGAAATAGAAAGTTTAAGCATAAACTATTCTGATGAAGAATCAATCATAACCCCCAGAGGAGACGCAATTACGCACAGAGTTCCAGATAAATTAATTAGTAAAATATTAGGCATTGACTTAACAAATGAAGATATTAATAACTCAATAATGAAGATGGGAGGTAAATTAATAGATTCAAGAACGGTCACTGATGGACCCAATATTAGTGAAAGATGGGCAGATTGTGCCATAGGAGAAAAAGAACATTTAATATTAATGCCAAGATGGAGGAGCGACATTATGCACCCAATAGATATTGTGGAAGACATAGCCATAGGATTTGGGTATGAAAATTTACCAGAAGAAACTTCTGCCGTACATATTGACGCCATCCCATTAAAATCAACACAAACAAATAGACGGATAAGAGAAAGTTTACGTGCACTTGGATTACAAGAAACACAAAGTTTGACCCTTTCAAATGAACGTGATCAATTTCAAAAAATGAGATGGAAGTCAAGAGGCACTATGACAAATATTGCAAACCCAATAAGTATTGACCATACGATACTGCGGCAATATTTACTTCCTTCGCTAATGCAGTTATTGGCTGCAAATAGACATCAAGAATTACCACAGAGAATATATGAATTAGGATTTATAGTGTCTGATTTAAAAAACAAGAATAGTTTTTCATGGGCATGTGCAGAAGTAGGAGGAGGTTTTACCGCTGCAAAGGGGTATGTTCAATCAATTATTAGAGATTTAGGGATTATTTTAAACGATGTAAAATTTGAAAAAATAGAAGATTTGAGTGGCCCTTGGTTATATGGAAGAGCCGCTAAAGTGACCATTAAAGGGATTGAGATTGGAGAGTTTGGAGAATTAGACCCCGCTGTAAGTCTTGAATTTGGTTTAAGATCACCAATACATGCAGGAGAGTTCGATATTGAACAAATAAAAAAGGTCTCACATGATCCATTAATTTAAAATTTTCAGTCTTTTTTGCTATTATCAATTATCTTCATTGCATCTAAAAAAGTTTTACTTTTTAAGTGGCTTTTATCATTTATTTTTTCCTCAGTTTTTGTATCATTTTTTCTCTCATATTCAATTATATTTTCTGTATATTTATTTCCTTTCAGGCGCGAAGTAGATTTCTTTTTCTTGAATGGCCATATAGGTGGCATGCCATTGGAAGGAGGGAAGAGGGGATTAAGATTTCTCATCATTGAGTCAACATATACGATAAAACAATAATTTAGAGACCGTTGCGATAACGTGTCGCGCCATGTAATAGGAATTGATGAGGCCGGTAGGGGCCCAGTAATTGGGCCTTTAGTTGTGTGCGCATTAAAGATTCCAAAATCAGATTACCATATACTTAAAGAAATTGGAGTTGATGATTCTAAAAAGTTAACTAGAACTAATAGGAAAAAAATATATAAATTATTAATGATGGAGGTCAAGAATAGAAATTGGAATGTATTTGTCAATATTTGTTCAGCCTACAGAGTTGACATAGAAAGAAGTCACGCTAATCTTAATACATTAGAAGTAAAGCTATTTGCTGAGGCTATAATAGAATTGAGTAGTTTTGAAGCTGGTGATCAGATACGTGTTGATGCTTGTGACGTAAATGAACGTAGATTTGGAGAGTCAATAATAGACCAACTAGGAAACTCATGGAAAGATAATGAAATAATCTCAAAACATAAAATGGATGAATTAGATGCAATCGTAGGTGCTGCCAGCATAATAGCAAAGGTTACGAGAGATGAGGAAATCATAAAAATTGAAAATAAACTAGACCATAAAATAGGATCAGGGTATCCTTCTGATCCCATAACAATACTTGCAATTAAAAAAATGATATTAGGAAAATGCCCTCATAAAGAGCTAAGATGGAGTTGGAAAACAACAAAAAAGGCATGGCTAGATAAACATGATACACCTCTTCACTCTAGGGGTACGTCGAGAAAAAAACACTCTCAAACTACTCTCGATGGTTGGATGGAATAAGAATGGTGAAATGCAGATTATAATCCGTGACACATTATAGACATGGGCGCGGATGAAGTTTGGGGCAACGATGTCCAAGAAGTTGTGAGAAAATATGCACTTCAGAATACATTAGAGTATGAAGGTAATGGCAAATCAGGTAGTGTTCTTGGGCGCATAATGTCAGAAAGAAAAGACTTACGTGAATTTGCAAAAGATCTGAAAAATTTAATTGAAACTGAAGTAGAAAGAGCCAATCAAATAGCCTCTGCCAAGGGTTTAATCTATATCAGAGATGTTCTGGAAGAATTAGATCCAGATGCATTGGTTAGAAAGAAGCAAATTAGGCGTTCAGGGTTACCTGATTTACCAAATTCCACCTCTGGAGAAGTAGTACTAAGATTTGCACCGAATCCCAATGGCCCATTGACCATTGGACATTCAAGAGGGATAGTAATAAACTCTCAATTTGCAAAAAAATATAATGGGAAGGTCGTATTAAGGTTTGATGATACCGATACCAAAGTAAAGCCACCCTTAATTGATGCTTATGAATGGATAGAGGAGGAGTATGAATGGATAACAGGGAAACGACCAGATGTAGTCATCCGTGCTAGTGAGCGTATGCCAGTATATCTTGAGTATGCTGAAGCAATGATCAGAGAAGGTTTTGGATATGTATGTAAATGCAGTTCTTTACAGTTTAAAAAATTAAGAGATGCAGGAGAAAGTAGCCCGTATAGAAATAGAACACCACGTGAAAATCTTGTTGATTGGGCTAAAATGATTGATGGTACAATGAGAGAGGGAGAAGGAGTCGTGAGAGTCAAAACTTCAATGGACTTGCCCAATCCAGCTTTACGAGATTGGCCGGCTTTGAGAATACAGCATAATGATCATCCAGTTGTGGGAAATAAGTACAAAGTTTGGCCGTTATTAGATTTCCAAAGTGCAATAGAAGATCATGAACAAGGGGTGACACATATAATCAGAGGTAAAGATTTGATGGATAGTACAAGAAAACAAAAATTGCTGTATGAGCATTTTGGATGGAAATACCCTGAAACAATGTATTGGGGAAGAGTAAAGGTGTTTGAATTTGGTGGTTTTTCTACATCCGGTATGAAACTATCGATATTAGAAAATGAATATACTGGTTGGGACGATATTCGATTACCAACAATTAAATCTTTACGAAGAAGAGGTTTTGATTCTGATGCACTTCGAGATTTCTGGTTAGATTTGGGCTTATCCCAAAAAGACATTTCAATATCAATGCAAACATTAGAATCCTTTAATGTTAAAAAAATAGATTCCAGTACATCAAGAAGAACATTTGTAAGAAATCCAGTTCAAATAAATTTGTCATGGAGCAAAGAAATAAATGATATCTTGGCGCCATTAGAATTGGCAAATCATCCAGAAGGAACAGTAAAGGGAAATCGAATATGGCCAATACAAGAGAATTTAGATTCATTATTAATTGAATTTGATGATTTTGATTCTAACTCAAAACTAAGACTAAAGGACTTTGCCGATATATCATTAATCAAAAATGAGGGAATTATAGAATCATTGGAAAGAACAGATAAAAGACGAATCATTCATTGGTTATTAGAATCCATTTCCTGTAAAGCTATCCTCCATATCCCAGATGGAAATGAAGTAGTATCATATGAAGGATTAATAGAAAATTATAATTTAGAAGAAGGAAATATTTACCAATTAGAACGAGTAGGATTTGCTAAAATAGAAAAGATTTTGAAAAATGGCATTGTAGAGATGATATGGCTCCATGGTTAATTTTATATGACAATTTAGCATTTATAATAATCTTTTAAGCGGCGCATTCAAGGGCATGAGGTCAATCAGAGGAAGGATGATAAGGCAGGATAGGGCTAGCGCTTTTTTCTTTACAACACTAATTACAGTGATAATTTTCATGCCAATAAGTATACAAGGCCAACAATCTGAAGTCTGTTGTACTGAGAAGGAATTTGATCTATTTCTAATTGGAGAACCTGATGAAGGAATATTGTCTCCTTTCTATTCAGACTTGGAGTCAGATGCTAAAGAAGTTAAGGTTACATCATCCATAGGAGGAGAAGTAAAAATAGCTACTTGGGATGTAATTTGGCAGACAGAGGGGGAGTATGAAGCTGGAACTTGGTCTTTTTCAATACCATATAAATTAGAAGGTGCGACAGGATTTACTCTAAATGCAACTTTAGAGTTAAAAGTAGGAGGTAATACATATGAAGGTTCACTAAATATGCCCGATATACTAATAACTGGTGAAGGAATTTTAGAAATCCCAATTGATATTGTACAAGGTGAAATATCAGAAGGAGATAACCTTGAAGTGACATTGAGTGTACAAAACTTAGTATTTTCTAGTCCAGGAGAAGATACTGGTATATTCTTCTTATGGGGATCAGAGGAATATGAGGGCAGCATAACTGTTAAATTACCTTTAATTGAAATAATTATTAAGGAAGCAAGTGTCATAGGTAATTTAGCATACCTACCAGTGATGATTAAGTCTGGCTTTGATAATGACATGTGGTCTAAATCAGAAGGTGGGGCCAAGGTTCAGAATATTGAAATTAGTGAAAAACCTATTGCGATATTAAGAGAGAACGGAGTAGAAGTAACATTTGTCTGGGAAATACCAGATAATTCAGATGGCATTATAAAATTTAAATTTGAGTTAAGTCCCCAACCTGGATTAACATTAGAATCAAATAAAACTCATGAAATTGTAGTTGGAGAGGATAGCGGCAATTCTGATTGGTACCCTGAGAACGAACCACTAAGAGATGGTGGTTCCTCAATTGAAGTAGATATAGATTCTACATTTAAGGGAAACGAAGTTAAAAGACTGATTTCGATTGAGTTTGATGGCGCGATGTCTCAATGGATAAGGTGGGGATTGGACAACATAGGCAATAGCACTCTAGATTCAAATAGTTGGTGGAAGAACCTAAATTCTTACTCAGATTCAATTAAATCATCAGAAAAACATAATGGTAAAGTTGATGATTCCGAAATCCTAGCTTTGAAAAGTCATCTAGTAGGGTCAAGATCTGATCTCAAATCATTCTTTGCAAATGGCCTATATTTAGAAATAGAATCAATCATTGGAATTGATCCAGTAGAACTAGGACCGACAGAGATAAATATAAACATGGGAAAAACTAGAGCATTTAATTCTGAAGAAATAATAATTACCTTGGAGACAACTTACACCATTGAAGAGGATCAAAGGCAAATATTAGTTGAAAATTTTATTAGGCCATCTGCTGATAAATATTGGGATGAAATTTCACTTAATATTGTATTAAAAACTAACATTTTAACAGGATTAGGAGACATTTATGCAGATGAAATAGACTATACCCTAAGGAGATGGATAATCATGGAAGCCATTACTATTGAAGAAAATAATTTAGATTCTGATCTTGAATTTAGAATAGAGTTTGTCCCTCCGAGTTCATTTTTCTTTAGCCCACTTGTTTCTGCAATGATATCAGTCCTAGCATTGTCTGTAGCCTTAGTCATTGGGATGGCATTGACAAAAAGAAGAGCCAGAGTCCCCACGATGATTACAGTACTAGTCTTAGGACTTCTAGCATTCTCAATATATTGGATGGGTTTACCACTACAAATAGTATTGGGAATAGTTTCTACTAGTGTATTATTAGTATTCCCTATATCTTTGGTTTCACCCTCATCAACCACTATGGACAAAATAAGTAAGAAAATTGGAGGCCCCCATGTAAAATGCCCTTCTTGTGGAAAATCGAATCAGGTACAATCCACGGTTAGACCATTGAGAATGCCTTGTTCCGATTGTAACAGCATATTACGATTAGAAAGTTAATTTAGTACTCCATTTTTTAATAAGTCATCTAGTAATTCCATTGAGGTAAATATTTCTTTATTTTTATTCCATTTAATGATTTGAAAATATATTTGGCCTGCAATATCGGTATCCCAGCCCGGGCCAAGGATACGATTCCAAATTAGTTCCTCTGCCCGGGCAGTTGAAGGGAGGTTTTGATTCAATACTGGTTTGGCTAAAATCGATAAAGAATTTGATTTCTCTTTAAAATTTAAATTAGGCCAATTTGCGACGATTTCTTTAAAATATTTTTTATCAATCCAGGTTAAATTTTCCATATATGGCAAATTTACTTCCGTTATTGGGACTATACGTATCGAGCCCTCATTTTTTAGAATATCTTTTAATTTAGAAAATACGGGATCATATGTATTGTCAAGAGAATCATCTAACCAATTACCTGACAATATCCACGGCCGTAATTTTCTAAGTCTGGGACTACTAGGGCAAATTTTCTGAGCAAGAGCATGGGCCTGTGAAATTGTCGTTAATGGACCCTTTTTGGAATTTCCAAAAGTTCCTGTCAAACCATCGACTATCAAATCAGAAAGAAATAATGAGTTCGTATTAGAATCCAAAAAAGGACCAGAACTCTCATCTGAATTTGTAATATTTATCGAAGGCCCATACTCATTTGGTTTTTTAGTAAATCTTCTCCTATAGGAAATGTTAGCATCCAATAATGAAGCTTCCAATGGAGCTAATGACAATACGCCAATAATGTCAGGAGGGGCTGTAAGCAATATTGTAGTTTTGGAGTTTTTAATATCATGTGCAAATTGACAAAACAATTCTGAAATTCCGGAGAACAATAAATCTTCCAGTAAGTCCTTCATGTGTAATCTGATACAGATTAGTAATTCAAAACTTTTGATTGAGAATTAATCAACCATTAATCTTAATTGGTCTCTTTTGTATGCAAAGGAATCTGCAATTATACCATTTTTCTTATAATATCTAGATAACCGGCGTATTCTTGATTCACATAATTCTAATTGTCTACGATTGTGTAAATCTTTTTTATTAGAATTTAAATGATCAATTAATCCCAATGCTCGGCGCATTAAGTTCATCATATCTTCTGGATAGGTTATAGTAACATTATTTCTAATTAAAGTTTGAGAAATTCTTTCCCCGGTAACTAATCTAACATCTGGCACAGCATATCTATCTCTGAGTATTGTTCCAATTGCCGCAGTAGAGTTGCCTTCCCCGGAAAGTTGCAGTATTAACTCTTCTACTTCTTTTTTATCGTTGTTTGACCAAGCAGGAGGAGCCTGGGAATTGGGCTTCTGAGAGCCGCTACTTCCTTTACCATTACTGTGCATACGTGCCATTCATAATCACCTTGGACATGCGTGCGACTAACCCTTCCTCTTTAATCGCTACGCAAGGATAGGTTTCGAATATGCTTCAAAGTCGATGTTGTGCTCGGCCCAAGCGTCCGGGGCCATCCGGCCATTCCCAGCCAGGAGCTTCTGCCCTTGCCGAACCAATTAGTTTATCATTTTGAAAGACTAAAACTTCATCGCCTCGTCTTATTTCACCCTCTATATAATCTACATTAGTGGAAAATAAATCCCCCTTCCAAACGTGAGTCTTATTCAAATGAATTTTAGAGAGTGTGTTGTGTTCATCTAAAATTGTTAAGCAAGATTTAGAAAAGGCGAACCTTCCACTTCTTGGGTTCCATTGAGCCAATTGTAAACCATCTTTTTTGATGGTAAAAATCGGAGGTCTTCCTTCTATTTTAGTACCTTCCAACCACTTATCACTTTGATGCTGAAATCTACTTAATGCCTCTAACTTTCCTAAACGGTGTATACTTTCTTTTATCTTAGGGATTTTAAAGTCTTCAATTGCCCTGTTTATTTCAAGGTTAAGTGTGGCTAGAGAATCAGAAGAGCCGGCAGATGAGCCATTTCTAGTATCTATAACTTCTATTCCATCAACATCTACTTTCATTCCAGAATGGTTTATTACCCTAGAATATTGAACACGTTTAACTAATTTATTTATCATATCATTTATTATTTCTAACTCATCATTATCCCAATCTCCAGTCACAGGTATGTCATAATTACTAGCTGGCCAGATATCTTCTAATTCCCTAGGCACTAACCCTAAAGGAGCCGTGACCATGACTTCATGTACGCCTCGAGTATTAATCGATCTAGCAAATCTCTGATGGCTTTGAGATAACCTATATGGTTTTGTTGCTGAACAAGGAAGTAGTAATAGAACATCGGTTTGATGCTTGGGGGGTGTGTGAAATTTGGACACCCTTTTTCGCCAATCTTGTATCAGGGCATCAGAACGGCTAGTAAATGAATTACACCTAAGTACTGCATTATGGCCAAGTATTCTGGCAAGACCTGCCCTACCTCCCTCTAACTTGGCCATCTTTGTATCGTGAAATCGTAAATGTTCAACAGATTTGGGACTTGAAGTACTCTGCCTTTCTGCTAATTCTCTTAATGATCCTTCTCGAATAGCTGATCTTGTAGCAGCAATTGCACTAATCCATTCACTACATTGCGCATTGATGTCTGACTTTTCTTCTATCGAATGATCTACCTCTCTTGGGCCCATTATGGTCAATATTACGCCAAGCGCTGCAGCACTCCTTGACCGAGAAAGATCAAACAAATCTACACCCAGCCAAGAAAGTAAAGCGCAATTATCTGGCCCTCCGATGCCAGGCGTCCAAATTAATGAAGAAGGGAACTTTACCCTTATTATGTCCAAAGCATCGACTAACATGCCTTGACTTTTTACCAATTGAGGTGCATCTACCAGGACTATAATAGATGGTTCTAAATCTTCGTCATTTAGTTGTGCATCATGATGCAAAGATTGCCAAGAAACTAAGATTACTTCGGAACCTGAACTAGTTATGCCAGAATCTGATTCTGCAAGACTAGGAGGTAATATCAATCCTTCGCTAGATACCCATGTATCTATAGAATCAAAAGGAAAACAAAAATTACCTCGTGTAGTAACCGACACAGTACCTGGGATTGATGCTGAATTCCTTTTAGATGCAAAGGGAGCTATAGAAATAGGTAATTGCGGATCCAAGTCACTAAGGACTAATGAAGGAGACCAAGATAATGGATTATTCCTATCTCCAAGTGAAAAAATACGAGAAAAACGTTGACGGGCTTCAACTCCCCGGGCTAACGGTCGACCTTCCATGAGGTCCACGGGTGATGCATTTCGCTTGAAGCATTCTAATGTGAAGTGCGTTCGGGCTAACTGTGCGTAGTAGGTATGTATTGGTATTAACAATTATTTTGTTAAATCCTACCTTACATACAAATGCAATTGCACAAACAGAAAACAATGTAATTTTATTAGAAGAGGGTAAAGATAATAGAGGACCCATATTTATTGAATACAACTGCAAGGAAATTTCTTGTGAAGGTATGGAACTAATTATAAATAATAATCAAGAGGTAAGTAATTTTTCAGATATTCACAGAGTAACTTGGTCGGGGTGGTCAGATGGACAATTATCTTGGAAATTGGTAGCGGATGAAAGCGTTGATATTTCTCAAATAAGTGAAAATTTTATATTTAATTATAACGGAACAGTTGAAGAAGAAGATCTACCAAACAATATACCATTATCTAATCATGATGATTCAATTGAATCCTTGGAGGCAACATCAGTATGTCAATTGGATAAATGCAGTAAAAAAAATAATGGGGTCCAAGGGGCCATATACACTGGTGCCTTAACTTCTGATGATGATAAAGATAGTATCAATATAATCGGGAATAATGGAGACATGATTGCAATAAAGAATTTTGTCCATTCAAATGAAATGAATATCGAGATATGGAATAGTAATGGTGAAATTAAAACATTAATCGAAGATTTATCATCGAATATTGATGAAGAATATTATTTCGAATATCCAGAAGGGGATTTATGGTTAAGAATAGTACCATCCGTGGAAATGGAATATTCGCCGTATCAATTTCAAATTATAAGATATGATTCAAGCAAAGAATCTCCCGATTCAACAGAATTAGCTAATCCTTGGATTCATGGCACTGCTTTACCATTTGGAGAGGAATTTCTAGGCCATATTGTATCTTCTGACTACGAAGGAGATTCCCTTTTAGTAAGGATTGGCTCTAAGATGGATTTAAAGTTAATATGCAAATTTTCTAATGAGGTGAATATAGAAATATTTTTCCATCAAACTGGAGGTAATGAAACACAGTATATTGAAAGTGTAAATCATTGCCCTGATGAAATCCATACAAACGACCTCGCTCAGGCAATAGAGTTTAGAATTACATCAAATTTTTCAGTATCATGGGAAATAGGCTTAGTGGCTGACGTAATTGGAGATGGAGGAAATTTAGGAGATGCCCCTGATTATATTTGGCAGCATGGACTTATAGATGATAATTGGTTAAAAATAAACAATAATGGATATGAATATACTGGAATGCTTGATAATGATGATGAAATTGATATTTTTGCAATAGAGGTCACAGAAGAAAATGGGTCGCACATTTACCTCAATCAATCCCAGGGTGAAGTTAATATTCAGATAATTATTTTGAATCAAGAAAATGGAATGATAATTAATTATACTAATGGATCTGAAATTATCGCACCAAAGGGAATTCATGCATTAAGGATAGAGAAAAAAAATGGAGAATCAGGGGCAATAGAGTATAGTTTTTTAAGCCCTGAATTTAAAATATATGAACAAGATAATACACAATTGGAAGATTTATCAAGTATGTTTACTAACTTTTATATCTTTGTTGGAATTATGTTCTTATCTCCTATGATGCTAGTAATATGGTGGAATAAAGAGAACTTGAGAGGTAATAAAAAGCTAATTTTTATAGAACAACATGAAGTAAAAAGATTAGCTAATTTAAGAGCTAAAATATCTAAAGATATAGATAAAGATGTAATAATATCTTCATTACATCAACTCGGAGACAGCCCATGGGAATCAGTAATTCAAGAATGGGGGGACCCCCAACTGAAACATTTTACTGAACAAGTTGAAGTATGCATATGGAAAATAAATGAAGATGGGACTAATTTACTTCTTGGGCTGAATACAAGTAATAAGATATGGAATATGGCAGCAATTAGGATTTTTGCATCAGAAGGCCCAGCTGTGACAATTAGCGAAATAACGCCTGAACAAATATTCGATGGTGATGAAATTTTCTTAGGGACATTAGAAAAAAGAAATAGCATATTTCTGAAAGTAGCTATAGCAAATGGGCCATTAAATATAGATTTTCAACTATCTGGCCTCGTAGGAGGCAAACCTATGGCTGCATCATCGAGATTAGCAATCAATTGGACCGAAGAAGAATAATTATTTTCCCCTTCTTTTATTTGCTTCTTCTGTGATACTTTCTTCTAAGGTTGAGGATGATATTTTAATATCATCTCGTAATTTAACCAATTTATTTTTCAATGTTTTAGATATTTTATTTGGTATTTCTAATTTTAATAGTACAGTGACGGAGCCTCTGCCTCTACTTGACCTCATATGAGGCAACCCACGGCCTTGGATTGTAATGGTATCACCAGGTTTGGACATTGTTGGAACTTTTATTTTCAAAATTTTATCATCGATATGAGGTATCTCAATAGTAGTTCCCAATAGTAAATCAGCATAGTTTATTGGTAAGGCCATCAAAATATCAGATTCATCTCTTTCAAACCAAGGATGTTCCTCAACTTCAATTTCTATATATAAATTACCATTATCTCCTCCGTTGCCACGGGCTGCTTCTCCTTGGCCAGTAATTTTAATTCGATTACCATTTGCTATACCTGGAGGGACTGAAAATTTTATTTTCTTTGATTGATGCGACCTTCCTTCCCCCTTGCATGAATTACAAGGATTAGAAACTATTACCCCATTTCCTTTACAAGAAGGGCAATCAGAAACGACTTGTTGGGCAAAAGGGCCAACACGTTCCACTCGTTGGACCCTTCCTCTGCCATTACAAGAAGGGCAGGACTTAGTCCCATCTGGATTTTTTGACCCTCGACCATCACATTTAGGACATGAATTTAGAGCTTCTATTTCTAACTCATCATCCCAACCACTCAGTATGGCTTGGAAGGGCACGGTGTGCCTGATTAGTAGGTCGCCACCTCTATTTCGCCTATTAGATCTAGAACCACCAAATATTTGACCAAATATACTCTCAAATCCGCCGCCGAATAAATCATCAATATTGATATTTACTCCTTGAAATCCACCCGGGCCAAAAGGTGATCCCCCTGGTCGATTATGGCCATAAGTATCATATTTATTTCTTTCTTGGGGGTCTGAAAGTATAGCATACGCTTCTTGAATTTCTTTGAATTTATTTTCAGCATCAGGATTATTTGGATTTTTATCTGGGTGGTACTTTCGGGCCAAACTTCTAAATGATTTTTTAATATCTGAGTCGCTAGCTCCTTTTGATATTTCAAGAACTTCATAGTAATCGCGCTTATCTCCCATGGTTAACTCATCCCTCCGACTTATACTGACTTTTTTCAATCGTTCCCTTTCAAGGGAGATAATCGCCACAAGACGTACAGTAGCTTATCCCCTCATTATTAAGTGATTTACAAGAATTACATACTAATATATTTGAGAAAGATTTGGAAGGTGACGCGCTCCATTTTTCATCTTCCAAGGATATTTTTTCATGTTTTTTATGCTGGATTATATTTTTTTGTTTTTTTATATTTTTATTGATTTTATTTATTGCTGCTTTGTCTATCATTTGATTAAAAATACCTGGAATTTTTTTTAGATAATTTAATAATGATTTTTTTTCGGCTATGGTGGCCTTATCATCTTCAAGTAATCCCAATGATTCACCATTATTTGTAATAATATTTTCAATTATCTCTTCATTTCTTTCTTTGTTTATTGCCCCTATATTGCCTTTCATTAAAGTATTTATTTTTAAAGAATTTTTATTATTTGAGTTAATTTTGGCATTCATTTCTAACTTACTCAATACTTTTCCACTATCTTCCCATAAACCTCTATCTTCTAATTTATAAGATTTAGAGAGTTTACGGATGGCTTTTGAACGATGGTATTCATGATCTTCAATTACCCTGTATCTTGAAACCACCAATAATCCTAATAATAATACAAATAAATACGCTATTAATTCTGATTTTAAATCATTAGATAAGACTTCATCAAATGTAGGTAAAATTATCCTTAAAGCAATTAAACACATCAATGGAAAGATTGTTAGTGCAACTGAAATCAAAGTAGACCGCTCCTCCATAATTCTTCCTTGGTAATTTATCGTTTCAAGTGTTCGTTTAAATGATACTTCAAACCATAGCAATCATGACCTAATCGATACTGCGAAGAATATGAGTCTGGCCATACGCGTCTCTACCTGCCTACAACCTTTTGAAGACATAGGAATTGTTTTTCAATCAATAAAGGAAATATTTCCAGATTGGAGATCAGATATTTTAATAACTAAAGAATCTTTTCCCACTTCAAGAAAAAGAATAACAGCCGAAGGAACGTCTGAAAATTTGGAAAACTTCATTGAAATTTTAAGAAAGCAAAGAATCTTGGATACAGCATTTGATGTAATGACTCAAAAAATCAACATTAATGAAACTAATTTTTCCATATCAAGGCAAGCAGCGGTAAAAGGAAAAATAGCATTTGTGATAGATGATTCTCCATTAGGAGGGACCATGGAAATAACAATTGAAAAAGATAATCTTGAAATTTGGTTAGAAGATCAAACATGGCACCATGGACGAGAAGACATACCTCGCCAAATGAATGATGAGTTATCCATGAAGAAAAATGGTGAACCAGTAGAATGGTTTGATAAATTTGGTAATCCTACAATGGAGAAGGATTCGGAAGAAGAATAAACTGTCTAAAATTTTTAAAATTTACGTTATATTGATTGGTAATGACCTCTGGCAATGTACATGGAGGGTGAATACGTAGTAAGTCTCCAACCTGAAAAGACTAAAGTAAATCCAATCGGCGTTTTGAGAGTTATATGGCACGAGATGAGTGGAGGAATTGGACCTTGGGGGGCCTTCAGACCTATTTTCTCAATATTAATATCTTTAATTCCTTTCTTATACCTTGGTCAACATTTTAACAGGGAACATAATAAGGCATTTAGTTGGAGTTTGATTCAACTTCCTTTAATATTATCCATAATATTGTGGCCGCTATTATATATTTGGTCAATAATTGATTCTTGGTGGACCTCTAATAAAATTATAGCATCGAAATAAAAAGATTGTCAAAAATTCTCAGGTAATTCTATTGGGCTAAATAGGTGACCTGGCTTAGAAGATTTTGATAACTGAATTATTGTTATCGATTCCCAATCTTTCAACAGAGATATAGCATTAAGGAAGGGCATTTCTGTTGAATTTATTATTGTCCTAATAATGGTATCAAATATATCCATTCTATCTATATCTACGTTTTTTAATACCGTTTCTAATGGAAAAGAAGATTGAATATTACTATCTACAACATTTTCAATAGTGGGATTTTCCATTTCCGAATAAGGAATTTTCTCGTTTACTTTTTCAGCCTCTAAATTTAAAGAGTCTGACAAAATACGAATATATTTTGAAATAACTAAAGATACTTCTACTAATGGAAGATTATATTGATTAATAAAATTAACCATATTTTCTTGAAGGAATAGTAATTTGTCCTCAATTGGAGATTCAATTGGAGGGATAGAATCTGAGTTATCTTCCATAGTCAACCGTAGAGGGGGGGGCATTAATAGTACTCTATGTAGTTCGGTCATCATATCTGATAGGGGAGCCGCTATTACCCCTAATTCCATCTAATAAATCATCATTTATTTCAAAATAATCATTTAACCAATCTCCATCAGTATCCCAATTACTTGGATCAGTTCCTTCTGCTATCATATCGCCATCAATATCGATGACCCACCAACCAAACACAAATTCCCCTAAGCCTACATTTGGCAAATGATATTGATCTCCTGCAAATCTATTGTATTGGTCCGTCCATGCGCCATTTGTATATATTAAGTCGTCAGAAGTATTAGTTATTTCATAATTATCATCATTATCATCTATAATAAGAGAATATAACATATCATCATCATTAATCTTATTCATACGTAAATAATTTGAAGAGATAGCATTATTTCCAGAACAAGTTCCCAATAATGATTGCCGTAGTTGCCACCATTCTTCGACTATTTCACCTGAGCAATCGTATAAACCTGCAGCCCTGACAAGAGATGGTGACGATAATGTAGCGTTGACTGTAGCGTAATACTCCTGAAAATTTGTATAGGGGACATAAGTGCATGTCCCTGAAGAACAATTCCAATCTCCATCATTATCAGCATCAAAACCTGCATCAATTGGGCTAGTGGCATCATGAGTAAACCAAGTCCAATTTAAATTAGGTCTAGAAATATACCCCTTAGATACATCTACTGGTTTCCAATTTGTTGAAGATACCTGATACCATTGGACCTCAATTTTCAATAATGAAGACCAATTATCATTAGTTTCATTCCATCCTCTATAAAATTCATAAAAGTCTGGCATCATATCTCCATCAGTATCATTGTCAAGAGGATTTGTACCATATTTGAATATTTCACGCCCATCAGATAGACTAGTATCCCTAACATAATTAGTAATAATTCCTCCTTCAAATACGGGATTCATGATTATCGAATCATGATCAGTATCATCATCTAAAGGGTGAGTCTGATTATGATATTCCATCAAATTGCTGAAGTATAAATTAAATGTGCCTTGATTAATTTGATCGGTTATTGGACCCATGGAAAATTCCCTATTAATCCAAGTTCCTTGATTTGCTGGCACATCTTCTATATTTCTATCATACCAACCATCAGCATCTGGATCATAATTAACATCCAAAGGGTTCAGCGGGTTTAGAGACCACCTGTATGAATTAATAGGTAAAAACTCTCCATATATTGAATAACAATATTCCCAACCATCTGGCATTCCATCCCTATCGGAATCGGCATCATTTGGGTCACTGATTCCTGCTAAGCTAATATTGAAATTATCGGGATTTATTTCATTAATAAGACCAATTTTTTCAAAAGACGAAATACTTTTTGAAGAAAAGATGGAATAAAGAACACCTTTAGCGGAATCTTGAGATAATCCATTTTCTTCAATTTGGGCTATTATTGCATCCTTACCATATGAAACTAAGCCAGTGCCATTTGGAATTGTGTCAATTGCCAACCGCTTACCATATATCCTGGCATCGTACTCAGCTAAATTATCATATGATTCAGAGTCTGAAATTATACCATCGCCATTACAATCGAATGAATCCAAATCAGAATCGATATTAACATCATAATCAGAAAGAGGATTCATGGTCCATGAATTTTGTTCGAGATCCCATTCCGTGAACCAATATTCATAACCATCACTCATACCATCCCTATCAGTATCTGCTGAATTCGGATCAGTGATTCCAAATATAGATTCAAGAAGAGGTTTTGGAGTCATTCCCAATTCCCAATCAATGAATTGTTGCATTGCTAAACTCGCCCGACCTTCCTTAGCAAATATAATTCTGTAAATTCTATTAATAGATTCTTGATGATTAATATTATCGGCCTCATTCCAGAATTTTGGAGCATCGGAAGGCGATAGCCCCCCATTAATAGGATTATTATAAGTCATATTAAGTTCTAAAATATCGGTGATGCCATCTGAATCAGAGTCATACTTGCCATCACCAGGGACTAATGGGTTTAGAGTCCATACCTCATCGGTAGAATTCCATTTTGTAAAAATTAGTTCTATGCCATCTAGGATGCCATCTGAATCAGTATCAGGATTGTTAGGATCAGCAGTTAATCCTGAAACATTAGTTTGTTCATCAGATAGAAAATCGCCAAAGGACAGAGGAGATTCCGCACCTATCCATGGCATTGATGTTAATTCGCCAGCAACACTCATTAAGAAAAATTGAGGAGAGGAAATAGAGTCACTGATTTCGTTTATTTCACTAGATATTACATTGTATTCCTCCCAATTATTCATGCCATCTCCATCTGGATCGCCTAAATTGTCACCTTCATTTACTAAATTTAATGACCAAGATTGCTCAAATAAACTCCATCTGGCATGGTAAAATTCCCATCCATCTGGCATTCCATCTTTATCTGAATCGGGATCCAGAGGATTGGAAGATCCAATATCATTTGTAACAATTCCTTCCACTAAAGCTGAATAAAATAAGCTAGAGTGATCACCAAATGAATCTGATGCAAATCCTTGCCACGATTCATGATAAAGTTTGGTAGAAAAATTATCTGGATAAATCAATCCTGATGAAGTAGAATTTCCATATAAAATATCTGTATTAAGATAATACTCCATCCAATTAACTAATTGTTCTTCCAATGAAAGTATGCCATCAGAATTAACATCAAATCCATCTCCATCGGGGTTATTCAAATAATCAGATCCATTTAGTGGATTGATACCAACATTCCTTGGTGACCAATTACAAGAATATCGCGCCTCCCATCCATCCGGAAGAGTATCGCCATCAGAATCTATAGAATTGGGGTCCGTATGTGTCCAATTTTTTGCAGCTTCTGAGGTTTCGCCATGGGTTGGCAAACCTTCCCTTAGGGTCAAATCCAATAAATTACTCCATCTATATTCACAAATGTTGTCTAAACCATCTCCATCTGCATCTTCATATGCGTCATTTGAATTAAGAGGGTCTAAAGTCCATCTATTCCCCCCTGTATATTCATCGCCAATCCATCTTCTATTTTCTATTTCCCAACCATCTGGCATACCATCGCCATCTGTATCTGAGTTTGTAGGATCTGTTGGTCCATCGGTCCCCCCACCTGTTCCTGAGCCCAACCATCCTTCCAAATGCACAGCTCGTGCGTTTTCTCCGGAGATGCCGTCACAGATATATTCGCCATTCAGATAATGGCAATTAAAATTAGTAGAATCAGGGAACCACCCCCAATATTCTTCACCATCAGATAAACCATCTCCATCTGAATCAACATTCCTGGGATCTGTACTATTATCTCCAAAATTTGCCACAGAACTAAATCTAAATTCATCTAGATTCGTCCAAAGTCTATCAAATAAATTACCATCTTCTGAGATATATTGCACTCCGTCATTATCCATATCTCTTTCACCATCGTAAGGATCTGTGGGGTCTAAACCATTAACAAATTCCCATCCATCTGACATGCCATCAAGGTCTGAGTCATTTGATAATGGATTTAATGGTATTATGTTCATATATTCTCCTGGAGATATTCCTCCAAATATCCATTCTTCACCTTGATACTCCAGCATAGCAAATGAAGTTACCAGACCTGGAATTATTGTTTGATTTAGGTACATGCCCAATATTCCTTGTTGTGCATTTCCTTCCAAGCACCATGTGCCAAATTTTGACCCAAGCAATACCTTCCCCTGATAAGAGAAAATAGATCTTATATCATTGGCACCATCAAGAATATTGTCTATATTTAGCATCCTATCATTATTGAAAGCTTCAGTTGGTTGAGATATTATTAAGTCCAGTTCTATCAAATATATTCCTCCAGCCATTCCAAGCCATAATCCAGTAAAATCTCCGTTTGAATATTCTTTTTCTAATAAATTTACTTTTGATGTCGTAGAAGAGTCATATAAATTTTCATTTATAAAATACTCTGCATTTGAACGATTAAATATCCACCAGGGAGCTCCTATTGAAGAAGAACCATCGGTTGTATTCCATGCTATCAATCCGGCATCAGTACCAATAAAGAGTAAAGGAATTCTACCATCCATCTCCACATGTGCCATTGCCGTTATAGAGGCATTAGAGGAATCTAGTAGATTCGATAATTTGGATAAATGCTCAATATTTTCAGTGTATATTTCATTTTCAAAACCGTCATATAACCTAACTCTCCATGCATCATAATTACCAGAAATTAAAATATCTAAGTTGCTACTTTGAGTTTCTAGTTTTGTTAATTTTGTTATGGTACCCACTTCAAAAGTATACATAGAGTTTAAATTCGGCATCCCGTTATCTAATTTTATTGCATGAAGGCCGATGTTAGTTCCTAAAAATAAATAACTTTCACTACCGATTTCATACTTTTCCATCGTATTCATTTGAATTCCTTGACCTAGATTGAACAAAGTAGATGACCCTCTAAAGGGATCTAAAATTGAAATTCCATATTTTGAACCAATTATAAGTTGATTTCTTTGGAAATCAGAAATAATACTATTGATTGCTGTATCAACTAATGAATTTTTAGATTTGTGATTGAATGAAATCATTTCTCCATCTTCATTTAATAATTTCATCCCCATGACTCCGGGGGCTACTCCGTCGCCACTATCATAATCTACTAGGTATTCTTCATAACTACTAAATTCTTCACCCCAATGAGCCGTATTAGTAGTAATATCAGGAGTTATGAATCCGTCCGAGTTAGCATCCCAACCATCATAATCCGGGTCGGCAATGGAATCACTATAATTTCTTGGATCTAGTCCATTGTATGCCTCCCACCCATCAGGGATGCCATCTCCAAGAGTTGTTAATTCTGAAGCTGTAGAGTCTGCCCATGAATAATAATCAGAATCTGAAAATCTAGGATCAGTCCCTAACCATCCATCGTCTAAAGTTGGCCTCTCATAAATATCTTGACAAGATGAGATGCTAAGCCCTTGAATTTGTCCAGCACACCATAATCCATCTCTTTCTGTAATCCAATCATCTGGAGTGCCAAATAAATATTCTTCTGTATTTGTAAATTTCTCTCCGATGTCTATAACTCCATCTTTATTGAAATCAAAACCATCTCCGCAACCCCAACTGAAGTCTTTATCACAACGATCGAAATCATCCGAAAAATCCCTATTATCGAGTGGATCGAAATAAAGACAATCCCAAGTATTAGTTAGAGGATTCATTGAACCTACTCCTCCGCTAGTGCACATGTAGATTTCATAACCATCAGGTAATCCATCACCATCAGTATCAGCGACCCTAGGGTCGAGATACTCACGAAGTCCGGATTTTGTATCATCTGGAGACTTCCCTGTCAATGTGTTTCTTTTTTCTGAATCAAGGCATGTGTCTAATGTAAATGGCCAACAATATTCCATTAATGCTGTTGCTCCATCGTTATCATGATCAGTGACATTGTCAGTTGCATTGTAAGAATCTAAACCCTTGATAATCATATTGAAATTATTTAGTTCGAGATATATGTCTTCTCCAAATATAAATTCGTGCATGTCAGGTATCATATCGCCATCTTGATCCGTAATTGGGGGTTCACCCCCTTCAGCATCATTTGGATTAATTGATGATACAGACGATTGAGGCCTAGTTTGAGAAACGAATGCTAAGCTACTCAAAATCAAAAATGATAATAATAGAGCACTGATTTGTTTTCTACGCATAGGTACCACTAGATTATGAATTTAGCAAACTGGACTAATTTATCATACTGATGGAGCAAAGTTCAGACGTTTGAAACTTAATAATGCCATCGGCAGAAATAAAGCTATCTTAAAATCAATACTATTAGCTAATTTTAAAGCATTTATTCATAGGCCACCGCGCAGGCCCCGAACATAGTAATATGAGTTTAGAAATTACACATTTGGGTTCCGGAAGTAAAGGGAATGCAACATTACTAAGAACAGAAGAGAGTAATGTTCTAATTGATTGTGGCTTTTCATTGAAACAAACTGAAAAAAGATTATCTAGAATCGGAATGAAAGGTGATGAAATTGATTCTATCATTGTAACTCATAATCATGGCGATCATTCTAATTCGGCTAAAAGGGCTTCAATTAAATGGGATTCAGTTCTATATAGTAATATTGAGACATCAATAAAAATGGGCTGGGAACCTATGGAAATATGCCGTACATTTAATAACCTAGACAGAGTAGAATGTGGAGTTGATTTAAGTTTTATAGCAGTACCTATCCCTCATGATAATGCAGATAATGTAGCAATAATAACCAACAGTGGAAAAAATGAAAAGGCCGCATTTATAACAGATTTAGGACAATCGACACTAGAATTGAAGAAACATTTAGCAGGTTGTAAACATATATCTATTGAGGCTAATTACGACCAAAAGAAATTAATGAATAGTTCTTATCCTGAATCATTGAAGAGAAGAATTGCAGGGAGGGGAGGGCACCTTTCAAATTATCAAACGGGAGAGCTGTTATCCGAAGTTGTTCATTCAAAGTTAAAAAGTCTAGTTTTGTGCCATCTTTCAGAGAAAAACAATGCCCCTCATATAGCAGAAAGTGAAGTCCTGTATCACATTGAAGAAAAATTTTGTGGAAATATAGCAATATCGAAACAAATTGGGCCTGAATTTACACATTTTTTAGGAGCGGAAGAAATTAAAAAAATAAGGAATTAAACTTAATGCCCCATAATAGCTCGATGAACTGAATTTTGTACATCTTTCATCCTGTCAACTGCACCTAATTCCCTAAATACAGAGAGTGAACTCTGTAAATAATTCATCCTTTGGGAGCGATCTGATTCTACTGCACCAAGTCTAGCCAATAATTCTCCCTGCATCATCCTAAAATCATTGGCCTCAGCTACTGCCAAACCACCAAGATAATGATTGGCTGCTTCATCATTCCTTCCAGCATCCATCAGCACTTGTCCCAATAATATTGAAACTTCAACAACACTTTTAGGGTTATTTTGTTTTGATAGTTCTTCTAATGCACCAGAATAATGATGTAAAGCAAGATCATTATCAGAAATTTTAGCATAATATCTGCCAAGAACAGCACGTGATCTTGCATGTAAAAATTCTTGGCCGATATCTTTTGTTTCGTCGTAAGCAATTAAAGCATGCTCCCTTGATTTATCTAATTCCCCCATTTCCAAGAAGGAAGAGGATAATCGTATTCTAGCATCGCATAGATCAGAGTTTTGTTCAGATTTCAATAATTCCTCGACATTTGCATAAACTTCCATTGCATGCCTAGTATCTTTTCTTCTTCGGAAAATATAGCCCATATTATTGTAAGATTTGGCGGCACCGACCGCATCTCTAATCGAGATTTGGATTTCTAATGCTTTCCTATGTAATTCAAGTGCGTCATCCATTGCACCTCTCTTTACGGCAATATCTGCCCTAGCTGAGAGTAATCTAGATAATTCCGTCATCATCTTATTTTTGCCTATACTTTTCATTGCTGCATCGTATTCTATCTCAGCCTCATCCCATCTGCCTTGGACGGACAATATATCGCCCCTCAATTCCCTTATTAGCCCCCAACTATTTTTATCAAAGTCATCAGACTCTAAAGATTTTAATATTGAATATAATTCTGTATGGCCTGCAGTTACTAAGTCATGCCCTTCGGATAACAATATTTTAGACAAGTCATCATTGTTCCCTGAAAGATGGAGATGATGAATATATTCTATTGTATCGGCGGCTCCACTACGTTTATTCCTATACCAATTGACGGCATTGGAATGTAATTCAAAACGTAATGTTTCATCCATCGATCTTACGAGGAATTCCCGCACGAGATCATGTACATCATATGTTTCAGAATCAGATTGTCTTGCCAATCCTTTTTCGACGAGGTTATCTAACATATCCGTCTCACTCTCAATTGAATTAATAGCTTCCAACATCACAGGCTCTCTGAAAACTGCTATTGCGCCTAGTAATCTTTTTTCTGGACCTGATAGCCGGCTAAATATTTCTTGATCTACAAAAGCCTCTAAAGTAGAATGGAATTTTTCACCAACACTTCCACGGTTTATTAATTCCAATATTAGAGGATGTCCACGAGATAATGAAAAAATATGAGAAAATTGTTGACCTTCAAGGTCCGGGATTGCAGTTAATATCTGTTTACTTGAGTTTGCATCTAATCCTTCCAATGGAATTACCAGCGTCACTATTTTACCACTTGAATCAGACTCAGGAACAACCATCCTAAAAGAACGGGAAAACATTACTAATCCAACTTCAGTTAAGTTTGTTATGTTTAGTGTTAGGCCCCTCAATAAAGAGATTAGAGTTTCGTCTCCTACTTTGTGTAAGTCATCTATTACAATTAATGCAGGAGAATCTTCAAGGCCTTGACAAATCATATTGACGGCAATTGAAGATTGAGGTACTGGAGTTGAATTAATATAATCTGAAAGATCGTTGTTACCAATTGCAGAGAGCCATTCGGCAATTGCTTCTAAGAATGCCCTGGAGCCTTCCCAATCTTGACACCTGTGGTAAAGTAAATTTCTCCTATGAGTAAAACTTTCAAGTAATTTTGCAGCTAATGCTGTTTTACCGATACCTGCAATACCTGGAACTAATATGGAATTAGATCGGTTTTCTAACAATGCAACCATGTTCTCCAATTCATTTTCACGACCAAAAAATCGTCTAGCTCTTGGCATATCATTTAGATATGAAACAAGTTGTTTTTCGATATGTTTTGAAAGATCTCTTTCAATTAATTCAGGAGAAAGAGATGATAAATCTACAACGCCGTTATCATCCATATATCTTAGAATATCCACATGCCTTAATGGTAAATCCGACATATCAATTGCATCAGACAAGGAAATATGTTCGGACCTGCCATCTGGTAACAAAAGTTTGACTTTTTGTTTCGAAACTTTAGCCCAGACTTCATCAGCCACCATCGCCCCTTCTGTAGTTAGAAAGTAGGCTTTTCTCTTTCTTGAAACTCCAGTTACATGAGCCTGACGCTCTATTAACTGCCCACTTTCTTTCATTCCCGAAATTGCTCTTGGAACATTTGAACGAGCGATGGCCACCGCATTGGCTATACCCATCTGAGATAAAGCGAAAGGGACCTCGACCTTTTCCGAATGATCTACAAAATCCCTAAGATGAAGAAAAATTCTTTCTTGAACGCCGGGTCGCGTCATAGGAACTTTAACCATAATATACATCCACTTAACAAGTCATTGAAGAACGTTAGTGATAAATAACAATACAATTAGTTATTTTGAAACATACTCAGTATCTTCAATCCACTCTTTATCGATTGGGTTCCAAAGCCAACCAGGGTGATCATCATGTTTTTGTAAAATTGATTCGTCATTAGTACTTCCAAAATCTGAATCCCCTTCTAAAGATTCTTTTTCTTGTTCATCTACTTCTAACTCTACAAAGAAATATGCAAGAGTAACGATCCCTATAATAATTATAATTACAACGATAATTAAACCCGTAGGATATCCCTGCTCTTCGAATGGCCCTACGAAGATGTCAGCAACTTGAATTGGGTCTTGGCCGCCCATTGAAAATTTAGGAGATGCCACATTATCAGGTAATCTTGATGCGGGTATTCCCAGTATCCATGTTGAATTTTCAGATACTATAGTACTGTTAATTTGGTTACCACCAACAATAACAGTAATTGTTTTACCAGGTAAGCCAGTTCCTGAATATAACATTACTCCTTCTTCCTCTATTGTGTCATAATCTAAATCATTAATCTTAAACTCAATTGGTTCCACTGTAAAGGATATAGGATCAGAATTAATTTTCGAGCCGAAAGAGTCAGTTGCAACAAATATTACATCCAATAATGACCATGTAGAAATATCATTATCGTAAAAATTCATATCTGTAGGATTGTAAGTAGCTATTCCATTGCTACTAACTTTTATTACTATTCCATAATTATCATCATAACTATTTTGACCATTGTAAACTGATATATATTGTATATCATAATCTTGGTCCTCGAAAAATTCCAAAAGATTGAGTTCAATAGTTGTACATCTACTAGAAGATTTAGAATTTATATCACAATATAATATATTATTTTCAACCCATCCTTCGGAAGTGAAAGTTGGTTGATTGTTGTCAGCATCGAGAGGATTGTCTGCGATTATCTCTAACTCAGTCCAACTGCTGAAATCATATCCATCATAAGATCTAAATCTTAAAAGATAAGTAGAATCATGTTTTAATTGCCGTGAATCCCAAGAATAATTCCATTCACCATTGTCGCTAAATTCAGATATGGAAAGAGAATGAATTATTATATACTCATTTTGAACATCTTTGATTTCTATATCTACTCTAGATACACTTCCATCGAAGTCCCTCACAACGCCACTTACTTGAGTATTTTGAGAAACAGATAGCCTTAGTCCATCGGTTGGTTCATTAATATTTATAATTGGAGCAAGGTTAGAGTTATCTACTGTTAATGAAAGTACGATGGGTGAACAGACATCTATAATCCCCTTGCAGAAGTCTGAGTCAGATGCCCATATTGTAAAAGTGTATGCGGCGGATTCTCGTGGTTGCCCACTGAAATCCCAATCCCAACTCCATGAACCATTATGATTAACCTCGATAGGAGTTGTAACTTGAAAACTTGGACCTTCAATTAGCATATATATTGATTTTAAGTCTTTATTGCAATCTAATGGGCATCCGTACGGGTCTGAAGAATCACCCTCAAAATGAATAAAGTTATCAGAATGAGTAGATAGTGATGTTGGTGTTGATACGGATATAATTGGAGCTTCTGTATTAAGTTTAAATTCCTTAGAAACTACTTCACTGTAATCTGTCCCATCAAATGAACGGAATGCAAAAATGTAGTCTCCTTCTTCTCTATTGGACATATCAATTTCATAATACCATTCACTAAACGGATGATTGAAGCGGGTCACCGTACCTTCATTGGCATCACTATCATCTACTGCAAAACCAGCATCTTCCCATTCACTAGTAAAGGGGTCTTTGACCTCTATATGATGAACATATCCTTGTTGACTCCATTGTGCGAATTCATTTGAAGCATAGCTATTTGCTAATTGCCCATCATGTGCATTACCAGTAATATTAACAATTTTCCTATATGAATGACCATTTGATTGAGTTATTTGTACAGATGGCGCCAAGTTGACAAGGTTTATTGAATCTTGATATGTAGATTCTTCAAGTGTGAATTCTCCTGTAGCATAACCGAATCCAAAGCGATATATGGTGTAAAAGAACCTCGATAACTCTCTCGTTCCTTCTGAATAATTACAGTCAACGTCATTACTATCAACAGTTAGATCTCCATCATTATCAATTCCATCTGAACAAGAATCTTCATATTCATCATCAGCAAATCCATCAGGATTATCTCCTCCACCTAGCCCCCTAAAATCCAAATGGAAATTCGAAGGGAGAGAAAACCAAGGAGTATATCCATCTGATACGGTAAGAATAGAATATAGGTCATTACCTAAGGCATCCTCAATTAACACTAAGGCATCAGAAACTTTTTCTCCATTTATTAAAGCCTGGAATCTGACTAATTCTGCCCTACTAACTTGTACGGCATAATGAGTTGGTTGAGTTTCAATGTATATGTTATTAGTATCTAAATTTGTCAAATTTGAAAATGTAAATACTGTAGAGTTATTGTCCATATTTAATGCCAAAGGAAAATTACGTGGAATAACCTCATCACATGCTGGGCAGCTTTTTACAGGAGGAACCATGATTTTAGTTTGGAAATTATTGGCATGCCATGCTTCTTGATCTGGCCATGAAAGTCTGACCGGATATTCCCCAGTAGCAGCGGCAGGAATGGTTTCTGATTGCACAGTAACAGAACTCTTGGTAATATTGTAGGTCATGCCTACATTAGACCAAATATTTTGAGAAAAGAATGCTAAGGACCCATATTGCTCACTACCTGCAAAACCATCATTATAATTCTTTATCAGGGCCCCTGTAAGTGCACCGTCAAAAATATTTCTTTGTACATCTAATAATGCCCCTATCGCCATAATGGCATTTGCAGATCCTGCTTGAATATCATTATCATGTATTGTTGCACCTGATCTAAATATCATTATTGCTGGGCAGAAGAAACTTCCTCCCCACCATTTGTTACTAGAACAAGTGCCAGTTCCATCTGTTGAAATATCATTATTTACAAGATATAAATTTGATATTGATGTATCAGAATTAGAATATGCCCCTGCAATAATTGGCTCCCTATTAGTATCTGAAATTGTATTATTCTCTGCTTCCACTTCAAAGGAACCAAATAACCATAATCCATTATAACCAGTAATCGGACCTATAATATTTTCATGAATTTTAGCCACGCTAGATGAAACTGCTATTCCCGAACCTGCTGATGCCCCTTGCACTGCATTATATCTAATATCAACTAAAGCACTATTGGAAGTAAAAATACCAGTTCCTTCAGCGGTTGTTACTTGATTATTTAGTATATCTAAGCCAAATGATACAGAGTTCACTGTTCTTTTACCCTGTACAGATATGCCGACACAATTTACATCAATTGTTGAATTAGTAAATTTGCCAGCCGTATCTCTAAAAGTAACCCCAAAATCACCAGTTCCTATATCCGCATTATTGATATTGATGAAAGATTCTTGGGCCCATAAAGCAGATCTGCCGCCATCATTACTTTGACATCCCTTATTTGTTCCTTGTTTAAAAAATGGACTATTTAATGTGAATGGTGCAATTGATGTTCCCGAATTATAAATTTGGAGAGCAGAGCCGCCAACGTTACTTTCTTCGTCATTACCAACTGTGAATGAGCCATCTATTAAAATTGGTTGAGCTAGATTTGTAGTAACAATACTAGATGTATTTATATCAGAGAAATCTAGATTTCTAAGAGTGGGGCTTGCGCCGTCTATCACTAGTGCACCATATCTCCATTCATTTACTGAATTAATAAAATGAGGTATTCCATAAGCCCCCTCAATCACCACATGCCTCATGCCAGTTAAGGAAAGATCTATAGAACTACGAATCAAGATTCCTTCATAACATGATGGATCGGTTACAGAAATTTCTTGATTATTAGTAGTTAATCCTGCACAACTCCCAGTCGCGTTGGATACCAATGGGTCACTCCATTGGAATTTAATTTTTTGACTTGGGTTCGCATTAGAGCTGGCTCCACAAAAATATTCTCCTGCACATATACTCCCTCTTACATCAATATGAGTCCCGTTAGGTATGTTAATAATAGTACCAGGATTTATTATTAATTGGGCACCTGTTGCAATAGTTACATCTCCAGTTAATTGATGAACTCCTGACCATATTTCAGTTCCAGTTATAGTCCCAGATTCAGTTTCATTGTTTGCTGAAACAATAGATGCTGGCCCTATTAATGAAACTAAAATACTTGAAAACATTAAGAATACTAAAAATGTACTACGCGCTTTATCCTTGTCCCTCATATATCATGGGGCAGCATAAGTTAATTTAACAATAGGGTCTAAAAGCGTATTGAAAATATTAATTAGGATTAAATTCAATTGCGATTAATTCACCCCACGCAATCACATTTAATTTACCATATCCTTTTTGTAAATCGTGCCCTGAACCTTCAATATCAGTTCCTGTCGACAATGCAAGTGATGATTTAACTCGTAACAATTCGTCATAACTAATCACACCATCTCCTCCGGCGATTAAATCCCCATATTGTTGTAAAAGTAAAGCTAGGGCTCCAGTGACTAATACTGTTGAGTCACTTGTCCCAGAAGAATATGCGTATAGAGGATTATTTGGAGATGTTGAATATGTTGACAATAACCTTACTCCTGGTGCTGAAATTTCAGGTTTTTGATTAGGAAACACTCTTTCGGATTCACTATATGGGTCGATATTAGATGCAATAGCACTATCTGGCCAAATTGAACCTTTCTTATTAGTTGCTGCAACTGAAATTACGCCTTCTACATTAGCCGGGATTGAAACATCATTAATTGAACTGTCTAATCCGGTATTTCCTGCTGCAGCAATTACAAAAATACCATCCTCAATAGCCTCTTTTACTGCTATAGCAGTTTCTGAACGGTCGTCTATTCTTTCACCCGGATTTGCACCGAGACTCAAACTTATTATGTCAGCATTTTGAGATATTCGGCACCACCTTATTGCTTGGGATACCATTCCTTCTTGACCAGATGTTCCCGATGGGCCAAGCGATATTGCAACTGAAAGAGAAATTTCTGGAGCAGCACCAACTAAACTTCCATTTGCAGCAAGTATTCCTGACATCAATGTTCCATGGAGGTTACTACCTATATCACGTACGTTGCTGTGATCTTCAGCATAAAAATCCCTAAAGCCTGCCAATTCCAAATGTTCTAGATCTGGATGAGATATGTCGATACCGGTATCAACCATGCATACTCTAATTCCTGTTCCGAAATATCCTAAATTATGCATTTCTCTAATACCTGTCTCTTCAAATGCCCATTCAGAATCAGGCAGTGCTTGTGATAGTAAGGGGCTTATGACTGGCCAACTAATAATTAGGAATGTCACAAATACCGTAAACATTAACGCCCCCCAAGGCCAAATTAATCTTTTAATCGGCAGTATTATTCTTCTTAACTTACGTGCTTCTTCATCACTTACTCCATATACATTACCAGCATAACCTTGGGCATCTTGATCAATCGCAGTTAGAATGTTGGGTTCATCGGGTTCGGGCAAAAGTTCCAGATTACCAAGAGGTTGCAAATTCATACCTTCATGCTGCCTTACTTAGGAATACAATAATAATATTTGTATTTCACTTAGAATGGAGCCCCGGGTCTCCTAGTAGAGCGACTAATTATATACAATAATGTAACTATCAATAATAATCCCATAATATATCCTAAAATTGGCCGGTCAGTATCTTCACCTGCGGCTAAAGTTTGAGCCTCCATAGTACATTCAGTACTATCTTCGGATAATGCATTGCAAGATTCTAAATCTATGTCATCAACCCTGAGAATATCTGTAAAGTAAAACTGAACAAAGTATTTCCCAACTTTAATGTTTGTGAAATCCATGTCAATGTAGAAAGTTGATGATCCTTCTGCAGGGATATTGTACATAGAAGAACCGTTTATTCCCATGTAATTATTACATAATATATCTGAACAAAGAACTGCATTTAATTCAACAGATGAAGCAGGTATTAATCCCGTATTCTTTACCTCAATTAAATAAGTAGCAATTTCACCAGATATTGGGCCTGAATCGCCACTTAACAATTGAATTTTAGAATCTGTAGATAGTGACAATATTGACTTAGATTTCTGAATAATAGTTGAATACGGGCCATAAGTATTGTTGTTCTCATCCGTGACAATTAATGTCAGAGTATATTGATCTTCACTGATGTTACCAGGTGGAATAATAGATACTGATGTTAGTCCATTAGCAAATGGGGCAACTGGTTGCGATCGGATACCAGAAACTGTCCAATCATCTAAAGAATCTATACTATAGTCAAAGAAGAAAATATCATCTCCATTGCCTTCATTCAAGAAACCTATGTCTATACTAAATAATTCATCAGGAACAATCCCATATATGTCCTTAGAGAATCCATCTGAGGAAAATGCATGTGATTGAGGCACATTAACTATTATTACATGCTCATTTACATATCCATCCAAGGTTGTAAAGATAATTCTAATCTGATGGCCATTATTTAAGTGGTGAGCTGTGTTGACCTTTGCAGGAGTTATTCTGACCTCAAAGTCATTAATTGAAAGAGTATTTTCCAATCCCATTTCTACTGATGTCGAAGAGTTCCAATTTCCGGAATCGTCTTTGAATTCAACTGTCCAATTTACGCCATCTGCCCCTGGAACGATACCGTTAACAGTATAGTTATCATATGACTGGTGGCCAATATAATTAAGATTAAGATTAAAGTCTACTGCGTCATAAGTACACTCAGGAGTGCATGGCATATCAGATAATACTAAGTCGGCATTACCTAATGCAGCATTCGTAATTAATATGTCTTGATTCTTAATTACAGTGATTTCCAAAGTTGTTACTGGAGTATCCTGAGATGATCTGATCGTTGCACCTTTTCCTCCAGAATAATCCATGACCATGCCCTCTTGACTATAATTGAAAGAACTTGATGCGTCAACTTGACCTATTGGTAAAATTAATTCTAAAGTACCATTTTCATTTAATTGCTCGTCCCAACTTATTTGCAAAGATCTTAAATTAATGATCACATTATGAGAAACCAAATCTAATAATGATTTATCATTACCATCATAATCTAGCCATTGGGTATCTAAAATAAGTTTTCCGCCTATTGACATTTCAGAATTTGTAACTAAACCATTTATCCCTACATCCATATAGTCGATTGAAACCAAATAAGGTACATTATTAGTAGATTCAGCTGTAATCCATGCAATCCAATCACCCGGTTCGACCATAACGCTCCATTCCCCATCCCAAATCATTTGATCATTTAGTATTTTATTTGGAGTTACTCTGTCCCTTATTATCCCAGACGCTGGGAGTAAAACGATTGTGATTTCATCTGCTATCTCTTGGAATTGATTTTCATCAATATATGAAATAAAACCAGAAATTTCAACTACTCCTGCAGTTATTTGAATATTTTTCACATGAGAATCATTTGACAAAGATACTGTTGATTCGGCATCACTAAATCCATCAATATGGGTTGAAATTGACCAAATACTCTCGTGAGGTAGATAAATAGACCAAGCACCTAATTCGTCAGTAACTACAAGTTCAGATTGTAAATCAGAAGTTAGGTTTACTGAGGCATTTAAAACGCCTTCTCCAAAGTTTGGTAAATTATTATTATTTAAATCCCAAAATACTGTTCCTTTGAGTTGAACAAATTTACTTACATTCAACAAAATTCCAGAGTTTTCACCAGCTGACAATCCTTCTTCCAATAAAGGAGTAGTCTCAATAATCCACATAACTCCATTATTATCAGTATAATTTAATTCTACATCCCACATTCCTGGTTCAATTTTTAAATCAATCATTCCAAGTTCATCAGAATATGGTGAATTAGTAGTACCTAATGTTTCACTTATTAATTTTAATTGAACATTTGATAAAGGAATTTCCCCATTAGTAAGAATTATTGTAGTTTTTGCTACTTCATTAGTAATTAAATCAATACTCTGTCCTGCTGAGATATTTGTAACAGAAATTAATCTTCTGATACTTTCGAATACATCTGTATTAGTTTCTAATGAATCGATTGTTACCAGCCATTCCCCTTCTGGGATATACGTTGAAATAGAACCATTAGAGTTTGACATGAATGATAATAACCATCCTGAATCAATATCTTTGAATCTGACTAATTGGTTGGATAGTATCCCCCCACTTTGATTAGTCAACGTTAAATTCGTAAGCCATTCTGGTTCAAATGCTATAGAAGTTGAAAATTCATTTACAATTAGTCCAATATCAAATGAGTCATCAGAGGTGTATAAAGTATCAAATAGGTCTCCATCAGATGGATTTGCCCTATCAATTACTATCGAATATGTCCCTGGTGCCATATATACTTCCGCTCTACCATACGACACCCACTCATCACCATCTATAGCTACCTCATATGTTGGAATCAAGGGATTTAAAGATTTAATAGCGAATGGATATTGTACCATAGTACCATTTGAAATGTTTCCATCCCTACTGTGATCGAGGAATAAGTCGATAATCACTGGACTAATATCTGAATAAAGTAATAAATCTATATCTTTTACAGACTCATTAATAATTAGGACCTCTTCCAAAATGTTACTTGGATTATTTAGTGAGGTTTGTTTGGAGAAAATCCAATCTCCTTCTTTTAGGAACATTTGGAAATTACCAGTTTCATCAACAGTAGCCCTCCAAGATGGTTTGGAATCATCCAATGGAGATGGCGTGGCAATTATCTGTACGGTGCTCCAATCATCAAGAGAATTGGTATAATAGTTCCCTATTATGTCAAGACTTAATTTGCCGTTTACAATTAATGATTTTTCTGCTGTTAAATTAAATGTTTGATTGTCATCTAGTACATCATTTACTGTAAATCTATAGTTTGATGAATATGGTAAATCAAGTGAATATTGTAATGATGCATCCACTATTGAGTTAACTGGCAAAGTTACTTCAAATTCTCCATCTAAATTAGTATATACAATTGTAGTTAGTTCTTCGCCCCAATAGAATGAGACCGGATGGTTAGGTAATGGAGTAATTATTGAATTATCAGTAATTAAATCTGTGGAAGATATGTGAGCCAAACCACTTACTAATTTACTAACTTCAAATTCAATTTCCATTTCTAAATCCTCAGAACCAATAACGATACTTTTCCAGATTTGCTTATTCTCATCTAAACTATGACTTAAAATCCATGTCCCCTGGGTTAATTCGACATTGTATTCTTTAGAATCTGCATCATATAATGCGTTTACTATATTGTTTATTTGATTTTCATAATAGAAAGAAATATTCAGATCTTCCATCATAATTCCTTCATCAATTAAAGTAAATCGTATATCAGATGTTTCTGGCAGAGGAGAAGGGAAAATTGCATCGAAAGGTGTATCGACATTGAAGTCGTAAGCCATAGAAACTTCAGGAATGCCATCACCATCAGAATCTATCTCTGCGAGATATGAGCCGGGCGTTATTGGTCCGAATGAAATTTTACCTGTATCGTCGGGATAAATGAAACAAGGAGCGAATTTTATTATTGAACAATCTTCAACTGGCATTTCTTGATCAATTGAATTGATGCCCTTGATCAAAGATACTGAGGAATTTACTACATTCTCATTAGAATCTATCAAATGACCAGAAATAGTTCCTCCAAATACAATAACAGGCATAGACATGGATGGTGAATCTCGCAATGGTATTGTAAATTGGTTAGTTAAATTGACTTGTGTCCCATCCCCAAATATTACAGAAACATCGTAAGTACCTGGAATTGCATTAACGACGCGGAATGTCCCTGGCTGGACCATAGCGCCACTAAATATACCAGTTCCCGAGAATGTCCCTGTACCATTTACAATCCCATATGAATCTAGTGCTTCAGTAGTGTCTACGGTGAAGGTCCCTGAACCGATCAAAGTTGACCGGATAAGGGTTTTTGTAAATGTTGATTTTCCAACAGATGTGAATTTTCCTGATGCGTTATAAGTTCCATTTAGTAAGTAATTTTCTTCATTGTTGATACAAATATCAACACCTTCGGGCAACGTATCATCTTGGCACACGATTATTTCAATATCATCTTTTATCACACCATTGGACAAAAGTCCTTTTCCAGTAAATAACCCATCACCAATTATGCTATGGTTATTATAGATGTCTTGAGTATGTTGGCCAGTAAAATCGTACACTGATAATATATTATTAGGTGAGACAACATTACCAGCACCTGTGAATAATACCTCCCCTAATCCTTGGAATTGGAGGTCATCTCCAGTAACTGTGCCATTAGAAGTTGAAATTAAATAAGGATCTAAAGCTATTAATTCAGAAGAAGGAGATAATACTATTTGGGCATTCTCTATTGGTTGACCATTGAAATCGCCACTACCTGCCCAAGACAACACTCCTGAGGATGAAGATGATGACACATCAATAGAAACTTGTATTTTTTCTTCGCCGTTACTATGACCTTCGGATCCTGAAACATTAACTATAGTTTCTGAAAGCCATGTAGCACCAGCGACATTTCCAAGTATCCCAGTTATGGGATTTGTCATTCTTTGGGTATTCTCTTCGATAACTAGTTCAAACATTGTTTGGCCTACGTCTGACGTCATGATTGATGCTCTAGCAGAATCTAAGTCCGTATCTCCAATATAAGCTGAGATTCGAATCTTACCAGCAGGGACTGTCAAAGAGAACTTACCATTCTCATCTGCATCAGAATATCCTATAGGGATCCAATATGTTCTGCCATCTCTGTCGACAACATTACCATCAGAATCCGCAGTTTCATCTCCGCTAAAAGCATCTCTTTCAACTAAAATTCGGGCATTTGGAACTATTCCATCTCCATCAAGAGAAACCGTTCCTTCTAAAGTTGCTCCACTGTAATATTTCAGAATCTTTACAAATCTATTAGAATCATATATACTACCACAACCTCTATCAGGATTATATGATAATTGAGATCCTTCTTTGATATCTTTAGTAATCTTGCTTACTCCAGTTAAAGAATTATCACTCTTACCAGTCCACTGTACCTCAATATCGTCATTTAGATTCGCACTTCCACTGATTGGCATTAATGATGCATCAACTAATGAAATGGATGTATCACCTATAGATAAATTAGAAGTAATGTTGCTTTCGATTAAATCTCCACACTTAGTGAGATCTGCAATATTATCTATTCCATCATCATCATAATCACTATCGTACCAATTTGATATTACCATATGATTCATCATTGCCCCTGGTAAAGCCCAAGCATTTTGTAGATATGTCCCTGGAGCACCTATTAGACCTGAGCTCTGAGGATTAAACCATACTGAAGGAGATTCGGCATCTCCTTGGAGTCCTAATGTAGATGTACCATATCCAACATAAGTTCTTGCCACCATTGTATCAAAGAAACTAGCTTTATGTTGATAATCTATATCAGTGTACCTAATTACTTGAGTGGAGTCCGATATTGCACCACTTTGTTGAAGTTCCAAATCAGATAAATATGCATCATTGAATTCCTGAGAAGATCTTGGCACTATTGGCCCATCTCCTCTTTGTGTTAGGTAAAGCGTTGAAATATAGTTATTCATATCTAAACCAGAAAGTCCAGTAGGAGCATGGAATATTCCTGTTGTTTGCCCTCTATGATATGAATAATCTTCATAATATGACCCTCCTAGAGGATATAATTTATTATCAACAGCAAAATATCTGATTTCATTGTTCCTTTCAACTGTACTTCCAAGTGGGCCGTCATAATCTTGGACTTCGTAAGTTATTGATGTAGATATATCATGATATATGTCAACTAATGCATCAATATCAAATGCGGATACTAAAAACGCCCTAGAGATTGCTAATTTAGAATTGGTCTTATGAATCGAAGTAGATGCTGAATCGAAGTCCTCGATAAGATCAGTAGTATACCTATAATTGCCGATATCATAGTAAGAGGGAGAGAGGCCTTCATCCCAACTTGATAATGAAGAAGATACAGATGCTGACCCCCTAGTTTGATTAAATAATGATAAAGCTGCAGATTTATTATCACCTAACGAAGTTCTATCGCCGTTTTCAGAAACTACAACCCATTCGAGATCTTGGCTTGGTATTCCCTCAGAGTTTAGTTGGTAGCCACTTAGTAATTCTACTCCATTTTGAATTGCTCTGACTTGCATAGCATGCCCTATTACAAAGGAAGATTTAGTATTAGACATAATACTAGAGTATTCTTTAATTTGTGCTTCATTCATGTTATATGATAATGTAGATAATAACAAATCACTTACTATACCATTGTTAGCCTTCATATCACCTTGAGTAAGAGTTGTTATGAAAAGGGCAATTGTGTCATCCTGGCCTTGAGATAATAACATCCCTCCACTATGAGGTATCCCTGACTGGAAGTTGTCTGCAACAGTAGGGTGTTGCCCTTGTGTTAAAGCACTAAAACCATAATCCCACCAGGAAACAAAGGCTGGCCTTTCACTGAATCCAACATCAGAATCTTGACTTTCAAGCCATGAGAATGCATCATTCCATCCATAACTGTTGAAACTAGGTCCGAATGTACCGATGTATTCAAATTCAGTAGGAGAGCCATAGTTATAATCAGAACTATCAAGTATAGAGAATTCTCCAAGTAATTTTGTTCTTAGAATATCAGGAGTTAAATCATAGATGGCCTGATCAACATCTGAAGCATATTCAGACCCCCTAGGTATTCCAGAATCAATTCCGTAAGTAACATGTTGAGAAAATACCAGCATGAATACAATAGCCAGTATTGGCACGCCAACTTGGCTCTTTGATGCAGGCCAAAGTGACCTAAATCTAGCTCTTGGCGTTCCTATACCAGAATTTCTCCATTCCTTTGAAAAGTTTGAGAAATTGGCAGATTTCCAAAGCATAGCGATTCCAATGCCTCCTAAAATAGCCATTATTGGAGTTGCATTGATGATAAATCTACCTGCAGACCAGGCCATGTATGTAGAAATTATGCCCCATGAACCCAAAAGAGTGAATGCCCCTTTGTTGCTTCTTGCGCCCCTCCAAAGGAAAACAAAAGCATAAGATAATGCTATTAATGCAACAATTGGACCATAAGAGGCGAATAAAACGCCTCTACTTGGTGCCTGGGCCTCACCTATTGTACCGAATATTTTATTCTTATCAAAGTAAAAACCACCAGTAAAGAGGATATCCCATCCTGCATATATGTCAGCTTCTTGTAGTAAGAATAACATCAGCAATATTAATGAAACAAGTGTAGTTCCGACACCCAAAACTAATAGCCATGGCTTATCTCTAAATGAACAAGTTACCCAGCCAAGTATCAATGAGAATCCAATAATAAAGAATAATGGTTCTAAACCATTAGGATTCAATACTAAATTTAAACCTGGCCACGCGTAAAATGGAAGAGCAATTATTAGGGTTGTGAATAACATTTGTAAATTAGCAGAAGTTAACTGAATACTGTCTCTAGACCTAAACAGGTTAAGCAATAATTGTAAAGAAAATACTAGGAATATTATTGCTGGCCCATAAACGAAACCTTTCCAACCAAGTGCCATAATTGCAAATGCTATACCTGAAAGTGTGGCATTAGCCATAACCTTCGGATTTCTAACCCAGGATTCTCTAATTCCAGCGATAATGTATAGTGGATTTGCTGAAGTTTTCTTAAAAATTCTTTCTTGCTCCATATATGATAGAGAAGTAATCCAAAAATAGAATGCCGTAGAAAGTAGTAATATTGCAAATGAATCGTGATCTACCATACCAAATGTAGAACGACTAATATGCCCAGGCATAAATGCAATCAACCACGCTGACAATATTGCAGCCTTCTTACCATATATCCTATTTGCTATACCTGAAACTGGGAATATTATTAATGCACCATAAATAGCAGGCAATGAAGATAAACTCCACCAAACAACTTCACCAGTATTATCAGATTCCAAAACCCAAGATAATGCCATTCCACCCAATGCTAGTGACCATGTAAAAAGAGGTGGCCGGGGATTGATTGCACCCATTGGATATGCTCTATCTGCATCAAAAATCAGATGGCTATTATTGACTACTATGTAATCAATAACACGCTTCATGTACCAAGGATCTGACCCACCTGACATATCCCATAATCCAGTTCCTGATGCATTCATTGCAGGAACGACGTTCCAAACGACCCTGACAGTTAGAGCAACTAAGAATGAGAGTGGTATTAAAATATTGTAAAAATTTGCATTCCACCATATCCTAAATTTACCATGAGTGCGCATTGGAGCGATATCTCCAAAGTAACCTTTTGAGGCCAAAGAAATTGCTGCAACATTTAACCAGAAAGTAATGAAAAACCATGAAAAGGCCCCTAAAAAGCCTTCACCTTCAAATACATCCGGATAAAAAGTATTGCCAATTTCCTGAATATGCCCTAGAGTATAAATAAACCAATTTATGGCCACTATAGCCCCTAATACGAACCATCTTTCAGACCTGCAAAATGCATAAAATATAACGATTAGACTCGTAGATATGGCCCAAACTATTCCAAGTGAGTTGTTATTTTCAAATTGTAATAATGGAATAATATATACTAATGATATTAAGCTTGAGAATAATACAACTGATTTATTTTTAGTGAAAACAGGTATTACAGAGAAGAAAGGGTTGTTGCCTTTATGATCTAATGTCCCTCTGAGATACATAGCAAGAGTGAATCCAACAGATATAGATGCTATCCAAAATGATATGAATGCTATTCCGATTGAAGTTCTCTGAGAGTTAATATCCAAACCTGCATCCATAGATAAATTTGATGCAAAGGAAACTGCTAGATGGAAACCAATGACCATTGATAAAAGTAAATTAGATTCTTCAAAGTGTTTAGATTGTGATGCCATGACTGATAATATCCCAACTAAAACAAATGTTACGATAAAAATATTATTAAAATTGCTAGGAGAAATTATATTTAACAAAAATGCAACCAATACGATCCCTAATGAAATTGACATAGTGCGATATTTAGGCATTTGCTCCATAGGAAGGAATGGGCTTATTCGACCTATGGCAGATGCTATTGCAGCAGCCATAGGTAGAATCAAGATTTCTGCATATCCATCATTTCCTATTTCTCCATTAACGGCGAAACTAACTCCAAAATAAAGTACTAACAAAGTAGTCATTATTACAGGAATAGGAGTAAAATCCTTGGTAGAAAATTTACTCTCTTTCGCCTCTTCTTTTGTATTCATTTTTCATCACCATTCGTTGCAGCCTTAAGGCTCAACATCGCGGCGAATTGACGGGTTGCTTTAACGGTTCGTGGAGTAGCCACCCTGATAACTTCATATAATGTGCTAAAAAATTACTTCCGAAATGCCTTAAATGCTATATCAGAGCGGAATTGTGACCCTTTTAGGTTAATATTGTTAATAATCTGATATGACGCTTCGACGGCTTCTCTCAAAGTAGGTGCGATACCGGTGGCGGCCAGAACTCTACCGCCTGATGAAAGGTAATTTCCATCAACATCTTTAGTCGTACCAGCATAATGAATAAATGCGTGAGTTTCTCCTTCTTCTATAGCAACATCATTACCAGAAATTAAATCTCCAACCGTAGGATTAATGGGGTAATTATGAGATGCTAAAACCACAGTAGCAGAACACAAATTATGAAACATTACTTCTAAATCAGATAAATTTCCAGTAGCAACAGAGAATAATAATTCCCCTAAGTCAGAAGCAATTAGAGGGATGGTAACTTGAGTTTCTGGATCACCAAGTCTTACATTGAATTCAACAACTTTGGGGGCACCATTTGGGTCGATCATTAACCCGACATATAGGCAACCCCTATAGGGCGAATCTTGATTTCTAAGGTAGTGATGCATGGGCTCTATTATTTCTTCTTGTGCTCTTTGTAATATAGAAGGGGTAACAATTGGTGCTGGCGCATAAGCACCCATCCCCCCAGTATTAGGGCCTTTGTCGCCGTCAGATAAACGTTTATGGTCTTGGCTTGGAGGAAGGCATACAAAATTTGATTCATCCATCATAACTAAAATGGATGCTTCTTCACCTTCTAAAAATTCTTCAACCAATACATATCCATCCATCTTTATGGCTTCATTAATTGAAGACAACGCTATATTTTTATCAGTAGTAACAGTTACACCTTTTCCACCTGCAAGGACGTCTCTCTTTATCACCCATGGTGGAGTAAAGTGATGTAAAATTTCATGATTATCAGAAACTTCAGTAATTGTGACATAATCTGCGGTTGGAATATGTAAAGATTGCATTAATTCTTTTGCATATCGTTTTGAGCCCTCAAGATTGGCCCAAATCGAAACTGGTCCAAAACACGGGATGTTTAATTTTTTAAGATCATCTGCAATACCATTAACAAGTGGCATTTCAGGCCCGATTACAACTAAATCTACACTTAAATCAGATGCTAGTTTAGTGATATTTAATGATTCCAAAATATTAATATTGTGATTAGTACCTATTTCTGAAGTACCCACATTACCGGGCGCAATGTGTATATTATTTACATAATTACTATCATTTAATCCTAATGCCAAAGCATGTTCTCTCCCTCCATTGCCAATAATTAATACATCAAGGAGTGCCATTACCCTATGCGGAGATACTTAACAATAAGAATATACTTAATTATTAGTATGGAACATCTTTGAGACCTAATCTGTAACCTAGAACGTTAGTTAGCCGGTGTAAAATGGGAGTCAGTACTAATAAGGCACAAATTGGTAATATAAATTTCTCTTGAGTTAAGACTTGCCCTGGGAATAAAATAAAACTGAATACAAATATAGATATGGCAAAGGGAATAGTATCTAATATAGGTGCTTTAGAACTTATTTTACCCTCTCTTTTTAATCCCTTTCTTCTCTTGAAGAAGGAACCAACTGAGTCGCCAAATAGACATGCAAATCCAAGAATGAATCCTAGGACAAATGCTGCCCCCAAATCACTGAATAGCCAAAACCAATCTTCATTGTTTGCTAAATCTAAAGGGTCAATAAATGTTTTATTAGTGCTCATAGAATTATCATCCCATATCAGATGAGATAAGGTCATTAGTATTGCACTAAAAAATGAGCCTCCAATTAAGCCATTCCAAGATTTTCCATCTCCCAGTATTCTATTTCCGTCTGACCATATTCGCCCACCATCAATAGTAAATTTTGTAATTCCAGTTAATTCTGGAATCCATTTACCGAATAACATTGCCCCCGTATTTGCTAAGTAAGCAGGACCATATAATATCAAAATTGTCAGAATATCAATAATGAATTCGCCTCCACTCATATCCCTATGCTGATATGTATTATACAAAGAGTTGTCCTTATGGCATTCAATTAAACGAATGGTTCATTGAGTATCTCTATCCACGAGAGGATGATGAATAGGAAGCAAATGAGTATTTTTATGTTCGGAATACTTTGTTCTAGTGTCATAATTTCTGGAAATGTATTAGGTCAAGATGGAGAAATAATTCTAATAGACTCAGATGTAACATGGGTTGAAGATGATTTTTTAGAAGGTAATTTAAAAATAATTAATGGGGGAAAATTGACTATAAGCAATTCAGAGTTAACTATTTCATCTGGTTCTAGCATAGAAGTTGATGAAGGCGGAAAATTAATTATTGACAATTCGACATTATTATCTGAAAATATGCCAACCGGATTAATTGGTTATGGATATTGCGACTCATATAACAGGTCAGCCTTAATAATACATGGAGAAAATTATGATAATGACTTTGAAGTCATAATTGAAGCTTCATATGGTACTAGCTTTAATGGAGCTAGCGCATATATTGGCGAAGAAATAATATTATTGAATGGTACGGAATTTTCTTATTCATTTAATAATCAAGATGGGATAGTCGAAATAGGATTGCAAGGATATGGATGTACTACTCCAGTATCAATAAGTAAAGTGAAAATTAGACATGGTGAATTGATAATAGAATACAATGCAATTCAAATGGATTATCGTAATATGAAGGCAACGGGAGAAAGAAATTATGAAATTCATGTTTCAGGTATGTTTTATTCTTATAATTCAAATATAATGGGTGCCAAAATAAAGTCAACTGGTGAAATTAATCTTATTGACACCCATTTGGATCGATCTGGACCAATTTTAATAGAGCATGATAATTCAGTAATTAAAATCTCAGGGGAATCAAAATTTACTAGTAGTTTAGATGATCATGACATAAGAGCATTTCCAGAAAGTATGATACTATGGGGGGATGAAGTATCCGGTTCCGGTGGATTGACAGATAAATGGGAAAGGAGAATTAAGGGGCAATACTTAGAATTCGATGCTGTGTATGTCGAATATCAAATCTTAGGACTTTACGGCATAAACAAGTATACTAATTTTAGTAATGAAGAAGGAATCTCATATATAGACGGAGGTAGAGAGAGAATTGTCGAAATAGAATGGTCAGATGACAATATTTGGGCAAATGATGCTACTTGGAGTGAAGATGCTATAATAAATGTGATTAAATATAGGACTGCATGGAATCCTGAGAATTCTGAAATAGGAAACTATGGCACATATGGAATAAAATTAGGAAATGATATGGTTACAAAAATTGATCAGAATACACCAAGTATTCAATGGGTTAGTCTAGAGTCAAAAGATAATATTAATTCATCTTTGGGCTCAATAAAAATGGTTGCTAAAATAATAAATAATGGCGATGCTGCAGCTCATTTAGCAATATCTTGTTACATAAATAGTACTGGAGAAATGGCTCAAACTGACAGTTTTCCTAATTCGATAATAGCCCCAAGGGAAACTGGAGAAATAATATTTAATTGGCAAAGTATTAATCCCGGTGCGGAGCAATTAGATTGTAAAATATTGACTCCTACTCAATTAGTCAAAGAAGATTCTTTTGGCGGAGGAAATCTTATTAGTTCCACTATAAATTGGGAAAAGGCATCTGAAGATGGTCAAGGACTCTCATACATTATGCCCATTATGATTGCATTGATAATTGGCATAATATCCATAGGATATTTCTTAGTAAATAGGAAGTAATCAATTATTGTCAAAATGAAGTTTTAATTAAATTAATCCTTGAGCTGTCATTGCTTCTGCAACCTTTAGAAAGCCAGCGATATTTGCGCCAGCAACATAATTTCCAGGCATTCCATATTTTTCAGCAGTTTCGTATGCATTCTTGTGAATATTAATCATTATCTTATGTAATTTTTCATCAACTTCTTCACTGGACCAAGCCAATCTAAGACTATTCTGCGACATCTCCAAACCTGAGGTTGCAACTCCTCCTGCATTAGATGCTTTTCCAGGAGCGAATAAAATTCCATGTTCATGGAATATTGCAACCGCTTCAGGAGTGCATGGCATATTAGCACCTTCTGCCACGGCTATTACACCGTTATCAGCAAGAAGTTTTGCTTCTTGTTCATTGACTTCATTTTGAGTAGCGCACGGGAGGGCAACATCGACTTTTACACCCCAGAGGCCATTGAATGCTGGCTCAGGTTCTGATTTAGTGTATGTTGATCCTTCGAATTGGCCAACATATTCACTAATTCTACCGCGGCGATTATTTTTTAAATCCATTATCCATTCTAATTTTTCTTTATTTATCCCTAAAGGATCATGAATCCATCCAGAAGAATCCGACATAGTTACAACTTTACCGCCTAAATGTAAAACCTTTTCAGCAGCGAATTGGGCTACATTACCGCTTCCACTGACGCTGCATACCGCGCCTTCGAAGGATTTGTCTTTTGTCGCTAGCATCTCCTTAGCGAAATATACTAATCCATATCCCGTGGCTTCGGGGCGAATTAGTGAGCCCCCATAAGATGGCCCTTTTCCTGTCAATATTCCAGTGAATTCATTGGCTAATTTTTTATACATGCCAAACAAGTAGCCTATTTCTCTTCCTCCAACTCCTATATCTCCTGCAGGGACATCTAAATTAGCGCCTATATGTCTCCATAACTCCATCATGAATGCTTGGCAGAAACGCATTACTTCGCCATCTGTTTTACCTTTAGGGTTGAAATCTGATCCTCCTTTTCCTCCACCCATTGGCAATCCAGTTAGACTATTTTTGAATACTTGTTCAAACGCTAAGAACTTGAGTATTGATTGATTGACAGAAGGATGGAAACGTAAACCTCCTTTGTATGGTCCAATTGCACCATTCATTTGTATCCTAAATCCTCTATTAACTTGTAATTTACCCTTGTCGTCATACCAAGGGACTCTGAATTGTATTATTCGTTCTGCCTCAATCATAGCCCTAACTGCTGGAAGGTATCCAGGATGTTCCTGAATAACTGGAGATAGACTGGTCAACACTTCTTCAACAGCTTGATGGAATTCTGGTTGGTTTGGGTCCCTTAACAATACTTCATCATAAATTATCTTCATTGTCTCGTCCATTGGATTCACCAGATTTATCAGGCTGCTTTTCCCACAACCGGATAGCACGTCGAATCAACAATTGCTTTTGAATAATGTGCTGAAAAAATCAGAGAGGATACTTGATTAGTAGAGTAGAGTTAAACAAGAAGATGTCGTTTAATTAACTCGGATACAATTTTTTTATGACTTGAGAGAGTCATGACATATACTGCAGCTTGACTAACTTGTCGATTTCGTAATGCTTCAGCAATTGGAGTGTGTTCCCTTAGCCACCTTGTCTTACCATCATCGCCAACTATTTTGATATCTACTTGAGACATTCTAGGCTCAGATAAGAGCAGTTTAGCACTTGGCATATCTATTAAAACATAACCAGGGAGTAATCCAGCGCGGTTGGCTATATCGTCTTCAAATATATGTCTTTTAGAGGAATTTTGAGACATTTCAATTAACCTAGTAACTTGATCTTGGGTCAAATCTTGACGCCGTAAGCTTACGCACACTTTCATTAATTTACGGTACTTAAATCTCCTAACTATATCTCTTGAGTAATCATTTGCCGCATTCAATGCCCCCCAAACTTCTGAATCGACATATCTTTGCATATCAAGGGATTCTGGTAACGTATCAAGACTTCTCTCGACCGCACTGGAAAGCATTACTTCTGTAACCCTTGTAACTCTGTGGAAGTAAACAGCACTATACATTAATCCCCTAGCCATTAACATACCTTCCAATGCAGTAATACCACCTTCTTTTATTGCAATATCTCCACCTTTTCTAGTCATACTTGATATTAGTCTCCTATGATCTATTACCCCATGTTTAACTCCAGTAAAATGTGAATCTCGTAATAAATAGTCAATTTGGTCACAATCAACAGGCCCGTGGACCAAATGAGCCAGAGTATTATCAATATCAACAAAATCTTCTTTACCCTCGGTCCAAGAAAGTAATGAACGTTCTGTACCGCCAGCGTTGGGCCCCCTGATTAAATCCGCAACCTCTTTAGGATCTAAATCATTAGATTCTAGAATATCAGGTATTCTTACCCTTAAATTCTTAGATTTCTCTTCTTCTCTTAATATATCATACTCACCAAGTATAATTCCCTCAGTTATAGACATATGATCAAGCCCTCCTTGTTCATGTAATATATGTTCTAATGTATGAGAAAATGGACCATGGCCAACATCATGCAGCATAGCTGAAACTTGTACAGTCAATTTCTCTTGATCATCTAAATTTAACGAATCTGCCATCATTCCCGCTACATGAGAAACGCCTAGAGAATGTTCAAATCTAGTGTGGTGGGCACCTGGGAAAACTAAATGAGCGAGCCCTAACTGTTTTATATGGCTTAATTTATTTATTTCCGGAGTCTGAAGTAAATCTTCTTGCACTCCAGAAATACTGAATTGCCCATGTATTGTGTCATTGATGATTTTCACTCTTTGGCCTCTATTTATGAGAAACGACCGTGCCCTTGAAAATAAACTATTCCCGATAATAAATATTTTCATATCTTTCTTAATTGTAATACAATTGTCTTTCAATTGCATTATCTTTATATTCCTCACCTCCTCTGCCATACTCATGAAGAGCACCAGAGTGGGAGGGAACAGCCCGATGGTGTCACTCAGACTTCCAGAAGATTACCTTCTAGAACTAGATCTTAGAGTGGGATTAGATGGGACGAGAAATAGATCTGATGTAATAAGGGAAGCAGTAAGGAAATATCTTACTTCACCACTTTCCACTATGAATGAGGTAGTGGAAGTTGATTTGGGACCAGATCTTGCCATTAGAATGCGAGATTTTTGTAAATTACACTCAGACACAGCCGAATATGTTCTAAAGCAAGGAGCAAGAGAATATATTCGCAGAGAAACTCTAGAAGGAGTTACAGTAGATAATGTACTTTCTGCACGAATAGAAGAGATTCGGGCACATTATGATAACGATTCGAATGCTCAATAGGTGAGAGAAATGAGCGACGATGGGGTGCACAAAAAAAATGCGGGAGAGCGTAAGGGACGCTCTCTCGCCAACCATCAAAACAAAAATAATACCAAAATAGGATTTAGAGGGATTGTACATAGAGCCAGATTATCAAATGCCATGGGCTATGATGCGAAGGATGCTCCAAGAATTCCTCGTGGAATTAGTATTGATAGTAAATACGGCATTAGTTTCTCAAATAAATTTAGATAATAATGAATATCGAACACACACCGTCTCGTGCTACACACACGAGACACCTTTAATTTAATTAGATTTGAAAATAGACTCTAATCACATAAACAAAAGCCAATCTTCTTGGTCGTTCTATTCTCACGTTGTAAAACATGAGCGTGGAGGAACGGGGAGACAAGACAAAGTTCTTTGCTCATAATGACCTTAGAACTTCACAAAGTGAAATGCTAGAAGATGGCATAAATTCCCTTAAAGAAAATGGATTTTTACTAGCTGCAGCACCAACAGGTATAGGAAAAACTGCGGCGTCACTAGCTGCGGCTCTAAAAATTGTATTCGAAAGACCCGATAAAATGAAAATATTATTTTTAACTGGACGGCAATCACAACACAAAATAGTAGTAGATACCATAAAAGCAATAAATAATAGATTAGGTTCTGATGCCTCAAAAGTCAAGTTAGTAGACATAATAGGCAGAGAAGGGATGTGTGTCAATATTCAACCCAATACGGGAGAATGTTCATGTGAGATAAACATAGAAGAAAGTTCAAGAAAATCAAGAAGAATGGGTTTGGTTAATAGAATTTTAGAAGAGCCTATGCATGTAGAAGAAATTATTAAAATAGCCCATAAAAGCGATAAATGTGCTTGGGCTGCAGCAAGATTAGCTGCAAAGGGAGCTGACATAATAGTTTGCGATTATAATCATGTATTCATTGAAAATGTAATGGAATTGTCACTACCTGCTATGGGAGTAGACTTAGAAAATACTATATTAATTGTAGATGAAGCGCACAATTTACCAGATAGAATAAGAAATGGTTTAGAAAGAATAGTTAATAATAAGACATTTGATGAAGCATCTTTTGAAGTTGAAGAATTTTTAGGAGATAAAGAATCCAAATTAAAGCAAATAAATATCGATAACCCATATGGATCTAATGAAATAAAACAAATTAATGACACACTAATTCAACTGAAAAAACTGCGAAAAGATATGAAAAAATGGTTTAAAAATAAAGAAGATGAATTAGAAGATAAAAAGGACATGAAGATTGAAACGAGGGAATTTCTAGATGAGATTAATTCAATTCTAATGGAAACATTAGAGATAAATGAAAATGAAAATTTTGCTATCATGAGGAGAATGATAAATCAATTATTTCAGGTTAAAGTAGATAGTGATGATTCTATAGAATCTGGTTCAGACAATAATACTGCTTGTTCAAGATTGGGAGAGATGTTAGAAACTTGTATTGAATACAAAGATAGCCCGGCATTAGCACTAGTTATAGATAAAATCGGAGAAAGAGATGAAATTATCGTTCGTAGTTTCTTACTTGACCCTGGGGCTGTTAGTGGACCTTTATTTGAAAAATCTAGTGGTTCAATAATTATGTCAGGGACATTATTCCCTCCTGCGATGTATTCAGATATACTTCAAATTCCCACGAATAGAAAATGTATTTGTAAAGAATATAAATCAGATTTCTTATCAAATAGGAGACCTATCTTAATTGCTAGAGATGTGACGACAAAATTTACAAATAGGGGCCTAAAGAATACAAAGAACATAAGAGAACATATTATTTCAGCAATTGATAAATCTAGAGGGCATGTTGCATTATTTTTCCCAAGTTACATGATGCTAGAGAATATTATGGACAATGATGATGGACTTAGGGTACCTTGGGGCATTGGAATAATTAAAGAAAGAAGAATGATGTCAAAAGGAGATGTTGGCAAAAGAGTTCAAGAATTACATAATAAAAGAGAAAAGGGGCAAAGGTGCCTATTAGTAGGAGTCTTAGGGGGGAAGTTTTCTGAAGGTGTAGATTACCCTGAAAATATATTGGAAGTAGTAATATGTGTTGGGTTGCCCCTCGCACCCCCTAGTGCTAGACAAGATGCATTGAAAGCATATTATGAGAAACGCTTTGGCAATATTTTGGCTTGGAGGTACGCAAGTTCTCAACCAGCAGTCAATAGTTTAATGCAGGCAATTGGTAGGCCAATAAGAAAAGGAGAAGATAGGGCTTTGGTATTGTTATTGGAAAATAGGTTATTAAATAGAAATTATAAAATTTGCATGCCTGACTCCATTCAAGTAAGGCAAACTAGTAATTCCCAAAGAACTGGGAAGTTTACAAAATCTTTTTTTGAACATTTTCCTGAACCAGCGAAATAGTACATATAAACAATGAGTTAATGCGTATTGGACGTATGGCAAGATTGATAATATGGAATGGCTGAGATTAGAATTGTCTATTTTAGGTTCAAACGATAAAGAAAATGAAGAATTTAATGGATTAAGTTTGGGGTTAGATGTTACCGCAGAAAAGATGCATGACGTTTTCCTAAAAAATATTCCCCATTTTGATGGAGTTAAAGTTGCTCATAATGAAATGATATCAGCAGCATCACGTACCATAGAAATTGAAAAAGAATCTTCTAGAGAAATGCGGAATCTCAGTATATTTACTAATAACTTAAATGTAAATAATCCAAATTATTTGATCCCATTGGAAACAATGAACCCGGAAAACATCATAGTTGAAATAAATCAAGAAAAGGATATGCTTAGAATTATAATGAATGATTTATTTGGTGGAAACATTGAAACATTTTTGTTAGATAAGGACAAGAAAATTAAAAATGGAAAATGGACAAATGGCTTTCTAGAGTTATTTTATTGAATCCAAGTTCTTATACTACTATTGTAACACTATTATCCCTGACTGGTATTTCTTCTAAGTCTTCAATTTCCTTAGTTACTGAGGAAAGGGCTATTCTTGCGTTCTTCCTATCAGATTCCCCCATAACATGGCTAGAATATCTGGCTTCCTCGAAAATGCGGTCTAACGCAACTAATGATTGTTCACTTATTCCGGGCAATGCAAGCCTTATTGCTAATTCAAATTCTCGAACTGTTTCAAATCCTCGACGTAAGAAACCCCTTCCCATAAGAACTGCACAGAGGTTTTGATAGCATTCAAATATAGAAACTCTAACTTCATCTCCTGCTGCGAGAAGTTCTGAAGCATAATTGAAAATACCTGCTATTTCAGACATTTCTGAATTTTTCTTTCTATTATAAATAATAAAGGTGGTTACTAATAATGATATTATAAATATAAACCCTATTCCTAAAATCACAGGCAATAGTAACGATTTTGAAGGAGGTTTATCATATATTATTTCGATATCACCTTGTAATGCTAAATTGGACAAGCTTATTGGATCTATGAAATTAGAATCAGAAGATAGTTGAACATGTAAATCACCCCATATTGATTTGTCTGATAAAGGCGGAAGAGGCGCTAGTGATTTAAATTCGTAGTTAAACCTGCCATTGTCATCAGTTAATTTAGTAGATGAAAAATGAGTAGTAGAGCCATTAAGTAATAGGGCAGACATGGATACTCCAGCTAACCTATCACCAGTGTCATTTGCAGATAAATTTACAGAACCTTGTAGAATCCTTTGACCATTAGATAATTCAAGGTTAGAAAATTCAAAATCTATTGGAATTAGTACCATTATTTCTATATCTATTGTGGCCCCATTCAAAAAACGATTCTCATCAGGTTGAATTACCAAACTCAAAGAATTTATCCCCGGATACATGAATTCACGTGCTGTTGAAATTATTTGGAAATTTAAAGTTCCAGAGTTTACCCAAGGGTCTGATTTGAATGGTAAATTACTATCCCCCCAATATAAGTTTAAAGATAGATTTTCAAATATACTGAATTGACCACCAATTTCTCTAGCAAATCCTTGTATTTTGATAGTTTGAGTGCTTGAACTACGGACTATAGAGTGAGAAATGGGCAAGATTTCTATTTGGATATCAGATTTGACATATGTAGTAATATTATAATTAGTTGGCAGGTAGAAAGTCTCGCCATTAAAAGAGAATTTGAAGTCATGAATTCCTCTGGATATTTGGTAACCTAACAAATAACTATAATTGAATGTTCCATCATTATTTGTAATAATTGTTGTAGTTTCAACATCATCGAGATAAACAATTATTGTTCTTTCTTGTAATCCAATTTGGTAAGAAGTGTCGGATTCATATAATCTGCCTGTAAAGTTCCAATTATCACCTCTTGTGGAAAATATTGAATCCAAAGATAGGGAAATTACAGTATGATATGCTATCGTAAGATTTGTTTCAATGCTACCTTGGCGATGGTACCCTTGCTCTGGACTTAAAATTAATAGTGAATGATTACCAACATCCAATGATTCCGGAATAACAAAATTATATTGCCATTTTCCTTCTTCATTAGAGGTCGTTATTCCAATTAATATATCATCCACAAATAATTCTAATGTATGATTTGAGAGCCATCCTTCTTGTAAATTATCATTTATTAAACCATCAATCATCAAAGTATCTCCAACTGCAACTGGAGTCAAATCACCTACTGTTGGAAAAACCGGCCCGTGCACAATGAAGATAGTCGAAGAATTAGATGGTAGAATAAACTCTTCACCCTGAAAAATTACAGATACAATTCTTGGCCCTAATTGCATATTAGGCGGAATCGGGACAAATATACTGAAAAATCCAGTTTCATTGACAGTGAGATCAGTCAGGAATTGACTATCAATATATGATGTTAGGCCCCTATTTGATATTGGCCTTCCAACACCATCTGTTAATTTCCCTTCTATTAAAACTAAATCATTCCTATCAACATCAGTAAGAGGGGTAGTTATTATTACCTGCGACAATTGAGAAACATTATACCCCCCAGAAGCCATTGATGGCAAGTAGTATTCCGGATTTAATGAGTCTCCTTGCCCCATAGGATCTACCCATGTAAAACCCCCTAGGAAACTAACAGAAGCGGTGTGCGCACCGTAATTCATATCTGAAGGAAGAGTATATATTATAGTCCAAAAGTTTGTTGTCGCATTTGACTGGGTAGTAAATAGTGGCCCTACATCTAATCCATCTATCGATAAGTGTACCAATGCACCAGTAGAAATACCTTCATCAATTAGATTTTGACCATGTTCATCTGACAAAAATCCAGAGAAAGTAATTTCTTCACCTGCTACAAATGACCCTTCTATGGAAACTATTTGCAAGTTAGTAGGTGCCAAAACTATGACTCTAGTCCAAGCTTCATCTCCAAGAAGACCAGTAGTACTATCAATGCCATCGAATGATACCGTTATTTTTATTGGACCAGGGCTTGTAAATTGACCTATGTCTAGTAAACTAGTTGCAAAGCCATTCAAATCTGTAGCCCCAGAAAGAACAAATGTGTCATCGATAGTTATGTTGAATGGTACAGAAGGGACTGGAATTCCGGCATTATCTATAATGGATATATTAATTCCAATTGAATCCCCCCTTACAGTACGGCTATCAGAATCTAAATCAGAAGGATTTAGTATTGAAAGAAGAGAATATCCTCTACTATCAAATCCAGTTCCGTTAGAACTTCCTCCATAATAATTCACATCAGGCGTATAAGTGACTTGTATCTGATGTTGCCCTCGTGAGAATGTTAAATCTAACCTGATTTCAGCACTCCAATTCCCATCCATAGTAAAGGACAATGAGGAAACGGTAAATGTATCAAATTCATCATTAATAGAAAATATCATTACAGGATTTAATAAATTACCTTGGCGATTAACTATAGAACTTCCATTATTAGAAAATAATGAACCAGATATATTAAAAAATTCTCCTGGGAAGGGATTCGCTTCAATAGGATATATTTGAATAAATGTTGGAGATCTAATAGATACTGTATTAATCATTTTAAATGTAGAATGTAAAGTACTAGAACCATTAAAGAAAAATGTTACATTAACTAAACCCAAGGGGTGGTCATTGGGAATTAAGAATATAAAATTTACCTCCCCTTCATTAGAAGTAATTTCCTCAGTTAACCATGTTTCATGAAATTTGACAACTACAGTAGAATCTTCTAAAAGACGGTTATTATCGCTGAATTCCACAAGTTTAGCTCCAACGGTTACTGCCGATCCCCTATCAATAACAGTATTTATTAAAGGAGACGTCTCAATAAAATTAGTTATTCCCCGTACTAAAATATTTGAGTCACCAGAACCTGTTAAGTAGAAAGGACTTGAGGCATTTACCACACTAATAATTACAGTTTTTAGTCCACTAGTAACTCCATCTCCAGAAACATCTGTTGGAACAGTAACTGTAAAACTACCATTATTATTTGTCATGAAATCTGAAATTAAAATCTCAGATTGATCATCTAGGAAGAATATTTCTATTTGGACCGGCCCCTGGACGGTTCTATTATTATCGGCAGAATCCATAACTCTACCTGAAACAGTAAAAAATTGAAGAGCTGTTACTTCGGAAGGGATACTATCGATTTCAATTAAGCTTCCAACTTGGACTGTTAAATTAATGAAATCTTCCCCCTCTAGCCATCTTCCAGCATTTTCATCAGTAAGGTTATCAGTTATATCATCAGGAACATAAATCCTAACATCATAATATCCCGGATTTGTGTTTGCAGGTATGGTTGGATTAAAAGCCACAATACCAATAGAATTCGATATTGAAATCTCTAATAATTGCTGAGATGGACCTCCCCAATCAAAATATAATTCAACTATTGAATTCTCAAGCCTTGATGAATCAGCTATATCCGTAATTGTTGCATTAACTATTAAATTCTCTCCTGCAACGACAATTGCAACAGAAGAATTTACTTCAACTGCAAATTTTGTCTGAATACCTGCATTTAACAATACAGGAGAAGTATCTTGGTAAAATTGCCCCCCTGGTGGAGGATTTTCTGTAAAATCTAATTCTAAATATAACTCATAGACGCCGGAAGCAATATTTCCAGGCATAGAAAATGATAGATTATATTCACCAGTTTGCTCATCAATCCAACCAGTAGATAATTGATAAATCGTAGGAGGAGATGGAAATCCATCAGGAGTAGGGGGTAAATCTGAAGGAACATGTAAAGACAATGTTATCGAAGAATTATTGCCAACTATAGGAGTTATCAAAACTATATCATTAGCAAAACCATTTACCCAATTTAACACTAATGATCCTCCTTGAGACCATTCCGAACCTATGCTTGTAGTTACGTTAGATCTCCCTTTTATTCGGACTTCATCATCATAGTTAACTGGATTTAACCAAGTTGACCCATTGTAAGTCAGTAACCAAGTAAAATCCCCGGGTACAAGATCAATTGATGGAGTCCATGTTACTAATAACTTAGGATTTGTTGGATCGCTTATATTCCATACCTCATCGCCATTAAATTCTAGTTTGTAATCTCCTTGAAAATTTGCTAATGATGTTCCGGTATGATCTGTCAAGACAACATCAACTTCTGCATTAATTCCTCTCATTTTAGATGAAAGGGAGTAATTGAAAAATATATCGCTCCTAATTCCGAATGAATCAATAAATGTTTCCTGATCATTGGCAGATAAAATATCTGCGTTGAATCTTATCCTCACCTCGATAGGTCCTGCAGGTATCGGGACTTCTGAGGAATTAAATAACCATGCGATTTCAAAATCACCGGGGTTTGTGCGCCACGTAGATTCATTTAATGCCCACGATTTTACACTGATGAAGGGGCCATTCAGGTCTGATCTTCGTAGTTCCAATGATAATGTTCCATTTAATGCATTTGGATTTAATCCTCGACTCAGTACCGTTCCATTCAAGAAAATATTTGAATTGATATCGAGTATGGAATTATTTAAATCCGTGCCTTCAAGAATGACTGACATATTTGGAGAAGGTGTTATATTAAGTAATAAAAATTTAGAATTTGGTCTTGCATGATAAACTGGTATAGACAAATTATTCATATCATCTTCATGCCAACCAGAAAAATTTAATGTAGCATTTATTATCCCTAATGGCTCATTATCTTGTAATGAGACAATAAATTCGAAATATCCCCCTGGGCCTACATCAGTTGACAAAATCATGACACCATCTAATGATGTTGTATAACTAAGTTGTAATTGTAAATTATCAATCATAGTTGGATCGATATTAGGATTATTTTTCCAAGACATCTGGCCAGATAGTGTAGTATTAACTCCAACTCCAATCATAGGTTGATCAATTGGCAATGGATCTAAAAGTGACAAATTAACATCATCAGTTATATTAATTGTCCAAGAAAATGAAATACCCTGATTACCAACATAATTCTTTTTAGTAGTCTGTATAACTAACGATGCAAAACCTGGACTTAATATCTCATCAGGTAAACCTGTAAGATTAAATTCTCCGTTTGAATCAGTGAACGTTGTAGCTACTAGATACTCAGGAATTGCCGCTGAACCAGGAATTTCATTTACATCTGAGGGAGAAATCAGATACAAATACAATGCAATCTCTGGAGCAACACTTGAGTTGTCCGAAAATTGAAGTGTTCCTTGGACACTAATATTCTCTCCCACATTCAAATCTCTTTCCAGGAAATCTGGAGACCAAGATACGTCCGGAATTTCGACCATAGAAATAGGGGGGCATGCTTCAAATGGTATCCAACCCAAATCTAAGTTACCTTGATTTTGATTGGTCTCTAAATGAACTTCAACCCACCAAGTAAAGTCCTTGCCGTAGACTTCGTATGACTTGCCTGTCCATTCACCTCCAGCGAATCCTGTGACTTTCCTAGTAGGCATACCGGCGTGCCTTAACATAACAGCAAAAACAGAAGTAAATTCATCACAGCTTCCTTCGAATGCCGACGTTAAAATCCAGTTAGAAATATCACTATCAATACCTGCTCCATTAACTCTTGAAGAACCATCATGATTTCGTAAGAAGTTGGTAGTATCATTTCCATTAATTAAATAATCTTGGATTGCTGTAATTTTATCCCATGCTGAAATAGCGCCAGAGTTATTTATAATTCGTTGCGTGATATTATTTACTTCTGAACTATATTCAGACAAATATATTGCAGGTAAATCTGTTGCATAACTACTTCCAGTAAATATAGTAGAATTATCACGTATATCTGTTTCAAATATAACTTCAGGGGCTGAAACATATAAGTTATCAACATTTGAATTATCGATAATTATATCTCGAGTATAATTTGAGAAATTTAAACCAGCGGATGATTCAACCCAGTTATCGAATTCATAGACATTATAAGGTGCTATGAGTTCAATTCCAGGGGCCATAGTTCCGCTTGTAAATGCTAATTCCCAATCAGTAGCAGAGGATGAATTCCAAAATGTTGAGTCCGATACTCCTTGGCTTATATTTGATGAAGGAGTGATGAAAGTATTGCCAATTAGGCTTGAATTAACCCCCCATGAGACTCCGGTGTATGTATCATATGTGTGCCATCTCCAATAATGCTTCATGCTTGTATCCAACCCTGATGAAAGATTAAAAGCAGAAAAGAATAATGAATTAAATAAAATATCATCAGATGAGTTAAACGGGTCTGTATCTGCACCTAAGCAATCATTTATCCAAAATGACTCAGGGCATTCTTGGCCATCTGGCACCCCTCCTCCATCTGTATCTGGATCTAACCAATCGGTTCCTATCTCTTGTTCTATAGTATCAGGTATTCCATCACCATCTGTATCAGTAGGATTTATATCATCATTGGGATTATTTTGAGGATTTGTGCCATCCATATATTCTTGGCCATCTGCGACACCTCCGTTATCAGAATCTGTTTGATTCCAAAGAGTAATGTAAGTATCTAATGTCATATTACCCGAGGATATGCCAAATGACATACTGCAACCTGTATTATTTTCAAAGTAATTATTTAACCCGTCAGAATCAGTGTCCAATACATTATGACAAGGCTCCATCGGATCGGTAGCATTTTGAATCTCGGAAAGGTCATTAACACCATCTCCATCTGAATCTGTAGCATTTATTAATGAAATATAGCCCCAAGTTCCGAATAATTCTTCCCAATCTGCTAAGCCATCACTATCTAAATCCAAATAATCATCATCACAATATGGCTCATTGATTGCCCCTATACTAGCATTCCAACACCAAGAACCATTGGTAACGAGAATATTAATCGTATCTGAGGGCATATCAAAATCGACACCCCTTAGAGTGTTTCCCAAAATACTTTCAAACCTAAATCCAGATAAATTTCCTATTGAATCATTGTAATATGCCATCGGGAAATCAGTTTGCCTCCAATCTATAGGGTTAGGATTAATTCCTACCGTTGAATTTAGAGTTAATTCTTTTGTTACTACATCCCAGTTCATTACTGTAAATTCTAAATTAATAGTCGATACACATGGATCGGTAGCTCTCATGAAGTCAATTTCATCGCCATCATTCTCTCCCCCTCCGTCTGAATCAAATACATCCCAATATGTACAAGTCAAATTTTCTTCCCAATTTTGTAACCCATCCTCATCGAAATCACCATCGTCCTCTATTCTCGTAGGATCTGTTTCTCCAAAATCAACTAAGCCATTTCCATTAAGGTCCTCTTCCCCATCTTCCAAATGATCGTCATCTGTATTGTTATCTAATGGATCTGAGGATTGCCCTGGGTCTCCATATTGCCCATTGACCTCTATTCCATCTGAAATTCCATCTCCATCAGTATCTGATGCAGTTGGATCTGTAAGAGTTACTAATGCCTCATAGGAATCATTTAATCCATCTCCATCAGTATCATTGTTTTGAGGATCGGTCTGAGTTATCCCATCGACTTCTGCAGTTAGAATTTGACATCCACCGGGGCCTAAGCCTAACATTGGATTACAAGGAGAAGTAGTGAATGTCATATTAATCGGACCTGGCATAAAATACTGAGTAGGAGGAAAGGTTGATCCATTCCTTGTATTCCATGCTGGATTAATATACTCATACAAATTAATTAACCCATCACCATCTGGATCTCCAAAAGTTCCATCCATATTTGAGTTCGAAGTGGGATCCAAATTATGTGCTACTTCCCAGCCATCCGGCATACCATCTCCATCGGTATCCCATCCATTTCTATCTTCATCAATTAAGCCGTCACCATCATCATCATCTGAAGAACAATCAGCATCTCCATCTTTATCATCGTCAAAAGAATCTACTAATCCATCTTTATCATTGTCAAAGGTATCTGTACAGATATTACCCATGGGGTCTTCATCTGCACCATCCCCTCCAGAACCTTGTAGAAGCTGCATAGCACTCTCCTCATCCCAATTACTAACTGGAACGGTTCCATTCCACCAAACGCCATTATCCAAAACGTTTGGAGTTCCTGAGAAATCCCAATTTGATGGTATAGAATATAGATATTCATTAAGATTATTTAATGAATCTAGATCAGGGTCACCTGTTGATCCATTATTTCCAGATGAAGATAATGGGTCTAAGCCATATTGCCATTCCCAACCATCAGGAAGCCCATCATTATCTGAATCGAAATCTTGAGGTTGAGTATTTATGAAGAATTCAAGTCCGTAACTTAAACCATCACCATCTTGATCCGTAGTAGCCATAGCTTCCCAAATCCCATACTCCATAGCAAGCATACTAGAAAATATCATTAATATAGCAAAAAATACTGCTGATCTCTTCTTTCTAGTATTTATGTTAGCATCGGAATCTGAAATTAACACATTCATTATACTAACCTCGAATCTAGGGCGATATATGAGGGTCTTAAGAAGAATGGAGCGTAGTTCAGACATTTGATAAATAAATAATCAAACAAGTTCTACATCTTCATCAGCGTATCTATCAACTGGTGTATCTTCTAGTGTCAAAACAGGGCTTGGAATTTCTGAAACTTCTTCCATTATTTCAACATTATTTTCTGAGTTAGATACCATTTCTAAATATGTCATTTGGGCTGCCCATTTTCTTTTATTCATACGACTTTGAACACCAGCAAATAATATTAGAATAGTGACCAATCCAAGAATCAGTGTTGATAACCTAGGGTGAGTTAGCTCATTGATTATTATCTCAGATATTGAGGATATTTCTATAACAGCATTTAATGTAAATTCAGCAGTGAATTCGTCAGAAAAGCTTTGTTGAATATCAAGAGGGGATGCTGAAATTATAATTGGAATTTTGTCTCCGTTATTAGCATCATCAGGAACTGTAACATCAACAGTAAAGGTTTCTTCTTCAAAGGCCCCAAGTTCTATAAGTGGAGATCCGGATTTACCTTCAATAGAGATAGTCCAACCAGAATCATCTATCTCTGAATTCAATAAGACAGTCATAGGAGTATTTGCCTTATTCCGAATCTTCATTTGTAATGAATAAGACTCTCCCGGGATAAACCGAGAAACTGGAGAGATTTGTACTATCTCTAAATCTGGATCATCGGCTTCGACTTCAAATGTTATCGGTAAATCGAAATAACGAGGATTTTCTTCTTCTGTATCCTCAATTATTCTTAGATATAGGGTATGATTTCCGACTTCAACTTTGTTTGTTAGAATTGCAGTCACGAATACTTCTGTATAATCATTTGGCCCTAAGGTTACCCGAGGGACAGAATTACCATCTTTATCTTTAATTGTGAATTGCCATTGACCATAGATTGGGTTGATATCTAGATTTTTATCCAAAGATGCAGGGTTTTGAATTCTCCAAAGAGTAGAAGATTGGCCATTTTCCATCGTATTGGTTATCCTCGCACGTAGATCAACCAAGGGGTTTTCACTATTTGGATCGCATAAAGAAACTTCGATGTGCCCTAAGGGTGTGCCATCGCAATCTTGCGATACTTCCGCTCGGATTCCAAATGTTCTTTGAATTGTGAAAACAATTGTTGACCTTGATGAAGCATTTCCTTCACTTATTACTTCTAATTCTACCTGACCAATATCTAAATCTTCTCTATCATCAGAGGGTTTGACACTGAATCTGAGAGTATGAGTAGAATGCCTCTCTAATAAAGAAATATGGAAGGTCCCGTCACCTTCATCTTCAAGAATCCTGTCTCCAGTATCATTATCAAATATTTGAAAAATAGCTTTTGAACGTTGCAGAATATCTATTCTAAATGAGTCTGCATCAAAACCAGTATTGAAAATTTCCAACAAGAATGGGTTAAATTCTCCGTATTCAACATATCTGGGTATTTCAGAATCAATTGCATCACCCCGGGTTGAGTTTGCTATTGCAGTATCATGTTCTTCGGACCATAACGAAATTTCAGGAGGTTGGTAAACATCAATTTTTTCTAAGTCTAAATCTAGAGTATCTATGTGAACCACCGTTAAAACTCCTTCAACCGTTGCCTTTGCAATGGCCCTAATTTTAATCACACCAGGAGTCTGACTAAGGTCATCAGGGGCGGTAATTGACAATATTGGGTTTAACACATCACCACCTTTCCTAAGATCGTACCCCCCAGGGGAATCAAATTCTATTAACCAAGAACTGCCTAAGTTCGTTTCGACTTCTAATTCTACTTGCATAGATTTTGTGGAGTCGCCTCTGTGAACTAATTGTAAAGGTATTGGAGTTGTCTCTCCCGGTGCTATAAATTCTATATAATTACCAAAACGGTGATTGACTGCAACGCCCCACTGGAGCATTGTGATAGTTTCATGCTCTATGACGATAGTATTCCCCTGGATATCAGAAACTTCTAGTTCAACAGAGTATTCTCCGGAAGGTAGGCCGCTAGGATAAGTCCAAAGATATTTACCAAATATTCCTGCACTTGTGTCTTCTATATCCTCATTATTGCCACTTTGTATCTCTTCATCTATACGATATACTCCATCAGGGTCTCTCATCAAAAGTTGAACATCTGCTATATCATATCTTCCAAATGCACTTTTTACATCAAATGTAAATTGCATAGTACGTTCTGAAAATATATCATTTGGATACCACTCTAATTCCGGCCCTTCAACCAGTTCGGAACCTTCTCGTTGTAAAACAACCAAACTGTCTGCTATTGCATTGGCATCGACTTCTAAGCTTGAAAACCTATTTCCATCTCCATCGATTCTATTCCATGCAACTTCTGCCTCACAAGACGAAAATAAGCCACCGCCGTCGCAACCATCCATGGAGGCTTCAACAATAATTTCTAACCTCTCATCCTTTGAAACAGTAAATTCTTCCCTATTTCCTACATTTACTTGAAACGACTCGTGACCAAATTCATCGCAATTACTTCCTATTCCGGAATTACAAACTGGAAGGCTCTCATCAGTTATTGACCCTATTACAGATCCCGAGGCTTTCATAGTAATAGTCCAATCAATAGTTGCCCCGCTCGGCCCTGCAGAACGAATAAACAAATTCAGAGGAATATAATAATCACCATTACTACTGCCTTGTAGACTTCTTGTAGTAAATTCTAATGATGAACGGAGTTTCGCAGTAGAAAATTCAATACCGTTATCTAAAGTATTGCCTGTTTCTTGGTCTCCGTCTTCAGGTATTTGCGTTGTTATTAGCGAATCACCATCAGATGAACCATTATTATCATTTTTAGCAAAATATAGAATATATAAATTAGTATCTTGAGAAGTTTCATATTTTGAAACTTCAGGTTGATGCTCTTCCAAATTAGGAGTTGCAGATAAATAAATTGGTGCTAAAAGTAACAATGTTAAAAACAGAGCAATACGAATATTTTTTGTCACTCGAAGCGACGGATAATTATTTCCCACAGTTGCCGGGCATTATCAAATTGTTAAAACGTTCGGGATGTTAGTACACTATATGCATCGATAATTAAAGTAAATTATCAGTTCGATTGAAAACATGAAGCCGCGGCGCTAGGCTTGCTGGGATACCCGAGTGGTCAAAGGGGCCGGACTTAAGCTCCGGTGGCAAAGCCTTCGTGGGTTCAAATCCCACTCCCAGCACCATAATACCAATTACTACTTTATTCTAGTCATGGAATAGCCAATTTTACCTGACTCTAAAATATCTAATTTAGATATAAAAATTGATGCTGCAGTGACATTCTCAGGAATCAAAATATCCTTCATTAATCTCTCAGCAAGAGTTTCTAATAAGAAAAATCGATTATTAGAGATAACTGAATCCAATGTTTTAACTAAATATTCATAATTTAAAACTTGATTTATATCATCATTGGTTAAATTCTTTGAGATTTTTAATTTGACATAAAAATCGAAACTCAACCTTTGAGGGTTACCTATTTCAAAATCATAAATTCCAATATCTATGGTTCTAACTACTTCTTCCATAAATATAGTATCATATGATTCATCTCCATTAGAGTCAGGGAAAGAGGTATTTTTTTTCATGCCTAAACCTCAGTTTCAAATAATACATCTCGTTTACGGGAAAGAAATCTTTCACCCGCATCTACAAATATAATTTGTCCTGTCACTGCCCTTGCATTAATCAGAAATGAAACAGCTTCAGCAATGTCCTGAGAATTGGGGCCAAAGCCAAGTGGGGATTCGCTTTGTGCTTTTTTAAAACCTGTTTCAGACTGTTCGTCGCTAGGCATAGTATGCCCTGGTGCCACGGCATTAACCCTTATTTTTGGAGCTAAGCCTCGAGCTAACGCATCAGTCAACCCCAGTAATGCATATCTTGAAGCAGTATATGATAAATAATCTGGACTAGGGTTAGCAACTTTTTGATCTAAAATATTTACAACACATGCTCTTGAACCATTCTTAGTCACATTAAGTAATTCCTTTATCAATAAAACAGGGGCTTTTGCATTTACATTCATATGCTCATCCCACATATTAGATTCTAAGGTTAAAATATCATCATAGGCAAACATTGAAGCATTATTTACTAACCCAGTTACAGGGCCAAGGCTTAAAACTACTTTAGAAATCAATGACGATACGGAATCGGGATCTAAAAGATTTGCATGAAATATATCCGATCTCCCCCCATTAACTTTTATTGAATTAGATAATTTAGTTGCTTCTTTCTCAGATTTATTATAATGTATTGCTATAGAATAGCCTTCAGAAGCAAGCAATGTTGAAATGGTTTTTCCTATTCTTTTTGCGCCTCCCGTAACTAACACCGTACCGCGACTCATGGCCATCGAGATGCATGGGCTTTTTACTACTTTTAGGAAAGTCAATTATTATTACATTATGATAATGGTTATTGTTCAACGTCCGTTCGTCTATACTAATGGCACCGCACCTTCCCATTTCGGAGACAGAGGTGAGTGGTATTGAGGTGACTCTCAATAATGCACACCTTACTGCTTCGGAAAGAAGGAAATTGAAAAGGAAAAGGCTTCCTAAATGGTTCAAAACTTCCCTACCAACAGGGAAAGCACAAGAAAGATTTAATGAATCTAAAGAAAGTGTTCGTAAGCATGGATTACATACTGTTTGTGAAGAAGCCAAATGCCCTAATATTCATGATTGTTGGAGTAGAGGTACTGCAACATTTATGGTAGCAGGAGAAGTTTGTACAAGGGGGTGTAAATTTTGTGCAGTCGGCACGGTCAAAAAGCCAGAAGAATTAAATGAGAATGAGCCACAAGAGTTAGCAGAAGCGATAAAGAGAATGGGTTTAGATTATGCAGTCATAACAGTAGTAAATAGAGATGATTTGGATGATGGTGGCGCCGAACATTATAGGAAGTGCATAATTGCAGTGAAAGATGAAGTTCCAAAAGTTGGATTGGAATTATTATGTTCAGATTTAGATGGAAATTTAAATGCATTAAAGATGTTATTAGAAGATTTACCTCTAAAAGTTTTTGCTCATAATGTTGAATGCGTGCCACGTCTAGACTCAGTTGTGAGAGATAAGAGAGCATCATTTACTCAATCATTGAACATAATATCAGAGGCAAAAAAACTACGTCCCGATATAAAAATAAAATCTAGCTTAATGGTTGGTGTTGGTGAAACTGATGATGAAATTGTAGAAGCGATGATTCAAATGAAAAGTGCAGGAGTAGATATGATTACCCTTGGCCAATACTTACAACCTAGTTACAAGCATCTTCCTGTTTCTCGATTTCCGGAACCTGAGAAGTTTGCAATGTATGATGAAATTGCTAGAAATATTGGTTTCTCCGCAGTTGCAAGCGGCCCATTGGTAAGGTCATCTTATCGAGCTGGATTATTATGGGAAGAATCCGAAGGAGGGCCCCTTGTGGCCACATTGGATGCCAGAGGTTCCGCAGTAAGCAATATTTCATATCACAGAGAAGAAATAAATTAATGTTCCAAATAATATAATATAACTATGGGGTCGGGATAGGTACATGTCTACTGAGGAGAGAGAAGATATTCCACTTCACATCCCTGATGCCCCTTTTAGGCCAGGAGATATACCAGTTTTTGAAGAATGGACTTGGACGCCCCAAGATTTGACGAAACCTGATATAGAATGCGACGCAGATGAGACATATGATCACTCCAGAGGTTTAATCAGAGTACTTGATGATGAAGGAATGGCATCAGGAGAATGGGACCCGAAATTAACATACTCTGAACTTCTACAAGGGCTAAAACATATGGTTAGATTACGTATTTTCGATGATAGAATGATGAAAATGCAGAGAACTGGAAAATTATCCTTTTACATGCAATCACTTGGAGAAGAATGTATTGCAATTGCTCAAACAATGGCACTAAATGAACAAGATTGGATATTCCCTACTTATCGACAACCCGGGGCCCAATTTGTGAGAGGACGCAGTATGGTCAGTATGATTTGCCATTGTATTGGTAACGTAGAAGATAATGTAAAAGGAAGGCAGATGCCTGTTCATTATACCTATAAGAAAGGTAGATATATTTCTGTATCTAGCCCCGTGGGAACTCAATTTAGTCAGGCTGTTGGGGTCGCAATGGCATCCAAGTATAAGAAATTAGATGAAGTTACGATAACATGGATTGGTGAAGGAGCGTCGGCAGAAGGAGATTACCACTATGGACTTAATTTTGCTAGTGTTTTCAAAGCTCCAGTTATACTTAATGTTGTGAATAACCACTGGGCAATTTCAACTCATTATAATGTAGCTAGCGGTAGTGCAAATTTTGCAAGCAGAGGTTTGGCATATGGAATTCCTTGTTTCAGAGTAGATGGAAATGATTTCTTAGCACTATATTCTGTAACTAAATGGGCCAGAGAAAGAGCTAATAGTGGCTTAGGTGCTACCCATATTGAAATTTTAACATATAGGGCAGGTGCTCATAGCAGTAGTGACGACCCATCTAGATATCGTCCTTCAAATGAGCATGAGTTTTGGCCCGGCGGAGATCCAATAGAAAGATTAAAACAACATTTAATAAAAAATTATGAATGGTCTGAAGATCGTCATTTGGAGTTAGAAAAAGATATAGATGAAGAGGTAATTGTAGCCTATAAAGAGGCAATTAAGTATGGAGATTTGGCAAATGGCCCATATCCTTCTTCCGATACAATTTTTACTGAAGTATACGAGAAAGTACCATGGCATCTTCAAGAGCAATGGGATGAAATGAAAAAATGGAGTGTGGATTAATTGGTTGAGATGAACATGGTGCAGTCAGTCAATAGTGCCTTGAGTAATATGCTCGAGAAGGATGAAAATATAATATTATTTGGAGAAGATATAGGATATTTCGGAGGAGTTTTTAGGACAAGCGACGGGCTCCAAAAAAAGTTCGGTAAACATCGTGTTTTTGATTCTCCGCTATCAGAGGGTGGAATAGCAGCGACTGCATTTGGCATGGGAATAAATGGATTAAGGCCAGTAGTAGAAATACAATTTGCAGATTATATATTTCCAGCATATGATCAAATAGTGAATGAAATAGCAAAAGTTAGGCATCGATCAGGAGGAGAATTTTGGTGCCCAGTAACATTTCGTACACCTGCAGGAGGGGGTATCCGAGGAGGCCATCATCACTCTCAATCGCCAGAATCACAATTTACCCATACACCTGGGTTAAAAGTGGTATACTGTTCAACTCCTTATAATTCAAAGGGATTATTAATTAGTGCCATAGAATCTAATGACCCAGTAATATTTTTTGAACCAAAGAGGTGCTATAGAGGACCATTTTATGGAGACCCACACAATGTCCCAACTTGGAAAAATCATCCAGAATCAGAAGTTCCTGAATCGCATTATAAAATTCCATTAGGACAAGCAAGAGTAGCCATGGAAGGTAATGATTGTACTGTAATTGCATGGGGAACTATGGTACATGTTGCAGAACAAGCAATAAAAGATTCAGGATTAAGTTGTGATTTGATTGACTTGCAAACCCTTATTCCCTGGGATAAAGAAACAATTATTAACTCAGTTAAAAAAACTGGAAGATGTGTTATTGTTCACGAAGCTCCAAAAACTAGTGGCTTTGGATCTGAATTGGCTGCATCAATACAAGAAAGGTGTTTCTATAGCCTAGAAAGTCCAATTATCAGAGTAGCAGGTTGGGATACCCCATTCCCGCATACTACTGAATGGGATTACATGCCAAGTCCACCACGGATAGCTGCAGCAATTAAGAAAACACAGGAGGAATGATATGACAAAATATGAATTTAAACTTCCAGATATTGGAGAAGGAGTAGTAGAAGGGGAAATAGTTGCTTGGCATATTAAAATTGGAGATTTAGTCAAAGAAGATGATGAAATAGTCGATGTTATGACTGATAAGGCGACCGTTACAATACCATCGCCTGTGAATGGTAATGTATTATCATTAAGTGGCGATATTGGCGACATGGTTGCAGTAGGAACGACATTAATTAGCTTTGATGTAAATGATTCCGGAGAGAGTGAGGGAGATTCAGAAACAATTACTACTCCTGAAAAAGTAGTTGCATCTGAATCAATTGATACACCTGAACAAGTAGTCATATCTACTCCGGTTGTTATACCTAAATCTGTTGTTCCATCTATACCCATCGACAGAGAAGTTAGGTCCAGTAATAATATTGCTAAAGGAAGTGTTTTGGCAAGTCCTGCAGTGAGAAGAAGGGCAAGAGAGGCTGGAATAAATTTAGTAAATATAATTGGCTCTGGACCAGCTGGGAGGGTTCAACATGCAGATTTGGATCTCAATATAGCAACTAAAGGCACTGTATCTGGAAATTTACCAAGTATAATTAAAATCAAAAGGGAAAATATTACAGAAGTCAAAGTCGTAGGACTTAGAAGAAAGATTGCAGAACAAATGGTACTAAGCAAACGCACAATACCTCATTTCTCATATTTTGAAGAAATAGATGTGACGCAACTAGAAGAGTTGAGACTGATATTAAATAGCAGTAAAGATGATTCACAACCTAAATTGACATATTTACCATTTATAATGATGGCATTATCCAAAATTCTGCCCGAACACCCAGAATGTAATGCTAGATTTGATGATCAAGTAAACATTGTCAAAAGATTTGGCGGAGTACATCTCGGCATAGCGACACAAACTGAGAGAGGATTGTATGTCCCAGTAGTGAAGCATGTAGAAACTAGGGATATTTGGGGGTCTGCTTCAGAAATGCAAAGAGTCTCGGGGGCTGCGCGTAATGGCAACGCTAGTTTAGATGAATTAAGTGGCTCAACATTTACAATTACTAGTTTAGGAAGAGATGGAGGGCTTGGTGCAACTCCAATAATTAATCATCCTGAAGTAGCCATTTTAGGCGTACATAAGGCTAGAGACATGCCTGTAGTACGAGATGGGCAAATTACAATAAGGAGAATAATGAATGTTTCAAGCTCATTTGATCATAGAGTAGTAGATGGAGCGGATGGAGCGGCGTTAATTCAGCATCTTAAAAGAATGCTTGAAAGCCCCGCTTTAATTTTTATGTGAGGGTCAATATGTCTGAAATACGTAAATGTCAAGTCCTAATAATTGGAGCAGGCCCAGGGGGTTATGTTGCAGGAATAAGAGCAGGACAATTAGGACTAGATACAATAATTGTTGAAAAATATAAAGCCGGTGGTGTTTGCTTAAATGTTGGTTGCATACCAAGTAAAGCCATAATACATGCTGCAGAAAGATTCGAATCACTGAAAAAGCATAGTTCAGAAGTGGGGCACATGGGATTAAGTGTTGATGGAAATGCTAATTTGGACATGGCTGGATTAACATCTTGGAAAGATAATATAGTCAATAAATTGACGAAGGGGGTCGAGTCTTTACTAAAAGGTGCAGGAGTAGAGTTAGTAATTGGTTTTGCAAAATTTACAGATTCAAAAAACTGTATAGTAGAAACGAAAAATGGATTAATCAATATTGAAGCTGAAAATGTGATTATTGCTACTGGCTCAAGTCACATAGATCTTCCATTCATGCCCTGTGATGAGGAATTTATTCTTTCATCAACTGGTGCACTAAGTTTGAATAAGCTTCCAAAAAGTGTAGCAATCGTAGGAGGTGGATACATAGGACTAGAATTAGGTTGTGCAATGACTAAGTTGGGATCTGAGGTAACAGTCATAGAAGGGCTAGACACTATACTTTCCATTATGGACAAAGAAATTCGCAGACCTTTAGAATTATGGCTAAAAAAGAATAAAGTAATAATTCACACTAATGCATTGGCAAGGGGTGCAGAAATTAAAGGAAAGGGTGCATCTAGAAAAGTCCATATAAATTTTGATAAGAATGGAGAAAATACATCTTTAAAGGTTGATAAGGTACTTGTCACAGTTGGAAGAAGACCTAATTCCAAGGGCTGGGGACTTGAAAACATGGGAGTAAGAATGGATGCTTCAGGAAATTTTATTCGCATAGATAGGCAATGTAGAACATCGGCACCTGGAGTATATGCAATAGGTGATGTGGCAGGTGAACCAATGTTGGCCCACAAAGCAAGTGCCCAAGGAGAAATGGTCGCTGAGATTATTGCTGGTAAAAATAGAGAGTTTGATAAAATTGCAATACCCGCAATAGTATTCACTGAGCCTGAGATAGTATCAGTTGGATTAAATCCCGATGAAGCCAAGGAAAGAGGAGAGAAAATAATAGTAGGAAAATTCCCCCTTGCAGCTAATGGGAGGGCTTTAACATTAGAAGCTGAGAAAACCGGAGGATTCATCAGAGTTATCGCTAGAGAAAGTGATCATGTAATTCTTGGAATTCAGGCCGTAGGAAGTCACGTTGCAGAGTTAAGTGGAGAGTTTGTCTTAGCATTAGAGATGGGGGCCTTATTAGAAGATATAGCCGACACAGTTCATGCCCACCCCACTATGACAGAATCTTTTCATGAGAGTGTTTTGAAAACATTAGGTCACGCCATTCATTCAGCATAAGAAGGGGATATAATTGAAAGAAATTCAAGTCCTCAGGGCTGGAATTATAGAACATAATGTTGTTTCTAAAGCAATGAAAATAATGCAAAAAAAAAGAATAAATGATGAAATTGGCGATACACTGATACTAGTTGAACATACAGAAATAGTCACCATAGGAGCTAGAGCGAAAAGAAATAAGGTAGAAGTGAGTAGCGATTACGAAACTTCAGATGTAGATAGAGGAGGAGGAATTACTTGGCACGGCCCGGGTCAATTAGTTATTTACCCAATCATAAAGTGGGAAATTGAAGAACAAAGTATTAGAGGAATAATTGGTAAATTTGAACAATTAGTCATTAGTGCACTTTCAGATTGTGGTATAACTGGATATAGAGATACAAAAATGATGGGCGTGTGGGTAGATGATAAGAAAATATGTTCAATTGGGTTAGCATTTCTACATTGGGTCAGTAGACATGGACTAGCAGTAAATTATTCGACACCAGGAAATAGAATAGAGAATTTGTTTTGTTGTGGATTGGATAAAGGTACCACTACATCGTTAGAAAAACTAGGTTATTTATTAGATAAAAAGGGACAAAGTATCAATCGGAACGTATTAGAAGAAGCAATTATTTCAAATCTTGAAAAAATCTTGAATCGGACGCCAAGTAATATACAAGAATGGCATCCAGAGAATGAACAATAAATATCATTATTTTGCAAAGGTATTGAAAGAATGCCTTTTAAAAAATAAGCAATAGTTCAAGGCGTTTACTTGTTACGCCATTTCATGTCCAATGCGGTTGTTGCAATTACCGGTGCTTCCGGGGCCCAATATGCCGTCCGCCTGATAAAGGCCCTTGTTGATGTAAAATGGGAAATAGATCTAATAGTTTCCAATGCAGGTGCCATAAACCTTCAACTTGAGTGTGGAATTACTCCAGAAGAATTAGCCAATAAATACGGAGTTACATTATACAATAATAATAATTTGGCGGCGAGGCCGGCATCAGGATCTGCAAAATATGATGCATACATAATATGTCCAACTAGTGGGACTACCATCGGCAAGATTGCTGCAGGAATTTCAGATAATTTAACTACGAGAAGCGCCCTAGTAGCCATGAAGGAACGTAGGAAACTAATTTTAGTGCCTAGAGAGACGCCGTTTGCAACTATTCACTTAGAAGCTATGGCAAAATTATCATCATGGGGAGTAATTATTCTTCCTGCTAGCCCTGGTTTTTATCACAATCCCACTACAATAAATGAATTAATTGATTTCGTGGTAGCAAGAATACTAGATCAATTAGATATTGCCCACGACATAGGTAGAAGATGGGATGGTACTGAGGTAGAAAAATAATTAATTTTTTAATATATGCCATTGCCGCTATAATTGTTAATGTATCTATAATCATATTTTGGTGAGAATATTATGAATCAATGGAATGGAATGACTATTAAAGAATTAAAATTTGAATTAAATCAAAGAAATTTAATTTTGACAGGTAACAAGCCTGACCTAATTAAACGATTAGAGAATAGTGATGTGGTTGATGGCGAATTGATACAAAATAGAGATTTGTACAATAGTATAAAAAATTTAATAGTAAAACAATATATTTCAATAAAAAATATACCATTTTCAATAATTACAATTGTATTGATATTATTAATTGGGATGTCAGGAAGTGCAATATTATATTCTGACGAAATAATTGAACTGATTGGAGGAGAAGAGGATTATATTTTAATTGACTTCGATTATAATCAATCTAAAGAATATGCACAAACTTTAGTTAATCTTGGCCATCCTGAATGGGAAGGTAGACTATCAGGAACAATCGAAGAAAAAAATGCAGCAGAATCTATAAAATATAACTTCTCTGAAATGGATTTACCATCAACAATGGAAGAATTTCAAGTTCCAATGTTTGAAATGGGGAATCAATTTGAATTGTCCATATGTAAGCCGGGCGATATAGGACAGATTCTTGCTGGCCCTAGCCCTTGCTCATTTACTGACATAAATAAGGAAATAACAGAATTCACCCATAGAGAAGACTATGTCATTCAAGGTTATAGTGGCTCAATCGACATCAGATATTCAAGTGATACAAAGTTAGTTGATTTGGGCACAGGTACTGAAAGTGATAATTGGAGTGCTGCATCAGAGGGCGTCGGTTTAGTTTTGATTAGAGATTCAGTAAATAATGAATCTGCAACAGAAAGTAACACCATATTGTTTTCTAGGGCTCAAGAAAATCAACTCAGAGGATTAATCCTAATAAATGATAAAACTAATTGTGAAGAACTAGTTCCTGATGATTGTGTCCCATATTTCAAATCCTTGGACGTAGAGGCTTTTAGTAACCTTCCAGAAAGCATTGGGCTGATCATGGTATCTAAGAGTACTGGAGCATTTCTCTCTAGTGAAATTATTAATGGAGACTCAAGATTGCAAATGATAATTGATGTACAAAATCAGGGAAAGGGCACAATATACGTACCTTGTGGAATCATAGAAGGGGAAACAGACAAACTAATAATTTTTGGAGCCCATCACGATACAGTTTACAATGGACAGGGGGCTATCGATAATACTGCAGGAGTTGCTACCGTACAAGAAATAGCCAGACAATTTAGCAATATTGTAGATGAAATTGGAAATCCTGAATATACGATTTGGTTTTGCACATGGGGAGGAGAAGAAGAAGGATTATGGGGATCTACTGAATGGGTAAAAAAACATCAAAGTGAACTACAGGAAAATCTTAGATTATACATTAATTTTGATATGAATCATGTAGATATTGAGAGAAATAATGGAATTACCTTATATGGCAACAATAAAGAAGATATTAGCCATGTGAAGAATATTGTAAAGATTTTTGGAAAGGAATATGAAGAATTATACAATAAATATGAAATAAATGTCGTTAAGTATGAGTCTGTAGATATGCCTTATAATTCTGACCATGCACCATTTGTATATGAAATTGATGAAGATGCATATGGGCAATCTTTAACATGCTACGGATCTGGTTCATCAGAATACCACACATATCTAGACACTATGGAACGGTTTAATGAAGAAAGTTTGTCAATATCAGGAATTATCTATGGAAGTTTAGTAAGACATATGTCATACAACTAAAATTACATTTCTTCTGGAGAATTAATACCTAATAAGTCTAAACCTAAATTTAGAGTTTTTGCTGTTAAATCACATAATGCGAGCCTACTAGCTCTAATGTCGGCATTAGGAGCCTTCAATACCGGACAATTCTCATAGAAAGATGCAAAAGATGCTGCCAGAGAATGTAAATAATTACATAGCCTGTGTGGAGAGTAAGTTTCTATTGCTTCGTCCAATACATTGGCAAAAATTAGTAACCTTCTAGCTAATAGTCTTTCTTCCTTCTCAGTTATCATAAATTTAACATCTGTAATTTCAATGCGCGATATAGGAGATTTAGCAAATATACTACATATCCTAGCATGTGCATATTGAAGATATGGAGAAGTGTTACCTTCGAAGGAAAGCATTTTATCCCAATCGAAAATGTAATCTTTGGTTCTTTCAGTTGATAAATCGGCATATTTTACTGCACCTATGCCTATCATTTTTGCTACTTTAATTCGTTCTTTGTAGCTTAGATTAGGATTTTTTAGTTTAATAGTATCTTCAGCCCTAGATATTGATTCTAATAAAAGATCGACTAATTTGATGACATTTCCCTCTCTGCTTTTGAGAATTTTTCCATCTTGGTTTAAGACAGATCCAAAATTAACGTGCACTGCAGTATGTTTATTATCAATTAATTTAGCCATTTTGGCAATATCGAATACCATTTCAAAATGTTGTTTTTGAGGAGTGCCTACAACATAAAGAAAATCCGTACATTGGAGTCTTTCTGATCTATCAATTATACATGCTAAGTCTGTGGCTGAATAATTATACCCACCATCGCCCTTACGGATAATCATAGGCATAATTTTTCCCTCTCTATTCATCCATTTTTTATCTGGATATACTACATCCGCACCTTCACTTTCTACAAGTAATTTAGATTTATTTAGACGATCAATTACAACAGGTAGTAAATTATGATAAAATGATTCTCCTTTGATATCTGAGTCTATCAATAAAACATTTAGCATAGAGTATACTTCATTGAAGTATCGCATAGATTCAGATACCAAGATTTCCCATAATCGTATCGTTTCTTCATCACCACTTTGTAAAAGGACCACGCGGTTACGAGATCTTTTTGCAAAATCTTCTGATAGATTAAATTTTGACCTAGCTTCTTTATAAAAACCGTCTAAATCACCAACATTTAGTTCATTGGCTGCTTCATGTTCGCCGACGTCTAGAAGATGCTCTATTAACATGCCAAATGGGGTTCCCCAATCCCCAATATGATTTTCCCTAAATACAGTATGACCCTTAAATAACAACATTCTGACTATTGAATCTCCAATTACCGTAGAACGGAGATGTCCGACATGCATTTCTTTTGCAACATTAGGCGCGGAATAATCCACTACGAATCTGCGAGAATCATCAATAGAGATGCCTAATCTTTTATTTGTGGTTATTTTAATAAGTTTTTCACTTAACCATGCGTCACTAGCACGGACATTTACAAATCCATTCATACTTGATACTTCGGCAATTTGATTTAATTCATCAGAAATCAAATCGGATAATTCTAAAGATATTTGGATTGGTGATTTTTTAAGAATTTTGGATAAAGAATGACAAGGTAATGCTACGTCGGCATGCCCTTCTTTAGTAGCCGCTGAAAGTAGATTTTGTAAAATTTCTTCTTCTAAATCAAGGTATTGAAATGCACTTTTAAAAAATGGGTATATTTCTTCAATCAGAATTTGCAAAATAATTCCTCACGACCAAGGGTACCTCAGGATGGCTGCAATCCCTCCAAATGCTGCATTTAAAGTTGCACCTTCTTCGGTATCCAAAGAAATCAGACTTACTTTTGAAGAAGTACGCTCTGCCAGCAAAGTTAATTCATCTATCAAATCCATAGTATTCTCGGGAATGTCTACAACATCTTCTGAATCACATGTCGGGCAATTTGGAATATCGGAACGACTATTCTGTGTTGCATTCCATACCTTCTTACACTTCTTACAGGACCATTCTACTCTACGATTAGTTAAGGCTTCAGATAAAAGTAAAGTTTCTACTGCGCCTTGTTCTAATGCAGCTCGAATCATAACTTCACCATAAGTTGCTTTGGGATTTGTTTGCATTACCTCTCTTAAGAAATTATCAACTACTTTTCTTTCAACATCTAGTTCAATTTGATCCATCAAACCTCCCGCCCTTTGAATAAGTTCTCTTAATCCACTTTCATTAGAATATCCTACATCAAAAAATGGTTCCCTGATTAATTTTTTAATTTCATGGTGGAAGTAGTCATTCCTAACTACAAAGTCCTTGGTTGCACCCGGGCCCCCTATTATTATCCCTTTAAGATCTTCAATCATAGGTAACCAATAGGAACATGCTCTTTCTGCGGATTTCTTAAAAAATTTATGTGCTGCTTCTTCAATCAATCTTTCGAACCTTTGTGCTGATTGCCCTCCCCGGCCATGCTTAGAAGGTACTAATGAAGTAACATGTTCCTGGCAATGGAGTCTTTTTCCAGATGCTAATCCATATGCAGCTTCTGATCTATCAATAACAAATAATCCATATGCGGTTCTATCAATCAGCATATCTTCTAATTGGCTTATTTCAAAAGATGAGTCACATCTATACCTAAATGATGGGAATGCCTCTGGAGGGTTATCTATAACGGTTGAAATCAAACGAGTTTTATTGTTTCCAGTAATTACGTGACCGACAAATATTGCAATTCCTCTTTCGCCTGGAGTTTTATACCTATTCAAAGTAGATAATGCTGATTCTATGGCATCAGTAACATGCTTTTTCGTAGATTTTGATTTAATATTAGCAGCTTGGCCAGCTTCTTGAGAAAGATGTTGCCTTACATCATGAATCATCCTATCAGGAGGGATTATGACAGTAACTAATTCAGTACCCATTCCTTTCATAATAGAGACTTCTTGAAGGGATTTCTTAAGTTTTAATCGTCGCTGTTGCATCTCTAAATCTTCTGCCATACTCGTCCCCCTGTGAAAGGCCGTAGTGGGCGGCATTTCAACCCTTCAGCACATTGAGAGCATAGAACTTGAAAGGGGACATCTTCTTCCCTCGGATAATGCCGACTATCGTGGCCGCCTTAGGAGGGAGTCTATTACGTCCCGAAATAGAAGGGCGGCAGACCTGGCTTTCGGACCTTACTGATATGGTTAAAGAAATTGTAAGTAATGGGACGCATCTAGGGCTAGTTATAGGCGGCGGTAGTCCCGCTAGAGAATGTATAAATCTAGCTAAGCCACTGATTGATGATGTCATTTCATTAGATAAAATTGGAATAGCAGCAACACGCCTAAATGCTACAATAATTAGAGAGGTTTTACTTGGAGCGGGCATTTCGACTTGTTATGAAATTCCACACACTATAGAAGATGCAGTTACACTAATGGATAAATTTTCTGTAGTTTTAATGGGCGGTACGAAACCAGGACAGACTACAGATACTGTCGCAGTAAAATTAGCAGTGGCCACTAATTCCTCTAAATGCATAATCGCTACAAATGTTACTAAGGTGTATGAAGAAGATCCTAAAAATAATATCAATGCTCGTTCTTACGATACACTAACTCTTGATCAATTACAAGAAATTGTCGGGCCGCCAGAGCATTCTAAAGCAGGAATATCTCAAGTTGTTGATCCAATTGGAGTAGCGTGTGCTGCCGTTAATAAAATGACATTGAATATATTAGATGGCAGGAATATGGAAAATATAAAAAATGCTATTGAGGAGAGAGAATTCCAAGGCACAGTGGTAAGCGGGTGAATATTTGAGTAGGAAAGATACTATTTTGAGAGCGGCGCAGAGAACTGCTAAAGAAGCAAGAAGTGCAGCATCTAGGAAAACTAGAATGAAAGAAGAATCCGGCATACCTCCTCACAGGCATTGTTCAATTTGTTGGAAACCAATTCCACTAGCTAGAATGCCTCCTGCTTGTAACAATCAAGAATGTTCTGATTCTTGGGCTAAGAAAGATAAGGCAAGGAAAAGATTAACGATAATGATGTATCTTTTTCCAGCGTTTGCAATATTATTCTTAGTAATAAATATACTACAAACATAAATGAGGGGATATAATATGATGGTGAGAATATTATCAATATTGCCTGGTTTTGTTGGGCTTTTATGTATTGTTATTTTATTGGGCAGCATAGTTGGAATTTCCCAGGAAGTTGTTAAAAACGACATTCCAATTATCCCATGTAGTGAGGATGAGGAAGTAGGATGTAGAATAGCCATGACTAGTGCTGATATTGAAGTTCCTAATGCGTTCAAGTTATTAGAAATTGATGTTTCAATTAATTGGGATGAACCTGATAGAAGTTGGTTTGGAGTAATAAATGAATATCCAGACGTGTGTGAACCAGATAGTAATGGATTAACTAATTGCACTGAAAATGACTTTGAAGAGTATATAATAGCAGGAGGATCTTCCTCTAGAGGAAGTTTAGATTTTAATATGGAACCTCAAAAATATAGATTTATTACTGGAGGGAAAGATAGTTCAACAATAAGCAATCAAGATGTTTCAATAGAGATAGAAATACATCTTAATCCTATACTGGAAATAATCATAGGAGGAATTGGCTTATTCCTTTTTATTGGGGCCACAGAAATGGCATTTCCATTAAGAGAATGGTTTGAAAAATTTAGGAATGCATGACATAGTTTTGTACAGTATCGTTGAATAACTAATTGTTAGTGGGGCAGGCATGGCCGCACATAGTTGCCCGAACTGTGGGAGTAAAAAAGAAATAGATGGCCTAGATAAATCGGTGGGCGGATATCAAATATTTTGCACTACTTGTGGCCATAATTGGAAAATATTATAAAAATTTTCCTTCATCATAACGGCGGAGAACTTCTTGAGTTGTCCCTAATGGCTTTATTGAGTCTTCTTCTCTATGCCAGTGATCAGGTAAAACTAATGGATCTATGACATAATCTGCGGCTATTTGATCGATCATTACCTTCCGGAGTTCTTCAACTCCCTCTCCATTTTCAGCGCTTATATAGTATTCAAAATCATCAGGAATAACATCAAATAAGTCAATTTTTGTATGTACAACTAACAAAGGTTTACCTGGGATGGTATGTTTAATTTCTTTTAATAGGTTTAATTGTTCTTCTAGAGGGGTAGTGGCATCTGGAGTTGCGTCAATCAAAAAAAGTAATAAATTACCTATATTTTCCAAAGCTGCTATTGCTTGCATCTCAATATTATTTCTCTCATACATTGGCCTATCAAGTAAACCGGGAGTATCCACCATCTGGTATGATCTCCGACGATGGGAAAAATGACCAAGGTGTAATTGTTTTGTCGTAAAGGGATAAGAGGCAACCTCAGGCTCCCCTGAAGATAGTGCATTAATCATGGCAGACTTACCTACATTGGGAGAGCCTGCGACTACTATACAAGGCTCTAGTGAATCAATAGCAGGTAATTTACGAAGAACATTGCGAGCATCCCCAAGCCAAATAATAGGAGATGAAATTTGGTCGACAATAGAAGAAAATCGCCCGTATGCATGCCTTCGCGCTTGATGAAAACCATCAATATCTCTAAGTCTTAAAATTTTTCTTTGTGCCTCTCCAGATATTTTATTCACTTGATCAGAAGCCCATTGAAGTGATGCCAAGTTTTGTTTGAAATCATCAGCACCGACTGCTGCATCTACTAGTGCTTGATCGAAATCAGAAAGCGCGTTGAGGCTAGGCCACTTGGCTACATAATCAAGGAGAGTGGTAGATATCACGTCAGATGATGATTGAATCATCCTAGCCATTTGCTTTCTTACTCTATGATATTTATCTGGATCTTCCACCATATCTGCTTGTTTACTGGCCCTTGAAAATGCTTTATCTAAAATTTCTTGAGGGTATAAAACCGTTGGTATAGAGCGCCACTCAACCGATGCCATATGAACTCCTCCGAGCCAAGGGCCACGAGCATAACACTTGAAATCATTAGTCGAATAAGATAGGAAACATACAAATGTATCCGACTTCTTTTTTTATAACTTCATGGACGAGGGCATATGAAAGGCAACCGTACAACCAAAAAAGTTGAAGATTTACCTGAATGGGCCATTAAAATATATGAAAATCATGGCCCTCATGATATGGAGGAGACTAAGGATATATTTCATGGGCCGTTAATAGAACGGAGGTATGGACTAAGAAAGGATGACTTGGTAGAAATTTTAATTGACAATAGAGTCTTGAAAGAAGGCGAAGAAAATCGAATAGGAGGGATGTTAATTGGTACATCAAGAAATTCAGTAGATATTTTGGATGTCAATGGAGATTTTAGGTCGATTGCAAGAGTTGCAATCGTAGAAATAAGGCTCGTCATACACTTGCGTAAGACATATTTAGAAGATGAGGAATTATTAACTTTCGAAAAGGAAGATATAAGAAGGCGGGCCAATGTACAAGAACAAGCTGAAAAGCAAGCCGAGGGCAGTATAGATAGCCACATATGGGATTGATTAAATGGAATTAAGTGATAAAAAATGTGTACCTTGTCAAGGAGGGGTACCGCCTTTGAGAGAAAAGGAATGTGACAAATTATTAGATAGCTTAGAATCTGAATGGGAAGTTATCTCATTACATCATTTGGAAAGGAAATGGAAGTTTAACAATTTCATTGACGCGTTAAATTTTACAAATAAACTTGGAAATGTCTGTGAAATAGAAAATCATCACGCGGACTTTGAAATTGGATGGGGAAGAGTAAAAGTAGTCATATATACTCATAAAATTAATGGATTAACCGAATCTGATTTTATTTTAGCAGCTAAATTTGACAATATTAATTAGGGTGATATCAATGTCTAAAGTTCAAAAAAATATGATATCAAGGAGATCAATTTATAGATTTTCAAAAGATGAAATTGATTTAGAGATATTGGAGGCTGCATTTGAGGCGGCCAGGCATGCGCCAAACCATAAACAAACATACCCTTGGAAATTCTATGTATTGGGGGAAGAGACGAGGCAGAAAATAATTCCTACTGTAGAATTATTAGCTAAAGAGAAAGCAGTTATCAAGAATGAGGGAGAAAATGAAATTGGTGTTAAGAAGGCAATTTCGAAGATTCTGGAATCACCTTTATTAATTGCGGTAACTACTTCATTAAGTCCTAAGAATATTTTTAGAGAAGAGGAAGATTATGCAGCAACAGTTTGTTCATTGCACAACCTTGTTTTATCTTTATGGGAACAAGGCATAGGATCACAATGGAGCACAGGTAAGATAACCAGACATGACATAACTTACGAAGCATTAAATATTTCAAAACGGAAAGAGAGGATAATAGGTTTTATCAAAGCTGGATACCCTTTAGTTATACCCGAACGTAAGAAAAAAGCGTTGTCAGAAATAAGATTTTATTTGCCATAAATACAATAAACTTGGAGAGTAAATATATGAAGAAAATAATATATCCTAAAATTTGTACACCCGAATCAATAATGATTATAGATGTCGATTCGAGTCAAGTTAAGAAAGAACAAGTCAAAATTAGAGTCCATAGAGCAGGAATAAACTTTGCTGATTTAATGATGAGACAGGGCCTGTATGGGGCAAGTCCAAAATTTCCATTTACGCCGGGATATGAAGTTTCAGGAGAAATAATAGAATTAGGAGATGATGTAAAAGACTTAAGATTAAATCAAAGAGTAATTGGGATGACTGGTTTTGGAGGCTATTCAGAAGAAGTAGTAATAGATTCCAATAGAGTATTCCCAATACCCGAAAGCGTAACGTTTGACCAAGCTGCGGCTATACCAGTAACATATGGAACAGCCTACCATATGTTGATTTATTTAGGTGGTTTAAAAAAAGGAGATACGGTATTAATTCATCATGCTGCAGGCGGAGTAGGAACAGCGGCTGCACAGATTTGTCATTCATACGGTGCAAAGTTAATTATCGGGACTGCATCTAAATCTAAAAAAGGATTTGTAGAATCCATGGGAATGTACTTTGTCGATAAAGATGAAGAAGATTTTGTTAAAGTTTGTAAAAAATTGACAGAGGGCAAAGGGGTGCATCAAGCAATAGATCCTGTTGGAGGTAAACATCTAATGCGATCATATAAGTCATTAAGAAATGGAGGTAAGTTACATTGCTTCGGAGCTTCATCTGCAGTACCGTCAAAAAAGCGTTCATTTTTTGCTGCCATTAGAATGTGGATAAATACTCCAAAATTCAATCCCCTCCTGATGATGAATTCTAATAAATCCATATTTGGAATTCATATGGGAAGAATGGAGGATGAGAAACTTTTTACAAGTCATCTTGCAACAATTAGCGAACTTATTAATACTAAAGAAATTGATCCAATAATTGATTCTGTTTGGAGATTTGATAAGGTTTCTGAAGCACAAATTCATATGCATGAAAGAAAAAATCGTGGAAAAATATTGTTAGATTTTTCACCCAATTAAAGTCTAACAGGCCTTGTTGCTCCACATGCTTGACACTTGAGTAGAGTTGTTCTGGCTTCTTTGATGAAAGTTGTATCCGGTGCACGGCATTGACTGCATATCACAAAAGATTTGACGTAGGAAACAATTTTTTCTTTAATTCTCTTAGGCGGGACTCTCCCCTTGAACATTATTCTTGCTTTTTCCCTAGTACCTGAGGTTCCCAATTCATTCAATAGGTATTGATAAACATGGTTAGAATCACGATCCATGGCATCCACGATGTCAGAGAAATTTCTCAGAATTGTTTGACTTCCTTCTATTAGTACATCTGGCTCCGGCATAGTCCACCTTGATCTTTCACTGATGTCTTTAGGAATCATATCACGCGCCCTATCAAGAAGGGATTCATAGTCCGACATTATACGCATCGAGCGCCCTGTCCTTTTTCACCCCACCGGAGAGACGTAGTTTACTAACCGTGAAAAGCAGACCCTGTTTGCCACTAACTATGAGTGAGCCAATTGAAGTGAGAGTTGCAGTAGTTGAGTCTAATGCAAAATTACCAACAAGAGGGAGCATAAATGCTGCCGGATGGGACCTTTATGCAATAGAAGAAACAGTAGTTCCATTTCGTAAAAGTGTCAAAGTTAGAACTGGTATTCATGTGGCCATCCCTAATGGTTTCGAAGGGCAAGTACGGGCACGCTCTTCATTAGGAAAAAAGGGACTTATACTCCCTCATAGCATTGGAACTATAGATTCTGATTATAGGGGAGAACTATTTGTTTTAATGACTTGGATAGGCAAGGATGAATCATATAAGATTATAGAAGGAGAAAGAATTGCACAATTATTAATCTCTCCAATTCCAGAAGTATATTTTACTGAGGTAAATATTGAAAATTTAGGCAAGACTGAGAGAGGAAATGGTGGATTTGGTAGTACTGGGAAGTTCTAAAATTAATATCTTTTAAATATTATATGATAATGTTATCGGTGGATTCATAGCATTCGAGCGTTGGGCAAGTATGATGCAAATGAGTATTGATGAATTGAGAGACCAGGTAGAAAGTTACCGTTCAGATGGATTAAGCACCCAACAGATTGCAGATGAAATGTCACTTTCTCAAACAACTGTGATGTGGCTTTCCTCAAAGGAAACTGTAGAAGAACAACCAAAAGACATTCGAGTAGGCTGGAGATCTATTGCCGTTAAAGGTGCAAGAATTGAAGCTATATCCTCCATATTTTGCGACATAATCGAAGAGGAATGCGGTGAAGAAATAGAAGTTGTACTAGGAATTAGCCTTAATGGTATAGTATTTGCACAGTCAGTGGCTAGTATGATGGATTTAGAAATCTCAATAAGTAGAAGTATACATGATGATGGAAATGGACACATTTCAGATGTTTATGCAGATGTGAGAGGTAAAAAAGTAGTAATTGTTGATGATGTAGTATCATCAGGGACGACTATGAAAAAGACAATTAAGAATCTTAAAGACCTAGGTGCAGATGTTCAACTTTGTATAGTACTAGCAAATAAATCGACGGCAGATGAATTAGAAGGCGTTGCCCTTAGAGGTTTAATCAGAGTAGTATCTGTTTGAGGCTATTTTATGCATTGGGCAGATCATGCAGCTTTATCACTTAGTGAAAATGGTAAACTCCAAGTTTGTGCATCTGGAATTACGCCATCTGGTGAATTTCATATAGGCCACATAAGAGAGATACTAACCGCGGAAATGATCCATAGAGCATGCCTTGACCTAGGCCTAGAATCAAAATATATATTTATTGTAGACTCAATGGATCCATTGCGAAGAGTATATGATTTCCTATCTCCAAGTTATGAAAAATATATTGGTACGCCATTGGCATTCATCCCAGCCCCAGGTCCTGATGGTGAACCTGATAATAGTGGAGGAAGTTATGCAGAATATTTTCTAAATCCTTTTCTAAATTCTCTGAAAAAAATAGGAGTAACTCCTGAGATAATAATGAATCACGAGACGTATGAAGATGGTAAATTTTCAGAAAAAATTGATTCTGCAATTTTAAATAAAGATAAAATTAGAAACATAATAGAGGAAATATCAGGAAGGGAACTTCCTGACAATTGGTTCCCCTATAGTCCGATTGGATCAGATGGTAGTATGGATGGGGTAGAAGTAACTAGCTATGAAAAGCCCTATGTATATTGGAAAGACCGATTAGGAATAGAGGGTAAATCAAATATCATGAAAGCTGAAGGGAAACTACCTTGGAGGATAGACTGGGCGGCAAGATGGGGAATTCACCAAATAACTTCAGAACCTGCTGGTAAAGATCATGGGTCATCAGGAGGGAGTTACGATACCGGCATCCCAATTTGTAGATTATTAGGGAGTGATCCTCCAAAAAAGATGGTCTATGAATGGATTCAATTGAAGGGCATGGGACCAATGTCGAGTTCAAAAGGAGTTACTATTGGACCAGTTGAAGCATTAAATTTAGTACCTCCTGAAATATTAAGATATGTTATTGCGAGGAGCAAAGTTAATCGCCACATTGATTTTGATACTGGAAGCACATTATTTGAAACTGCGGACGAATATGAAAGATTATTATCTGATATGTCTGCAAATGAAGAGAGAGGATTGAATAGAAGGCAGAGGATAGCTAAAGAAACTAATTTAGGTGCCTTGAAATTCAGCCAAATCTATAGAGGAGATGATCCTTTTAAGTCATTGGGAGGAGTATCTTTTAGGCATTTATCCTTACTCGCTCAGATAAAAAATAGAGATGAAGATGTATGGACATCATTGAGAAAGAGTAACCACATAAGAATAGGGCCTAATAAAATATTGATTGAAAGATTGTCGCGAATGCGTAATTGGATAGATGGCCCTCACTTTCCAGAAAAATCTAAAATAATAATTCACAGAGTGGCATGTGATGAGGCAATAGAATTTATAGATGAACAAAAAAAATCATTCTTAACGGAATTAAAATCTAAATTAAATGATTGTGAATGGTCTGAAAATGGCATAAATAACCTCATTAGAATGATATCAAAAAATTCCAATATTACCACAAAGGATTGTTATGTCGCGCTTTATTGGTTGATTTTAGGAAAAAATAATGGCCCACGAATTGCATCAATAATGTCCGAGTTAGATAAAGATAAGGTGATATTATTAATAGAATCATTACCTTAATTATAGATTTCAATTTATAATTATCTCATCAGCACCGGAAGGTAAAATTAGCACTAGACCACCGATACTAGAAAATAAAAAAAGGAAAAATGAAGTCAGGAAATTCTTAAAACCCTGAGATTTTTTTATATCTAAGTAGTCGCAATTATCATAATTTATAGAACCATTTTTTTGAGTATATAATCTGTAAAGTTCATCACAATTTTCTTTATATTCTATTTCTGATTCATCCCAGTCGGACCATGAAGACATCATAAACGGGAATGTCAGTAGAGTGCAAGTAAATATTACAAATCCTATTTTAGTTCTTTCATACATTTAGATGCATCCCGAGTACTTTTACAAAGAAGAGATGTCTAAAGCCCTAGGTTCAGGGATACCATTTCTGGCTTCCTTGATTGCCTCTACTTCCATCCTAGCGCCTGCCATAGTTGTGACAAAGGGTATATTGAGGTCAACCGCTAATCTTCTCATCATATTTCCATCTAAAACTGCCCCCCCAGTGGAGCTAGGAGTATTAATTATCAATTGAATTTTGCCTTGCCTCATTAAATCTAATGCATCTGGAGAATTACTCTCAGAAATCCTATAACACGTCATTACTTCTAATCCACCTGCATCTCTTAAAATATGTGCAGTTCCGCTAGTAGCAAATAGTGTAAATCCCATGTCCCGTAATGCCATTGCTTGATCTATAACATCTAATTTATCAGTATCTTTGACTGTTATATAGACACCTCCTTCTGTAGGGACCGGAGATTCTGTTGCTAATCGTGCTTTTAGATAAGCAGCGGAAGCCCTAATGTGTGACCCCATTACTTCTCCAGTTGATTTCATTTCTGGACCTGGTGCAGGATCAAGACCGCGCAGTTTTATGAAGGGGAAAACTGGAGCTTTTACACAAACTACTTCGGTTTGTGCTTTAGGAATAGGTAAGTTCTTAATTTTGTCCCCTAATGCTATTCGGGCAGCAATTCTTGCCAATGGTATTCCAGTTGATTTTGCTACAAATGGGAAAGTCCTAGAACCTCTGGGATTTACTTCTAAAACATATAGGGTTTTGTCACATATCGCAAATTGAATATTATAGCAACCTATTATTCCTAATTTAATCCCTATTTTTTTAGTCCATTCTTCTACTTGTAAAATTATTTCTGGAGACACATTCTGAGGAGGGATAAAACAGGTTGAATCGCCAGAATGTATCCCTGCCTCTTCCAAGTGTTCCATTATTGCCCCAATCAGAACCTCGTCGCCATCGCATACTGCATCTACATCTAATTCGGTAGCATTACCTAAGTATTCGTCAATTAGTAATGGCCTATCTCTAGCAATATATGCTTCTTTCATGTAAGTAGAAAGTTGTACATCAGAAGATAATATTTCCATCCCCCGGCCTCCTAAAACATATGAAGGCCTAATTAAAACTGGATAGCCAATTGTTTTGACGCATTTTAACACCTCTTTAGGAGTTAGTGCAGTCAAGCCATTTGGCATACGTAAATCATGTCTTGATGCAAATTTTTCGAAAAGATCTCGGTCACTAGCTTCATCTATTGCTGAAGGAGGAGTTCCTTGTATAGATGTAGAAAGACCCAAAGTACTGAGATGTTTGAGATTTTCATACAAAGGCAATGCTAAATTTATTGCAGTTTGCCCTCCAAATTGTAGCAATATTCCATCTGCAGATTCCCTTAGTAATATTTCAGAAACTGATTCTAATGATAATGGATCAAAGTAAAGTCTATCACTAGTATCAAAATCAGTAGATACGGTCTCAGGATTATTGTTTATTATTATTGCTTCATGACCAAGATCTTGAATTGCACCTGCTGCATGAACACACGCATAATCAAATTCTATACCTTGACCTATTCTTATTGGTCCAGACCCAACTACAACAATTCTCTTCTTCCCATTATTTTTATCAATCGGTGTTCGATCTATCCCTTGTATTGTATTTCCACCTTCGTATGTTGAATAATAATATGGAGTGACTGCTGCAAATTCTGCTGCACATGAGTCAACCATTCTAAATTTAGGATGTAAGTTTAAATCATGTCTCCTTGAAGTTACAGCGAATTCTCCTTCTCCAATAGGGATTTCATTTACTCCTCCTTCAGGAAATCCCGAGAGTGCATCTGCAATATATAAATCTGAGAATCCCATGCCCTTCCAATTCCTTAGATTAGATTCTGATATTTTAGAAGCTTTAAGACCCATTTCTCCTGCAGCCCGTATTTCAATTTCAGTAGAGGCCATATTTTCAAACCTATGTAAAAACCAACGAGTTATTCCCCCTGTTAAATCACGGACATCTTCGACATTGTAACCTCTACGAAAAGCCTCAAATATAGCACTTATTCTTCTATCAGTAGGTATTCTAAGCCAATCTTCCAATATAGCCGTAGGTAATGGCTGCGTAGAGTCAATGTCATCAGAATTTGCATCTGATGAATCAGCAACAGTAAGTGGCCTAGGATGAGGTTGCCCATATTCCAAACTAGCCCATGCCTTTAGACAAGCTTCTTCGAAGTTACGGCCAATTGCCATAACTTCACCTGTGGATTTCATTGAAGTTCCTATAGTTCTATCTGCAGTTCTGAATTTATCAAATGGCCACCTTGGGATTTTAACCACACAATAATCTAAAGTTGGTTCAAATGCAGCAGTTGTGCCCTCGCCTGTAATTGGATTTGGGAGTTCATCAAGAGTATATCCAACAGCAATCAAAGCCGCCATCCTTGCAATAGGATATCCAGTTGCTTTAGATGCCAATGCAGAAGATCTAGATACACGAGGGTTTACTTCTATCACTCGGAATTCACCAGATGATTGTTCTAATGCGAATTGTACATTACATCCTCCTTTGATGTTTAACCTGCGTATTAATTTTAAAGCCGCGTTTCTAAGCATTTGATGATCCTGGTCTGAAAGGGTTTGTTGAGGGGCCACTACAATAGATTCACCAGTGTGAACCCCCATGGGATCAAGATTCTCCATGGTGCAAACTATAATTGCATTATCAGAATCATCCCTCATGACTTCATATTCATGTTCTTGCCAGCCCAAAATACTTTCTTCAACTAGTACTTGACCAATTGCTGAATGGAGTATTCCTTGGCTTGCAATCTCGACTAATTGCCCGGTGTTGAAGGCAGTCCCTCCTCCTAATCCTCCCAAAGTGAATGCGGGCCTTATCAACAAAGGGAAACCACCTAATTTATCTGATGCTTGTATTACTTCATCTATTGTAGAACATGCTATACCTTTACAAACAGGTAAACCAATTTCTTCGCAAGTTTTCTTGAAAAGATCACGATCCTCTGCTTCATCAATAGACACTAAATCGCAGCCAATTAATTCAACTCCGAGTTCATCTAACGAACCATCGTGGGCTAATGCTGATGCGAGATTTAATGCTGTTTGTCCACCCATACCTGCAAGTAATGCATCAGGTTTTTCAATTTCTAATATCCTCTTAACTACTTCTGGCAATAAAGGCTCAATATAGATTTTATCTGCCATCTCAGGATCATTTTGAATAGTAGCTGGATTGGAGTTAATTATTACTATCTCATACCCATCATCCCTTAGAGCTCGGCATGCCTGAGATCCGGAAAAATCGAACTCTGCGGCCTGACCTATTCGTATAGGGCCGCTTCCTAATATCGCAATTTTCTTGATATCATTCCTTCTCGGCATTACATTTCACTTCCATCAAGTACGAGATTAGGTTTTTTATTATCATGTACTATATTGACCATCTTCGAAAATCTATCAAAAAGTGAAGATGCGTCATGGGGGCCTGGGCATGCCTCAGGATGAAATTGGACAGTAAAGGCAGGTTTTCCTATGAGATCCAAGCCTTCAACTGTTTTATCATTAGCATTAATATGGCGGACTTTAAAATCTGCACCTAGAGTATTACCAGAAGTTTCAGAATGTATTCCTGAAGGGTGGGCACCAATCATTCCTTTTTCTGGGTCTTCTACTGCAAATCCATGATTTTGGCTAGTTATAAGAACTTTTCCAGTTTCTAAATCAATAACTGGTTGATTAACGCCGCGGTGACCATAACGTAATTTATATGTCTTCAAACCAGCAGCTAGCCCCATTAATTGGTGACCAAGGCATATTCCCATTACTGGAATTTCTGCATTTACTGCTGATGACAATGTATTTCTTGCGATTGTTGTATGACCTTCATGTGCAGGATCTCCTGGACCATTTGATGCAAATATTGCATCGGGATTCCAATCATTGATTATTTTGTTAAAACTAGTTGATGCCGGGCACCACACTACTTCGAACCATTTGCATAATTCACGAAGAATATTATATTTAATTCCACAATCGATAACAGCAAGCCTTGGCAAGAGATTTCCTTCTATATTTTTAACACATGGATTTAGAATTATAGATTCCTTACAAGTTACAGAAGCCACTAAATCTTCGGTATCTGGGTGAGGCATATCATTGAGAGTTTGTTGGATTTCTCCTTCTTTATCTATTGGACCAAATGCGCACAAAAGGGTGCCGAATTCCCTTACTTTTTTGGTTAACGATCTTGTATCTATTCCCTCTATCCCTGGAACCCCGTGCACCAAAAGTAAATCATGCAAGCTGCCTACACTATCTCTATGATCAGGTTTTTTCATTGCTTGTCTGCAAATAATCCCTCTTGGATGTACCTGTGAAGATTCAGATATTCCGGGAATTATGCCGTAATTTCCCAATAATGGCCATGTAAATGTGAGAATTTGCCCAGCAAAGGACGGGTCGGTCAAACTTTCTTGGTAACCCGACATTGCGGTGTTAAAGACCAATTCACCTTTTGAAATATTTTCAAAACCAAATAAGGATCCTTCATACCTAGATCCATCGGCTAACAAAAGTAACCCTTTAGCACCAGAAGGGGGTTCAAAATCATTAGAATCTAACAATAAATCAGCAGCATCTATGAATGTTGCTGGGGATTTTACGCCAAGTCCAGAAGCGCCGGGAGAGAATCCTCGCCTAGTTTCCGACTTAGACATCAGTATCGCTGCCAAACTACGACTATTAATCATTGAGAATGATATGAATAAAAAACCATCATTAAGAATGATTATTCTTCTTCAAATGTTATAATTTGTTTACCCCTCTTAGTCGGTACAACTTCAATTTCGCCGCCTTTGAATTTATCATCTAATGAATCATTTCCAATGAATTTATCAAGAAATATCGCCAATGCGGCTACTTCAGAATGTGGTTGATTACCTATTGAGACATTGTAATCAGCCAAACCATATACCTCTCCAGGCACTTTAGTGCCTCCGACAACAATTAGAATTGCCTTATCTCTAGGGATTTGAATAATGGCGTCATTTAATTTTTCACCATACATAGTTAAATGGATTATTGAGGTTGTGGCCCTTTTTGATATATTACGAAGCAAACGTAATGGTTTTGGTTCATATCGGCAGGTAAAATTTCCACCAAATCTATTTGATACTGAATTCCATGTACCCAATGGAGATGAGTCTTCTTCACCAGATAGGATTACTTCATCGGCACCAAATGCACGGGCAGTAAGCCCTAGATGAGAAGTTATTCTCTTATCTCTCTCTCTCCTATGCCCCAATCTCAGTACAGAGACTGTAGTAGCCGATGGATGCATAATTACTATGCGTAAGGATTCTCTTCATCAGCATGCCCCTCGTCATCACTATAATTCTTATGAGGTAATACATCTATACCCATATTCATCATACTAGTACTAACCCATTGAAGCAATAAAGCATCAAAGAAGAATTTGGACGCTAAGAAAACCATAGTTGCAAGTCCGAAAAGTCTTCCTGATGCAAAAATTGCAGATTCAGCCCCTAATTCATCAAAATGTAATATAAGTGGTTCGATAATATAAAAAATTCCAAGCACAATTAATAATCCCCCTAAATTTGAGATTGTGGCATTACCTTTTTCCCTTCCCATAATCATAACTAAAGTTGCCAAAAAAATTATTGCAGCCACCACTATACTTAACGTTTGGAATTCAAACTGCCCTATCATAGAAAGAGGTATGTTAGAGTCATTTACTTGGTCTCCACCTTTGTTGATAGCGATCCACCAAAATAAAACACTAGTCATCAATAGGGCCCCCGATAATAAGCCTCTTTGATTAATCATATCTTTTACATGATGAGAGTCTTTTGGCTTTAACCTCTTAATAATTGAATCCATTATGAATAAAGTTTGATTATCATGAGAGTCGTTATTAGATATGCCAATTTGTCCTTGTAAGGGTTCATCACCGATGTCCTCTCCCATAGCCATAGAGGGTTACTCCCTCCGTCACATCATAAAGGATACGCAGAATGGAGAGATTAGATGGCCGACTGGCGACCCATGATAAAAAGCCGAGACAATGGATTTCCACGGATAATGGGAATCATTAATGTTACACCCGATTCATTTTTCCCCGATTCAAGAATAATAGACTTAGAAGTTATCGTAGATAGGGCTATTTCAATGTCTGATAATGGTGCTGATTGGATAGACATAGGAGGAGAATCTACACGACCTGGTGCAAAGAATATTACTATCAAAGAAGAATTAAAGAGAGTCACAAAAGCCGTAGAAGCAGTTAGAGAAGCATTACCCGATATTGGAATTTCAATAGATACAAGAAAATCTGAAGTGGCAAAGGAAGCCTTAATTAATGGTGCTGATTTAATAAATGATGTTTCTGGATTATCGGATCCTAAAATGAAAGAAATAGTAGCAGATAATAAATGCCCTATTTGTATAATGCACATGAAAGGATTGCCTGGAAGTATGCAAGAAGATCCAACTTATGAAAATGTAGTTAACGAAGTTTCTAATTACTTAAGAGAAACGAGTAATGAGTTACTAGAAATAGGAGTAGAGCCCAACGCGATAATCAATGATCCCGGTATAGGATTTGGTAAATTAATTAATCATAATCTGGAGTTATTGTCATCAGGAAGAGAAATATTACCTGATAACAATATGTCAATTATGTGGGGCGTAAGTAGGAAAAAAATGTTTTCTGATCTTTTAGGAAGAGATGAAACTGAAGATAGGCTCGCAGGCACACTAGGTGTAGCTGCAATTGCACCTTCAAAAGGAGTAGATATCATTAGAGTGCATGATGTTACAGAACATAGTGACCTCTATTCTACAATGAACGCACTGGAGTGAAATTATGGCAGATGATAACTCTAGTGATGTTTTCGAAGTTGATGATAATCTCAAAATCATAGGGACTGCTCATATCAGTAAAAAATCCATAAATACAGTAAAGGAACAAATAAAAGATTGGCAACCAGATATTGTAGCAATAGAATTGTGTGATTCTAGGCTGAAGTCGCTAAAAGAACCCGGTACATTGGAATCGGAAACTTTGCTTAAAATAATCAATGATGGAAAGGCTCCAATGGTTTTGTTGCAATCTGCATTGTCGGCAGAACAAAGGAGAATGGGACTTACAACAGGAGAAAAACCTGGTGCAGAACTATTGGCAGCTGTAAATACTGCAGAAGAACACAATATACCAATAGAATTGATAGATAGAGATGTGATAATTACCCTCAGAAGAGCATGGTCAAAGATGAAATTAACAGAAAAATGGAAGGTAATGTATGCCATGCTATGGTCCGAGGATGACGATGAAATAGAAATTGATGATTTATTAGAAGATTCAGATATGCTCAGTAATATGCTAGAAGAAGCTCGAAAAATAGCACCAGGTGCTGGAATTGCTTTAATTGATGAAAGAGATGTTTTTCTATCTGAAAAGATTCGTCAAATGAGAGGCAACGGTAAAATTTTGGCAGTAGTCGGGGCAGGCCATGTTAAAGGAATTATTAGAAATCTAGAAAAAGATGAGTCTGGATCAATAAAAATAATCGAAAATTTGAACCAGGTACCAAAGAAATCAAGATGGCCGAAGGTCATAATGCTAATTGTTCCTTTAATTCTATTCTCAGCGATAGGTTGGTTGGCATATAATGGAGAATTTGTTGCAGTGAGGGATGCTGCAAAGACCTGGATAATAATGAATATGATTTTTGCAGCAATTGGAATAATGCTAGCAAGAGGTCACCCTTTGTCAGTAATAGTAGGCGCTATTGCATCCCCAATAACTTCATTAAATCCGACAATAGCAGCAGGCTGGTTTGCTGGATATACGCAATTCAAAATATCTCCACCAACAGGAAAGGATGCTAAAGATTTTTTAGCCATGGATCAAATGTCAATTTTTTGGAAGAATAAAGTCGGTAAAGTTTTGCTAGTTACAGTTTTCGGAAATCTTGGTTCAACAGTTGGGGCTTGGCTAGGAGCAGCAACGATAGTTAGTGTAATTATTGGAATGTAAAAAGTATTTATAAATAGGTGTAATAATGGAAGAAAAAAATGGCATTATTTTAGCCTTTTTAATTGGAATACTGGCATATTTTACAAATATTTTCCTTTCATCGGATTGGATAGGTGGAATAAATATTGGAGCTAGTACATTGGCTTTAATTTTTGGATCTATAGCTGCTTTTAATTTTTCAAATATAGAAAAAGGAGGAAAGTGGATGATCAATAAAATAATGCCGATAGTAATAATTTTATTAGGTTTTGGACTAGATTTAACTTTATTTTTAGACCCTAAAATAGGGTTAATTGGGTTATCTGCAGCAATTACTACTGCCATTACAAGTTTTACAATATGTTATTTCATTGGCAAATATATGAATATAGACCTAAAGACATGCATAGCGCTCGGGACAGGAGGTGCAATATGCGGGAATAGTGCTGTAATAGCAGTATCACCAGGGCTAAAATTAAAGGAAGAAAAAGTTGGAATAATTTTAGCAGTAATAAATATCCTAGGACTAATAACTTTCTTAATAATACCTATTCTAGCCTCCTTTATAGGATTATCAGATGAACAAGGAGGAATTTGGGCAGGTGCAGTCATCCATGCCGTCCCGCAGGCAATTGCCGCAGGAGAATCAATTGGAGGAGAAGCAATGGCAATATCAACTGCAATAAAATTATCAAGAGTTTCACTATTAGTAATTGTAGTCCCTTTATGTCTAATAATTGGAAATAAAATTAATGAAGGAGAAGGAGAAAAAACAGAGATAGGAAAAATTCCTTACTTTATACCTGGATTCGTTATTTCTGCCATATTATCCTCATGGTTACTCCCAAAAGTGATAACTAATTTTTTAGTAATTATTGGTAAATATATGTTACTTCCACTCTTGTCATCAGTTGGTTTTTTCATAACCAAGGAAAGTATGAAAGATGCAGGAGGACCAGTATTGGCATTGGGCATAATATCTACAATAATGATGTTGCTAACTAGTTATTGCGCCATAGTTATAATGTCATAATTTTATTAAATAGTAAGTGATAATATGGAAATAACAACTTTAATAGCAATTATACTCATTTTTCTAATCGCATTTATGTTTTCTCCATTGGGATTAGGCGGTGGTGTTTTTTATGTCCCAATATTCCTATATTTACTTAATTGGGAAATCCAATTGGCCATATTAGGTTCGATATTACTAGTCCTAACAGTGTCAATAGGGAGTAGGATGGCCCATTCAAAAGGAGGCTATGCAGTCAGAGAAGTTGCCAACATCGGGATACCGCCTGCGTTGATAGGCGTCATATTAGGGGCTATAATGAGTGCAAAAATTATTGATTATGTTGGCGACATGGCGATAAAACTAGCAGCAACAATTTTGTTAATTTGGGTCATAATCAGGACGTTTGGTCAACTTATTATTGATGAACAAGCTCAAGAAGAACCCATTAGTAGTGAACAAATAAAAAGTAATTTTTCAGCAAAATATAGAATTCTTTGTTTTGTAGGAGGAGTAACTTCGGGATCTTTAGGGATAGGAGGAGGGATGTTGTTTGTGACATTTCATAGAACATTATTTAATTGGAAACCTCATTATGCCGCTGGAACTTCTTATATTATTGAAACATGGATAGTCCCAGTTGGAATAATATCTCATCTAATAATTGATAAAACTGGGCCTGAGTTAATTGATACTGTTGGAATTTGGTTAATTTTTATAGGATTAGGAGTATTTTTAGCATCATGGTTAGGTGCAAAAACTGCAATAAAAATAGTACCGCAGAATATTTTGACATATCCATTCTTAATGGCTATAGTCGTAAGTTTGATTAGATATTTTATTGACATATTCAATATTTAATTAGGTATTGATTCAATTAATACTGCAATCCCCTGGCCCCCTCCTATGCATGCTGTTGCAATACCATATCTTCCACCGCATCTTTTTAGTTCATGAGAAAGTGTTAGGATCAAACGTGTTCCTGTTGCTGCCAAAGGGTGGCCAAGGCCAACTGCACCCCCATTTACATTAACTTTTGAATATTCTAATCCTAATTCCTTTACACAAGCAACCAATTGGCCTGAAAATGCCTCATTTATCTCCCATCTATCAATATCATCAACAGTTAATCCTGCGCGCTCTAAAGCTAATCTACTACTAGGAACTGGGCCATTCGCCATTATAGCAGGTTCCAAACCTACGACACCCCATGATACTATTTTTGCAATTGGGGAGTCGCCATCTTTAGCAGCTCTACTTGCAGATTTTAATACAACTGCAGCAGCACCATCTACAACGCCTGAAGCATTTCCTGCAGTTACCAGGGATTTTGGACCAAAATGGGCCCTTAGCCCTGCTAGAGATTCGGCAGAGGTGCCTCGAACAAAATGATCTTCGTCTGAAGCACCAACCATTCCGGTGGAAGTCTCAACATCTACAATTTCATTATTGAAAATTCCTGAATCTATGCTTTTCTCCGTTCGTTGATGACTAATCACTGCGAATGAATCCGCTTCTTCGCGGGTAACTCCAATTCGTGAACAAAGTTCATCACTGGTTTGAGCCATAAAATAGCCTGGAATATTATCTTTTAAATTAGTAAAAAGGTAATCTTCCATATCCTTTGGTAAAACATCTCCTTCATTAGGAGGGCGCCCTAATTTGTATTCACCCCTCATTCCTCTGAGTACATGAGGTGCTTGACTAAGATTTTCCATACCTCCAGATATTACAACTTCTGCCTCTCCCAGCATTATCAACTGGGCCCCATAAATTACCGATTGAGCTCCACTACCACATAACCTATTCAGAGTAAGCATAGGTACTTCTTGAGGAATTCCTGATTTTAAACCCGAATGTCTGGCGCCAAATATCGCTTGGTCAGATGTTTGAAGTGCATGGCCCATTACAACATGATCTATTGAAGATGGATCAGTATTGGTTTTTTTCATAGCCCCTTTTATTGCAATGGAGCCTAAATCTTCAGCAGATATCTCAGCTAAAAGGCCACCCTGTTTGCCGTCTCCTCTTCTGCCCCCTAACCACTCACAGAATGGAGTTCTGGCCCCTCCGATAATTACTACGTCACTTTTTTCCATAACACCCCATCGAGGGTGCATTCAAGAGGGTAACGATTTTATAATTTCAAGAATCATCGGAATTTTCGTTAATAGAACCCAGATAATCTGGTAAATCTACGCCTGCCATCTTAGCCACATCATGTATCGGAGGTAAGCTTTGAACTAAACTACTGACAAAGTTACTTGTTGCAGAGGATCCATCTCCTGCGCTATTTCCTCCATCCCATACAGTGATTTTGTCAATTTTGAGATTGCGGATTGCTTCAACTTGAGCAGCGACCATAGATTCAATCTTTTCGACCATAAGTAACGTGGCAGCGGCTTTAGGGTCGCCAGCAGCACTTTTTACAAGGTTGGCATAACCAGTCGCCTTTGCCTCCAATACTTTCTGAATACCTTCAGCCTCGGCTTTGTATTTTGCCAATACTCCATCGGCTTCACCCTGTGCAACTAAACGTATACGTTGGGCTTCTGCATTTGCAGATATCTCAATTTGTTGCTTTTGAATTTCTTCACGAACGATTTCTTGTGCTCGTAATGTCTCTTGCGTTTCCTCATATTTTGCACGTTGGATGTGTGATTCAGCTTCTGCTTTTGCAACTTCTGCAGATTGTTTTGCACTAGCCCTTGCAATTTCTAATTGTGCATTGGATTTTGCAATGGATTCTTTGGCTGTATTTTCTCCGCCAATTGCTAATGCTTCTTGTTCCTCTACGAAAGTACGTCTATCTGCTTCTGCTTGCTTTTGACCTTTAACTGCTTGAGCATTGTTGTCAGCTACTTGAATTTCTTTTTCCCTTCTAGCCAGTGAAGCCCCAATTGCACCATCTCTCTCAGCATTTGAAACATCAACTAATGCATTATTTACTGCAGTAGCAGCTGCTTTCTTTCCTATACTCTCAATATACATTGAATCGTCCGTGATATCAACTAAATTTACGTTAATTAAATATAGGCCAATCTTTAGAAGTTCAGTATCGACATTTTTCTGAATTTCGATCAAAAACGCTTCACGGTCTTGATTGATTTGTTCGATTGTCAATGAAGCCACGGTCAAACGTAATTGACCTAAAATTATGTCTGCAGCCATTGATTCGATATCAACAATACTGAGCCCTAGTAGGCGATTGGCAGCATTGGACATAACGGCTGGTTCTGTACTTATTGCTACAGTAAATGTACTAGGAATACTTATTCTAATATTTTGTTTAGATAAAGCGTTTTCCAAAGGAATTGAAATTGTAATTGGAGTCAAGGGAAGGAACGCATAGTCTTGAATCAATGGCCAAACTAATGTTGCACCTCCATGGATTGTTTTCGATGCCCGTCCTTTTTCAGTCCTACCATAAACAACCATTATTTTATCAGGTGGACATCTCTTATATCGTTGGGCGAAAAACATAATTGTTCCAGCAAAAACTAACATTATTGCAAATAACATTATTGTAATTATAGCTCCAGCTCCACCATCTGAGTTAGTCTCCTGCATTACTTCATAGGCCGTCATATCATCTACTCCGACACTGATGAAAGAGATAGGGGTCATGAATGCTTCGCCGGCAATCTTATTCTGATTTTAATAAAATAGTTAAATAATTATACTCTTTCAACTAATAATACCCCTGCAACAACTTCTTTAACTTGGATCAATACACCTGTATCAATTGCCATTTTATCTAAAGAACGAGCAGGATAAGTAAGCATTGTCCCATTGACATCAACTTGAACTTGCCCTACTTGATCTTCACCGATTCCCAAATATACAGCCCCCTTAGAACCTACAGACTGAGAAATATCTATAGTACCATCTGCTTGTAAATTTACGAATAATTCAAACATTTTCCCTGTCCCATACATGGAAGCAAAGCCTGCCATTCCCCCGACGACAACTGCGATTGAATTTCCCCCATCTGATTTTAAGACAAAAAGGCCCCCTAAACCAAAAAACATCATGAACGCCATTATTCCTTGGAATGTAAGTGCCTTAAATGATGCGTCGGCACCTAAGGCATCGATATCCGTACCAAGTAAGCCATCAAATATGTCTGCCGTTATACCACCTACTATCAACAATGCAAACCAGAATAAGAATAACGCACCTCCAATGACTGCAGAACCTGCAAATATTATTTCTAAACCGCTCGGAGAAGAGAGTCCGAGGAAATCAAATATTAATTCATCTAATAGCGCCATTAGTCTATCCTGAACTCCATCTCATTTTACATATTCGGCAGATATGTATAAAAATGGCAATAAATTTATTTTATCCATTCTGCTATAAAGCGATCTAAATTGAAAACGGGGCCGACCATAAGCCCGGCGAATCCAAAGGATAGTATCATTGAATTACTCGAACTCAAGAATTTGGAAAATATAGTGTAAGAAAATAATAGCAATAACATCAATAATATTGGAATTATAACTCGGCGGAGAAATAATTGATATCCGCCTAATAAATCATATGCTGGATTATTTACTACTTTATCAACAATGGATTCTTTTGGATTAATATCCAATGTAAAGCACCCCTAATTTAAACAGTTGCTAACCATGTAATGGCCGCTATTATAGTAAGAATCGCCGGTAAAACGACACTTGCTCCTTTAATGACGGCAGAGTCTCCATCAACAAATTCTAAATTACCATCTGGTTTTCTTATAACTTCACTTTTCTCAAATTTACTATATACATCAGCAAAATCCTGAGAATGCTTTGCCATAAACAAGAGGACATAAAGTCCAACCATAAGAGAGCCACCGCCCGAAATATTGAAGAAGTGTTCCAGTATAGTAAGCATTGCTGCATCTGAAAATACATCTGCAATGATCAATTGTGCGAAGCCGAATAAAAACCAAATCATTGAATCTGTCCTTGCCATGGTGCATACACGACAAGGCTGACTAATGAATATGCGCCCGACATGAGTGTTAATTTACAATAAACTATTAGGTTTAACTCCCCATATAATCCAGGTACCTTTGGCAGTAGCAATTATTTTTCCATCAGAATTAGACAATATACCCTCACAATGAGCAAGAGATTTTCCCTTTCGCAGTACTTTTCCTTTTGCAATCAAATTATCATCCTCATATGCTGGATCGATATAAGAAATATCAAGTTGGGCGGTCGCACACCATTGATTTATATTTATTGAAGATACTAGTGCTCCACCCAATGAGGTATCAAGCATAGTTGCATGGAGGCCCCCATGAGCGACTCCCCCTGCATTCAAGTGTTTGGCCGATACTTTAACAGAAACTGAGCATTTACCATTATTAAAATTAAGTAATTTAATCCCCATTGATTTAGCTAAGCCTGATAGTTTTGGTTCACTTTTTTCTTCAATTTTCATAATAAAAACCTCTTACTAAACAGAATTTAATTCACCAGTTTGAACTTTCCACAATCGGGAATAAAGGCCATTATTTTGCAATAAGTAATCATGAGAACCTGATTCGGAAACTTTACCATTTTCGATTACTGCAATTATATCAGCATTTCGGATTGTAGATAATCGGTGAGCTATGATTAAAGTTGTTTTATTTTTGGATATTTTTTCTATAGATCTTTGTAGTGCTGCTTCTGTTTCATTATCTACATTACTAGTAGCTTCGTCCAATATTAAAATTGGAGCATCTTTCAGAACGGCCCTTGCAATAGCAAGTCTTTGCCTTTGTCCCCCAGATAGTTTGTGGCCATCCTCTCCAATATTGGTATCCCACTTATTTGGTAATTCTTCTATGAAACTTAGAGCCTCGCCGATTCTTGCAGCTTCAAGAACCTCTTCTTTCGTGGCATTGGGATTGCCGTACTTGACATTATCAAGTATAGATCCAGGGAATAGCGTGGTATTTTGACTTACTAATCCTATTGAGCTACGTAAGGAGTTCAACGTTATGTCCCTAACGTTGTGGCCATCGATAGATATATTGCCCCCTTTTGAATCATGGAATCGGAGTAATAATCGAATAAGAGTTGTTTTACCGGAACCAGTTGCACCAACTAAGCCAATAGTTGAACCAGAAGGTACAGATAGATTGAAGTTATTGAGTACCTGTTCTCTTTCCGAATATGTAAAATTGATATTATCAAAGTTAATTTCCCCTGATACAGAATCTAACGTATAATTTCCTTCAACTATCCCTATTTCTGTATCCAATAAGTCAAGTACTCTAGTTGTAGATGCCATGGCTCTTTGATATAAATCAAAAGTTTGCCCGAGTCTTGTCAAAGGCCACAATAAACGTTGTGTGATAAATACAATAATTGAATATGCGCCAATACTCAATTCTCCTTCAAGAGCCATCCAGCCACCAACCAACATATTAGCAGTGAATGCAAACAGAATTGCCATCCTTATCAAAGGAACAAAAGATGCAGAAAGGCGTATGGCCTCCCTATTAGCATCTCTGTAAGATGCAGAAGCTTTAGCCACTCGTTCAATTTCCCTCTCTTCTGCTGTAAAGGACTTGATAGTAGTTATTCCATGTAAATTGTTATTCAATGTAGCGTTTAAATCTCCAACTTCTTTACGTACATTGGAATAATGCTTCCCGATTTTTCTTTGAAATATAAATGATCCGTATACTATGATAGGCACTGGAATAATTGCCCATATTGCAACTTCAGGGGCTAAAAAGAGCATTATCCCTCCCACTACAATTACAGTAGTAGCAACTTGAAAAATATCGTTTGCACCTTGATCAAGAAATCTTTCTAATTGATTAACATCATCATTCATAACTGACATCAAACCACCTGTAGTTTGTTCAGAAAACCATTGCATCTCTAAATCTTGAATATGAGAATAGGCATCCATTCTCAAATCGTGTTGCGCTGTTTGGGCTAAATTCCTCCATAATATATCATAAAGATACTGAAATATAGATTCCAATATCCAAATAATTGCTGTAGCAGCAGTCAATAGTAAGAATTGATCTTTTGGATCTGGATACCAAGTAGCCAAGTAGGATTGATCTTTTAGTGCGACAACGTCTATTGCCATGCCAATAAGCAGCGGGGGTGCCAAGTCCCATATTTTATTCAAAATAGAACAAAGCGATGCCAATATAACTGTAGTCCTATGTCGTTTGAGATGAGATAAAAGACGAATGAGGGGGTGTCTTGGCTCGGACATGGCTCTCGCTTATTGTGATGTGTTTTAAGATAATCATCCCAAAAACGGTAACTGGGTTGAAAGTAAGTTACTCGCCAGATTATGAGAGAATACAAATTCAATTATAGAATCAAAGTAATTAGATTTCCCAGTTAACAAAATTATATTCAGGCATTGAGTAATTTTCCGATGAAGGCCAATTCAATAATTGGGCAAGAAAGATTGTTACTGATTCATTGGCGAATGATGTAGAAATATCAATATCCAATAAGCCATCACAACCGTATGCTGCACAACCAATTGGTGCGAATGCATAGTGACCTGAATTGTTTAAGATTGCATAATTTATTAGACTATTCCCCAGGGAATTCGCGGTTTTGTTTACTTCAATAATTGTAGTTGTTTCATCCATATTTCCACTTAATATAAACACTGGCTTATCCACTTGAGATATGCCGTCATCAAGAATTGAACCATTCCAGGGGGATAATAATACAACACCCCATATTCTCTCATCTTGGAAATTAATATATTCGCCACCATAATTTAATAACCATTCATCTTTAATTTTACATATTATTTCATCACCATTGGTACATCTTTCCTCTAGATCTGTAAGTAAAATTTCTGCCCCAGCAAGCATCATTGAATTATAACCGCCAGTAGATTGCCCAATTACTGCATATCCTTCAGCGGGATTTATACAATCTTCAAATGGACTGGTTTCTTGACTTTTACCTGATAACCAATTATAACTATCTTTTACATCTGATGGCATAGCAAGGATTGCCTCATGGAAATAATCAATATCTATATCCCATATACTCATATGCGGGTGATCGGGTGCAATTGAAATGAAACCATGACTTGCTAAATTCGACATAAGAAATGATGACCCCCACCTAATACTAGGGAATCCATGACTGTAAACGGTAACTGGCCTAGTTTCAGTACAATCAGGAGTGGCATCATCAAAAGCTGAACCTCCAAATGTTTTGTCGTACACAACTTTCTCTCCTTCTAAGTCCATAGTAGGATACCAGATTTGTACAGTGAGTTCATGACCCCTAGGTGAAGTGAAAGTCACATCCTTGGTCCCTACATTAAATGGCCCTGTTTGATTAAGAAGCGACATGGGAGTTAAATCGAACTGATCAACAGAGTCGTTGAATCCATCTCCATCATCATCATCATCTGCATTGTTGCCCAATCCATCATTATCACTATCTTCCCATTCATAAACGTCATTTGGAAATTGATCAACATTATCTCCGACCCCATCTCCATCATTGTCACTAACTTCTAATGGATTATTTGGAAAGGCATCCTCATTATCGCCTACTCCATCTTTATCAGAATCTGTTGATTCTTGAGAATTAAATGGATATAGGTCATCATCATCATTAACTTTATCACCATCATCATCTAAATCACATAAATCTCCTTTACCATCATAGTCGTAATCTTCTTGTAGAGGGTTATATGTATCAATGCAATTATCTGAGCCATCATTAAAACCATCATTATCAGAATCAGTACCTCCAATGCAACCAGTCAAAAAGGAAGTAATAATAATTAATGAAGTGATTATGGTTTGATGCGTTGCGATGTTAAAATTCATCTTCAACACATACCATTATTCCTAACTAGAACATAATAGTTCATAAAGTTGTGTTATTACTAATTAAGAAATATAATTATTCACAAGCTAGAATACCTGATCAGTCCAAGAAAAGGCCCATAGATCATATATTGCTATACCTAGATTTCCAGATGAATTAGTCCTTACCGTATACAAATCACCATTTGAAACCAAATTTTCCCCGCGATAATCCATCCAATTAAATTCCCACCAAGAACCATCCGTTAAAGTTACATTACTATTCTTTAAGTCGAAACGCATTGAGGAAATAGAAGTAGCATTGTCACCATTAATCGCAAGGGCGTGTATTTCTAATTCTTCTGGATTAATTTCTATAGATAGTGTGTCAGATATTAGACCAGACCAATAAGTTATATTTTCATTAGTTAAAGTTGGCATAGGATTGGGTACGAAAGGTGCGGGTGCCCTTAAGATTCCATTGATCAAAGATATGGAAACATTTTCAGTAGATACCTTAAGGATAAAATTATTATTTCCAGAATATGTCTCAATGCCAACTATAGCTGGAGGGATTCCTCTAGTCTCAATATATATTGAATGAGTATCATTAACAGCACTTGCAACCTGTTGATTTGATGTATGATCAATGGAAAGTGACCAATCTAAATCTGATATTTCATTAGTATTGAAAGTAAATGGAGGCCAAAATCCATCAGGTTTTTCTGAAGCAGCTTTAGCCAATTTGATGAAGGGATTGGAGAATTCAGGAATTTCATCCCTGCCTTCGTACCATAAATTACCCACTCTGAAATTATTTGTTTTATTACCTTCGATATATTCATTATCAATTACAACTGTTTCACCCAATACTAACCTAGAGGCCACAGAGCTAAGACCTGCATCTTGGTCTTTTGCAACGTTCCAATATATTTCCCCTCTCTGATTTTCTTGTTCGGTAATCAAAAATGCTTCCACACGCATTTGGGCGTGTGATTCCGAATATGAAATAATATCAAACGCATTATCTTGTCCTAAAAAATCTGAGAATGACTCTGCAGAGAACTCGTAACAGTCTTTATCATTACAAATGCCATCCATAGGGACAGTTATACAGCCTGATATAATTGCCGTTAATGAAATAAATGACAGCATATATGCGACTTTCATATCTTGACGAGGAGGCATTTATTGAAGAGTCTATGCAAGAATTTGGATTTATAAAGGTGGTAAATCCTACGTTGCGGCTATATGTGAATACTCTTAGGCCTGATTAAAAGGAGTGCTTTGGGGTGACATTCAATATCTTGGTTGTTTACAAAAAAAACTTTGAAGACATACATGATAAAGCACTAGAAATTATCAGAGAGGAATTAGATAACTTGACATCTAAGGGAAAAATAAGAGCGGATTACACTGTTAGGGAAACCGTAAGAAGATCCGACTTTATTGGGAGAGATTTAGCCATAATATTAGGAGGAGACGGTACTTTGACTTCCATAGTTCATTCAGTTGATGATGAGACCCCGGTAATGGGAGTTAATAGTCACCCTAGAGAAATTCATAGCGACGGCTCGTATGGTTTTTACATGGGAAGTGATCCAAATTTCTTTGCTGCGGATATCTTAGATGCAATTGAAGGCAGGGCCATAATGAATGTTCTACCTAGATTACAAGCCGAAATTGAAACGCCAAGTGGGAAAATTATATTTTCAGATCCTGCATTAAACGATTTGTTAGTAGCCAATACACATCAATATCAACCTTCGAAGTATCGGATACAGAGAGATGCAGAACAAGGAAATAATAACATTGATGTAGTTCAACGATCGTCAGGATGTTTATTTTCTACTTTTTTAGGACAAGGTGCTTGGTTCAGACATGTTGCAGATATCGAGGGTGTAACGTTCTCAATTAACGAAGTAGGCGAAAAATATCTTTTTGTTTCTAGGGACCTGCCAAGAGCTGAACGTGCGGAAGATGGATCATATTGGTCTTGGACGGATAAGTCGACAATTCTCACAAGTGATATGCATAGAGGCTATGTTGTAAGTGACGGATGGGAGGAAACTCATTTTGCAAGAGGTTCAATGATAAAAGTTAATTTAGAAGGTCCAAAATTAAAATTAATGACGTTTAGAAGTACTATCCACGACAGAGTCGCTCATTGGATACAACCCTAAGTTAATCAAAGAATTTGTTCGAGGAATAATTTAGTTCTTTCATGCTCCGGATTAGAGAAGAACTCGTCAGGACTTTTTTCCTCAATGAGATGTCCTTCATCGAATAAGATACATCGATCGGCGACCTCTTTGGCGAACCCCATTTCGTGAGTAACGACGATCATCGTAATATCTCGCTTCGCAAGATCAATCATAACATCGAGAACTTCCTTGATCATTTCAGGATCAAGTGCCGAAGTCGGCTCATCGAAGAGCATTATTTTCGGATCCATTGCTAAGGCACGAGCGATAGCTACACGTTGTTGTTGCCCTCCAGATAGACCACTTGGATACTTGTAAGCTTGCTCAGGAATCCCGACTCTCTCCAGTAACTCTAATGCCTTGGCCTCAGCGTCCCTCTTAGACGCACCCTTGACCTTCATCGGTGCTAATGTGATGTTTTCCATGATAGTTAGGTGAGGGAAAAGATTGAACTGTTGAAACACGAATCCAATCTCAGCACGAACGTACTTCAGATCGGATACGGTCGTATCATCGTCAACAGTGATGCCGTCGATAACAATTGTACCTCCACTATGCGGTTGCAGGCGGTTGAGTGTCCTAATGAAAGTCGACTTACCCGAACCCGATGGACCTAAAATAACGATAATTTCACCTCTCTTAACTTTAATATCTATTCCTTTTAGGGCCCAAAAGTCACCAAAATTAACCTTTACTCCCTTTGTATCAATAATCGTCTCTTCGTACTTGGTTCCTGATTTATCATCCATGTCGTGTTCACTCATGTTGCTTCACCTCCTCCTTCTCTGACCAGACCAAGGCCCTTCTCAATCTTCATTGAGACCCTGGATAGGTAGAATGCAAATACCCAGAAAACTAGGGCGGTGACATATAGCGGCTCTAGGAAATTACCTAAGAAACGCAAATCTGTTGCAGGTAAGTCTTTAGCCAGCTTAAAGAAGTCGAGTATGTTGATGATGAATAGAAGAGTAGTATCCTTCCATAGACCAATGAAAACACTGACGATTGAAGGTAGTGTTGTTCTGACTGCATTGGGTAGTTCGACATGTAACTTAGTCTGGAAGGGAGATAATCCTAGAGCAAGTGCCGCCTCTTTCTGCCCAGAGTCGACAGCCTGAAGACCACCTCTAAGAACCTCAGCGATGTAACAACCGCCAAACATTCCGAACATCAAGAGCATTCTGATGATGTCCTCCGCCTCGTAGAATGGATCCATCATATCGGGCATCAAGAAGACTGCAAACCATAGCCAGCAGATTAGAGGGCCGGACCTAACTAATTCGATTAGTGCGATTGAGGGCAGACTGAAGAATGGCTGCTCACTCTGTCTGCCGAATGCTAGAGCCACGCCTATTCCGAAACCGAGAACACATCCGGCAGTTGCTACGAGGAGGTTGACGAAGAGCCCACCCCATTGAGATGCCTCGATGCCATCTCCAGCCAATTTATCGAGAGTGCTAGGTACGAATTCTCCAGCAATTATTGCCTCTCGCATTCCTTGCGGAGCTTCTCCGCCGAAGAGTGCTGCTATGTCCTTCACAAATTCTGGCGGATTCATAATAACAATCGCGAAGAAGAATGTCACCACAGCCCCGATTGTGATATACATCCTTAAACGAACGGCCTTGTACTCCTCTGAAATCGAGCAATAGTAGTAAGAAGACCCATATGCCAGATAACTCACCAACATAGCCTTCAATAGATTCGTCAGCGGAACTACTCTGTGGTAGTTTATTTCACTAGGAGTCCATGCTACGAGCATTAACATGACACATAATGCAGTAAATGGAATTAAGAATTTAGCTGGTTTTTCACTCGTAGTCCCATAGGCACCAGCAATTATGGCGAATGATGGGTAAAGTATCCACCACAAACGCCAGTTCTGATTTATACCATAGCATGTTGAGATGCAGGATTCTGAACCGGGAGCTTGTGTCATCTGTTCAGTCATCTGTTGTCCGACGACTAGTAACACCCTATTGGCCCAAACTACATCCCAATCAGCGATAACTAGGACGAAGTGGCTAAGGCCACGCACGACTATGACAATCACCCATGCAGCAAAGATTCCAAGCAATGCAGTAGTAAGGGACTTTTGAGGTGTCCACTTAATCAGAGCGGTCAAAGTTACCCACCATGCAAACGTGATGACAATGGCAGATATCGTGCCAAATATCATGGCATTCAGATAACTTGCACCTTCGGATTCTCCTTTCGCAAACTGCTCTAAGAAGCCGTTAGGCAGAAAACCTTCCCACACGCCCCCACATATCCCGAAAATTAGTGCTAGAGAAATCGCCAGCCAAGATAGTTGCGAATTATTTTCTGCGTTCACCCAGCTGCCTCCTGGTTTACCTGCGACAGATTCCTCAAACTCTAGGAACGAATTCATATTAAGGCCTCTCAAATTCATATTTTCACACTCGTTACCCTAGAGTTGTACCAATTCATAACAACAGAAATTGCGATACTTCCTACCTGATAGGTGAAAAGTAATAGGATGAATAGAGGAATTAGTTTGCCGACGTTGTTCATCATCACAAGTATAACATAAAATATATCACTATAAGCGACAATGACGGCTAGGCTGGAGTTTTTCCAGACGTTCATGAATTGGTTGTTTAATAATGGCACCATACTCCTCAGAGCCTGTGGTAAAATGACCAGCCTGAGTCTCTGATAGGGATTCAGAGATAGAGAAATGGCAGCCTCAATCTGCCCCCTAGGAAGAGCCTGGATACTTCCTCGAACAATTTCGGCCACTGTCGATGCAGTGAACAGTGTCAGTCCGAGCATCATGGCGAGGAAGAAAGGCGTAATCTCGAAGCCAGTGCCTGCTGCTATATCCCAAGATCCAGGGGCGTCATCAACTCCGTCTCCGTTCCAATCTTTGAGATATATTGGCCATGACAGGCCCTTCGAGAGCGCGATCCCCGACGCTATGGCGAAGCCTGCAATCCAGATTGAAAATCTCTTCCTAAGTCCGGATTCCGAATCATCTATCTGTAGCGAGTTGATGCCATCGTCGTCTATCTTACTTGTGACTGACAGGGCATAAACAAGTAAGATAATGGCGAGAGACGCCCCAGTTCCCCCTCCATGTGTTGAAACGAATGGCACTAGGTAATCGATGAAGACCACTGCTGCTACTATCAACAAGAGGTCTGCGAGCAGTGTCTCAATCCTCCAACCTAATGTGCTAAAGGGTCTTCTAAAATATTCAACCCAATTACCGGGAGAGATTACGTTTCGTGGTTCAATCCGATCAATAAAACGCAGCGCCACCCGGAGTAAGGCGAGACCGGTCAAGCCCATGACCAATCTTTGGTATGATGCTACAGTCACGAACCAGATTCCTTGATTACTGTAGAATATGGCACCCCCCAAGAGAAACTTCTGTTCTATGAATAGAGGAGCCTGAAGGCCGAACTGGGTTGAAATCAAGAAAAGGAGAACGGCAAGAGGGAGGTTTCTGAATACTTCGACATATGCTGTTGCCATGGTTGATGCCAGCTTGTTGTTAGAGAGTCTAGTGACGCCGACAATGGTACCTAGTATGAGGCACAGAACTATACTGAGCAGGGTTACTCTCACTGAATTAATGATTGCCGCCTTTAGGAATAGCCATCTGGGATCCCTATTCGCCACTACCTCGATCGGCCAAGGATTTATCTTGAAGGTATTCACCTTGTCCATGAAGTCGAACTGGACTCCCCAACGATTCTGCATGACTGGATTAGGATCATGTTGCAAGTAGAGTACTCTCAGTAGCAAGTACATTATGAATGGTAAAAATACAATATATGCCAGAGCGGCAGTCCTCTTAGACTGAATTGCTGGCTTCATATCCTCCCTAGAAATTCGCCAGCTCCAGTAGAGAGTAGTGATGAGAATAATTACAGAAAGAAACCATGAGACGTCTTGGGAAATTGCAGGAATTAACGGTAGGTTGAGAGTTAGAGCGATGAACACTATGATTGAGACTACAGGGACTGCTAGACCCAAATTCCCCCAAACGAGGGTGCTAGAGTCGATAGATCTAATCCAACTCCAACTCAGAATTTTACTCAAATTGTCCTGTAGAAGAATTATTCCAGCAATTATAGCACCTCCGAAGAAGAAGAAGGGAATCTGACTTCCGGGGTTCAGATCAAGGACATTAGTCAATAGGAAGTACGAGACAACAAAACTCAGGATGGCAAAGATTGATGTTGAACACTCAGAAAAGGAGAATCTGAGTCGTTCAGTTAAATTCTTGAGATCTCGTCTTTGTAACCCTCTGAAGAAGGCCGGTAAATCATTCTGAACAAGTAAGAAGCAAATCAGAATTAAACCTCCGACAACTAGTGCTAATTTTTCCATAGGATAGTACGAGGTGTTCATCTGAGTACCGGCAATTGTGATATCTCGAGCCATCGTAGAAAGGTAATCAATTGACATTTCAAGGAACTTGTTACAGTACAACCAGAAAAAGTAGATGGGGATAAAACGGAGGATGTAATACCTTCCAACATCACGTGAGGATTGCACTGAGGGCAACCAAATTAGTAACTTGGTAGCATCCATGGTCTCCATAGGAGAGCATCGGGTAAAAGGTTATTCACACGTATTAAAAAAATTCTTCCATATTTATGGAAATTGAAAAATATATAAAAAAAAATATAATGCCGCATGGAATTAAACAAAAATGCGGTTTAAAGAATGAGGCCTCTGGAGGAGAATACCCCTCCAGAGGCTTTCGTAATTCTGACCAGCCTACAAACTAATGTAATTAGCGCATTGCTGGTGCGTACATGATTCCACCCTCAGAAACAAGAGCGTTTAGAGTTCCAGCACGAGGCATTAGGCAATCAGTCATGGCGTCGGATCCACTAACACCATCATAGGTACCATCGCAGAATGCGTCGTCATAAGCCTCACCATAGTTACCAGCAGCACCTAGAACAGCCTGCATCCATGTACCCGCAAGCGGGTTAGTTGCAGTGCCTAGACCTAGATTCTCTGTTAATAGGCGGCATACACCAGGGTCAGCACCGTCAAGACATGCAGAAGTAGCCATAGTAGCTGCGTTTGCAGCCGTTACGCCATTTTCTTCAGCAGTAATCATTCCATACCATACCCACGCAACTACATCCTTGAAGTCAGAGTCCATATCGCGAGTTGCCGCCCCTAGAGGCTCCTTTGACATTATCTCAGATGCAATCCAGATGGATACGTCGTTCATTGATCCATCTCCATCTAGTTGCCACTTCTTAGCTACCATTGCGGACATATCGCCAGTGAAAGCGTCACATGAACCATCGATGAACTTAGCAGTTGCTTCTGCAGCGTCAGCTACAGGAACAGAAGTGAACGAGATATCCCTAGAAGAGAACCAATCTACCATGTTACCCTCGGTTGTAGTGCCAATTCCGACGCAGATTTTTG
>Ga0209709_10000014_pt1 | contig 158716 bp, 231 predicted proteins | sample ArcticOcean_MG_C_2_FD_187435 | JGI IMG/M metagenome (GOLD analysis project Ga0209709, IMG submission 187435) | Marine microbial communities from western Arctic Ocean - ArcticOcean_MG_CB4_136 (SPAdes) (version 2) | ecosystem: Environmental > Aquatic > Marine > Oceanic | place: Arctic Ocean...
AAATGCAGTATTAGAAGGAGCGCTAGGAAGAAGTCATAGTTCATGGGATGATGCAATGAGTATAGCAAGAGGAGATGTAGATCTTCCTGATATAAAAGGATCCACACATTATTATTCTAAAAGTATCAATCCTCCATTCTGGGCAAAAGATACAGCAAATTGTTGGGAAAGACTATATGACGATAACTACCATGTGTTTGGTAAAGATACCAGTGGACGATACGGTAACTGCCACCCAGAGTAAATTAGGAGTAAGTTATATGACTGATGAAGAAATAAAAATAATGCGCGATAGAATGGACGCAAACTATTTAGCGCATAGCCTCAGAAATAAAGAGGAAGAGTTTAGGCTGGCAGAGATGGGGATTGCGCCGTTTGTTCATCATATAACTGAAGCAGAAAAAGTTCAGGTCTTAAGTGATTGGGCGGATAGATATGAGGAGATAGGCTTTTTCCTAGAGACTGGAACTAGAGAGGGAAATACGTTATTTGCAATGATGGATAAATTTAAATATCTATATTCTGTTGAGCTAAATGAACGTTGGTATAATAAATCGATGAAAAAGTACAGAAAGAAAAAAAGCCCAAAGCATGTCAGAATAGAGCACGGAGATTGTTTATTATTTATTCCAAAGGTATTAGAGGAAACTAATGATAGGTGTTTTATTTGGCTAGATGCACATGGTAAACGTGGAACCCCTATATTAGATGAGTTAAAGATTATATTTAATCATAGTATAAAAGATCATTTAATTGCTATAGACGACGCATATGAATTTAGCACGGGTCATTCAAATTATCCCAGTATATATCAGATTAGAGATTTAGCTCTAGAAAATGGATATAACTTTACAATGGAAAACGAAAGAGCCCCAGAGATTATGATTCTATATCCTCAGTAAATTATATATATAAGAGACTTTTATATAGGATTATACATAAGACCCAGCAAAACGCTGGGTTTTTTCTTTATAAGGGTTATTTGTATATAGGGGGTAAGGATAACTGAGAAATAACGCGGAGACGGTGGGCGCAGCGCAGCGCGAGTGTGACGAACGTGTGACAATCATATAAGCATCAACCGTGTGACGATCCTGTGACATACAAACGTGAACACTTGACACAACAAAACATGATCGCTTTCGATATACTTTTATATAAGTTAGATATTTTTTTCTCCTGATATATACAGAGTTATCAAAAGGGAGAAACAACATGGGAAGCAAGAGCAAGCATCAGGTTCGTGGCGAGTCTCTACTGCGTGATCAGGGTTGCACTGATACCACTATCGGTGACCAAGTGGGTCTATTTGGTGACAAGGCTGGGGCGGCTTGCCATGTCAGCACCAAGCCAGCCCACTATCAGGCGGCTCAGAATGGCGGATCGATGGAAGGCCGTGGCCCCATCGTTGACTTTCGCTTGCCCGATGGTCGGTTTGCCGAGATCAAGTTTGGCAAGTCCAATACCTCCAGCGTTCCGTGGACTACCGGCACCGCCGATCACCTCAACGCTGTGATCTGGGGCTGTGCCGCTGGCAATATCCTCACCGTCGTACTCACCGAGATCGGTGAGGGTCTGTGGCGGCGGGAGGTATACAACACAAAGCCCCTTGCACTTGCGGCGATTGCTGCTTCTTCCGATGGTCAACCTCTCGTCGGTGAGTTCGATGTGGCAAGCGGCGGGAAAGGTAACGAGGGTTCGATCCCTTGGGCTGGTCAGTTCGGCAAGGGTCAAGGCCCGCTCCAGACTATCGGCTTCACTCGCCAGAAGTCAGGTCGCCGTCAGGCGGTGGATGCCAATGGCAACCCTGTCACGGTCGAGGCCAAGGGCGCGAAGGCATACGTCAAGGGTCAGGGCTGGGTTCGCCCCACCGTTCAAAAGCCCGTGTGGGCGCGGAACGAAGATGGGTCGGTGGCCTACAAGTTTCGCCACTATGGAATGTGGCGGCACAACCTCTCCGCTCTGCGGAAAGCGGGTCTGGTCGAAACCACGGTTGTGCGCGAGGATGATCTCCTCACCGGGATCTGATTCTGCCAGCCCCCCTTTCGGGGGGCCACCGGGAGAAAAGGTTTTCAAAAACCGAGCGACCTTGGAAAGTTAGATATTTTTTTTGATCCATATACACATGGATAAGAGAGGGAGGGACAATGGCAAAGCGAAAGTCATCACAGCCGGTTCAAATAAAGAGGGTGATCAATCCCCTTTCCTTCACCGTCCAGGCTCCCAAGGGTCGCGATATTTTCATGCAAGCCTTGATCGCCCGCAAGGGTGCGGGTGCTGGCGCTCATCGGGCCAAGGCTTCTCGCGGGGATGGGTGTGGGAAGGGCAAGGCCGCCCGCCATCTAAAGCACAGGGGCCGCCGGGACTGGTAAGAAGAACTCAGATATTTTTTATGATCGATATATACACATGTATCAAAAGGGGATTCAAATGACCTACACTACCGACGACATTCGCATGATTCTTGACACTAACCCTGACGCTGCCATGCGCGCGGTGTGTGCAATCTTCCGAAACCAGACGGGGTATGAGAAGTCCTGCCGTGCGACCGTGAACAAGAATGGGTACGGGTTCCGTGCGAATCACGCGAAGGCCGGATCGGATATGGCTCTCTGGATGACCCGTGGAAACCACGATGGTGTCATGCGCCGCCGAGTGGGTGGGACCGTGACTTACAACGGTCGGCAAGTTAGCCGCAAGTGGCTGGCCTATGAGATTGCAGGATGGTACAAGGAGCAGTTGGCGGTGGTTGCCAATCATGGATGCTTTGGTGACACGGGGCGAGAACGTGATCGTCGCTGGTGTGATGGCGCTTCGGATGTTCAGTGTGAAGAATACTATATCTAAGATATTTTTTTGAACGCAAATACATTAGACTACAATGGGGGCTAAAAATGGACGAGCGACAGGAGATTCAGAATACTCTCGACGAAGCATGGTTCGACCTGCTCTCGGAGGGGGCCGACTCCAAGGCTGTCAGGATTGACAGTGGCAGTCGAAAGTTTGGCGCGGGGCTGGCGACGATCAACACGAATGGAAGTGTGCAGGTTGGCAAGTGTACCTTTCGAGATTCGGTTCAGGCTGCGGATTTTGTGGTCACCGGCCACGCATGTAACTTTCTCAAGAAGGAGGATGACCCAGAATGAGCAAACGTAAAGATTGGAAAGGGACCGAGCCGGTTGTCAGATCGCCGGATGGACACCGCCGCAAGCGGGAGTATGATGCCATGACCCCAGAGGAAAAAAAGGTTGTCCATCGGAGGCAGTTTGTTTCTTGGTTGAAAATGTTTCAGGGTTCCGAGGCGGTCATGCACATCGACGGAAAGGCCCAGACTCACAGCCCGATGACCAAAGAGGAGGCGGATTTGCACCTCGCAGTTTTCGATGGAGAGGTAGAGGTTACCCCAGAGATTCGTTTGCGCTTCGCACAGTATGAGGCTCTGCGATTTCCTAACTCAAAAAAATGCACAGCAAAAATGTGGAAGGCTATGGAGGCTGTGAAAGATTCCGAGAAGTAGGCACGGGGCCACTCCCTTCGGGAGAAAAGGTTTACAAAAAACAAAAAAAAGAAGGAAGGAGCGGCCCTAACCATCTCCCTTCCAGAAACTCTCGGGCCATTAGGGTGGTTCCAAGATGCCCCGCTGTTGTCCGAGTCGCCTACCGCGCACACCCTATGGGTATTGGGAGTTGCACCCACCGATTTCCTCAACTGCCTCCTATGATTCTTTATATTTTGAATAAAAAATATATCTCAGTTTTTCGGGCAGCCCGCCCCCGAGAGATTTCAAATCGGGAGAAAAAGTTTTCAAAAAAGGCCCGATTGAACAAAGGTTAGATATTTTTTATGATCGCAATATACATGGGTACCAAAGGGGGGAACCAAATGAGTTCTTATAGCGACAGTATCCGCGACGAGATTACCAGTCATTTTATCGCCGCTCTTGAGAAGGGCGATATTCCCTGGCACCGTCCGTGGAACGGGGTGAACACCCTTCCTCACAACTGGACTACTGGTAGGCAGTACCGTGGTATGTTCAACCCCATCTGTCTTATGATGGTCGAGAACGCCCGTGGATTTGGCGACTCCCGCTGGGGTGGTAAGAGTCAAGTTCTCAAGGCTGGTGGTCGCATCCTTCGCGATGAGTTTAGCAAGCCCACCAAGATCCTTGCCCCAATCCTCAAGCCCACCGGAGAGGTGGGGCCGAACGGAAAGCCAAAGCTGGAGTGCCGTGGATGGCGCGTGGTCAAGGTTTGGAACGCTGCACAGTGTGAGGGCGTCCCGGTAGTGGAGGAAGCCGAACCTGTCGATCCATCGGTTGGATTCGAGAAGGCTTCCGCTCTCTCTGTCGCCTCTGGCGCTGACATCAAGCATGGTGGAAATGTGGCTTGCTACCGTCCGATCGATGATAACATCAGCCTTCCAAAGCCCGGTGCCTTCAAGTCTGTCAGCCACTACTGGTCTACGCACCTTCACGAGCTTGGCCATTGGACTGGCCACCAATCTCGATTGAGCAGGAAGGGGATTACGGCAGGTGCCATGGGTAAGACCCGCGAAACCTATGCTTTTGAGGAGTTGGTTGCGGAAATGTCCTCCGCCATGACTTGCCACACGCTCGGCATTGACGCGCCTGAGCTTATGGAGGGCCATGAGGCTTACATCAACAACTGGATTCGCACGCTCAAGAGTGATCCGAAGGCTCTCCAGCGGGCCGGATCTCAGGCTCAGAAGGCTATGGATTATCTTCTGAAAAATGTCAAGTAAAAACCGAGGGGCTTCGGCCCCTGGTATTTCGCAAACCTTTTCTCCCGATTAGAATACCGACTGGGCCATGTCCATGAGACGAAGATAAGTTAGATATTTTTTATAAATAAAGTATGTTTACGCATACACAGGAGTTTTCAAATGTTTGGTAAAAAGTTTTTTGAGCGTGTTGTCTGTGCCGATGGCTTCTCTGTGAGCGTGCAAGCGAGCAGTTTCAACTACTGCTCTCCGCGAACGGATGAAGGCCCGTGGGAGAGTGTGGAGTGTGGCTTCCCCACCAAAGAAGGGGGTCCGGCTTTGGAGAAATATGCAGAAGATCCCGGTGCTGGCACTACAAGGGTCGGCCCCCATGGTGAGGATATTGAGACTGGACAGGTCCAGACGGTTTACGGCTGGGTTCCAAGTCAGGTCGTTATGCAGATCATCGAGTCGCACGGCGGGATGGTCAGTGGCGAGTTGCCAGAAATGGTGCCGGAGGAATATTCCGATCCAGAACAGGATGGGATTGACGCAACCGAGGCTGCGAAAGAAATGATGGATGCAGCCGGAGCCTTGTTCATCATGACTGGCGGCTGGGAGGGATAAAAAATGTTTGAACTTATAGAACCCTTGCTGTGGATGGCTGCTTGCTGGGCTTGCGGCATCCTTACGGGCCTTGGACTTGGGACGGCCATTACCTTGCAGCGATTGGCTCGCAGCAAGGCCAACGAAGCCTCGATTTGATTCGGGGCTTCGGCTCTTCCATTTTTGTAAACTTTTTCTCCCCATCGAGCGTATAATATAAAGTTGGATACTTTTTTATTCCGAAGTATAAAGGAATGAAGGGAGGATAATATGAAGATTCTACACTCATCGGACCTCCACAGCCACTACGAAGGGCTGTCCTCCTTCTCAGATTTTGATCTATGGATTGACACTGGAGATTTTTTCCCAAACAAAACTCGCGGCGACCGAGAGGTGGAGGTAGGGTTTCAAAAGGAGTGGGCTGGATCGAACAATCTTGGAGAGCTTCTGGCAAAGTGGCTTGACGGTCGCCCACTGGTTTCTATCGGTGGAAATCACGATTATACCTCGCTGGCCAATCTTGTTAGAGAATCTGGAGGGGAGGCGTTCGATCTTTCCGAAGGTCCGGTCGAGATTGCTGGCATGACTTTTGCAGGGTTTAGAGAAATCCCTTGGATTTTTGGAGAATGGAATGGAGAAACCCACGATCTATCCAATCTGGTTCGTAATGCTATTGGGGCTGATCCTGATATACTTGTCACTCACGCTCCTCCCGCTGGGATCTTGGATACTCGACAATATCGAGGTGGTATCGAAGGCCTTACTATGGCTCTGAACTATCAGCCCCATCGAATCAAGTACCATTTTTTCGGTCATATCCATGGAAATGGCGGGAAAGCTGTGGACGAAATGGGCATCAAGTTTGTCAATGGAGCAAACCACATTAGGCTTTGGGGCATTTAGCCCCGCCCTTTCGGGAGAAAAAGTTTGCAAAAAAAGCAAAGCAGAAAAACCCCTCCCCGTTTGGGGAGAGGGGCAGCGGGGAAACGATGAGTTCGGTTAGCGCAGCTTGTGTGCAAAACAGGATCGGAATAGATTGCTATTTGAGAAGTGAGTAGTTCGCGACCTACCAAATCTCGTTACATCCCTCGGCCTCTTAGTTTGCCTTGCCATCTTACTTTCATCGTTTCCCCGCTGGGAGCTTTTCTTAGAAGCCTAACCAGCTGGGTTTGTTTCCTCCTTGCTCTAACCCTATATACTTTAGTTATAAAAAATATCTTAGTTTTCACCAGGTCGCTGACGGCGACAGCCAGGCCCATCCAATCGGGAGAAAAGGTTTACAAAAAGAACTGAAGGTGAGAAAAGTTAGATATTTTTTATAATCACAATATAAAGAGGTATCAAAAGGAGAATCAGAATGAACAATCTTTCCGCAATCAACGCCCTCGCTCTTTCCATCGCTGGCAAGCAAGGTGCAAAGTCCAGTCGCCCCGATGCTGGTGATTATCACGTTGGCTTTGAAGTCAGTTTTGATGATGGGCAGTTTCTTCGGGTCAATGGCCCCGTTCGTCAGGGCGAGGATTACGATCAGGCCGTTTGGCAGAGCGTCCCGTGGCAGATGATTGCCGCCGTGCTATTCAGCAAGACCAATGGGGTTACGATGGAGGCTGTAATGCGCGAGTCTTTGGAGTTGGTGGCGGGGGGCAAGCTCCCCGGCTATGTTGCGAACCCCGACGATATTGACGAGGAAACGAAGCGTCCCAAGGTGATGCGGATCAAGGATGCTGCTTCTTTGGCAGTCAAGGCACTGACCGAGCAGACCACCAAGCCCTTCAAGGGTAAGGCTACCAACGGGCTGGTCTACTCTGGTCCTCGGGAGGGATGAGGGATAAATCGCACCACGTGCGACCGATGACAGGCCGGGGGAAAAATAGCCTGTCACCCTACCCTTATTTCGCCAACCTTTTCTCCCCACCTATTTATGGAGTATCCATGTATAAAGCATCTACACTGATCGGAACCAAAGCCAAGAATCACGCTCGCACGCCAACTCAGTTGTGGGGTATGGGCCTTAGCCCCGAGGAGGTCGAGCGTGTGTTCATAGTTGAGGTGTGGGGTTCTGGCATTATGGATCCCGGTCCTGATTTTACTGAGCATCGTGCGCTCGACAACAGTGGCTCCATTATTGCCACTCACCAAATGGATGGGTATTGATTCTTGATTCGCCATGAAATATTAGATATTTTTTTTGATTCAAATATGTATACGTACAAGAGGGATGAATGGACGGAGATAGCCAACAACAGAAGATGACCGATCTTATCATTTTCATCGGAATGGGGCTTGCGATTGGGTTCGCGTGGTTCAAGGTATATGCCGAGCCGAGAGAACAGTTTATTGTGCAGGTTATGGACTGCATGGCTGAGAATGGCGATATTCACTCAGAACTTATGTATGAAAACTGCGCGAAAGAAGTGCGAGGCAAATGAATGTTTGGAATAAGATTCGGATATGCGTATGATCGATCAAGAACTCAAGATATTATTGAGAGAATGAAGAAAAGAAACAAAGATCAGCGAGAGCTTGAAAAGAATGAAAAGAAAGAAAAGCAACCAGTAATGGGGTGAGGCGTCACAGGCAGACGCACTCGGCTGTTACCCGAGATGTTGTTGGTTCGAGTCCAACCGCCCCAGCCATATAGGAGGTTTAGCATGACCTGGAACCGATTTTTGAAAACGAAACTTGTGGAACGACAGTACACTAACAGGCAAGTGCTTGTGATTGCTTGTGTGGCACTGGCATTGGGAGCTATTTCATGTTGAGAGGAACTGAACTATATAGCAATACCGTTCGCTCTGTTGGGGAACTTATTGTGAGTGGATTCTGGTATAGTGATGCGTGTGAAGCCATGTGGGTCATTCTTGGACTGACAGGGGAATCAGCGCCAGATGTCTGGTGGGACTTGTTTGAGCTTGACGTAAACGCATATACAGATGGTAGAAAAGTATCTATCCCGAAATATAAGACTATCTTTTAGTCTTACCGGGAGAAAAAGTTTACAAAACACATATGTGCGCTCATAAGTAAGCACCGTTTCTGCGATGCCACACTCTTTCTCGCTCACATTCCACTCGACACTCTTTTGCGTCTTCATAGATTTCGGCCAAGCCTTTATCGCTGGGGTATGGGTTTTGAATCCCCTCAAATCCCGCATCCCATGCTTTTTCTTCTTCTTTGGTAACAATATAGAGCCTCATTTTAGGCGCCTACAAACCAACTCTTGATGAATAACCCCGTCAATAGCCCCCTTCATAACGGTCTGGAGATCACGAAGATCGACGGGTCCATCCAGTTCTGCTTCTTTTATGGCAAATCGAACTACATCAGAAAATGAGTTACAAATAGCACTCGCATCATCAGTCCACTCTGAGTCGCCACTGGGCCGACGAATAAAAAGCTGAGTCATATAATCATCCCTCCTTACAAGTTCTTATATTACGATTATAAAAAATATCTCGCCTTTTGCTCCTGAGTCCGGGCGCCGCTGAACCGGGAGAAAAAGTTTGCAAAAAGGTCCATCATTTCAAAACTCAGATATTTTTTATAATCGCAATATAATGAGGTATAAGAAAGGAGAATATGATGAAAGATTCTGGATTTGCACTTAGGTTGATTGTTTCAACTTCACTTGGGGAAGTAGTAGAGGGCATCTTGATGCTCCAGTCAAAGAGGGATTCCGGTCGGGCTTCGATGGCTGAAACATTTCAGTTACTTCAATGGGAAGATGATTTGGATTATGTAATGAACAATCTTGAGGGAGATGCCGTCCCCGATCCTCGATTGGTAGGGAGGGCGTAATGATTGAAAATCTCATAACTAAGCTACTTGATGATGATCATGGAATAAACGAAGATGCTTTTCTTGAGTTGGTGAAATATCTTGAACATATTGGAGCAGCGAATATGATCGATAAGCTCAATAAGAAAGTCGAAGCCTCTGATGGGAGGTTCTATTACCCCTTGCCAAACTTTTTTGGAGATGAATAATGCAACGCCACCAAACCGAAAACTTTAGAGCCGATGGAGATAGCAAGCACCCCAATGGGCCGTACCTTGTGTTTGGCGACGGTTCAACCTACGCCGGAATAGAGGGGGCTGTTGTCTGCTATATTAGTGAAAATGGCGAGGAAGAACTTGATTCGATAAACGACTTCAAGGCCGTTAGTGAGGAAAGCGCGATGTACGTGTCCGTACACGAACTTCTAAACTGCTGGGCTATTGTGCATCAAGAGGGCAAAAGATGAATAACCAAATATTTTCCTCACTTCCTCCGCGTGCATACAAGCGCTGCCCCAATAGTGATAAACATAAAAACTTTATCACAGGCGCTGCGGTATGCCAAGACTGGGTTGTTGACGGAACTGGAAACTTTATTGAGGTTTTTGACGAATGTACTCAAGTCCTTCATAAGCCTGATACTGAAAACGAATGGACATGCGCAGATTGTGGCGCGATATCTATATCTATATAAATGACAAATGGGAGGAGTGGTAATGTTTCTATTCAAGTTGAGCCAAGATGTAAATAACGACTACGATACTTACAGCAGTTGTGTTGTTGTGGCGAAAGATCCAGAGAGTGCAAAGGCCATGGTTCCATATAATCCTGCGTTTGATGATGATGATGATGATGATTATTCATACAGGACGCAGGCGTGGGCGTACATCAAAGATGTGACGGTTCAGTGTGTTGGACAGGCTGCCGATGGGCTAAGAGAGGGTGAGATTATTTGCGCCTCATTTCATGCCGGATAATCTCCGGCGCCCTTTCGGGAGAAAAAGTTTGCAAAAAAAGGTGACCGAACAAAAGTTAGATATTTTTTATAATCACAATATATGGTGGTATCAGAGAGGCCGAGAGGCAGAAGGCAAAGGGTCGAAAAACTCTGATATTTTTTACACCCTAACTATAACACTGAAGACGGGATAAGCCGTCGAAACCAAAGGAACTAAAAATGAGTAACATTTTTGAAAACGAAAAGAACGAGTCGGCAATCCAGACCATCAAAGAGACGATGAAGGTTTTTGCTGCCGATGACGGCACGCCAATGGTCAGTTTTGCCACTAATAAGGGCAAGGGTAGCGGCGCTCAGGTTATGAGTGTTGTGACATTTCGAGACTATGTTGAGGCTGTCTCGCATTATGCCGAAAATGGTATTGATGAGATTCCCACTCAGGATAACCTCTCTCCGGCAGAGACTGTTCACCAGACCATTTCTATGGATGACGATGGCATCGTATCGTTCCGAGTCCGAAGTGGAAAGGGTGCAAAGCCAGCCAAGATTCAGTCCCTCGATTTTCAAGATGTGGCGTCACTTCTTGAGTCCACAGTTAGTCCGGTTGAGGCGGCGGCGGAACGGCTGTCCCCTCAGACCACCGATCTCGCCACAACTGAATAAATAAGTCCCCTGACCTTGGGTAAGTCAAAAAACTGCCCATTTTTTACACACAGGAGATTTGTATGCGCAGACCTAACTCAACAGTCCGCTCCAAGATTGATCGCAAGGCAGCCGCCGATGCTATTGCGGAGGAGCGGACCAAGCGTTCTGATGCGGAACAGCTTGCGATTCTTGATCACAGACTTGGAGGTGGGGTCGGAGCAGGGCGCGAACGTAAGCGTCTGCTCGGTCGAATCGTTCCAAAGGGTTAGAGTGTGTGTACAGGCGCAGGGAGGCACGGCCTTATAGGTGCCTCAACAGTTATAAGAAAGGGTCCGATACACTTTAGGGGTGATTAGTGAATGTAGGCGACTTAGTAAGGCTAACAGGCCATCGGTGTCATGGGATTCATGGAGGGAGCAAGACGGTGGAGGGTACGATTATTGATATCTCCCCTCATACCGAAACCTATGCATCTTCTGGATGCTTAGAGTATTTAGTTCTAACCCCCACCGGCCTGAAACACCGATGCTGGAAAGGTGACTTGATTGTTGTTAGAAAAGTCTCGGAACATGGAAGCTGGCATAAACTGTGCGGCACTCCAGTGATGCATCCGCCCCAAAAAAATTAGTGGATTTTACTCGACATTCTTCAGCGGAGGGGGCAGGCGAAAGTCGCCCCCTCGGGAGAAAAAGCTTACAAAACACAAGAAAGTAAAAGTTAGATATTTTTTATAACCAAAGTATATAGAGGTGTAAGGGGGCTTAGAATGAAAGATTACTACTCTACCGAAGAACTCATGCTCCGTACGATCATAGATATTTCGCGTGACAATGCCCTTCAGGAAGTAGATATTCTCGCTCTTGAAGAACGTGTGCGCACACTGACTGAGGCAGAAAGTTCAGATCATGTTCAGAATCTTGAGCGCAAACTAAGGGCCATTCAGCAGTCTTTTGAATCCATCCTGGTCAACCCTGATCGCAAGATCCCCATGATCAAGATGTATCGGGCTATTTTCAACTCTGGGCTAAAAGACTCCAAGCACGCTATCGAGAGGTCTGAGCTATGGAATAGGTGCAAGGTCGCTAAAATCAGCGTGGTGGGTGTGCAGAATAGTTCTCCACCCGAGGGCATCGCAGAGATATTGCCGTCGTGGTTCGATGGGGAGGAGACTTGATATGAAAGTATGTCCAAAGGATGCAAGATGCGGCACTGAGGCGTCATAATAATATCGTTCCTGCCTTTGCCTTGGCGTCGACGGACAGAAGGGCATCGAATACTGGACGACCGCTGGCAGAGCGGGGGGAAAATACTCTGCCTTTCTTCCCCCCCGGGAGAAAAAGTTTGCAAAATTTGTGCACGCAAGGGCGCGACCTACCTTGGTTGGCGGGCCGCGCTCCTAATACTATCTCCCGATACGGTCACGGATCTTCGCCCTAAGCCCACAAGCCTTGTCAGAATCGGTGGGCAAACGGTCCAGAAAGGCCATTAGCTCCGCGTCTCCCGCAGACTTGTTTCTTAGAGCAGACCGAACCTCAAGGAATAAGATTCTACGATCTTGACATTCCATTGGCACCTCCTGCTAAAAGTGTATCGAGAGGATGATTTGTGATAAGGAACCCTCATCACCTCTCGCCCTTTTATATTTTGATTCAAAAAAATATCTAAGTTTTGCCTTGCCTCTCCCGAGGATCTCAAATCTTTCGATCTTTTGGGAGAAAAAGTTTACATAATATAATAAATATATTTCATTTGAAAATAGCAAGGGCAGTTTTCATCTCTTGCCCAGGAGCTTTCATTATAGCTTTATGAAAGGGTTTCACCTGCCGCTTCAACTGAATCAACAGTGGCGGAAAGAAGGCTGGAAACCTCACCGAACTCATCGGCATTTAGCTTGGCGGGCTTGGAGCCTTTACCAGACTTGATTCTGAAGCTAATAACTTCGTCCTCAAGGGAGATGGTTTGATGAACCATTTGAGCGGGAGAAAGGTTCTCATCAGATGCAGTCTCACTGATACCGTTTTCGGCGTAATGAGATACAGCACTAACGTAATCAGCAAAATCGCTAACTGCCATTACTTGAGATCCTGTACCCTTCCCCTTATTGGTAGCAAAAGAAACCATCGGGATGCCGTCATCAGATAGAAAGACCTTCATGGTTTCCTTTACAATCTGAACAGCGGAGAGTTCAACTTCGTCATTGAAGATGTTGGCCATTTTATTAGCTCCTATCAATCTTGTCTTTCGGCACCATGCCTTCTGACATACACATATATATGCGTTATAAAAAATATCTAAGTTTTGCACTACTTGGATCTCGTGAGCATCTCCCGCCACTAATCGGGAGAAAAGGTTTATAAAGTTTATTATTGTGGCATTTGATACTATAATGATATTTTGTCTATGTATAGTATATAACGGTGTGAGAACGAGATACCAGCCTAATGACAGGGAGAGTACCAATGATTGAAGTAGAGTATGAAGGTAACACTTATGGATTTTGTAAAAGAACCAATGATACCTATTGGATTGGAATAAGAGGAAGTAGAAACGTCATGTTTCCCGGTCCCTATTGTGCCGTTCCATTGTCTTTTTATAAAGAACTTCATAGGAAGGCTTTGGAGGATGGACATGAGGAATCTATCTTTAGAAACCCGAAGAAGCAAAAGAAGGTTCGCTCTGCACGAGTTAGGGCTAAGAAAGAAGTTGGAATCAAAATTTTTTAATCAGGAGTTTGTAATGTCTATTGGCCGAAAAGAAATGAATGATGCAATCCAGAAGTTCATTAGTGAAGGTGGAGAGATCGTTCAGATGAAGTATGCTAACGAGAAGGTGCAAAACAAATCTCATCGTAAATCATATCATATTTTGAGACAGGATGATAACCCCCGATCTAAAGAATATCTTGAGCGAGAGGATAAGAAGGAATCTCAGCTTGTTTTCTCAAAAGATGATCGGATGCGTCAATAAAAAAGATAGCTTTGCCCCCCCGCAGCGGGGGGGATGGAGTATGTGTGCGTACACATATAAGTTAAATATATTTTTTCTATTTGAATTATTCAATGCTAACAGAGTAAGATTATGATTGTTACATTGGTTGCGGGATTTCTTGCAGGAGTTGGAGTTTGCGATTTTTCAAGGAATAAGAAGTTTTCAGGAACGTGCATGTGTGTGCTTTCTGTCTTGCTTATTTTTTCATCTATCGGAATTTTTTAATTAGGAAATAAAATGGATACAGAAACTAAGAGTGATGTTACTATGCAAAGGTCTAATAGGCGATTTAACCCCTACAGGGTAACCATTATGGTGACTAATAATCAAACTGGCGCTGTGTTCACGCACAGAGGCTTGACCAGACATGAGGCTGAGTGGATCGACCTCGATCCAAACCTAACTGTAGAGTATTTGAAACACTAAGAACCTTTAGGAAAATGAGGGTCCATAGCTCAACTGGTAGAGCATCGGACTTTTAATCCGCAGGTTCTGGGTTCGAGTCCCAGTGGACCCACCATTTTCTCAACTTTGAAGGCCCATAGCTCAATCAGGTTAGAGCATCGCTCTCATAAAGCGCAGGTTCTCGGTTCAAGTCCGAGTGGGCCTACCATTTATTTAGGATTTAATTATGGATAGTTCAGTGAAGAATTACTGGCCGAGTACACAGCTATGTATGGAGTGTGAGCATAGCATATCTGTAATGGGTGATGACGAGCCTACATACGTGTGTTCAGTTGGCGTAAAACTTGGACCTTGCGAATCCAAGTGCGAGGAGCAATCTGAAATTGTCGAGGAATCCCCATTGGGAGATGACCCTATTCACTGGTAAACGCCCTCCCTTTCGGGAGAAAAAGTTTACAAAATATTTTGCAATCCATAGTTAAATTATTAGATATTTTTTTTAATCAGAATATATCTTCGTATCAGGAGGTAGTCTGCTATGAATAGAGTTAGGGCAATTAGAGAAGATGCTATTGTTGGTATCGGAAGCTGTTCATCTATTGATGAGTGCTTAACAAATATTGAAGTTCGTGATCTTCTTGATGAAGATAACATCACAACTTCCTATGAAGCTGTGAAATGGGCAAGGGATAGAGAGCTTTTTTATCTTGAAAATGCTATGAACTATCGCCGGGGTGGTGATGATGATCCCCAGCTTAGCGATTACCATTCTTTTGAGAAGCTAATAAAAGAAAACCCAATCTCTTTAATTACAAAGCTCTAAAGGAATTAAGAACTATGGTCTGGACCGCTATCCTTTCTAATGGAATAAACACTACTTCAGAATATATCATGACGGATACCCCCTGTCATGAAAAGGCGGTAGCAGCCTTTTATAACGTCAGGGTTGAAAACGGTATGTTTCTTGTTGCGATAATTAAAGGACGACATGAAGTTTATGTTTAATCTTTTAAAGAATGAGTTTAAGTTTGTAAAGAATAGGATGTATATGCTTGGTCTAAACAAGTGGCATCTTCTCTCAATCTTATCTCTTGAAATCATTGGATGGACTCTTATTTTTATTCTTGGCTATAAAGCCTACAACTGTTGTTAGGAAATATCATGACAAATAAAAATGTAATTAACGCTTGGGTAGATGGCCGTATAGCCAGTAGTTGCAACGGCAACATGTCTACAAACGGTGTAGATCTCTATTCATATAATCTAAAGATTGCTTCAAGGCAGGACCATCAGTTCAGGATTTGGGACTATACAGCAAGCGGTCATTATTACTCTCAGACTACCTCATGTCATGTGAGTTTGGCGCTAAGAATGTTGGACGGAAGTTTCTTTCTTATGCAGCCAAACACTGACGGTTCTCCTGATGACTATTATAAAAATCTATCTGCTTGATATTCAATCTAAAAAAAGAGAGTAAAAGATGCTCACTCGTAGACAATTCTTTGCACGTATGCGCAAATTAGGTTTCTCCAAATCACGTATGCAGATGACTCGCATTGGCTTAACATACGTGAGGGATGACGAAAATGGGCGTGTTACCGTGACGGTTCCCAAGTATCATGAGTCAACCTTTACCATCTTGGGAGATACGCCAAATAGCGGCATCTTTGTTAAGGACATCGGAAAGGAAACTAACTGGGGAATTCCCGTTAATCCTAATTCAATTGGCCTGAATAATATGCTGGAGGTATGCCTTGGGCTTTGCTCTGGTGATGTTCACATGACGGCTCCTGATTATGAACGATATGAGGGGTAATGACATGTACCGAATCGGAAGCATCATCGAGTATCAAACATTCACAGGCGCTGCTCGCATTGTTCTTGTGGAGGAAAAGGATGATGACATAAAGAATGGCCGGGCAGGTTTTGGCGGAATACTTGAGCCAAGCCATATGAAAAATGCCGAACTCCGCGCCGAACGACCGGGCATTTCTAAGCTGGAAAACCGCCCCCGAAAGTTCGAGAACGGAGTGGCGGAAGGGGCGGGAGTCTGGGGCTACGATAGTCAGATTACTAAAGTATTAAAGTACTAAAGAGGATTCTGTGAAAATAGCAATAACTGAATTTGCCGCTGGCCACCACTTTGGAAATCCAGATGGAAAGGGGATAGAATTGGAGTATGTACACTTGACACACGAACAACTACACATTATACTAAGGGCGCTCGATATCTTTTCGACAGATATGCACAGTGCAGCCACCGTTACTGGCAGCGAAGAAGCTCTCAGGGAGGCTGAAATCGCAGACGCGCTCATGGATGAACTCGACTCATACCTTGAGGGGCCAGAAGATGAGTAATAAACTAAAGCTAAGGCTGACCCAGGATCAGGCAAATTTAATATTGCTTGGTCTTGATGAAATTATTTCAAAAGAAGAACACGGGTCAGAAAGAATTGAGGTTGCAGATAGCATACGGAACGCCCTTTGCAGAGAACAAGATGTGATAATAAAAAAGATTCTTGATAAAATGAATTATTAACGGTAAAATACCCCACTCGACTAACAGCCCGTGTACATATGTACATGGGTTATTTATTTATAATTTAATTAAAAAGGATTAAAAAATGTTTGAAGCTATTATTTTTATTACCACTATTGGTTCACTCTGGACAGCCTGCTTTGTTGGCATGGTTGTCGCACTTTATAATGACTAGGTATTTATAATGTACAAAAAGCGTAAAATGACCAAAGAGCCTATGGTAATTCACCTTGAGAACGCTCCAGATGATATAACTGGTGAAATTGTAAAAACTCTGAAGGAACTAAAGGATGACTATGATCTTGAAACTGAAGAAGTTGAAAAGACTATGAATAAAAATTACTTTAAAAAGCTTATTGGTAGATGCTTTAGGGAGTAATCAGGGATTATGAAGAGAAAAAGTTTACAAAATTTAATGTGGCCTATAATTTGGATTACACTATTTATTTTAATAGGTTGTCCGAAACAGAACAAGCCAGAAGAACCTGTGCCAAGAACTTATGAGGGTTTGGATAATCTTAATGAGGAAGTCTTTCCAGAAGACAGTGGGTTTTTGGAAGATGGCTTATAATAACTAAAGCTCTTCAGAGTTCCGGTCCCTTGGTTTGTCCTCTCGTGGGAACTCTGGATCTAAAGAATTCCGAGTCCTTAGTCTTGATCTCCTGGGGACTGGGAACTCCTAAGACAATATACTTAGTGATATTATATATATCATAAGCCCTAACCCACCCAGGAGAAATGACATTGCAACCGCTGCGTATACTATGTCTTTAATAGCAATTCCTTTCCACCATAACCAATGTTTTATTTTCTTTATTATCTTCATGGCTTAATGATACCAATGTTGTCTCTTAAAACCAAGAGATGAGCTCCTTCATCTAATCCAATTGGGAGAAAAAGTTTACATAATTTTAATGAAAAAAGACTCCAAGGGGATTTCCCAAGGAGCCTTTCTTTAGTGGTTAATTACTCGTCACTATCACCTTCATTAGATGTTCCAGTGAGTCGTTCACCCGCTGCTTCAACAGCATCTACAGTGGAGCCGAGAAGCTCTGCAACTTCGGCCAAGTCACCGTGACCTACCTTGGCTGGCTTCGCTCCCTTACCAGAGCGAACTCGGAAAGAAACAATGCCGTCATCATCCATAGAGATAGTCTGATGAACAGTCTCGGCGGGAGAAAGATTATCCTGAGTAGGAATATCATCAATACCGTTCTTAGCGTAATGCGAGACAGCTTCGACATAATCACCGAACTGAACAACGCTCATAACTTGCGCTCCAGAACCCTTACCGCGATTAGTAGCGAAAGAAACCATGGCGGTTCCATCGTCAGCAGCAAAGACCTTCATGGTTTCCTTAATGGTTTGAATAGCAGACTCGTTCTTTTCGTTTTCAAAAATGTTAGCCATTTTTTATCTTCCTTTTTTGTGGTTAGTGTGGAGGCTCGCCGCCTCACACCTTAATATATTTCGGTTATAAAAAATATCTGAGTTTTGCGTATAATAATGGCAGGGCGAACATCGGGAGAAAAAGTTTATACAAACGTCTTTCGCTCATTATTATCTTATTAAATATATCATTAGATGAACCTTTATGTTTTATTTAATGTTTGTCTAAAACTAATTTAGAGTTTATTTAATAGTATCAAAAAGATAACATCTATAATAGATAAACTATCTATAGTAACGTAAAGAAATCAATACATCGAACATTGTTAGGTCAATGTGAATTGTAATATTATTTTTTTCATCCAGTATAACATCGGAGGTAATCAAAGCATGTTAGCAGTAAAGGCGGAACAGAAGTCAAAAGAAAAGGTTGAGAAAGAGATTCAGGAAGGAATTGAAACCTTCTTAAGTAATGGTGGGGAGATTGACTATATTAAATCCAGTAAGTCTCAGGCTAAGAGGGCCAAGAGGACCAAGGTAGTTGAGACTAAGAAGAAAGAAACAAACACTGCAAAGAGTTTATTAGACCAGATTATGAATGATAAAAGTTTATAACAATTTAATTCCAGAGGAATTACAGAACATAAAAAAGGTTACCCCGATTAAAAAGGTTGAGGGTGATCGTTCTTATTTGGATGATGTATTCACACATGAGTATTCGTCTGAAGAGGACGACAAAGAAATTCTTACCTATGACAGTAGAGGTAAGTTAGTTCATATTAAAATAAAAAATAAAATCAAGGAGAAAAGTTAAATGAGCACACTACATTGTTTTATGAAAGGTACGCTTTCCAATCCCGTTGGCCCCGAGACTGAGGTGTGGATTAATGTTCTAAAGGTAAATTCTATTATGGCAGACTCAGACGGAGGCTCCCATGTTCTATTGGGAGATGGCACCACTAGCTTGCGTGTACACGAGTCACCTACGGAACTAATGAATACAGCCGCCTACCTTACTCCAGCTACTGAAACCAATGCTCCAATCTACTTTGGAGGGGAAGAAAATTAGTTTTATATATTAAAAAAGACTTTTTTCTATAATACGACCCTTTGTTTTTTTCAGATAGGCCAAAAGGCTTTTTTCTGAGAGGCAAAGGGTCTTTTTTTTGAAAAAGGGTTAATGTTTTTTCTGTGAAAAACGCTATATAGGATTTTCTGTACAAAGTCAAAGGCTTTTTTTGAAACGAAATAAGCGGCACAGCGTTGTTTCTAGCACCAGTCATTTTTATACATATGTGTATAAGGATGGGAACGCGTGTGTGCGTACAAAACGTGGACCAAAAAAAATTCTGGTACTAATTTTTCTAAAGAAACGTATAAGCGTATGTGTGTAAATGAAAACTTAAAAAATTTACTACTAATTTTTTCTAAGTTTATGTATAACTATCAATACCAAGGAGGTAGCGGTGATCAACGATCTAATTAGGCTTGCAACACACTTGGATGCCAAAGGGTATTCAAAAGAGTCAGACTATCTTGACAAGATGATTAACAAGATGGCCATGGAAGAAGGTGATGAAGAGGACTCAGAAGGGGCTCCAGAGCCAAAGTCTTCTAAGTGGCACAGAATGAAGATGATAAGAGTTGTTGAAGAGATGGACAAGAATGACTTTAACTCGCTAAGCTTTGAGCTAAATGGGTACTCCGTAAGAGTTACCAAGAAGCGGGATGATGATTAAGGATCTGATAAAGTTGGCGAACCACCTTGACAAGCTGGGCCTTACTATGGAAGCCAATAGCGTTGACTACCTCATCAAGAGTGCTCAGGCTACGGGAAGAGTGTCTGCTCTAAAGCATCTTCTTCAAGATACACTAAGAGAGCACGGCTACAAGGTTGGAAAGCCCGAAGACCCCGAAAACATAGACGATTCAGGAAGTCCGAGGTATATAAATGTTCCTTTGGATGTAACAAGTAATAGTTGGGGCAATACAGACCAGGCTTGGTTTGCTTTTGCAAACAATGTTCTTCGCATACCAGCTATCGCAACAGATTGGCAGACCGTAGCACCGACAATAGGGCAGGGGTATAAAGGAACTTTGGCCGGAATGATGAACCTTCTAGAAGACTTTGCAGGTGGTGGTAGAGCGAGGGTTGGTGCCGATATGGGTCATCAAGGAACCGAAGAGTTAGCGGAGCAAACAGATGCTCTGCAAAGAGGAATTGAGGATAAAGTACCTATTTTAATGGCTCCAGATGCCGCACAGCGAGGCTTTGAGTTTGAAGAAAGAAGGGATGATCTTGAGAGAGAGGCTTATAGGGCTAACCCTCCGGCTCAACCTAAACCAGATGTTCCGGCATCGGGCCAGGTAGCAAGGCCGGAGCAGACTGGAGAGACAACGTGGGAATATGCCGGATGGACTCAGGTTAGAAATCCGAATGGAACCATAAAACATTATATAGATGATGGGGGCCGTACATTACATAGCCCAATGGCCAATACCAGAATAAGTGGGTACTCCCTAAATGACGCTCCCTGGGTTCAACAATAATAGCAATAATAGAGTAGTATAAGGGTGATGATGAGTAGGGTGTTTAAAGAGTTAGATAAGTTATACGACTACTTAAGTTCGGCGGGATTAAAAAAAGAATCAAGCGAATTAAAAGCTGTAATAGCACAGTCTCAAAGCCTAACATACGAACCGTTGCCGGAAGAACCAGCGGATACTTCATCCGTTACATGCTCTAAAGAAGCAAACGGAAGAAAAGTGGAAGTCATAGACCGCACAGTATGGACCGATGATTTGGCCAATAGCGTTACTAGCAACTTTGTGGGAGCAGAGTGGGGGAAAAAACATTTTGCTTCTGGCATATGTCTCAGGCTGATGCCAATACTAACGATGGGAGAGTATGGGGATGCTATGACCATGGAATTAAATGAAGCGTGGAGAAGTCTGCAAGAACCAATTATAATGGCCTTTCACAAAGGGAACGATGGTCTTATGCCAGATACTTTAAATGAGGGACAGAGAAGCGAAATAGTGGGGAGAGCCGCAAACCTTTTTGCAGGTGGATTAGACATTGTTAATAATAGGCTTAGTTTAAATTTTGAAATAAAGTTTACAAAGATTTATAAAGAACCAGAAATGCAGGTATAGTCTTATGGGTACTAAGAAAAAATTAAATAATTTATATAGCTACCTAGTTAGTGCCTCACTGTTTAGAGAAGCGGATAACATTCTTAAGATCAGTAACGCCGCTTACGAGCCTTCCCCAGAGGTCGTAGAGAGAGAGCGACAAAGGGAAGAGGAACTGAAAGAAAAAAGGCAGGACGAGTCGGCTTCTATAATAGATGCTATAATGGAACACTCGCCCTCAATGTTCACATCAAAACCGGAGTATCTCACTTCTGGAACCGAAGCTCACATCTTTAGGTCGGGAGAAAAAATTCTAAAAATAACTAAATCCCACGCAGAAGCGGGTATTGCTTCTGCGGCCAAAAGCACCCCGTATAGAGGAATATATAATGTTTATGAGGTCTACAAGGTGGGGACTGAGTGGGCTATTGTGGTTGAGTTCCTAGGACCGCAAGATAGCGAGATGTACTCGGCGGGTTCTATAGTATGGGAAGCGGTGGACCCAAAGAGGGGAGCCACAACAAAATCAAGAGATTTTATTTTTAATAGTGATCTAAAGTTTATAGATGCAATAGAGAGAGTTACATCTCTAGTGGAAGAGGCGGGAACACTAAGCTATACAAATAACTGGACCTCAACCCCAACAGTTATCTCCAACCTAGGAGAAGAGGAGTCCTATGCCCTTAGGATGGTAATGGGGGCAAACGAACATATATCTCCGGCCAAAGGGAAGCTAAGGGGAACGGAGGAAAAGACCAAGAAGGGCTACTCAGGTGGAAAGCAGGTCGATGTTTCTTATTTAGAAATGGGGTTCCTTGATTACCTTGACGCAATAAAGATTACCACTCAGACTGGTCACCTACAGGATCTAAAAGAACATTTAAAATATATCTATGATACCTTTGGAGTGCAGCTAACAGATATATCAGGTGGCAACTACGGCTCAAGGGACGGAAAGATAGTCCTACTTGATCTAGGTTATTCATCAGGCGTTACTGCTCAAGATTATATTGATTTATCTGATAAAATTTAATTAAAAATAAAGTCGCGGCAGCAATAAATAATTTAATTATATATTTTTATACTAAATTATATGCCACTGATAATGCCTTATGTGTATTATCAGGGATTTTATTATGCAGAACGAATGGAAGATCATTGGCTCAAAGGGCGATGAGTATACAATTAAAAAGACAGGCGATCATTTCACCTGTGAATGTCTTGGGTATCATCATCAAGAGCGGTGTTATCATATTAAAATGGTAAAGACTCATTTGGATACTGGAGCGCCGCTTACATCCAGAAAAGAAACCAAACTGTTTCAAGGAGAATAGTATGCCTAATTGGTGTTCAAATACTTTAAATGTTACCGGCCCAAGAGAAGCCGTAGAAGCCTTCATAAGTGCAGCCAGAGGACCGGGAGCAACATACAATGAATTTCACGGAGAAGAATGGGAAGCATTTGAAGACACAAGGAAAAAAGTCTTGGCCTCAAACATTCCAGAGCCGGGTCCGGTTCAAGACCTATCATTCCACGCTCTGTATCCCGTTCCAGAGGACGTTAGGCGCTTTGGGTATGATGATGGTCAGGCAACAAGACTAAGAGCGTCTATGGATGACTCTGTGGTTGGTATCTATGGTAACGGTGCTAACTGTGGTGGCTATGGATGGGAAACTAATCACTGGGGAGTCAAGTGGGGGGCAAGCGACGTTAATCTGACTACACAGAGCGCCCAATCCGGCCATAACATCGGTGGCGCAACTATGGCAACATATGAGTTCGAAACACCTTGGGGTCCACCAGACGGTCTTCTTTATAAGGTTTCAAAAGATTTTCCGGGGATTACCTTTAGCCTTCAGTTCTTAGAGCCAGGAATGGGGTTCGAAGGTAGAATGGAGTGGAAAGATGGGGAGCAGACTGTCGATGAATCTTGGGATTATCAAGAAGAAAATTGCTAAGATGAACAGGGTTAATCACAATAGTTAGTTACTCAACAATGATAATCATAATTAAATTGATACTTTTTATAACTGCGGTATGGTAATCTATGCAATTGCTAAATTGCTATTTTTTTACGCTTCTAAAAAGAATAGGGGATGGACGATGACAAGCAAGACAGGTTTTTATTCAATCGCAGCAGCATTAGCCATTTTTACTCTAATCGGCTCCTTCCTCGTCTCTGATTCATCAGAGACTCCGAAGGCGTTGATAGAGTTCGGACAGCCAACCATTAATAACCCCTCAGATGTTTCGGAATACCTGCTTCAAGCAAAGGAGGACTAGTGATGCAAAGACTAGTTCACGAGGATAAAAGGCCAGACAACTGTGCTACAAGAGGGCTTCATCCAAACCTGCTTCCAAACGGATGGAGAGAGGTTTCCCATGAGGAGTTTTCTCAAAGTGCCTTTTTTACTTATTCTCCAACACACATAGAATATCGTCAGATGTATAACGATGACACCTTTTCCTCCAAAATGATTTCAGCGAGACTGTTTCACTTTAGCGATGGAACTGGATTTGCTATGAGCAATGATTACTGGGATAAAAAGGTTAGCTACTTTCGCTTTGGATGCGAACATAATTATCGCGAACTTTCGCCGGAACAATCCGGCGAAAGAGGTGTGAAGCACTTTGGAAGCTGCTTTCATGTTTATGAGTGTAATGAGTGTAACCACATAATGTCGCAAGATTCTAGCGACTAGGGAGTAAGTTATGGGCGCAGATATGTTGCTTTATTGTTGTGAAGATCCAACGGACTATGCAAAGGCATGGCCCGTTATACAGTACAGAATTGATAATATGAACAACGATCATCTGGATGGTATCGCTGAAGAGAGCCTCTGGTATGAGGCTCAAGAGGCTTGGGAAGAGATTAGTGATATGGATATTAAAGAAGATGATCTTTATCATCTAAATGACCTCTATCCTATAAAGATGAGGGAGATGGTAAGAGAGAAACTAAAAGAGGCTGTGAGCCAACTTATTGGATCTCCAGAAAGTGATTTTGGGAATTGGCGACGTGACGTTGCAACTATGACTTTGAATGGCGCATCCTATATGTTTACAGGAGGAATGTCTTGGGGCGATTCCCCCTCAGAAGCCTGCGAATACATGAGTCTAATTGAGACCGCAGGAATCTTTGATGGCATGGGAAGTGCTGATTTTGATTATGAAAGTTTCAAGGTGTAATACAATATGAATTTATTTATTTTGATATTTTTATCACTTGTGGTCGGATTCAATACCGGGCTGGCATTTCACCTATCAAATAAAATCGAAGAACAAAGGAAGATTATAGATAGTATAATACAAAGCCTTTTGGACCAAAAAACAACCTTTGATCTTAGTAGTAAATTAACACTGGAATATCTATCTAGGCTGGAGAGAGACATCTCCTTCCTATCCAGTATTCCGCCTAGCACAACAATCAATTAGGATATTAAAATGAACCGATTTGACACAGTAAAGTTGACAGATGGAACGATTGCAACAATCATTGGAATAGAGAGGTTGCTTGGTGAAGCAACCGGACATGCCCTAGTTTCGATCATTGACACAGAGGGGCCGATTATAGTGAGCCTGAATGATACAACACTAATTAAGAAGTATGCTACACCAGCACTATATCCCCATATTGACGATCAGGCGGTGTGACTATCTACTACTATTTGATGTAGATTTGCGAGACATAATCTTTTAGATTTATTGGAGGGTTTGTGCCTAAATCTTGGAAATATGGATTAATAAAAATAGAGCACCCATCTATTGATGAGGAAGAATACTGTGAACTTGTAGAGCTATACGCTTGCTTGAGTCAAGATGAATACAACTCCGGTTATGCCGCAGAGGGAGATATAATATTTAATTCGTTTTGCAAAGCGAGAATTAATTCAATAGAAGAACTTTCTGCTGCGTATAATGATGCAATGAAAGACGGAGTTAATAATTGGTTTGCAGAAAATGGAACCTTTTCAATAGACGATGATGAGTTTTGGGATTGGCAGAGCAATAAGAAACATTTAGACCGTGCTTTGAATAGTGAGAACATAGATGCTTACGAAGAGGAAGTGGAACTTTATACAGTTTATGGCGGAGAATAACAAAACCACATACGAGTTCTCCATAACAATAATTGGTAATGGAGAAAGCGTTGATGAGGCGTTTCAAAGCGCCTTAGATAATCTATCTAATGACCCATATAGCGTAATAACGAATGAAGTTATATATGTTATAGTAGGAGGAAACATTGCAGAAGAAGAAACAGAAGAGTCAACAGAAGAGTCCGGCGAACAAGAGGAATTCGAAAACTAAAAGTAAAAAGCGTAAGATCGGCTATAATCCCGAAGACATTATGCTTTGTAAAAGTTTTGCAGGACCAGACATTTCAATGCGCGTACTATCTAAAGTTGATAGGCCATCCACTCTAAAGCAAGATATGGATGACGGGATTCGCTTACAAGGATTTTGGGGCTGCTTAACGAGCAAGAAGGACCAGATGGCACTTATAGATAGCGGTGTTCCTTATGACAGAAAAGAGAAACTAGGAGATTGCGAATCTTTCGTATTTGACTGGCAAATTATAAAGGTCTTAAAAAGAAATAAGAAGGGTGGCTGACAAAAAATGTATGTTTTAGAAAGAACCGGTGTTAGCTGGGACGTTAGATTTTATTCTGGCGGTATCATGTCAAATCATCTGCAAACATTCGGCTCAATTGAATCTGCTAAAAAATTCGATAATCGTTCCGATGCAGAGGCAGAAAAAGATCGTTTAGATCTGGAGATTGGAATTTACACAATGGTGACAGGCGTTGATGACTTCAAACTATAAAATAAAACTTGGTTACGCATGTATCAATACGCAGCTTTCTGACGGACCCAAGCACTCTAGAGTTACTACAAACAGGAGTATGATTAGGAGAACCTTTGACCAAAAAGGGATACCTTATGTTTCTGAGATTGTTTTAAAAAATGTAACAGACTTAAATAAAATTTTAAAGTGGAATCTAGATAACAAGATATACTTCTATAGAATGTCATCATCCTCATTCCCTTGGGCTTCGGAATATGCACTAGAGAGTCTACCCGAATATGAAGAGATTTGTTTTCAGTTAAAAAAAGCTGGAGACTTTGCCAAACAGAATGATATTCGAATCACATACCATCCGGGTCCATTTAACAAGTTGTGCTCTCCAAAAGAAAATGTTGTTCTAAATACAATTAAAGATCTTAATCATCATGCCGAAGTTATGGATCTCATGGGGCTTTCACAAACTCCCTATAACAAGATCAATATCCATGTTGGTGCGGCATATGATGACAAAGTAGAAGCGGCAAAGACCTTCTGTAAAAACTTTAGTCGCCTATCTGAATCATGTCAGTCCAGACTGACAGTTGAAAACGATGACAAAGCGTCCTTATTTACCGTAAAAGATCTTTATCAAAACGTATATTCGAAAATACTTATTCCAATTGTATTTGACTATCATCACTACAGTCTTCATCCGGGAGATATGAACGAGAAGGACTCTCTTGAGTTATCACTATCCACATGGGGTGGAATAAAGCCTGTAGTGCATTACTCTCAGTCCAGATCTGTAGAGCATGACAACCCTAAGATAAAGCCGCAGGCACACTCTGATAGCTACTGGAAGGCTCCCAATACATATGACTACAGCTTTGACATGATGCTTGAATGTAAGCACAAAGAGCTTGGGCTATACAAAATTAGAGAGCTCATGAGAGATACTAATATTGTAAAATAATATACAATGAGAAATGTCTTTAAAAAATCATTTTATAAAATAGCAAAGCCTTCTGTTAACGAATTTATATACAAAAATAAAAACACCTTATTTCCTAGAAACTCTATATTTTTCTCCGAAGGGTTTGCCTTTTGCGTTTTTTCAAAAATGTATAGCTGTGACGTTATCATAGAATCTGGAGTTCGATATGGCGGATCAACAAGGATGATTCTTAATTATTTTGACAACGATGTAACTATCCACTCTAATGATCTCTTGATTCAGCACAAAGAAGATGTAGAAAATACTATTGAGAATATCTCTTTAGAGTATCCAAGTAGAAGCTGGTCATTTCATCCCGGAAAAGGTGAAGAGGTTGTTTATGACTTGGCCAAAAGCTATCAGGGGACTGGAAAAAGAATAGCCATAATGATAGATGGGCCAAAGTATAAAAGCGCAGTAGACCTATCAAGAGTCTGTCTTCAGCTCGATGAAGTTAAGTTTGTATCTATACATGATATGGGACAAATACCTTACAAAAGGCTAAGGGGTCGAGAAGAAAGAAACTCTATTGAAGATATAAGGGGTATGGATAATCACATATTTAATACAGACGCACTTTGGTATCGCAAAAAGTTTGCAGACCGAATAGATGATGAGATTTGCGGTGCAAATCCAAGCAAAGACTGGGGCATATGGAGAAAAAAATACCTTCATGGGTGTGGGCTATCTTTCTTGATTAATCCAAAAAATGAAAAAATATTTGCCAGCAACTCGGAAAATATTTTTTATAGTAAATAAAAAATGTCAATCTGTGTTTTAAATAAATTTAAGAAAGAAAACCTTTATCTTGATCCATATCCTCATATAGTGATAAGGGAGTGCTTAGATTGGGATATCTACAGGGAGTTGGAACGCTCAATAGACGTAGATAGGATAAAGAATATATGTGGTGCTGACGGTGCTGGAGCATATAGATATAAACTTGGAAAATTCGAAGGTGACATAGTTAGTGGCAACAACTTGCTAACAGAATTTATGCAGTATCATACATCACCTGAGTTTGTTGATAAAGTTTTAAACATATTTGATAAACAAATGAATGATTTATATTCTGATTTTTATAAATCATATAAAAAAGAACACGTTTTGTTGCGTGGGACAAGAAGCCCGCCCCACATTAGAAAGAAGGATACCATACATTCAGACTGTCAAGTTGTTATTCATGATTCACTTCCGAGTGAAAGCACAACTAGGGCAACTCATATCGACTGCTTTCAAGAAATATATGCAGGACTCCTATATATAAAGCCGGATAGCGATAAATCTACGGGTGGTGACCTTGAGCTTTATAGTGCTTCTAAAAAGGCAATAAAGCGGTCAGAGCCATACAAAGTCCTTCATTACAGAGCAAGTGTTGAGTATGTATCAGACTCGCTATCTGAACACAACAAAAAGCTATACGCCGGATGGGGAGGCAAAGCTGACAGGGGCGTTGAAGAGATTAATCTAAAGAAAGAAAAGGTTGTGGAGTATTATAAAAATAACTTTGTTATGTTTTTAAATACAAAAAAATCTATCCACGGAGTTTCCCCTAGGGTTGGAGCAGAGGTGGAGCGAGTACATATCAATATAATATCAGACCGGCTAGGCAGAAAGTCAAATATGTTTAACCTGTAGACCATGCGTAATAAAAAAACACAGAAAGAAATCGTTTCAAAGACTTTAATATGGAGATTTGTGGTGGCTATACCACTTGCTACGGCTATAGCGATGTTTTATGTAAAAGATATAGCCACATCAATAGAAATATCTATAGCATCGAATATAGCGTCAACTATATTTTATTATATATATGAAACCATATGGGATAAGGTTTGGTCTTTTTTAAGTAATAAGATATAATCATCAGTATAAATATTACATGGATATCTATAGGGCTTATGCAGAAGATCACACTAAAAGGTTTTTGTTTTATTTTTCCTATGAGCCAACGCCAAAAGAAATTATCCATATTCTGACTAGCGAACTAGGACGAGAACCATACATATATGATATATTTCCAGAGCCAAATATATCGAAAGAGAAGCTGAAGGATATTCTTTCCGTAAAGACTATTTGTGGCAAAGAAATTTTTATACCTTCAGGATTAGAAGTTACATTTATTGACCTATGCAGAATTTTATTTGGGAGTTCAGAAGATGAGTGATACGCATGATTTGTCCAGTAGAAAGTGGGGCTGTAATTATACTATAATTCAGATTTACAAGAGGGGCATGAACCTTGATCTTTGTGGATGGCACAAGGGCGTTAAGAATGGAGATTATATAATTCTTAAAAATGGCACAGACACAACCCGATATAAAGTAGACTCGGTAAAGTATGAATCAGAACCTCGTGATATGTGGAACGCATCTGTATCATTCTCACCAAGAAGCGCATCAGAGGGTTGATTTACTATGCGACAAGGTAATTTAAACTCTAGAGAGCGGCTTTCGTTTTTTGACGCTGTTATCTCTTGGGCAAGCGAGATAAACAAGGAGCTTGACCCATCTGCGTCGTCAAGAGAGGTTATCGAGGCTTATAACTATTTAAGTGCAACTAATAACAGTTTTTTCAAAACAAAAGATGGCTCCTGGAATAGGTCTATAAAAGATGACGAAACGATGCTTTTAATGGGAAAGATTGTTTGGTTGAGAACTAGAGTAATAATGTAAGGAGGACTATGAAAACGTTTCTTAAATATTTATTTGTATCAATATCACTTTATCTAATGTTAAAGTTTGCGGTAGATAACCCGAAGAAGGTTTCGGATATAAAAGATTTTGTAGATCTAAACACAGATAAGGCGATTGATGCTACACAAAAGCTGTTTGAGCAAACAGCGAAATGAGGAGATTACTACAATGTCAGATGAAATTATAAACTTCCTTGAGGAGAAAATTAAAAACCCAAGGGGTGACCTTGAAAAAAATTTGGATCAGGCTACTTTGAATCTTTATATAAACGGAAACATTGATGCAAAAATAGAAAACGGAGAACTTTTAGTCTCCATAACAGAGAAGGGACAGTCTTCTTTCTTGGCAAATTTCAGTCATGGTATGAAACCCGCTGAAGCATAAGCTCTTTATTAAATTTAAATAAAACATTTCATTTCAGTATAATGTCTTAAATGACTTTATCTAAATGGAAAAGAAGAAGAACCTCTAGGGAAATTGAGAGGACAAGGTTCGACAACAGGGTTAGAACAGTCATATCCTCAGATGACAAATCATTGCTTGGAAGGGAGGTGCTTGTAGAAAGAGATTTTTATTTAAATAAAAATCAAGTTTCAAAATGGCGATACTTCATTCCACTTCCCAAGAAGCATCCTGTTAAAAAAAAGACTCCATACGTGTCTTACACGATGCGTTGCGGAATTGAAAGCAAAGAACTAGCCATGATGCTTGCCGATATAGAGGCGGCTGACATGGGTTATCTTGTTACTAACGCCTTTGAGCTTCTCAATGATATTGAGTAAGTGGGAAGAGGTTAAAATAAAGAACAATCAGGATAGTTATTCTATATTCAGAAGGTTTATATTTATCTCAAAATTTAATTATAAATCTTCTGCCATTATAATTTACAAGGACTACATAAATTGGAACTATAAAATAAGATTTATCTCTAACTACAAAGAAGAGGATTTTGTCGTAAGAGATTTATCCGAATGTGATTCATGGTCCATTGGCTTAGCAGAAACAAGAGAGGTTGCAATGCTATATGCAGATCTAATGGCCATAGAGATGGGTTACGATATAGAAAGCCCGCTAGTGGGACATGGAGCTTAGTTTATATACTAATAAGTTATAATGAACTGAACTGTGGAGAACGGATGATCAAAAAACTAATAGAGCTTGCTAACCTGTTAGATGGCGAAGGCTTTGTAAAGGAAGCTAATCATCTTGACGGCCTCATCAAAAGGCTTAGCGACCCCGATGATACAGGCATAGGGCTTGAAGAATCATATGCCAGCATAGTGTCTTCGTATGTCGAAAGTCATCCAAACGAACATGAGTTTGACTTAGGAAGCGCGGGATTGCCGAGCAAATATGAGGCGCTAGAGGAATCTAGCGAATAGTGTTATCACTCTAATGGAAGTAGTACTGATATCATTAGTTATTTTTTTTATATTTGCATCATTTATAATGGGTAAATACTTTGGGGTTATGAAAGAGAGAAATGGTTATGGGGCCGACTACCTTAGGGTTCAGGCATCTGAAGTTTGTAGGGGTGCAATATATGATGGAATTGGGGATGACCATGAGGCATTTACACAGTCTGACGAAAATGTTGTGACCATATATTTTTCAAAGGATGACTTTATAGATGATCTGATGTTGAACAGAGTTGTCTTTTCTATAGAAGAAAATAAATATATTAAAGTAAAAAAAGATGAGCAATGATGAGTAATATTACTATTAATATATCATATTATGATTGGAAAGATTATAAAAATGATGGAGAAAATTAATGGCTAGAACAATTTCTATATTTAAAACACTGAATAGTGCATCGACCGCACTTACATATGGCACAAATAGTGGTGGTGCTAGAATATTTGAAGGCTACTTTATAGAGCACCAATTGGATGCAAGAAACAATCCAATGTCAAGGTATCAAGCATGTGGGAAGATAGTTGGCCTTGCAGTAAAGGGTTCTTCAACGGTTGTTGCCGATACAATTCAAGTTTCAGTTAGGCAGGGGTCTGCTGCCGGTGCTGTAAATACTTTATGGGCGATGAGCGCAGGAGCGGCGTGTGGGCTTCATGGCGGAACTAGTGCTGGTGGGTGTGGAATAGTCATAAGAAGGGGTAAGCATGTAGATGGAACGGCAATAATGGGCCTTCCGACAGAGGGTGTTTCATTTGATGTAAATACCGACAATCAAGCCAGTAATCACAAAGATCTCTACGTATTTGTCAAGGCTAACAACGCAAGAGTTGGGAACTGCACAGTAAGGCTCGATATTGAACTAGACGATGGGCGCGGCACACTCAAGCCTCATAAGAGGGCTAGGTTCTTAGGAACATCTGCTGGCGCTCTGTATTGAAATAACGCATATAATAAACAGGTTTAGGCCAAATGAATATGACTAACCTAGTTTTCATAAGCGATAGAAGCTATTATGGATTCGACTGGGAAGTATATCGGTGCAAAAAAACAAATGGATTCGTGGGCATATGCCACGGATTTTCTTCATTAAAGGAAGCTAAGAACATGGCCTTATTAAAAGAGGGGATGGTTAATGCATCAAGAGAAGAGAGAAGAAGAAAGAAGAAATCCAAACGATAAGCTATAAATATTTATATATTTTATAACCGATATATACTATATCAAATAGGATTGAAATGAAACTAGACCATATAGCAATAAATGTCTATAGCATCTTTAATGGCGTATCTTATTATAAAGATACATATAACGCAGAAGTTATCTATGAAGACTCAAGCTGGGCTATGTTAAAAATAGGAGATACCAAAATAGCATTAGTCTTGGAAGGGCAACACAAGCCTCACATTGCGCTTGAGTGTTTTTCTTTTGATGACTTTCCTGACGGATGCGAGATAAATATGCACAGGGACGGATCTTTTTATACATACATTAGCGACCCATATGGGAACATAATAGAGAAAATTTATTATCCAAAAGAATCTGGTTGAGAACTATGAAAGATAACACTATTAGCACCGCCAGTACTCCCAGCGTAAAAAATGGTGGGGAGGGACTCCACAGTCAAGAAGATAAGGTGGATCGGACATATGATGAATATGATGATGAATATGATAATGAATATGAAACAGAAAGGATTATAAAGAACTCCAGATATAATAAAAACCTTAGCAAAACTCCAAAAAGAAAGTACAAAGTTGATTGGTAAATCGGCAAGGATGGTATCAAAATGAAGACCGAAGGCGTATTTAAAATCAGAGGCTCCGTATATCTTATGACCTGGGAGCATAAACATGGAACAGAGCACTCTGTTCATGCAACATTCGAAGGCGCTCAAAAAAACTGCTATGAGATCATAGAAGAGTGGAAGGAAGAAGTTATTGATGGCTCTGACACGGAGTTGTTGGGCAAAGACTCAGACTATCTTTTTGAAAATTGGACTGATATAACTCACGGGCAAGAATACTTTGGAGTCCATGAGATAGAATTGCGAGACTGATAAAAAATGAAATGGATTAAAAGACTATTGGGTTTGAACACACCATTGGAAAAGAAGAAAAAAGAGCTTTCATCTTTACAACATGAGGCGTTCTACGCTACAAGAAATGGTGACTTGAGAAAAGCTAGTGAGCTTTCCAAAAAGGCCGAACTACTTGAAGATGAGATTGTGGAGATTATTAATGAAGGTCGTTGATTATAAAAGCATGTTAGATTTAGGCTATGAGGGCAGACACATTCAGCTATGGCCAGGAAACTCTGTAGACAAATGGGCTAAGATTGAGCATGTAACAGAGCAGGGTATGATGATTGAGTTTACTGAGATAAAAGCGAACGGATATAACCAGCATTATAATGTTGGCGATATTATGTTTTTGCCATGGAACTCGCTTAAGTTTATTTTTACGGAGGAACGATGAACCTGCCTACATTATATGGGAAGTCAACCAATGGGAAGATTAAAGAATGGAGCATATCGGTTCTCCAGATGGGCGATGGGGTCTGTTACATCGAAACTGAGCATGGCTATGAAGCGGGCAAGAAGCAGCTTGATCAGCGCCATGTTGGAGAGGGTAAGAATATCGGTAGAGCAAACGAAACTACTCCCTACCAACAGGCATGTTCTGAGGCTCAATCTGCACATAGCCGCAAGAAAGATTCAGGATATGTAGAGGATAAGTCAAACATTCCTTCCGAATCAGATGGAATGTTCCTCCCAATGCTTGCTCATAGACATGACAAGCATGGTGCAAAGATTAGTTATCCGTGCTGGGTTCAACCAAAATTAGATGGCGTTCGTATGCTGGCCAGGAAAGATAATGGCGCGGTAACTATGTGGTCAAGAAAGGGAAAGGTTATTGACATTCCAGATAAGATTAATCAGCAGCTTTGCGAAATGCTTTCTGATGGGCAATCTGTAGATGGAGAGTTGTACGTTCATGGCTGGACTTTCCAACGAATCATATCTGCTGTAAAAAAGAAGCGGCCAGATACAGATTTGCTTGAGTATCACATATATGATTCCCCTCACTCTACTCTTATGTTTGAAGATAGAATCCCTTTCAACGGGATAGGTTCTGTATCTTTCCCAAAGCACTGTCAGTCGTGGACTCTTATTGGAGAGAACGTCAAATTTGTTAAAACACTTTTGGCGGATAACGAAACCGACTTTAATCTTTTCGAACAGATGTTTGTTTCAGATAGCTATGAGGGCATGATGGTCCGTAATCAAAAAAGTCTGTATAAATATAAGAATCGCTCATACGACTTGCAAAAAGTAAAAAGGTTTGTCGATGATGAATACAAAATCATCGGGGGAAAGGACGGGTCTGGTCGAGAAGTTGGCCTTGTTATCTATAAGTGTATTACTGCTGATGGGCTTAAGTTTGATGTGCGCCCAAGGGGAAGTCATGAGGAACGAGCGAAACAGTTTAAAGACCTAGATAATAAAATAGGAAAAATGCTTACGGTACGGTATCAGGAGCTTACGGATGATGGACTTCCAAGATTCCCGGTTGGTATTGCGGTTAGGGATTATGAATAAAATGAAAGTAAAAGTATATTTTAACCTGCATAAAAAGCTATTTTCCGTAGTAGCTCTAGAGGGTGATAGGAAAGGGCGCGTCATAAGGCATGTTAATAAAATAGACTTATCGAACTGTGCCTTTAGAGTTCAAAGGGCTGGTAGGGAGCGCGTGCTTAGAGAGAGTAGAAAAAACGTTCATGCTTATATATCTGGATATACTGATTCATTCAAAGACTCGGTTAATTTGGAAGAAAGAATTACATACAATCCCTACAAATACTCTACATTTGTTGCGAAGCCAAGTGAAGCTCCGGTTGGAAACAGGAAACGCTGTAGACTTATAGCTAAAGATGGCAGAGCAGAGATTTTGAGTACTCTTACATGATTAAAAATGTTTATGAATTTATATTAGACAAACTTCCTGGGTCCGAACTAAGGAGATGTAAGAGCATTAGCCCCAAAGATACTAGGTGTGTTAAACACTTGAATCATTGGTTTAGGCATGAAGATGCTTGGCTTTGCAAGTGGAAGCAAAACAGGAGATAGGAGCGGGATTTTTTGGCCCGAACTGTAATGAGTGTGGCCACCCATAATAAGAATACAAGAAGAGTGAAACAGTTTAGAACCCTAAAAACCAAATGGAGTAAACAACATGGAATTTCTTTTTTATATGATAGCGTGCATTGGGCTAATTCTCATTAGCGTTCCGCTTATATCTATTTCGAACAGCCTTCAAAGGCTTGCTAGCACGGTTGAAGAAGATGGCTCAAAGCCCGTATTGGCAAGAGTTAGGACAAAGTAAGCATCCTTTGGAGATTAAGTGAGGCTGTGTTTCGATGAAGAGTTGCTGGAGCTTTTAAGCGCAGAAGAGGTTGTCTACATATCTCTGCTTATAGAGGATCATGATTATTGTTTTTTAAACGGATTTATTGATTCTAGTGCATACTCAAAACTATATCAGTATTATTGTGATGAAATGCCATATGGCGTAGCCAAGTTCAGAACTGGCGATGCTGATATTTGGATACTAAATAAACTCAGAGAAAGGTGCTTGCAGAGATGAAAGAAGAAGAAGAACATATATCACAAGAAGAGGCGGTAAGTCTGCTTAAAAAGAAAGCCGTAGACATTTGGGATGGCGCATTTCACGCACGACACAAGGGCGGTCACTTGGAGCTTGTAGTTGAGTTAGAAGATACGGGCGAAAATACTGGCCTTTGGAAACATTTCGATGGTCTAAGGTTTATGGGTCATGAGATTCACATATTAAAAGTTCCAATCGGATACACAGAACTTTTAAAGAAGGAGAAGTAAAGGTGGGCGGCTACTCTTTAAAACTAATAACTCATGATATAGAATCTTGGTTCAATAAAGATCCAGTTAGGCCTGAACTTCCTCCTAGCTTTAGAACAAAGCCGGGAAGAGAAGTATACGGTTTGCTAGACGAAGATGGCAAGTTTAAATCATTTTTATGTTTAGCGTATACAACACAGGTTCCGAGGGACATAGGCGAGTTGGCCAATCTTACGTCACATGACGGAAGGATAATTATTCCATATACTGTTTGGTCATATAAAAGAGGCGCTGGAAAAACGATTATAAACTTGTTAATCTCTATGACAAGAGATAACAACATGGCAGATAGAGTGGTTACACTTTCTCCTCAAACTGAAATGGCAAAAAAGTTCCATTTGAAAAATGGCGCAATTGAATTGCAACGAAATGACGACACGGTAAACTTTGAATACTCCCTAGCTTTGGGACCCGTTTCGAGAGGAATCAAAAGAGTTTTCTCCAGTGGGGGTGGGTGATTAGTAATCCAGAGTTTATTATCTTTACAGGCCCAATGTTTGGGGGAAAGACCACAAGGCTTTTGGGCGAGGTGGAGAGGTATAGGTATCAGAAGAAATCTATACTAGCGTATAAGCCCAACATAGACAATAGATATGACGATGAAAGCATAGTAACTCATAATGGCTTTAAACTTAAGGCTAAAAAAATATCTGCTGCAAAAGAAATATTATCAGATATTAAAAGCTGGGAGGCGCTAAATCAAGACCGTCCCATAATAGTTGTCGATGAAACATTTATGATTCAGGGTAGCGGCTCTATATTGCCATATCTTTACAGGGCTGGCTATACCATCCTTACTTCTACATTACAACTTTCTGCATCTTGTAACGCATTTGAGGAAGTAAAAGAAATGTTGCCTTGGGCAACAAGGATAGAAAAGTGTCCTGCGGTATGCACAGAATGTGGAAGGGATGCCTTTTATACATACAGAAAAGTAGAGGATCTCAATGAGATAGTCATAGGTGGTTCTGAGTTATATGAGCCAAGGTGTTGGCAACATCATCCTAACTTTAGTAATATAGAAATAAAGATATAATATGCGGGAGTAGCTCAGTTGGTAGAGCTTCAGCTTTCCAAGCTGAATGTCGCGAGTTCGAATCTCGTCTCCCGCTCCATTTTCAACTACTATTTTATTTACTGTGAGGGACTCAGGTATGAGTGATTTGGAAAGTCTTCAGTTGTGTAACTGTAAACCACGCGAACGAGCCAGTGGTAAATGTATATGCGAGCATTTAATTTCTACACAGAGTGTCGGCCTTACTGTAGAAGCTGTAAATGAAAAGAAGTATATTGAGCAATATGCTCAAAAAAAGTTAAGCTATACAAAGGAAATAGAAGGCATTATATCTTACAATACGCCAAATTTTGCGTCTATCGAAGCAACATATCAAGACACACTTGATGAGTATAACTCATCATGGAAAAACATATTCTTTGACGGAATGAAGATTTGCAACATTGGGTGCGGTCATGGCTTTCTAGAGTTAATACTATATTATGAATTTCCAAATTCAAAAATATGGAGCATTGATCGGAACGGCGAAAGTTGTGCGGCGAAGAAAAATGGAAAGTTCCACCATGATGTTGACGGCTTTTTGGTTCGCACTGATGTTAAAAATACTGAAGAGTTTGTGAAAATGAACTGCTATGATATGAGCAGGTTTAACTTTTTTGATTATGAAGATATAGATCAAATAAATACTAAGTTTGATATTATAGTAAGCCAAGCATCATGGTGCTTTCATTATCCATATAGCGTATATGGCAAATGGGCAAAAGATCACTCTCATGACGAAACTAAGATTATATCTAATATAAGAAGCTCAGAAATTGAAAAAGTTAAATCTGATAATAAAAACTTCATTGTGCCACCATTTGGAAGCAGGAGTAAAAAAAGCGTACTGGCAGTATTTGGCGATTATAATGATTCCACTTTTAACAAACATGTGCGTCGTATGGTGAAAAATTATGGAAAATAAAACAAGTGATAAGATAGAGATACCAATAGAATTACACACTGGTTTTGGACCATTTATTATGCAAATGTCCATAACCGAAGATATAAAGGAAGACTTCAATATAATTGTCGAACAGATTAATGACTTTGATAAGCAGGATCAGTTCAAGTTCATTAAAGAAGAAGACGATGCAATTCACCAGAGATTAATAATGCCCTTTGATGTGTTGAAGGGATATGTTGATTTCTTTCAGCAAACTATGTCAGCGTATTTATCTATGGCCAGAAACAATGGAGCAGAGGTTTCTAACAGCTGGACTGTTACGTTCGATGATGCGTATGTTGCAATATGCAAATCAGGTGACTTCATACACAGCAGGGCTGGTATTCAGAATCAAATTTCATGTTTTGCCATCTTGTCCACAACAGACGAGGAGTTACTTTCTGAGTGTGAAATCATGCTTTCCTTAGCGGGTAGTGGGTCGAAGTTCTATAAAAGCAGATTAAAAATATCTCCAAAGGTCGGTGATATGTATGTATTTCCATCATCTTTAAACATAAGCATGAAGCCAATCAAAGCAGGCCTTGTCTTTACCGACTCGGGCTTGGCCGATGAAAATTTTGAAATGCGCTTTTTCGAAGGCAGGTTGAGCATATCTGAAAAGAAAACGGACGAAGGCTGGCCACTTCTTCACGATGGGGAGGCTGTACTCTTGGAAGAAGAACTATGAATGAAATAGAAGAAAAAATAAACCTTATGTACTCTGAACTAAAAAATCCAAGAAATGATGGGTGGGTTCAGGAACTACATTTAAAAAAACTTATTGCGATTAAAAAGTTAATATCCTCATTAGATCTAGATAAACAAACTCTTAGATTTAAAAATAATAATGAGTTTATTAAAAGTCATATAAACGATAATACTTAAGGGAAATTATATTTTTTAAAATATAAATATAATTGAATATAGGCCGCTATGCAAAATAGAAAAAAAATAAAGTCTGTATTAAAAAATGCCACCAAAGTTGTGGACTATTCTATGATGGCGGTTGCATATATTGGCTTTTTATCTTTAGTTTATTATAGAGCTTACCGAGGACAGTACAAAGATGCCGAGTTTTTCAAAAACAAAAGAAACAAGTAGATTTCTAAAGATCATTCAAAGCTCAATAAGCCCATCGAAAAGCAGATGGCAAGTTGAGTTTAGCGAGGATAAAATCACAAGCCATCTAGATCGCCTATCAGTCAGGCAGTTGGGAAAGCTTTTTAGCGATCCATATTGGGTCAATTACCCAACCTGGAGATACGCTGGTTCTAGCGGAATTACAAGAAGTACGGAGCCAACTGGAAGATGGTATGGAACCGTAATATCAAAAGTATGTAAAACCATATCTCTTGCAGACGGCATACCCTTTCAGGTATTGCAGAAAAAATCTGTTGGAGTGTGGGCTTTATTCTGCATAGAATACACAAGCGGAAGGGATAGGATCTCAATCCTAAAAAGAGCTTATAAAAATAAAGATCCGAGGGTTAGGCTCAGGGCTGCAAAATACCTTCCTGTATCATATCTTCCAAAAATGTCAAAAGACACTAAGGCTTCGGTAAGAAACATGGTTATTAGGAGGCTTGGGATGGATAACTGCGCAGAAATGTTCTTACATGATAAGAATAGGTGGATTCACAGAAGTGCGCTTGAGGCTGCACCAATTGAGTCAATTGACTATAATGGAATAATTGAAAGATATAGGGTTTCGGCAGAAGTCCTAAAGAGATCGGGAGATAGGTATGCTTATGCGGATTTTGAACATTCTGTCACCGCTATATTGAGGAAGATTCCGAAAGAGCAGCTTCCCTATTTTCTAGATCTTGCTGACCTCGCAAACAGTTCTTGGAATAAGACCGCAATGAAAGAGATTATTGAGGCCAGAATGTCTTAGTAATAATAAAAAAAATATAGAATATTTAGCACTCCATAAGTATTATGAATAATACATTTGATAATGGAGTGCTAAAATGGAAGATAAGTTTAAGATTAATTGGTCGGAAACTAAAAGTGGATGCAACACTGTATCCGTAACAGGGTACTCCTACCAAGTAGAGGCTTGGCAGTCTGATCTTCTAAAGACATACCCTGAGTCTAAACTCAATACTAAAGTTGTTTCAAATATAGAGCATAGTAATGGATTAGTCACCATAGCGGTGTCTAGAAGGATAAAGAAAGAGTAAATTATTGGGATTCTAACCAGCATATAAACCATTAAGACCAAACTAAAATGAATCCCGTTTAACAAGGATGGATTCAGCAAATTAAAAAAATGAAAAACCACACAGGAAGGCACAGGTGGTTCAAATAAATAGGTGTCTATCCATCCTGACCCCCCAATATGGAGAAAATAATGTCAAGCTTTATCAGATCCCTTCAGTCATCTGATTCAAAAACTGAAAACAATTGTGTAACACACTCATCTAGCTCTAGTCATTGTGTTGATTTGTTTTTTCAAATTGGAGCCAGTCGATCCATGTCTGAATCTGAAAAGAAGACTATTTTTGACAAAGCCTTCTTTGAAAATAAATCTGATGCCATGAAGATTCTTTTTTATGCTAGAGATATTCGCGGCGGGCAAGGAGAGAGGGCTACTTTTAAAACCCTTATGAGTTACGCGGCAGTAAACTATACAGGCTATGTTCGCAACCTTGTTCCTAAGATTCCAATTTATGGCAGGTGGGATGATTTATTCTGCCTTCTTAATACGCCCCTTGAGAATGACGCTCTCAATCTGATCGGAAGAACCCTAAGTTTGAACGATGACCGCAATAGCAGTAGGGCTGAGGCAGGACTCTGTGCAAAGTGGATGCCAAGAGAGAAGTCTTCGAAAAAGGCTATTGCTCTAAAGATTAGGAAGCATATGGGTCTTTCTAGTAAAGCCTATAGGAAGCTTCTAGTGGCGAAGACTTATGTCGTGGAAACAAAAATGTGTTCTAAAGAATGGGGTTCAATCAACTATGAGGCTGTTCCATCCTTGGCCATGAAGAACTACGGAAAAGCTTTTATAAAAAACGATGGAGAGCGGTTTAATTCTTACGTATCAGATGTTTCATCTGGCGTAAAGTCTATAAACGCATCAACGCTATATCCGCACGATCTAATTAAAAATATTATTGATAAGTTTATCGCGGGTCATAATGATGTAGACAGCAACATCCTGTCTAAAGATGAAGCTGCAATAGTTCAGGCTCAATGGGATAATCTTCCAAACTATCTAATGAATAATCCAGAGAGAATACTGCCAGTTGTGGATACATCTGGGTCCATGTACTCTTGTGAGTCTGGGCCTTCCCCTATCTCCGTATCTATTGCACTTGGCCTGTATATAGCAGAAAGAAACAATGGGCCATTTAAGAATCACTTTATTACATTCTCTGAAAGCCCAGAGCTTCAGAAGGTTTATGGTCAGACGATAGTTCAGAAGGCTGTCAATCTAGGCTCTGCAAGCTGGGGGTTCAGAACTGATATTCACAAGGTGTTTGATACAATTTTGAACAAGGCCGTGTCCGAGAGTGTCTTTGATTATGATATGCCATCCACAATTCTAATCTTGTCCGATATGCAGTTTGATATGGCTTGTCGGTCTAATGCAACTGCAATGCAATCTATCGCAGAAAAGTATAACGAACATGGTTATAGTATTCCGAAGATTGTTTTCTGGAATCTTAACTCCTCCGGTAATAATTATCCAGTTAAGTTTGATGAAAACAATACTGCCTTGATATCTGGATTTAATCCAAGTATAATGAAAGCGCTCCTATCATGCGGTGAGTTTACTCCAATTAGTATTATGAGAGAAACCATAGACTCAAAGAGGTATTCGGAAATTATAGTATGAGAAGTTTATTCATATTAACCTCATTAATATTATCTGCTTGCAGCGTTAAGCATGTTTCCTTTTACCCAACGAGTAGCCCATGTGTTGACTCTATGTCTGCAAACTTTTCTTATGCTAAGTGTTCGTCAATTCATCAGAGGGTAGAGGTTTCATTAAGTGACCCGGCACACCCACTTATGGAGCTATCTTGCGTAGAGCCAAGATTTGAAACAGAGTGGACAAAAAACGTATTCTACATTATGAGCACAGAAACACAGGGATATGTGGCAGATGTATTGCTGCCAATCTGTATGGATACTAATTCCATGATTTTTGTAAAAATAAATACCGGGAAAAGCACCGAAGAATAAAGTTTTCCCCTGTAGCTCAGTTGGTAGAGCAGGTGACTGTTAATCACCGGGTCGTAGGTTCGAATCCTGCCGGGGGAGCCATTAATCATTATGAACGAATATGTAGTATCAGTAAAAGAAATACACTCGGCGCACTACTCTGTTCCTGCCAACAGTCAGCAAGAGGCTATTCAGAAAGTTTTAGACGGTGACACTTCCATAAAATATATAGATTTGGAATTTGAAGATACGATGGGCGAAGAAACATGGGGTGTGAACATGGAAAGACCTATAGATGGTATTCCATCGGTAAAAAAAATTAACGACAAATCAATAGATATACAAGGAACATGCTTTCAGGGTGGCTTTGTTGCCACCTATGATAAAATAGTTAGCAAGATCGGACCACCGCATATCAGTTATGACGGATATAAGACAGATGCAGAATGGGCCATAGAGTTTGAAGATGAAACTATTGCTACAATATATAACTGGAAGGATGGAAAAAACTACCGAGGAGAAGATGGCCTTGAGGTAGGGGATATTACTGAGTGGCATATTGGCGGAGAAGTGGGGAATGTTGTAGAATGGGTTACTGATCTTATAAAAGATTCGTGGCCAGTTTTTGATGAAGTTAGGCGAAAAGCGAAGGCGTAAGATACTAATTAAAAGCGTTTGTGCAGATAGCCTATCACCATACTCGGGTCTTTAATGATAAATTTTTTTAAAATATATGATAATGCCATACCAGATGTATTTTGCGATGAGGCAATATCTTTCTTTGAAGAACATGGAAACCTAACTGAGGACGGCATTGTTGCTGGCTCTAAAGAGTCTTATAAAAAAATAAAAAAAGTAGCAAAGAACACTATAGAGCTAGACCTGAGTTCACTTCTTAATAACAGAGGTGCAGATGAATACCAAGATATAAAGAAACTTCACGACATTTTTAATAAACACTCTATAGAGTATAGCTCTAAATATTTATATGATGACAACTATATAGAAGAAGGGGATCATTCAAATTGGAATGACATAGTGGAATATTTAAAATCAAGGGACAGTCTTTTCTCAAACAGAAATGTTAAGATTGGAAATTTTTTACCCGATGTGGAAAAAATAGTTACTTCTGGATATAGAATAAAAAAATATAACAAAAACTCTGGATATTATAACTATCATTCAGATCCGGCATGGGCCGAGGTAAGCCTTGGAGAGAACAGGTGGAGAGTTGGAGAGGGGGAGTATCTATCGAACATAAGGTTTCTCTCTGTTATAATGTATCTCAACACTGTGGACGATGGTGGCGAAACCACATTTCCTTTAATACCAATAAAAATAAAGCCGGTAAAAGGAAGAGTCGCAGTATTTCCAACTCATTGGACATACCTACATAAAGCAGAACCTCCAATGTCTAGTGATAAATATAGCATGAATACATTTGTTAGTATAGTGGTATAATGTTTTTATGGAGATTGACGTGTCACATGATGTAATAATTCCAATGGTATGTAGCGAAAACTACTTAGAAAAAGCCTTTTCGTTGATAAACTCAATTGAGGATAACTCTGGTCTTGACTACAAAATACACCTACATCTTGTAGGTATACCCCCTTCCGTAGTGGTGACTCTTTCTAATAAATACAAAGTAAGTATGGATAAAGTTGAGTGCTTTTATGACTTTCCAGAAATAGTTGCTGCGAAAAAGAGACTCAGGGTTAACCCAGTCTTTGGTGGTAACATATACACAAGATTCTCCGCCTACTGTGCTAACTCAAGGGTGCTTGATTTCAAAAAGCTATTAGACAGAGGCGAGAAGAGAATATTATATATGGACGTTGACTCTATAGTTCGCTCATCTTTAGAGGATTTATACTCAATAACAGATGACAATGACCTGTCAATGCATCTTAGAAACTGCCTGGACTTTCCCTTTAGATCTCATAATATGTTAAACCCAGGAGGCTGTGCTGCTGGAATAATAGGGATTAGGAACAGTCCAGAATCAGTTGACTTTGTAAACAAATGGGCGGGGCTTTTAATGTCGGACGATCGGCTTTTGCACTGGTATTCTGAACAAAATACAGCTAATCATTTGATTGTAAATAATTTTTACAATATGAAAAAAGCTATAACCGCAGGAAAAAGAATCTTTGCGGGCAATAGAGGAAGCTTCAAAAGGGAGAACCCTGCTTTAAAAGTCTATGATTTGGAGAAAAAGTTTATAGACTGGGATTTTCACAAAGATAGCCCGATTTGGGTTGGCAAGGGAAAGAAAAAAGGGTATGAGCAATACCAGATAGAAGAATTATCATATCTTCGTCAATAGTATTCACACCCTTAGCTCAGCTGGATAGAGCAACAGATTCCTAATCTGTAGGTCACAGGTTCGAATCCTGTAGGGTGTACCATTTAAATAGAATTATTTATTACTATAAAGTATAATCAAAAAGGAGAATATAATAGTGAAAAAATATCAAAGTGGCAGTAAGTCTCAAAGGCAAAACCAACACACCAAAAAGCTTATTTCTAAGATAAAAAAGTTTAACTCTAAGGGAAAAAGCGTATCTGGTTTGGAAAAGGAGCTTGGGTATATGATGGGCGAAGAGAGGCCGAAATTTGCCACTGGACAAGGCGTGGGTGTGGGAAAAAAGAAATATGGAGAATAACCTTTTAAAAACACCAGATCTTAGAAAGATGGAGTCTCTTGAGAGGGCTGTAGATAATTGGGAAATTTTTGTTCAAACCTTTCGATCTTTTGTAGCTCTTTTGGTATTATGGACAATCGGAAGCTTTGTTGGCTGGATAATAAACTTAATATAAAAAATGGAGAATGAAATGGAAATTTATGTAACTATTAGAGCTGGAGAGGGAGTTGTGAATATTCTTTGCCAGGGGATTCAAAAGGATGAACTCGTAGAGGGTAATGTTGTACTTGTGGGGTGCAAAAGCTTTTCGTTAAATGTAGACGAAACATCTAGATTTGCAGCAGATCATGTTAGCCTTAGAAGTTCAGATATCGTATCCTACGTAACTGGCACTCTTGAGTCAACGGATCAAGCACAGCATCAGGACATGGCCCAAGAAGAACCCGATTCTGAATAGTCTTTTAATAAAAAGTTTTAAATATATACCCCTTTCGGCAGAGGCAACCAACCCCTCTTCTCGGAAGGGGTTTTTTATTCTGCTAATTTTATATCCTTTTTAAGGATGTTGCACAATGAATATAGAAGATTATAAAAAAGTATATTCTGCTTTAAAATCAAAGGATGGTTTACTATCGTCAATTGATGATGTAATTGTAAAGCTTAATATAAAGTGTTACGATGCTGCCAAGCAAGCAATATTCGATGTAAGCCATAACAAGATGGTTATAAAGAAAGCAGAAGATGACTCAAAAAAATGCAGCTCCCTAAGGGAGTGCTTATCCTATGGCTCATACATAGGTATAGTTCTTTCTTACCGTAAGCCGGATTTTTTAGATCTTTTCATAGAAGAGAATGAGGCTGTGCTTTCTAGGTTTCCAATTAAGAAATTCTTAGGCTCCGGTCAGGTTGGCGATGTATGGGAACTTGAAGATAATAAGATACTTAAAATATTTGATAACAGTGTTCAGAATGATATTGCCAAATATGAGCAAGCAAGGGAGGCGACAGGTGATCATGATGCTCCCAGTTATGATATATCTATATATGAATTAGGAAGGCTAAAGGTGCCTGATAAATACTTTGGAATAAAGACACCAAGCTTTTCTTATATAGGTCGCAATCCAGAAGATAAGCCGGAGTATGCGCCAGCATATGTTATACTCGAAAGGCTTACGACATATAGTGGGATAGTAAGGACATATACAAGAGGACTTGAAGGCTCATCTATTCTTCCAGAGCCTCTTGTTAAGTCTGGTCTGCCCAATGATAAATCATTTCAGGATGCAATACTTGGTAATGATAATCCGGATTTTATAGTAGATATATTTATGACATACATAGGGGATATTATAATACAGGGAAGTATCCGAGGCTGGTACGATAATACGACTAGTAACTATTCTGGAAGAGTCTATCCAATGGATCTCGACTCTATCCTATCTCAAAAATCTGGGTTACCATTCTTAGATAGACGGCAAAAGATATCCGCTTTGGCGAAAATGTATATGGAAGAGGTTTCCGCTGATCCATGGCAGCTTCCAGAACCTAAATTCTTTAATGCTTACATGTCAATATTGAAGTCAGCAAAGCCTGACCTTCCAGATGACTGGCTATTTAGATTAGCAGAGTCTACTATATCAAAACTTGAGCTTGGTCATAAAGATGTTCATACTGGAAATGTAGGGATAAGAGCAGAGGGCGACTTAAGCTTTGTATATTACGACAGCTAAGTTATAAATTTCTTACTATTGTATCTATCTGCCTAAAGGGGCTTATTAATTCTCGCGGAAAGGGTGGCGATGATCGATGATGTGCAACTAAGTCCCCCCATAATTCATTAAAATGCCTTCTGATGCCTTCATAATTCTTTTTTGAAATCAGCCTAAGCATCTTGCCTACGGCGGGAGGCAGATCACCTTCTTCGTATGCAGAGATTAACTTGCCCGCTACCGAGTCAGGACGGCCAAGGAAGTCTGTGCCACCCGCGCCAGCCATTAACCTGAAAATAGGATCTTCTTCTCCGCGCTGAACCATGTAGTAAATGGTCGCATCGACATACTCTTCAAAGTTTTTCTGCGACATTGGTTCAATTTCAGAATATTTATCTGTGGCAGCCTCTTCCTCAAAGCTTACCGGCTCTTGTAATGATAGGGCAGGCGTTTCTTCTTGCGATTGTTCGACACCCATTTGTTCTAAGTTTTCCTCTTCCTCATTTGTAATCCTGCGTTCCGGCGGCCTCTCCGGTTGTATAGATGGAGAGAGGTATGAGTCTAGGGGCGACCATAGCCTTCTCTCTGTACCCTCCTCTAAATTGTCCTCTGGGCGTGTTGACGGGGGAAGTATTAACCCACTATTAGGCCCACCTACGATTACTCCCGGTCCAACTGCCGCTATCTTTTGAAGCTCTTTATAGTTTCTATATGAAGCTATTTTGAACATGTATCTCTTGCTTAGGGCTATTCTTTTCATTTTTCTATTCCTACATTTATTAAATGAATATTAGTAAATTTATGACTTTTTGATCGGGAGAAAAAGCTCTTCAACTTTTACCCCTATGCTTCATAATATTATGCATATTATTCTTATTTACATCTAAGAACTCCTTTATGTGTATTTCCTTTTCTGAGTCATCAGAGTTGAACCATATCCATGGATATTTTGTCTTATAATCATCTATTTCTTTTTGGATGCTCGAAAGATTTATTTTAATTTTTGATATGCTTATATCACTCAACTCAGGAATATCAATTTTAAGTTCACTTGCTATTTTTATTATTTCTAAATAATCTGAACTCGTTACAGCGTTTTGGGTTTTACTATATAATACCTTGTATGCTTCCTTAGTATCACCATCCTCTTTCATTATTTTATCTGGATGAATCTTTAAAACTATTTTTTTATATATTTTCTTCATATCTTCGGATAAGCTGTTTTTACTTTTAGATATCTCTACGCTCTCACTCCGTTCTTCATCACCTTTATCACGCCCCACTGTGTCATTCTGTCTTGAATCTTCAGAGAAATCTTCTCTACACATACTAGGTTCGTCTTCTATAATATTATTTTCTTCAACGTATTTAAACACCTCTTCTAAAAAAGTATTTTCATATTTTTCGTATAATGTTATAGAGTCTTCTAACTCCATTCGAAGTATCTCGTACTCCAGCATTATCTTTTTAGTCTTTCTTAGTGAGTATTCCATTTTTTACTTCCAGAATTATTAATGATTATATGTAATATAGTAATATTATAAACAAAGGAATCTAAAATGAAAGAAAAGAATAAAAAAAATATATTATCAAGATCAGCTTCATGGCTGGCTATATTCGTTGACGAATCATTACCAAGGTTTTTCTCAAGACTATTTTGTGTAATGGGACATATCTTTTCGGCATTACTAATAATGATTTTAATATTTTTATTTTGCTTTATGGCTATAGATTATATTCTAGGGTAGAGTCACTACACTTATTGCCCAGATTCTGATAATTTGGAGAAAAGGAAATATCTTCTTCTATATAAATATATTCCAATCTATCTGGCGATATTGGGATTATAACTTCTCCAATGTCAAAGCCTTCGTTGTTATAAATATAAAACACTAAAAACAATATTATTGATAAAGATATATGAAAAATTTTATTATTGAATCTCATAATGTTATTAACACCTACACATCATTACTTACTATTATTGAGCAATATTCATAGAATGAATAATTCTATATTAAACTATACAGATAATGATAGGAGTAATGTTTCTTGGCTAACTTAACGATCACAACTCTACTGCTTTTCTTGAACTTGCTTTTTGTGGCAATACTAATCGCAAGAGGATTTCTTAAAAAAGAAATATTGCCAGAAAAGATAGATATGTTAAATGAAAGAATCCTGATACTATCTTCAAAAATAGACCATCTTGATAAAAGAATCGACTCTCAGGATAAAAAAATAGAAAGTGTGGAGGGCATCATGGCGATTATGGCTAATTCCCAATACCTTCTATACCCTGATGATTATTCTAATTAGCTATTCTTGAAAAAAGGTTAATATATTTTTTCAATACCATATACCAGTGTCAAAGCAACCCAGGAGGGGCGTAATGCCAAGTGTACTACAAGGCTCGTAAAATTGCATTAAATAACAACCATGATTACCACCTAGCCGCATTTGCAAAAAAAGGTGGCGGGTTTGTGTTTGGGACAAATAGTGATAAGTGTTCTGCAAAATTCAGAAGAACTCATCCAGATGGAAGTGTCGGGTATCATATGCACGCAGAAATGGCTTTGATTAATAAGTTTAGCACCGGCTCGCTTTATGAAATACATGTGGCAAGGTTCAAAAAAAATGGAGATATGACTATGGCAAGACCATGCCTGTATTGTCAAAGGTTTCTTAAGAAGCATGGGGTAAAGAGGGTTCACTATACAGATTGGAACGGAGAATGGACCTGTATGAGAATTAAATGAAAAATTTTTTCCTAATCACAAGGATTTATTTATCAAACTCTTTTGATATATTGTTTAATACATTTTTTATCTTAGTAGCGAAACTCCTTGGCAATCTTGACTCATATAAAGACTTTTACTGTTCAGCTATAATAAATGGGTTTGATCATGATCTCATTCCGGAATTATTAGAAGACCAGAAGATAAACTTAGAAGAGTGCGAAGATATTATTTATATTGCCATTTTATATAACACTATTCCGTTAGTAATTTTTCCGTCAATTAGGAATGAGGTTTTCGACAAGTGTTCTGAATCAATGATAAGAAAGTTTAGATGGAAATATCTTTCCAGATAAAAACAATGTAGCTCAGTTGGCAGAGCGGCTGATTTGTAATCAGCAGGTCGTAGGTTCGACTCCTATCAATGGCTCCACAATGGAATAGATTTGCAGAAGCAGTAATCAATATTTTGCACCCGTAGCTCAGCTGGATAGAGCATCGGCCTTCTAAGCCGAGGGTCATAGGTTCGAATCCTATCGGGTGTGCCATTTAAAAAAGGAATAGTTATGACAAATGAAATTGCATTAAATAAATGGTTAGAGTATAACAATGTTCAGCCAGAAGATTTAGATGAAGTTGTGCATGATGCAGCAGCTTCAATGGCTTCAAACGCAAGTAATGAAGGATTGTCCGGACAGATTGATTTCTTGAAAATTATTGCCGGATGGAGTGATCAGGATATCAAAGAAGCAATTGATCCTTGACTTATAAAATTTAATCGGATACATACAAATGAGGCTATTGATCCTTCTACTACCACTATCTATAGGATGCTCTTCGGCAATCGCTTATGATGTTCCAGAGCAAAAAGGATGCGTAATCGACAGGTGTAATGACAAAATATGTTCTGTCGAAACACCAGAGGGATGGGTGGAAATCAGCAGAAAGCGTGACTACTATGAGGGTAAGAGAATTGCTTGCCCAACATGGCTGGTGGAACCTACATAAAAATTTATTGGGGGGCCGGAGAGTAATTAACTCTGGTAAAAATGTGATGGAAACAAAGAGTGTCATGTTTCTTTTAATTGCTGAAAAGTCAAACCGTACAGGCTGAGGGTGCTTCTTATAATAACAGCAAAGCCAATAAGCATCTGTAACAACCTCACTACCCCTCATATTTTTGATATACTTATATTGAAATATATAGTATGTTTTATCTCATAAGCAACTCTAGTTTAATAACAGAAGAGATTATAAATAAAGTTAATTTTAAAAAAAATGATAAAATATTTTTATTTAATAGAAAACATGATAATCTTTTTAAGATACTATTAAAAAACTTTGAAAATAAATATAGTTTTAAACCAGACATTTATATGTGCCAAAGAGAAACTCTAATGAAGGATGAAACCGATTACTTCTATCGTGGTTCGTCCAGTCCCTTTATAGGTAATGAGAATATAAACACATTCTACCTTATAGCGGGCGGAGCTTCAAAGAAAGTTGGATATGACTTCGATTATGATAAAAAAATCATAAGAAGACAGACTAAAATAGATTATAATAAATACAAAAGGCATCTGTTAAGTTTCGACTCTACAAGAAAAATACAATTCGTCAATTATAAAACAATGCTCCCCCCATATGGAATGGGGCATAGTATATTTGATATAAAGTATTATGAGCCATATACTGGATTTATAATGCTTCTTTATATAGATAATAAATTTCCAAATGAAGACAAGACTCTCATTGGGTTCACATGTTACTCAAGTCATACTAAAAAAAGACCAAAGGATATTCCTACCCACAGGCCAAAGCTTGAATGGGAGTTGTTTTTAAGCTATTGCAAAAGCAGAAGTGTGAGCCTTCTTTACTCGAAAGAAGAAGATGGGGTTCTTATAGATTATGATGTTATCGCAGACTTTGATCCTCTGTTTGTAATTGACGGAACAATTAATGTGGAAGATAGGTACTTGATATCACCAGATAATATAAAAAAATCTGATGATTATTATGAAAGAACTAGCAATCTATTTTGAAATAAGATAATACTATATTTGAATTACAATGACTTACGAAAATTTTGAAATTTACAAAACATTTTCTGCATCCACAGCACACATTGAAGAGTCTGATTTTGATGTTTTATACAGCAATAGATTTTGCTCATATCCTTCGGACTATGGTATTAAATTCTACTTGCATGATGAAATACTAAAAGATGTTGAAGATATAAATTGTAGCGAAGGGCTTTCTTTGCTGATTATATTTGCCATATCAAAAGGGTGTCATTATATTGATTTAGATTCTGACGGCCCCATCTATGATGGTTTTCCATCATATGATTGGTAACTATGTACATAAAGAAATAGAGAGGAGTATGGCTTTGAAAGGTGATAATCAAAACAAGTTCTGGAGGATTACACTAAAGAACAAAGGTACGTTTTTTAAAAAGTCAAACTCTTTTTTAATTGAGGCTGATGGGTATTCTGAATCTGATATACGAAAAATACTAAATGAAACTCATCCAGAGTGGGAAATAGGGGAAGTGAGTTCTAAACCTAACGACACCCCGAATGAGTCTGTGTCTTCAGCCATATAAAGACTTTATAAAGTGTATATAGTGTCTAGGAATAAAAATAATTTAAGTATAAATATACTGTATATAAAATAGTTTATAACATACTTATCCATATAAATAATATTTTTTATAATTGGAATATATAGCTCTGAAAATATATCAAACATATAGGGCTATAGCTCAATTTGGTTAGAGCGGCTGTCTCATAAACAGCAGGTTCCCGGTTCAAGTCCGGGTAGCCCTACCATTAACAAGAGGCGAGAACAGTGAGTCAAGAAGAAAGCACAATGGTCCAATACTTAAAGGGACTGGAGAGAAGGATTAAGTTCCTTGAGGATACGATAGTAACCCTCTTAGTTGCACTAAAAGAAGGTGGGGTAATAGTTGATTCTGATGAAGAACTAGACAATAAACAATATCAATTTGATTTCGAATAAAGCATGTTTAAGCTAACACATAAAATTCCAGATTCGATCTTAATCGCCGTATCTGGTGGCGCAGATTCTATGGCAGCACTAGACTTTCTAAAACAGGGAAGGTCCGTAGGGGTTCTTCATTTTAACCACGGAACAATCCATGCGGCTGAAGCACAAAAGTGTGTTGAGGATTACTGCACAGAAAATAATTTAGAACTCAAGGTTGGATATATAAATAAAGATGTCCCAAAGGGAGTCTCAAGAGAAGACTTCTGGAGAAGAGAAAGGTACAATTTTCTTGACTTCTCATCAAAAGCATTTTGGGGCGGTCTATATACAGAACATGCCTCTCCGGTTGTAACATGCCACCATCTAGATGATGCCGTAGAGACTTGGCTATTTACGTCTATGCACGGAGAGGGAAGGCTCATTCCATCTAAAAGGGATAATTATATCAGGCCGTTTCTAGTAACCAGAAAGGCTGTTTTTGAAGACTGGTGTGATAGAAAAGATGTGCCATATGTAGTCGATCCAAGTAATCTGGATACTTCATTTATGAGAAACTATATTCGGCACGAACTGATGCCACACGCCCTAAGAGTTAACCCTGGAATTCACAAGGTTATTAGAAAAAAAATTATCAACTCACTTGGTTGATGATTATGGCTGAGTGGTGGAACGGTATACACAGGAGACTTAAAATCTCCCGCCCCATTGGGCTTGCGGGTTCGAATCCCGCCTCAGCTACCACTTCTTATTGGAGGATAATATGGAGAAAATTAGTAAATTGAACGAAAGAGAATATAATAAAAACCCATTTGACGCATATAGGTGTTTCCACATTGGAGACTTTAGAGTTTCAGATGATATTATGGTTATGAAAAACGGAAAGAGAGTCTCCGGAACTGTTACCGCAGTAGACTTAAAAAACGTAGTAATTTCATACGAAACAAAAGATGGTTCTGCGCATAATGCCGGAATCAACGATATAGTGTTTCTTGGCGATTCTCGACCGATGGGAACACAGAATGTTGGGCAGGGTAACAAGGGGAGAGGTGGTGCATATGATAGAGGTTGATTATAATGGGTACACATATAAATATGATAAAAACCTGGGAAATCGTCCCTGGGTTAATTCACAAACAAATGTCGCCGTACCAGTTAGCTTATACTCTAAGCTGAGACAGGTGGCAATTTCTGGTGGTGTTGATGCGACAGCATTTACCACTTCTGTAGCTAGTAACGATATGAAGAATAGTACAAAAAAGGCCACAAAGAAGAGTGGTTTTATTAAAATCTTTTAAAGGAGGATTAAAATGAAGGTAGAGAGTCATAACACAAATAACGTACAGATGAAGATTAGCAACGGTGACCCCGGAAAGCGTGCTGGAGGAAACAACTTGAAGCTCACAGTATCTTCAGAGTCATGGCGTGTTCCAGACCAGACGGTTAAGATGACAATACGCGAAGCACAAGCCCTACGCAGCTTTCTAAATAAGCATTTGCGATAAAGGCGACTAATGGCATGGTGGAGCAAAACTCTGCTATGCCATTTTTTTTTCATATAATAGTTGAAAAATTTTAACCCCTCGGTATATTATTCTAACAAGGGTGATAAGTATTTAGTGGAGGTACTATGGATTTGAATTCCTTTTTAAAAACGAATAAGGCTAATATTCTTTATTCTTATTCTGAAAATATACTAGCTAATGGCTCAAAGGAGTTCGGATGGGAGGTCGGGGATAACATCCCTGATGAGGATATCTTCGTTTTATCTACCCCTTCTAGGTCTAAGAAGTTTAGTGAGTCAGATTTGGAACGATCAAAACAGCATGGGAGCAATCTGACCACCCTTTCTGATTACAGAAAGTTCTTTAGCTCGTTTACCGGCCACTCTCCGGAGGATTTTATTGGCAAGTATTCTTCTGACGAGGCTCTCTTAGTATCTGACTGGGACGGTATCAGTAAAAATATAGTTAGAGATGATGAGGCTAAGTTTTATTTGAACCTGGCCAAGCTGATTACTGAGGAGAAAAAGTTCTCTATGTATGGAAGAATCTTTAAAATTTACAGCACAGGTACTTGAAAAAAACAGGTTTTATGTTAGGAAAAGATAAGAAGAATGCCACACATGAGATATGTTAGAATAGCGTATCATACTATGATGATGCTACTATTATCTTGCTCTATATAAGTCTACTATACTTTGGGCGCAATAGCTCAAAACTATTAATCTAACTCTATGAATATGAATACCTTTTGGAGGATTTAACAGTATGTCAAAGGATAAATATTCTGAAGATCATTTTATAGAGGTAGCTGGTTCTGCTGGCAACAGTACTCTATACGTTTCAAACAATATTAATGTGCTCCACGAAGTGTCCTCTCGAAGTCTCGAAACAACCTTAATAACTACTAATGATCTGATCGTCGAGGATGACGCATCGTTTGGTACGGATACAGATAGTGGGAAGTTTACTGTTAGTAATTCTGATATTGACCTCTCTGGATGCGAGTTCGTGGGCTCTATTGATTTTGATTCGAACCTTAAAAGCTTCGACTTTATGTCTAGGGGCTTTACCAGCACAGAGTCGATTGATATAAAAATGGTAGGCTCAACAGGAACTTATCTGGCTCTATTCTCAGAAGGTGATGCTCACATATTTGCAGAAAGCTCAATGAAGATCTCGGCTGGGATGGAATCTGGGACTCTAAATTTGGTTTCTCAAGCTACTAGGGACTGGACTATTTCCGATACCACCGAATATGCAGACGATGGGATGGGTGATAAAGATCTATTTCTACAGGCTGGTGAGAATGTAGTTATTCATTCCGAAGATAACATTGTTTTAAAATCTAAAGGAACCTCTACATCATCTCATGACATTAGAATAGTAAACTCAGCTGGTGGAACGTCTATACCATATGGGGCATCTTTGGGTGGCGGGTACTATGGAGCAATATCACCTATTCCAACGGAGTACAAGTATTCTAAATATAGAGATTGGACAAATGACACAGACGCCACCGGGTCAAGCAAGGTTAGAAATGACCATGCTAATAAGTATAAGACGTGGCCTTCATACTCTGGGAGATATCCAGATGGCTGGGTTACTCCAAAGCTAGAGGTCGGGTACACATGCTGGTCTGGTTTCGCCAAAGCAAGGGACTCCGGTGGATTGTGGACTGACAAGTGGAGTGATACCAAAAGTTGGATGATTGGTATTCCGCTACCTACTCTTTGGGATGATGACGTTATTATAATGGGGATTAACTACACAGTTAAGAGGCTGAAGAATGTCTATAACAAATCAGATAACAGAAACTTAACCGGACTCGACTATGATGGTTCAACTGGCACGCTTGAGTTCATAGGTGGCTTTATGCTTCCTGATTATAGGTATGTCAATTCTTTTGGTGATAGTGTTGAGGCGGGTGGCATACCCGACGAATCTGGTCGTCTTTCTCATGGTATGGGTGCTTATATCTCTAGGGAAGATCGGCCATCGGGCAGTCATAGTCGAGGAAACCATCTTATTATTCGAATGGCAGCAGGTGGTGGGGATCATGAGTTTAATAGAGACTACGGAATAGACCCAGAAGGCGGCGGCACCACAACGTTAACTATCCCCATACTTGATGATGACGGAAGCGACTCAGGAGCGACACATAGCATGGGAAATGTCATGGGGGTACAAGTAAAGGTTTTGATATTTTACACTAGAAAGGATTTGTAGCATGGTAAGGAGTTATGAGACGGCTATATCAAGAAAGACAATTGTTATAGAACTGCTAATAATTTATGAAAAATCTAATAATTATCGTACCTATCTAATAGAGAAGTAGTTATTGGATTTATATAATGGATTATCATTTAAATAAGCTGAATTCGCTTTACTTGCACCTTATTAGTAACGGATATATATATGGTGCTAATAGAGTATTGAGCTTTGCTATGGATTACATATCCACAAAGCCTATGGTTAAAACCTCAGTAAGAAAGAATAAGCTTCTTCACCTGCTTGGTCCGTCAGGAGGTAGGTCTGTTGGGATAGTATCTCCGTATAAATCACTTAATTCTAGAAAAGAAAATAAAAATAAATACCAAGAGCTGGTCAGGGATATTCAAACCATGGGTCTTGATACTCTTGGTAACTTTTGGCATGGTTCATGGGAAGAGGATGTTGTTATAGATGATGATGGCGAATCTACAGACAGAAGGAGTCGGGTACAACCAATAGTTGACAGAATCTTTCGAGGAACATCTGATAGAGCTTTGGCGGAATTAAGCGATTTTTCAGATGTAAGCGAGTCTGAAGAGGATGAGTTAAAGTCTCTTTCTGATGACTATGAGGAGAGTGATGGTGAACTAATTAGTTTAAAAATTAGGCAGTCGAAGATACCAGCATGGTATGAGAAAAAATATGAGGGTCCGATATTCGAAAACAAAGAGGGTAATAAATATATAAAGATACCAGCTTCTGAGCGTAGTGTTATAATAAAAGATATTTCTTTTGAACAAATCAAAAGCCTTTCTCAAAAGTACGAACAGGATGCTTTTATATATAGAAGCTTAGACGGCGTAACCGGAATGTACTGGACTGGAGGGGAAAATGCAGGGCATGTTGAGTTAGCAACCCTTCCAGAAGAGGACTCTTCGGAGCTAAACACTGGGCTTAGTATAGACACTGGAAGATTATACACCAAGCAAAGGAGTAGGGGGAATCTCCCTTCTTTTGAATATAACTTCTGGCAAAGAGATATGATTCCTTATGATGGTGAAATCACAAAGGATAATATAGATGCTTCACTGCTAAGATGAGTTTTATAGCACGATACATTCAGGAGCCCAGGTGAGCATTAAAAATCCTAGTGCTGCGCTGCTGGATACGATTGAGCCATCAATCATTAGGGCGAAGAAAATTGCCTTACTTAGGTGCAAAGAAGAAAACAATATGGCGTTTTTATATAGGCATGAAAGTAAGTTCAGAATAGTATGGATGAAGCCTCCATCCGTTGAAGTGCCAGACAACATATCTAGAAAGTTTGTGAGAATTAACTTTTCAGGTTCAATGGATGTTTCGGAAATACTATTCAATATAGGAAGATATGATAGATCATATGACACAGATTTGTTTAGTTCAGACGAACCAAGCACCATTTTGTATATGTATGGAAGTCACTGGAATCATATCTGTGAAGAAGTATTGGCCGGCTCTATAGCATTAGTCAGCGTAAAGGATATATTTAAAAATTAGGAGTATATAATGTCGAATGAAAGTTATTTGTGGACCAGCGAATGTGTTGGTGCAGGGCATCCAGATAAGGTTGCAGACCAGATATCAGATGCTGTTTTGGATTCATATTTATCGGAAGATAAAAATTCAAAAGTTGCTTGCGAGACAATGATTGCACCAGGGCTTATAGTTGTAGCTGGAGAGGTAAATTCCAAGCTGAGACACCTTGATGTTAATGGTTTAGCAAAACAGGTTGTTTCTGATATTGGATATAATTCTAGAAATGGTTTTGATATAGACTCATGCAAGGTTATAAACGCAATTGGCTCTCAGTCAAATCAGATAAATAACGCAGTTGAAACAGAGGGTGTTGACTCCGGAGCGGGTGATCAGGGGATGATGTTTGGTTACGCTACAAATGAAACGGATTCTTTCATGCCAACATCAATTGAGATTTCTAGGAAGATAACGAACTTCTTTGATCTGGCCAGAACTCAGGAGGGTGTAACTATGCTTGAGCCTGACTTCAAAACACAGGTTACCCTAAGGTGTTCTGATGATGGCTCTCCAATCGCTGTCGATGCAGTTGTTATATCTTCGCAGCACAAGGCAGGGTACCAGCTGATAGAGGTAAGGGAAATGCTTAGGTCTTTAGTTAGAAATTGCGTTTCCGGTATGCCTAAAAAGCTATCAAGTCTTTTTACGAATGATACAAGGTACTTGCTAAACCCATCTGGATTATGGACCCTTGGTGGTCCAGCCGCAGATACGGGTCTTACTGGAAGAAAGATTGTTGTTGATAACTATGGCTCTGATTGCCAAATCGGAGGTGGTGCGTTCTCAGGAAAAGATCCATCTAAGGTAGATAGGTCTGCTGCTTACGCGGCTAGATATGTAGCCAAGAACATTGTTGCTTCTGGAATATCAGATAAAGTAAAGATTCAGCTTTCATATGCCATTGGAGTTTCAGAAGCTGTTTCTTTCAGGGTAGACACGATGGGGACTTCGAATGTTAAATACGCTGATCACGAAATAGAAAGTATGGTATCCGAGGTATTTAAAACAACTCCTTCTAATATAATTGAAAAGCTACAGCTCAGAAACCCCATATATAGGAGCACGGCATCCAATGGTCATTTTGGAATTTCTCCTTATAGACATGATAATATTTCGTATTATACATGGGAGGAGCTTTCTGAGGTTGATGGCTTGAAGTTAATGTTCTTTTAAAATAATGGGGGCGTACTGGTTTCGACAGGGTAATAAGGTCGGATAGTGCAGGCGGTCTACGGTAACAGATGACCTAAAAATTGTTACAAAAAACTATAATTGCCAATAACAATTATTATTACAGCAACGTCGCTTTAGCGGCTTAGTTGTCTGGGCCTCTAACGGCCTCGTCACCCAATGTTAGATAACAGGTAGAGATCCTGCGAAATAAAAAAATCAAGATGGATACCTCATTTGTATCGGTGAAAGTCCGACTGTAGGGATGAGTGGACTTCTGAGGCTACATAGGAAGAGGGTTTTTGTGGCTACCTTGCTGATTTGGGAATACATCAGATAAGCTTGTGAATGACTTGAAGGAAGAGTTACTCTGGACGCGGATTCGATTTCCGCCGCCTCCACCATCTATTCTCCGCGCCTCCACTGTTTTTGTTACTAATTTAGTACAATAGACAGTGGAGGTTCAGAGTGAGAAAGAATAAAGCAAAGAAGATAATATTAACGTGCAATATTTGTGACACATCATTTGAGAAGCTATCGGGGGAGTACAAGAGGCAGACTAATAAAAATCCCGATAGATTATGGTACTGCTCCTTATCGTGCGCCGGAATAAAAAATAAAAATAGCTTAGGTAAACACCTTGGAGTAGGAAACCCTAAGAGCTTAGTTTCGAATAATCGAAGAACTAAGCTTACAGAATTCAAGTGGTTTATGAAGGTTATAAGGCAAAGGTCTAAAGCTTTCAATATAGATGAGGCATATCTTAAGACTTTATGGGAAGGTCAGGGCGGCAAGTGTCCGCTTACCGGATGGGATCTGACCCTTCCTAAACACAGCTGCGATTGGTATAGTGATGATAATAAACATGTTCGCGCTTCCCTTGATCGGATTGATAGCTCTAAAGGCTATATTAAAGATAACGTAAGATTTATAGCGGTTATAGCAAATTATTGCAAAAATTCTTTTTCAGATGATGAAGTTAAGTTATTCTGTAAAGCTGTTGTTGAAAATAATAATTTAGCAAAATAACTTTTAGAACATGAATAAGGAGCAAGTAATGAAAGAAGAACTAGATAAAAAACTAGTTAAGACATTTCCCCTCCTCTATGGTGATAGATATGCTTCGATGCAATCAACCTGTATGTGCTGGGGATTCCCCGGTGATGGTTGGTTTGATATCATTTGGGATTTGTCCTCAAAACTTGAACCTCTTATTCAGAAGTTCATTGACGATAATCCTAATGCGCCTTGTTACGGATGTGGTTGCGCCAAGGAGCGTCACTATGGATGGAAGAGTCAGAGCCCCGGCAAGTGCCTAGCAATCCACGTTGACCCAGATTCAGAAGAAGAACCACCTGGAAATTACAGAGCATGTTTCTGTGATGGGTACAGCTCATCCAACCCTAAGGCTTCACAGGTGAAAGAGAAGTACGGGGGACTTAGGTTTTATATGACTTGTGACACTGACGAAATCTTTAGTCTGATTGAAGAGGCCGAGGCATTATCATACAAGACTTGTGAGGCATGTGGAGAACCGGGAGAAAAGAGGGGCGGCGGCTGGATTCATACCCTTTGCGATGACTGCCATGAGAACTGGGATAAGATTCGATCAAAGAGATGGGAGAGAGAAGAGGAATGGAGTTACCAGATAAAGAAGAGCAAATGGCAAACTTAAATCGGAACTTGCGAGAGACAAGCAAATGACTTATTTGACAAAACTCTGGTATTGGTTGCGAGGACAGTATTATATCCTCGCGAGCCCAGAGCACAGAATTAAAACCTACTATACTTGCGGAACAAACTTCCAACATGACCAACAACTAAAAGCTTATAGCTCAGTTGAACTCTTAAAGAAAGACAGAGACTGCTACGGTGAATGTGGAATTGTTAAACTAAAGCTGGTTAACCTCAAGTGGGTTGAGGAACAATATATTCCGTGGAGTTGCGATGCCTGTGGTGCTCCTTGCAAAAAGAGTTTAGGTCCAGAAGGATATTGCGATACTTGTCGCCCTATTATGCTCAACGGCGGCAACACACCAGAAAGAGTTCAAGAGCAGACTAAGTGGCTGGAAAAGGTTATTACATGGAGAGAAGAGGACGTCCTCGACGACGAAGATGAGCAATTGTACGACAGGCTCATCAAAGAGATCACCGCCGAGTGTCATAGCGAGACTCTCGACTGGGATGAGGATAGAATGAGAGCGAGACTCCGAAAAGTATTAGAAACTAGAGGTTAATAATGTCAAGTGGCTGGAAGTACGGTTTAATCAAAGTCGCAATTGAAGATGAAGGTGCCGACTATGAAACGCAGATTAATCTACTTGTCGAACTGTATCCCTTGGGCGACAACGGAGAGTATGACTCGTTTTGTATAGCAAGACTTCAATCAATCGAAGAAATTCAGAATGCCCAGAAAGACATCGAGCACGACGGTATTAACGAATGGTTTTACGATAACGGAGTGTTTGAGTGGAAGGTTTGTAATAACTGTACCCAAGGCGATTGGGATTGGATTCGATCAAAAAGAATGGAAGAAAAAGAAAAACACTCACCAGATTGCAAATGGCATAAAGATTGGCACGCTTGCAATTGTGGAGTGTTTGATAACGCTGGCGAAGGAAAAAATGAAACCTGAAATTGAAGACACAGACATTATCATCAGACGAGCAGCAAACGGCTGGATCGTTTTCTCTGGCTCAGAGCATGAGGAAAGTTGCTTCATAACAACAGTGTATGAGGAAGGAGATACAGAGTGGGCTGAGGCTGATACGCTGATACATCTTTTCCATGATCATTTCCCTGGATACACTCAGTCAAAAAAGCTGGGTGGTATAAAACTAGAAGTGCGAGAGCAGGGATATGCGTTTGAACGAGAGCAGGGATATGCGTTTGAAGAGGATAAGGAACAAAATAATGACCAAGGATGACATCAGTAAACAAAATAATGACTGCTATGTCACAAAAGTCCAAGAGCTGCCTAACGGCGAACTGTTTGTTGAACTGCCTCAAAAACTAATAGACCAACTTGGTTGGGAGGTTGGCGATGAAGTTAAGTGGGAAGAGTCAGAGATCTGTGAAGATTGGGGTGAGCACAAGGGATTTACACTGAGTAATAAATCCAAGCTGGTTCGGGATGATTTAGAATAATTTTAATTCGATTCCCATCGCCTCCACTGTTTTTATTATCTACTTAGTATAATAGACAGTTGAGGTTCAGAGTTGAAAATAACAAAGAAAAGAATATAATGCTAACACAGGGAGCTATAATGTTTGATCCTGGCAGCTTAGTCGGCAAAGAGGTCCGATCTTTAAGCGACGAAGAATACGGACACCGCGTTTTAACTTATAATTCAGATACCCAGAGGTATATTGTTGAGACTATTTACTGGAATAACAGAGAGATAGTGAATCCAGATTATCTTGGAAGCACAATTAGTAAGGATGGCCTATACCGCAAATATGATGTAAGATTTGCGGGGGAATAAGGTTATCGTCAACAGGTATTTGTTGTAATTATATGTAGAACTGCCCATGATTACTTCTGCAAACATACAGATGGATACTTAATTCTTCCGTCTTAATTTCTGGAGCTTAAAATGAAGGAAGAGCTAGATAAAAAACTTGTTAAGGCGTTCCCACTTCTCTATGGAGATAGGCATGGTCCAATACGGTCAACAGCTATGTGCTGGGGCTTCGCATGTTCAGACGGGTGGTTTGATATAGTTTGGGATTTGTCCTCAAAACTTGAACCGCTTATTCAGAAGTTTATTGACGACAACCCCAACATGTCCTGTTGGGATTGTGGCTGTGACAAGAACCGGCACTACGGATGGAAACATATTCCCGGTAAGTGTCTGGTAATACACGTCGATATAGATTCAGAAGAAGAGCCACCAAACAACTACCTCGCCTGTCATTGCGAAAAGTATATGGCATCTCACCCAAGAGCCGCTCAGGTAAAAGAGAAGTTTGGAGGGCTTAGGTTCTACATGACATGCGCCAACGACGAAATCTTCAATCTGATCGAAAAGGCAGAAACGCTATCCTACAAAACTTGCGAGGAATGTGGAAAGCCGGGAGAAGAGAGGAACGTCGGCTGGATTCATACCCTTTGCGATTATTGTCATGAGAAATGGGATAAGATTCGATCAAGAAGATGGGAAGAAGAATGAAACCTGAAATTGAAGACACGATATGACAAATAAACATTCTACATTAACTAAATAATATTAATCCTAAGCAAAATGAAAAATATGGTGCGTTATTATAAAATTAATTTGGTATCATAACTATATGATATTCTTATTTTTAATTAGCTGCATGGCCTCCAAATCAGCTATAGACTTCAACCCAACTAATAGTATGTGTCTTGACGCAACAGTTGCTAATATGAATCTGGCCGGTTGTGATGTAGTATCTGTTGAGAAAACTATTTATGGTATAACTAAGGTTTATTGCTATGAGGCAGATGGCGCAATGGATTCAGAGTGGATTAATAATGAATTTTTTGGAATTTCGTTTGGAATGAAAATTCCAGAAGATGTAAAGCCAATATGCACAGACCCATTTCTAATTATGACTGTAGCTGAAAAAGATTAGAATATTAAATTGCCCTTTGGGTAGAATATCAAACCTGGAGGAAATTATGAGTTTGTTTAATAAATTATTTGGTATGTTTTCTGGTGCAAATCTTTCTGGTAAGAAGCACGCTGTTATCGCACATACAAAGTCTTCTCTTGGGAGTAACACTTTGTCTACAATGAAAGTTTCGGAGCTTAGAGTAATGGCTAGGACTATGGGATTGAGCGGATACTCTTCAATGAGAAAGGCAGATCTTGTTAGCTACATTGAGCAGAACCAAGCATAGCTGCTTGACATACAAATATATGTGAATATAATTAAGTTATCAAATCTATGATAGATTGATGGCGGAATATTTAAACCAATTATGGTTAAATGAAAGGAGAAATACTGTGAGTAAGATTATAGGCATTGACCTTGGTACTACAAACTCTGCTATTGCGATAATGGAGTCAAGTAGTCCAAGAGTTTTGGAGAATGAAGAGGGTGGCAGAACAACTCCTTCTGTTGTATGTTATACAAAGAATGGAGAAAGGCTTGTGGGCGATATAGCTAGGCGACAGGCTGTTGTTAACCCAGATAGAACCGTATACTCTGTAAAGAGGTTTATGGGCAGGAAGTTCTCAGATGTAAAAGAGGAGTCTAAGAAAGTCCCGTATGGCATCACATCTGGAAAGGACGACTCCTGTAAGATAAAGATTGGAAGTGATACATTTTCGCCGGAAGAAATTAGTGCTCAAATACTTTTAAAGATAAAGAGGGCAGCAGAAAAATATACTGGTGCTAAAGTAAATGAAGCGGTAATAACCGTTCCTGCATATTTCAATGATGCGCAAAGGCAAGCAACTAAGGATGCTGGAAAGATTGCGGGACTTGAGGTTAGAAGAATTATAAATGAACCCACTGCTGCCGCATTAGCATATGGGCTAGATAAGTCTGAGGACCAAAAGGTTGTTGTGTTTGATCTTGGCGGCGGAACATTTGATGTGTCCGTACTAGATATATCCGATGGAGTCGTAGAGGTGCTGTCAACAAACGGCGATACCCACCTTGGTGGTGATGACATTGACCAAATTCTTATAGACTGGATGATGGATTCTTTCAAAGAAGATTCAAAGATGGATGTTTCATCTGATAATATCGTAATTCAAAGGCTAAAGGAAGCCGCAGAGAAGGCTAAGATCGAGCTTTCAAGTGCTCAGTCAACTGATATAACTCTGCCGTTTTTAACAGCAGATAGCACAGGGCCGAAACATTTAAACGCCACCCTGTCAAGATCGAAATTTGAGCAGATGATCGAAAGCTTTGTCCAAAGGGTTATGATTCCAGCGGATAAAGCCGTAAAGGATTCAGGCGTATCGCTATCCGAAATAGATGAAGTCATCCTTGTTGGTGGGTCAACAAGGATTCCGATTGTAAAAGAGGCAGTCGAGAAATTTTTTGGAAAGACTCCTAATTCGTCTGTAAATCCAGATGAGGTAGTAGCCCTAGGAGCCGCCGTTCAAGCTGGCGTGTTCTCTGGAGATGTTACAGATATTTTGCTTCTTGACGTTACGCCCCTTTCTCTTGGCATTGAGACTATGGGTGGTGTTATGACTAATTTAATTTCCAGAAACACCACAATACCTTGCACGAAGAGTCAGGTATTCTCAACCGCTGAATCGAATCAGACAGCGGTTGATATAAATGTCTTTCAAGGAGAAAGGAAGCTAGCTGTAGAGAACATGTCACTGGGGTCATTCAGGCTTGATGGGGTGCCTCCAGCGCCAAGGGGCGTTCCTCAGATCGAGGTTTCGTTTGATATAGACGCAAATGGAATAGTTAGTGTTTATGCGAAAGATCAGGCTACTAAAAAGGAGCAGTCTATAACGGTAAGTGGGGTTGGTACGCTTTCGGATGATGAAGTTGAAAAAATGGTAAAAGAGGCTAAAGATAACGAGGATGAGGATAGAGCCAAACTTGAGCTGATAGAAAAAAGGAATCAGCTAGATTCTTTAGTTTATCAATCTACAAAGTTTGTTGATGAGAACAGAGAGTCTCTCTCTAGCGATCTGATAGATAATCTAGAGTCCTCTGTTGAGGATGCCAGAGAGTCGCTGGATGCAGATAATATTAACGATTTGGATAGATGTATTCAAAGTGTTCAATCTGCCCTTCATGAATTATCAAGTCAAATGCATGAAGAAGTTTCGGATACGGAAGGCGTGGAGCCTAATGATGCTTCTAACGCTACCGATGATAACGTTGTTGATGTTGACTTCAAAGATGTTGTTGAATAGAATTAATTCAAAATAATGGTGATTAGCTATTTATTAGAGAGAAAATAAGATAAGGAGGTTATATGAATAATATAAATAGAAACTATAAAATAGCCCCGAGTAGCCTATCGAAGAGTGAGTTCTTAACACCATTTGATGCTATATTTGATGATATGATTAACAGCATGTTTCCAACCGCATCAAGAGATCTTGGAGAGAACTTTTTCAACAAAGGTTCGTACCCAAAGGTTAATGTTATAAACAAGATAGACAGCCTCTTGATAGAGGCTGCAATACCCGGCATGAGCAGAGAAGATGTTGATGTTGAAGTTCATGATGGAGTGCTCACAGTTAGAGGATCTAGCAATCAACATGAGAATATAAATGACGGCCAGTATGTAAAAAGAGAGATAAAGAGATCTTCTTTCCAAAGATCATTTAGACTTGGTGAGAATCTTTTATCTTCGAAAATTACTGCATCTTATGAGAAGGGTATTCTATCATTAAATATCCCAAAGAAGGTGATCGAAGATTCTCCATCAGATCCCGTAAAGATTGAGATAGGCTAGTTATATAATAAGATAATCATAATCGCTTGCTAATTAATTATGTATAGTTGATAATGCTGCTTAGCTTAGGAGGTTATTATGGAAAAAGAGTTAACACCAATAGAGGCTGCCTCTTATTGTGCATATAGCTTTTCTTATAATATGTATAATGATATGTTGTTATTTACTACATTGAATATAATTTCAACTATGAACAACTCAGGGATCATAGGACTTAATGAGTCTGTTGAAGATGACATGACAGAGCAGCTTTGTAGACAAGTATTAACAAATTCAGAATATAGAACCATAGGTATAGCGTAGAATTTAGAAATGAAAATTTTTTCTATTAAAAAGATTCCAATAGAAATACATTATAGTCTAATATTACTCTCCCTTGTTCTGTTTTTTATAGAGTTGATTAGTAACGGATTCTACTCTACGATTACCTATGGCTCATTATTTATAGTGTTATTTTCATCAGTAATGTTGCATGAGATTGGACATGCTTTGGTCGCGAGGAAGTTTGGAATACCAACTAGAAAAATAATATTGTTCCCGCTTGGCGGAATAGCCTTTATTGATTCTAAAAATATGACTCCTAAGCAAGAGTTTTTTATCTCAATTGCAGGACCACTTGTAAATCTTCTTGTTGTATTACTTGGATTAATTATAACATTAATTAGTGATTCGTTTTTCATTTATTGTATTATAATTATAAATATGATTATGGGTATATTTAACTTAATTCCAGCATATCCTATGGATGGAGGAAGGGTTCTTCGATCGGGCCTTTCTATGTTTTTAAGTCATAAGGTTGCGACAAATATATCTGTATCAATTTCTCTTTTAATATCAGCATCTCTTATTATATCTGGAATACTCTATAGCTGGATATCAGTTATTATAATTGGTATATTTTTAATATATTATAATTGCAAACAACTAAAAGGATCTTTCAAAAGGGAGGATGATGATGGATGATGAGAAGCCTAAATTTATTTATTTTAAGTTCTTAGGAAGGAAGCAGGTTCAAGTATCCAAAGAACAGTGGGAAGCTGATTGGAAAATTTGGCATGAAAGAGTTCACAAAAAGGGAGCTTCGTGGCATCTGAAATAGAACGCGGAAAGTCTAAACTATAATAAGTTTATGATGATATTATCTTATCGGTATGCTTCACATTTCTAGAAGCGACAAGCTTTAGCCCGCCACCTGCTTCTCCAACTGGCGTTTGAACTGGTACGTTTTGAGATATGGGTAGCGGAATAACGTTAGATGTAGCGGCTGGTTTCAAGGGTGGTAGTCCTGCGCTTATCATATCTTCTAGTGCGGAGCTGTCGCTAGCATTATCCTGTGTTCTTCGCGCCTCCATTTCCTGATCTGTTAATCGGATGTTTGATAACACGGGAGCGCCTTCAGATGTGGACATTGAAGAAGCCCACTTTCTGCTAGCGTTAGCGAACGCTATCTGAAGAACGGTGTCGTATGCTGAGGATAACCTGTCCTTTATACCTGTTTCAATTCCCATTATAATTATACTAGTAAATATATCTATGCAGACTGCCACAGCGGTTACCACACCTGCCGTTAGTAAACCCGCCAGTTCAAGAACTATAAATATTATATCGAGTACAGCCTGAACTGTATTTAATATAACTTGGTACATGTTATGTTGGAGATCTCTGAGACCCTTTGCATACTTGGCCAAAACAAGCTGCCTAGATGGTTCATCCGAGCTTTCTTGAAACTTAGAGCCGCACTCTTCAGCTGTTTCGTTATACTTAAGAACCTTCATACCGCTTAGGCTAATTCCTGCTTTACTTGCAAGTGGAGATACGTCATCTTGAAGAGCCTTCCATCCATAATAGACTCCATCCACTATTGCCCCGACACTAAATATAAGGCCTAAGAATGGGAGAACTTTTGCTCCATATTTCATTATTAATTTTATTATTGCGATGACACCTCCAGTGAGAAAGGCCCAAGTCGCTGCCGAAGCATCCTTTATCCACTCCCATAGCTTACATGCTGCGGTACTTATCCCATCCCAAACTGTTCCTAGACCTTCTGTTGTAATATCATATGCGTCTGAAATGAAATCGGTTGCGGGGCCAGCTAACTCAACGGCGCCATCCCAAGTATCTTCAGCTACATCTGCAACATAACTAACGGCATCATCAGCCCACTGAGGCCATGCGGTCTTGCTTAATGAATCTCCATTTCCGGCTGTCTTTAATAGCTCTGCATCGTTTCCATTCATATATGATTCTTTATTTATGGGACCCCTGAATGACTGTGATGATTCAAATATTTCATCAAAAGATTTTTCCCCACTCCCAACAGCGTCTACGAACTCCTTAAGATCACTATTTAGAATAGACCTTCCACTACTTCCATACTTTTTAATATAATCTAGCTCAAGATAAGTTTTTAAACATTGTAGGGCATATGAGTTTGAATAATTTGAATAATACTTTTTATCTGATGCTATTTTGATAACGCTGTTTTCTGCAAATGACTTCTTGTCAAAGCCTTTTAGTATCATTTTATTTTCTGTTATTTTATATGTAGCAATTATTACATCATGATTACTTGAGTAGTAAGTATCGTGTCTTTTTGATATAGCCCTCTTTCTTATTTGACTAATTCTTTTTACACTTGCAGTTGATTCATCAATACATTCTTTATTCTCTTCGATAGTGTCGAAAACAGACGGGTCTTGTTGATATTGATCTTCAAGAGCGGGCAAAGCACCTGGGTCTGCCTTGGACTTATTTAATATGTCCTGAGCTCCATTCTTTCCTACATTTCCATCCATTTTTTTACAAAATCCAGTTATTCCCTCAAGACCTGAGGCAAAAGCTGCGGAGGTTGCTTTTTCTTCATGCTTGTTAAACTCAGCCATAACATCCCACCACTCTCTTGCTTCGGGGCTCATATCGTCAACATCAACGCCTTCTGGCATAGGGAATAAGCTTCCTTCATCTCCAGTGGTTGAAACCGCAGCTTTGCCGGTCCCTCTAATGAGAGCAGCTTCTTGCGCTTTTTTGGATATGAATATCCTCTTGCTTTGCTTTTCAGAATATTCTTTGTGTTTTTTAGATATTATCATAATTAAATCTTTTTTTAAATATTACTATATATTATATAAAAAAAATACAGCATATATGGAGTTCACCGCTTAATAGTAAAGATTTTATTAGTAAGTGCTTAATTTCTTTTTCATATACATGGAGTAAAATATGAGCAGCATATCTGAATTTAGAAAAATCATAGACAATGTTTCTGCGATGGAAGAGCTTGTGGCGGCCCAAAACCTTCTTAGGGATATAATGGCCATAAACGATATGAGGGAGAAAATTGACAATCTTGAGAGCGTTCTTTCAAATGGGGAGAGGGCTATGTTTTATTTTTTTGCAGCAAAGTTAGACTCTGATGAGGTAATAGTTGCTTCAGAGAAAATCCTAGGAAAGATAAATAGACTTCGAAAGAAAGAGAAGAAAGAAGTAGAATAGGATATTACCAGGAACTTTAAAGTATGAAAAGAATAGTCCTTTCTGATATACACATCGGTAGCAAGTATTACAAAGCAGAAGAGCTTACTTCGTTTTTAAAAAATGAATATTACGACCAGCTAATTTTAGATGGAGACATACTGGATTTAATAAAATCCCCAATGTTTACAGAGAGGGCTTATGATCTGCTAAGCGCAATTGATTATTCAAAAGAAATAATATATGTAATTGGAAATCATGATATAGCATTACTGGGATTCTCTGGAAAAGATTTTTTTGGCATAAAGTTTGTAGAGAAGTTTGAATTTGAAGAGGGCGGAAGAAAATTCAGAATAGAGCATGGCGATAAGTATGAAGCCGGAATTATTCATTATAACTTTTCAATGAAGATAATATCAATTATTCAAGACTGGCTTGAACATTCTTTTAATATAGACCTAACATCTTGGTTTGTTGATAGAAAGATGAAGAAGAGGAAACTTAGGAGAATTTGGGATATAATAGATAGAAATAAAGATGCTGACGTTATAGTCATGGGACACTCGCATTGTCCGGAAGCGATAATATGGGTTGATGAGAAACAAAATATAAAAACATATGTTAACAGTGGAGACTGGGTTTCTCATCAGTCTTATGTTGAGATAATAGATGGAGTTATAAGGCTTAGAAGTTATGAATCAGAAAATAGTTAAAACATCTTTAGATATAGATGATTGGTTTAGTTCACTTAATGAGAATATTGACCTGTGGATAACAGACCCACCGTATCCGTTTGATAATAAAAATGGAACAAACAGGTTTAATTATAAAGATGGAAATGATAATATGTACCAAAGGCTCAGCTGGTCAAAGTTATCATCTATTTTCTCTGAAATGTATAATAGATCCAATGAAGGATCTAGGGCATATGTTTTTTGTAATCGTGATGGGTTGTTTGAGACCCAGCCCCTATTGAAGAAGTCAGGGTGGACATTCAGAAATGTATTAATATGGGACAAGAAGAGGCTTGGTATGGGCTATCACTGGAGGAACAAGGCTGAATATATCTTATATGTAACGAAAGGAAAGCCGAAGTCTTATGTGAAAGGTGCCGGAAACATATTTTCCTATAGCAAACCAAGAAACATGGGCGTTTCTGCGAAGCCTTATGATATTTGGGCCGATATACTGGAGAATAGCGCCGTGTTGGGCGATACTTGTGCAGACCCGTTTGCTGGTTCGGACCCAATGGAGAAAGCTTTGTTGAGTTATCCAAATCTATATAGTAAAATAGGCTCTGCTTATACAAATTCTGTATAGCTTGTTGGTATAATATAATTATATTTAAAGGAGAATTATATAATGTTAGATAAATTAAAAGAGTTATTGCGAAGATGGAAAGTTCAGGTAGTTGTTGTTGGCGGGGCTTTGGTTGTCGCTACGGCATATGGAACCTGTACCTATGAGCCTTTTGCTCAAGAGCAAGAGGGAGAAGGGTCTGCCGAAGAAGCTTCTATGGAAGCAACTGAAGCAGCTGAAGCAGCTGAAACAACTGAAGCAGCTGAAGCAGCTGAAGCAGCTGAAACAACTGAAGCAACTGAAGCAACTGAAACAACTGAAGCAACAGAGTAATTTATAAGCGGAGGGCTTTATGTCTTTTAAAAATGTAGACCTAGGAAGAGATGCTAGGGAGAAAATGAAAAAGGGTCTTGACATTCTTGCAAATGCGGTAAAGGTCACTCTTGGGCCGCGTGGCAGACACGTTGCAATACAGAGAGAGTATGGCCCTCCGCAAATTACAAAAGATGGTGTTACTGTTGCCAGATCTATAAACCTATCTAATAGTGTTGAGGATATGGGTGCTCAGCTTATAAAGTCTGTTGCCGCAACAACAAATGCCGTTGCTGGCGACGGCACTACAACTGCAACTGTCTTGGCTCAATATATTTATAATGATGGAGCCAAGATGGTTGAAGCTGGCCATAACCCTGTTTTGATAAAAAGGGGAATCGACATTGCCGTAAAGAATGTTTCGAATTCGCTAAAAGAACTCAGTGTTCAGCTTACAGATGGCGATAGCATAAAAAGTGTTGCCTCAATATCTGCAAATAATGATATGGAGCTAGGTAGCTTAATTGCAGATGCGGTAATGAATGTTGGAAACGATGGAATGATATCAGTAGAAGACTCTGCCGGAACAGATACCTCGGTATCATACACCGATGGGCTAAAGATAGATAGGGGGTATTTGTCTCCAATGTTTATAACCAATCCAGAGAAGCTTTTGGTCGAGATGGAAAACCCATTAATTCTTTGCTTTGATGGTAATATGGGCTTTCATAACTTCAATAAAGAGTATCTTCCGTTATTCAAAAAAGTTTCAGAATCAGGGAGAAAGGTTCTTGTTATAGCCAAAGAGTTTGATCATGAGGTTATGTCGACTTTCATTTTGAATAATTCAAAGGGCTCTATATCTTCATGCCTAATTCGGGCTCCTGGGTTTGGTGACTTCAGAAGGGATATGCTTGGAGATATAGCGGCAGCATGTGGTGGAAAGTTGTTCACAGATGACTCTGGAGTTGGACTTTCGGAATCAGAGGTAGATGATTTGGGTACGGCAAGGAGAATCGTAGTCTCTAGATTCGAGGCAACTATTGTTGACGGTGGAGGTTCTATGGATGATATAGAACGAAGAGTATCTGCATTAAAAGCCCAGCTTGATTCGGATATGTTAGAAGGCTTTGAAATAGCATCTCTGAAGAGTAGGATTTCAAAACTTTCTGGTGGAGTTGCAGTAATAAAAGTTGGTGGATCAACTGAGAGTGAAATGAAAGAGAGAAAAGATAGGGTCGAGGATGCTATAAACGCTGTTAAGGCTGCTATCGAAGAAGGCGTTGTCCCAGGAGGGGGTGCTTCTTTGATTCACTGTGTTAATTCGGTCGAGTTATTTGAGTCATCAAAGGAGTACATGAGTTTGCTACCGGAAGAGAAGATTGGGGTGGGCATAGTCAAGAACTCTCTTTCTGCTCCATTTAGACAGATAATGATAAACTCCGGAATGGAAAATCAGTATATGAGAATTATGGATAAGATACTTCTGAAGAAAGGGTTTTCTGGGTATAACGCTTTGTCAAATACTTTTTCAAATAATATGTTAAAAAGCGGAGTCATAGACCCCACAAAGGTAGTTAGAACTGCAATAGTAAATGCGGCATCTGCAAGTGGAATTATGCTAACCACAGAAGTTGCAATATCATCAGCAGATGAACAAAAATAATATATTTTATATGTGATATATATACGTTAAACTACACAGGAGGTTGAGAATGTCGAATAATGTTGTACCGCTTGAGTCCACAGGGGAGTATAAGGAACCGTTGCTGGATGAAAGCATCGTTGTTTCCAAACTTATGTCTGCTGGGGTAAACCAGATACATAGGTCTTATGACGAAGAGCAAAAGAAAGTCTATAGGCAATTTGTAGAATCAAGGCTTTCTTTTATAGCACCGTGCTGGAGCGACCTTAACGATGGTGTTAAGATTGAGGTTATTACAGCACATGCAGAAGATTTTTTGCGATTTGTAAATGGAGAATGATATGTCAAATTCATTAAAAGATAGTCTTATGGGTATTGGAATCAACTCTTTTTTCAGAGGAACTGGGTACGGAAGAAGCACACATAATTATGATCAACTAAAGGAATCTATATTGCTTCATAAAGACTTCCCGGATAAGTGGTTCTGCCTTTTAGATGATGACGGAAAACAATCTGCTCTAGAATATGCTTCTTCTAATATCCCAACAATATATTCTGATGGAGGTGATGATTGGTCGAAGCTGATTGACGATGTTAGCTCTGGAGATGTAGATCCTAAGGATATATCTGGGTGGTATGGAAAGTCATCGGTTGTTCAGGCCGCAACTCTTAATCCGCATTATGATTGGTCTAGCCTATTCACAAGTGTTATTCGTGATAACGATAGCTTGGGGTATATAAGCCCATCTATTAGAATTGTGATAGATTGTTACTCTGAATACGATGGTAGTGATTTTTATGATTATGTTTTTAACAACGCAAAGGGCCGCAAGTGGGAGCTTAGGGCGCAGCTTTATATGGCGCTTGTAAAGAGTGGAACGCTTACTCCGAAAATGGCAAGGAAGATGCGAAGCGATGGTGCATCAAAGGCATCTAAAGCTGCGCTAGAATCTCTGATTTCAAATATATCACTTTATCCAGATAATGAGCCTCTTTTTGTTCAGTTTGTAGATACAGCATATGAAGAAGTTGCGATTTCGTTGGCAAAAAAAATACCAGAGAATATGCTAACCTACATGGTAGGCTCTCAGTTTCATTATGTAAAAAGAATAGTTGAAGATAGAATGAGAGCTATTGAGCTTAGAAAGGATCAGGAAGAATCCGAATCAGAATTGCCATTTTAATAGGATTAAATAATGACTAATATTAATGAAGCATGTTACCTCTCCAGTCCCATTCACAAGAATTCTTTAAACATAGAGCTAACAGAGGATATGGAAAGCAACCTAGTCCTATCTATTGACGGATCAATTATGGCTATTAAAAAAAGCGTAATTTCTAATTATATAGACGACCAGGATATTCTAATGATTAGAATGGGATTTCGAAAAGCTACAGATGAGTTATTGAAATACTCAGATGAAGAAGGACTTTATAAGTTTTTATCCTGTCTTGTTGATTTAGAATAAATAAAAATCAAAAACTTATTCTGCACCCATAGTAAAATTACTTTACTATGGGTTTTTTATTAATTTTTTTATTAAAAGCATAGGGATTAATAATGATAAAGCTATCTGCATTTGAATCAGCAAGAATAACAGACCCTTCCAGTGGAAAAGAGGTTAAGGTTTCCACCACAGTCAGGATGCAGTATAGGTGGCTATATAGAAATTATGAGCCTGAGTTTCAAAGCATGAGAAATAATATTCTTAATGAGATAATAGGAAAAGATTATTCTGGTAGCTCCGGTGATGGCAATATGGTGCATAGGTTTAAGCTTGGAAGCTCTAGCATTGAATCAAAGGAAAGGGAGATTGCTGAGATCAGAAAGTTTTCTCCATCATCAGAAAGAGCTAGGGCTTTTAATTTCTTTATAGCAGTAGAGCGAAGTGATGGAATTTATATATTAGCCGTAAAGCAAAGCTGGAAGTCTCCTAAGTATACCAAAACTTATGGTTATACAAAGAAAAGCAGAACTTAAGGCTCTACTAATTTAATATAAAGTATTGTATTTTAATGAGGTTATAATGAATAAAAAGACTGCACAATTAAAGCCGCCAAACTGGGACCCCGATATTCTGCCAAAGTTAAAGCAGATAAACTATGGTTCTCAAGAGGGTGAGATAAAGAGAATTTTAAACGATCCAAGTAAAATTATATTTGACGCAACCTCTCCATCGGATAATCCCAATGCTTCTGCTTGGGTCACAACCGATGATTTGAAAGATGGAAAAATTGATGCGGTTCATATAAACGCAACAAAGATTCCAAAACCGGGGGATGGCTTTGAACAAATGGCCAATCAAATAATCGCATCAATTTCAGCATTGTTATCTCATGAAGTCGGACACATTGAAGACTTCAGAGAGGAGCTTTATGAATCAGGACAAGACCCGTTTCCGGGTGGAGAGGCTGTAGCTGAAGAAGCACAAAGACAACAGGAGCAAAGAGCAATGTTAGCATTAGAACAAATGGCGTCAGCAAAGAGTACTTTGGTGAAGCTTTCAAATGATCTAGATGGTTCTGGTAATGGAAAGATTGCAGATAGTATAGATAAATTATTATATGTTATCTCAAAAGAGGAAGTCAGTATAAATAAGACGGCCATACAAAAAGATGATGACGTGTTGGCAGAAGAAGTGTTTATGTTTAATGACTCATTTTATAAGAAACCATTCGGAAGGATGTGATGATTGGCAAATATTCAAATAAATGGGTGATATAAAAACCATGAAGAAGAAAACCGTAGAACAAGAGAATGAGCTTGGAGATACTCCGACTGATGCGATAGCTGGTATGCACATGCCAGATCCCGAAGGTTCGTGGAGAGGCTCCGATCCGGGAGAGAATAGCTATACTTATGATAAGAAGCAGATTGCATACCATGAAAGACGCCTGACCGGGAGAAAAAGAAAGGAAAATGGTTTATCAAAAGGGGCAAGAGGTCTTTTGGATATGCAAACGGAACAGGGAAAGTCCGGTGAATATTTTGAAGAGGATGAGACCGGGTTATTTGGCAATGAATCTCCTGAAGATTTACCTACTAATAAACCAGATAGAAATATAAGATATGAATCATCTACCGGCAGCTCAGACGTAGATCTGTCTGATTTTTCGTTCTTGGGGTTTGGAAAAGAATCAAAAAGGAATTATGAAATGAACAATGAATTAATCAAGCTATCAAACTTATTAGACGAGATCGGAAGCGTTAATGCTGCGGATAGAATAGATCTTATGATTATAAAGGAAGCGGTAACTACGCCTTCTGGGTGGAGTTCACGTCCTAGCTCTAGTGCCTCTACGTCTCAGCAGAATCTTCATCGCGCTTGTACTGCATATTATACAGCAATAGATACTATGGAGTCTCAGAATTATTACAGTGGAGGCGACGAAGGTGCTGCCGAGGATGTTATAAATGCAGTATGGGCAAGATATAATGCCTTTGACGGCTGGGGTGATAACGATGATGCACTTCCAAATGCACTTATTAGCGCAGCTCGTTCGGCTGAGCCAAGTCTTACATCAAGACCTGAGGGTTATTCTTCATGGTTTGAAGCTGTTGTAAAAGAAGGGGACGTTAATTTTTCCAACGGAAACTCAGCCTTCTACGGTAATTCTGACGGATTTGCAATAGACGCCAAGAATTTTTGGGGGAAAATGAAGAGTGCAATCAAAAAAAACAGGGCAGCCGAAACAGCAGCCGAAACAGCAGCGGCAACAGGAGGAACCGCTCTCCAAGATGATATGGACCCTGAAGATAAGATGGGAGATGCTCCCTTTTTCTACCTTCTTACTGAAGCACAAAAGACCACTGCTGAACAGCCCGAGGCAGATTTCTTAAGACTAGAATGGGGAGCATCTGAAACACCCCCTCAGTGGAGAATACAGTTTAGAAAAATGCGTGATCTTTCTGTGTGGCTAGAGGCCAATTCAGAAAAGAGAAGCCTTGTAACGGAAGAGTGGATTGAAGAATTATCAGAACTTGGGAATGGGGCATACAAGGATGGGTTTCAATGGACTACGGGAGCTGTGACAGAGTATGCCAACAAAGGAAAGATTCCGCATCCAGGGAAGGGATACGCTGCTTATTACGACTCTTGGGAAGGGTGGACTGACTCATGGACTGTAATGTATGACCTTCTGCGTAACCAAGAAACAGTAAAGGCCTCTGGCGAATTTGCACAACAACAAGCAGAAGGAAGATCGGGCGGCGGCGGCGGTGGTGGTGGCAGTAGAGCCGTTGCTTCTATCGTTGATTTATCAGGTGGAGTAATAACTGATTCTGATACTGGTAACAAATTCAGAACATGGGTCTATTCAGATGCTGCGAGGGCTAGGTGGGCCTCTAGTAATAACTTTGATAGTTCTCACACAGTGTTTAATTCCAGAGCTATGAGGAGTGCTTGGGCGACTTATGGTAATCAGTATAAACAATATTTGCAAGTCGCTGGACCGGACGAGTTACTTGCTGGCTCCGGAACCGGAAGTGTGGCAAGGCGAGAATCTGTGGATGATTTACTTGGGGAGACAGCTCCACAAGCACCTCCAGTTGCAGCTCCACAAGCACCTCCAATTGCATCTCCACAAGCACCTCCAGTTGCAGCGACTCAGCCAGAAGCAGGGTGGACTATCGAGAATGTTGGTTCCGCAGTAGATGAGTTATATAGAGGGGTTCGGATTGGCAAAAACAGTGAAAGGAAAGTAAGAAGAACGACTGCTAGAGCACTAAGAGATTTGGGCCGTGGTTCTACCCAGGAGATTCTAAACTACTTGTCTGGAAGAACACCTCCATCATCTGCTACGATGAGATACAGCGAAGTTTATAACGCTCTAATGGACCTAAAGGAACAGCTATCAGGAGGCCGCAAATCAAGGGCGGCTAGGATTGATAGGATTAATGCCTTGTCGAAAACCAGTGACGATGTCATAGATACTTATAAGAAAGCCGCAAACAACCGAAGAAGAAGGGTGTCTGAGGATAGAAAAAAGCTTTACGATAGTATCTGATGCTTATATTTAATAACTTGAATTACCAAAGAGGAATCTAAAAAATGCAAAACGAATTAATCAAACTTTCAAAGACCTTAAGCGGTCTTGGCCATAAGAAGCACTCCAGTATAGTCAGAGGCCTTGGAGTACCAAGCGTCAGCATTATGCTTTCAAAGTTTGCAGGAGCTCCAAACCCAGGACTTATAAAGCTCATCAATGGAAATGCTGCTAATAGCAAAAGTCAGGTAGGAATTAATCTCAGCTATAAAGGCAATGACGATCTTGGAGAGTGGGCAACGGGTTCGGATGAAATATCCATTGCAACCCAGGAAGTGCTGACAGACTTTATAGATATGGTAAAAGGGATAAATGCTGATACCCCAGAAAAAGCCTATGAAACACGCGCAAAGATAAAGGCTATCACGGTAAGTGTTTATACTGATACCGCAGGTAATGATGCTAATAACGAAGCTCGTAGTCAAAGGCGAGCAGATATAATTGTTGCAGCCCTAAGGCAAGATGTTCCTGGGGTAACCTTCACAGGGAAGGGTATGGGAGAGGATGCGGAAAAGAATAAGAGATACCTTAACTTCCAAATTACCGAAATAGAAGCTAGGCAAGCTGTAATGGATTCCCATGTAGTGGCCCTTAATGATGGTGGAACAGCGTACTGGTTTCTAAGACAAGGTAACTACTTTGTTGTAGATGTTACCAAGCCAGATGCCCATAGAGCCGCTACCAAAGCCGAATCTGCAATCCAGAAAGACAGCACTGGTAAAGGGACCGGTGATGCTGGAAATGCTCTTGTTTATTTTGGAGCAGAGGCTGCTATTGCAGCTGGGGCAATTAGCCCGGTAGAAAATCCAGCCGGAACAATTTATATGGTAGATAGCGCGAAGCTTACGGGTGCCGCAGCCATGATGAGCTTAGAGGATACAATTCAGTCACCAACAACTCCATCTGAAAGAGCCACTAAGCTTGGTGCGTCTGCCGAGGCAGGACAGGTTGCTAGGACCGAAAGTGAAGCTTGGCCAGCAGAGGTCGTAAAAGATTCAATAAGAAGACTCCTTGAGATCAGAGAACCATTGGAGATAGACCCAGATGGAGGTGGCTCACAGCCCGCTGCTCAAGCCTTAGCTGCACATCGCGTTAGGCGCAATATGAGGAGAATGTTCAAGACTAATATGGAAAAAAACCCTGACGGGTTTGACCGTACTGTTCAGAAATTGGCTCAGGAAATGACAGCTAGTCCAAACTTTGTATATAATCCAGATGAAGGTGCCGCAGGATCTAACATAGGAATGGTGTTTATGGCGGCGATGCAATCAGAGAGTGTGGCCCAGTCTACTGGTGGCTCTGCTTCGTCAAGAGCAAAGAACTCAAGAAAGGGTAGGCGAAGAATGGAGAAGGCTAAAGCCAGAGCACGAAAAAGGTCTGATAGAGAGAGATATGATAACCCGCTAATTCCAAACTTTATGGAGCGTGGCCAGAAGTTTAACGAGAGAGGCGAGAGAAAGGCTTCCTCAAGCACAATAGAAAGCCTTCATAAGATTTCAATGAAAAAGTCATCTGCAAAGTCTGCCGCTAAGAAAAGAAGAGAAAGAATTAAAAAAGAAAATATGCGATAAGTTTTTATAATATATTTTATATACAAACTATAAAACCCCGAACAGTATTGTCGGGGTTTTGTTTTGATTAATATTTTCGATGACGGAAAGACCAAGCTTCGTAAGAAGAAAAAGCATAGGAAACTTTCTCATAAAAATAAAAAGCAGAATGAAGAGATAGCGGGGAAGGAGAATCTATCAAAGCTGAACCCAATGGCATATCCTATTCTTGCTCTGCATTATAATAAGAAGCGGCCATCTGAGTGGATAGTAACTACATTTAAAACTATTAACGAGAAGCCACACCACTTAACTGATAAGTGGATTAACAGCATTAATAAATGGGTGTCTGGAGTTTGTGATTCAATGTCTCTAGATGAGCCAGATATTCAGATAGGTAACAGGATTGATGTTGGCCCTATTGAAATTATAAAGATTAAAGAGCCAAACATGATGGCCGAGTTTCCAAGTCCAGCAGTTATAGCCAGAGATGAGAGGGGATGGAAGTGGTTTTTCAAAACATCAAAAGCGTATCTTTATAAGGATGGAGACTTCATAACATTAAGAGCCACCATATCTTCTCATGGGGAGGGCATTACTTTTTTAAAGCGCCCAAGTAAAATTTCAAAGCTATGCCAAGATATGTTGGCTGGCGAAGAATAATATTTAAAATTTTTTTAAGAGGTAGCCGTGATTGACATAGCAGATATTGTAGTTGGATTGGCGTGGGGTGACGAAGCAAAGGGAAAGATAACAAGTCATCTTTCATCAAAGAAGTTCATATCTGGAAAACCTTATTATGATTTTGTAATTAGGTGGGCAGGGGGTAATAACGCAGGGCATACAGTTTACGTTAACGGAAACAAGTTCAAGACGCACCTTATACCATCTGGAATTTTTTATGGTGTTCAATCAGTTATTGGACCCAATTGTGTTTTGAACATTAATTCGTTCAAGGATGAGTTAAGTTATCTTAGTGACAATGGATTTGACACAACGCTGGTAAAGGTAGCTCCAAACTGTCACATTGTAAGTGAAGAGCATATACAATTCGATAAGGACAACTTAGCTGCAAAGTTAGGCACAACATCTAGAGGTATTGCCCCATGTTATTCGGATAAGGCGGCAAGGATCGGGATGCTAGCTAAGGACGTTCTTAGTCCCAATATGATTTGGAACGAGAAGCTTCATGGTAATATTCTATGTGAAGGAGCACAGGGAGTTTGGTTAGACATAAACCATGGAAATTATCCATATGTTACTTCGAGCGAAACCCTCCCTTATGCCGCTTGCAGTATAGGGTTTCCGCCACAAAAAATAAACAATATATATGGGGCAGCAAAAATTTATGATACCAGGAGCGGCGAAGATCCTAAGTTCCCAAACAGTTTGTTAGATGACCCGGTTTTGTCAAGATTGGCTGAGATTGGTAGTGAGTATGGAGTCACTACTGGAAGAAGAAGAAAGGTCAATTGGTTAAATTTAGACATGTTGGTTAGATCAATTAATATTTCAGGGGCAACACATATTATTATTAGCAAGTGCGATATAATTAAAGAGCTAGATATCTATAAGCTTTTTTATAATAACGAATATCTTTCATTTCATTCTATGGGAGATATGCAGAGTTTTATAACTGAGAAAATAGAAGGCTTATGCGCCCTGGTAAGGCAGATTAGATTTTCATATTCGCCAGAGGGATTATAATGAGTAAGAAAAACGTTCTATTATATCATGCAAACTGCCCAGATGGATTTGGTTCAGCATATTCATTTTGGAAGAAGTTTGGTGATAACATGGAGTATATAGCGGTAAAGCATGGGGAGCCGCCCCCCAGTGGGCTAGAAGGGAAGAATGTTTATATAGCAGACTTTTCATATAGCAAAGATGTTCTTATTTTTTTAAATGAGAAAACTTATAGCCTCAAGGTTATAGACCACCATATTTCCGCAGAAAGAGATTTAAAAGATCTTGACTTCTGCCATTTCGATATGAGTCATTCTGGAGCATATCTTTCCTGGGCCTTTAACTTTCCGGACCAGCCCATACCAAAGCTTATTAAGTATATAGAAGATCGGGATTTGTGGCTATGGAAAATGCCACATGCGGAGGAAGTACTTTCTACGATAGATTCTTATGATCGAACATTTGAATGGTGGGACCACATCAACTCAATACTAGAAACACAGGATGGGTTTAATAAGCTTGTGAACGAAGGTGAGGCAATCTTAAGATATAAAAACAAATTGGTATATACAATATCAAAGAACAGCTATGTGATGAATATAGCCGGTGATAAAATTCCTGTAGTTAACACACCTTTCTTTCAGTCGGAAATCGCAGGAACAATGTCTAAGGATGAAAAGTATGCTGCTGCATATTATTATGATGGGGAAGCTTTCGTATTCTCACTAAGGGCTTCTGATGATGAAGTTGATGTTTCTGAAATAGCGAAATCATTTGGTGGTGGTGGACATAAAAAAGCCGCTGGATTTAGTGTTAAAAGTTTGGATTTTTTTAAGGATAAAGAATGAGTTTAAGTAATTATAGTCAAGAGCAAATAAATAGCGCAATAGAAAAAATGAAAATCATATCTGATTATTCTTTATGGCAGGCTTCCGGACTATCTAGGACTAAGTATGTAGGCAGCCAGTCATTTACAAGAGACGAGTATTTGATTTGCCTGGTTGAGGATATAGATGGAGAGTATTTCGTAATGGACTATGTAAGAAGCTCACTATCTTGTGTTATGATGGTAGAGCATCCAGATATGGCAGATTCTATAATTAAGAATACTGTCCATTCCAGTTTAAAGCTGCACATGATAGCGATGGGCTATTATAGTGACATAGCCATTATTGATAAGCTTTGCTCAGATCCAAGTGCAGAGGTTAGACAGTGGGCTTCATATCACTGTTCTATGGATGCTCTTAAGTCTATGATAAATGATAGTAACGCAAAGGTAAGAAGGTCGGTGTTTAATAGGCTAGGTCCGGTCGAATACCTTGATGAAATGCTGAATGATAAGGATGCTCAGATAAGAGAGGCTGGGGCCAGATTTGCTCCAATGAATTATCATGGGTTTTCGAAAATGTGCAATGAGCTTTCCAAGAGAGTATTCCCGTGGGTTGTTAGCAAGATAAAGAGAGATAAGCTTCCAATGCTTTTGGGAAATAGGAATATGAACAATATTCGCTCTAAAAACGCATTGAGCGAAAGAATGAATCAACAATAATACAAATTACTCAAAGAGGTTGAAAATGGCTGCAAGGTATACTTCTGATTATATTAATCAGGCTGAAATTAAAAGTGATGAGTGGACTCCAGACGAAGGTGACTTCGAAGTTATTATTAGAAAGTTTTCTAACTTTGTCTTTGAAAGTGATTGCTATTGGGGGTGGAAGGCTTCGGATAGGATCGGAGAGGTTTTTGACGATAAAATGCTCTCCTTTGTTTGGAATAATATCTCAAGCTTGAGGTTCCATATCGTTGATGCGTTAGTTAATGATTTTACAAATAAGCCTGTTTGCTCGGAATCTTTTAGGAATAGACTTATAGCCGATCTCTATGATTTAATTCCAAGAAATGATAATTGTGCTGATAACATACTAAGGGGAGACCTAGTAAAACTTTTACATCCAGACTATAATTATATGGACGAAATTTTTTCACTAAGACTTATTGATCCAGAGGGTAGTATTATGACCAGGTGGCATGTTCAAGGCATGGCCTACTCAAAAGATCCTGCTTTTTACGCGTATCTCTGGAGTGAAATCAAAAGAAGTAGTGGATATATAGACAAGAAAATCGAAGTTGCTAAAAATATGATCAATAATGATGCAATGTCTGAAAAGGTAATTAAAGAGGCTGCATCAAATGGAACGAAGAAGCTTAAGCGATTCTTTATATCTGAACTTGGTTGTAAGATGACCTATTATCGACAAAAGTTGCGATATATGGATGAAGACGAAGCTCTTTATGGTTTTTATCAAAATAATAATTCCAAGCTTGAAGCATATATGCTATTGTTTGCAAATTTTGATGATGACAGATCTCTATCTACGATGGCAGATGTTTTGTCTATAGATAATCTTCCTTGGATTATGCCGCTACTTGGAAAATATCGTTGGATTTCACAAAGTGTAGAAAGAAGGATTGCTCAACAAGAAAACCAATAGGAGATCATTTCTTATGAATAAATTAATATGTGCTTCAACTTTTATAGTTGTATAGAAGTTTTTTAAGCCTGATAGCACTGGCTTCAACGCTAGTGCTCAGTTCTGTCGGTCGAGCGTCGGTAAGTTATGGTCCTTTAAGTGACATGAATTTGTCAAGAGGAAGCACTCAAAACATTGAGACAGATATTTACCCGGTTACTTATAGAGTATATTCTTATGATACTGTTGATAACCGAACAGAACAAAGGCTTGGAGAGATAATATCAACGGCTACAAGCTTGCTTGGTAGCTATGCTAAAGGAAGAGGTCTTCCTTTAGATGATTGTGGGGGAAACCAGACTATAGAGTTTTTTATAGTTCCCTATTCTGTTTTAAACGACAGAGGAAGGTTTTCCGAATGGCCATATGAAAATGGTGCCGGAAGCAGCTCATCTAATATAGTTGCATTGTTTTCACCAAGGAGGACGGAATCTAATATTGACGCTATAATGTTCACTAAAGATTCTTTTTCTAGAGATCATTATGTTGCTCATGAGTTAGCTCATTACTGGTATGAAAGACTCTGCTGGAGTTCTTCCTCTACAGTTAGAACTGAACCGTTTGCGATGGGGTTTGAATCATATTATTTATCAAACCATCAAAGAAGTGGGTATACTCGCGGCAACAATCACTCTTCTGATGTAGTCACTCCTATTCCCACGATAAGAGGTGGAGGCGGAAGGGTCGGTGGAAAAGGAGAGTCACATAACAGTTATATCCCCACGATAAGAGGTGGAGGCGGAAGAGGGGGTGGAAAATAATATGTTCCACTTGCCATTGTTAAACAAATGATTGGTTGGTATTATATAAATAATGTATATTGAAGAAAAAGAACATTTGGCTTTTGATGACGTTTTGTTAAGACCTTTATACTCCGAAGTCAGGTCTAGGTCCATTCCAGATACTGCAACTAATATTGCAGGAATTGAAATGTCTATACCGATTATATCCTCTCCGATGGATACGGTTACTGAGTATGAAATGGCAATTGCGATTGCAGAGAGTGGCGGAATGGGCATAATACATAGGTTTATGACACCATCAAAGCAGCTTCTAAATCTGAGGAAGGTTGCTAGAGCGTCATCTTCTATGTATAATACAGGCTATCCGGTTGTTCCCGCTGTTGGAGTTGGTAAGAGTGAGAGGGAGCGGTTTATTCAGATCTTAAATGGGATTAATCCATACGCCATTAGTGCGGTTGCAATTGATATTGCAAATGGCCATTCGGTTCTGATGAAGGAGATGATCGACTTTGTTAACCAGAAAACAGGTGGCGACATTCCAATTATAGCTGGGAATGTAGCGACGGGAGATGGTTTTGCCTACCTTGCTGAGTCTGGAGCAAGTGCAATAAGGGTGGGTATTGGCGGCGGTTCTATTTGTAAGACAAGAATAATGACTGGAGCCGGTATGCCAACATTCCAATCTGTTGTTGATTGCTCTGAAGCAAAGAACTCTTCGAACGAGTATGATAGTGTTTCGATAATTGCAGATGGCGGAATAAGGTATCCGGCTGATTTAGTCAAGAGTATCGCAGCAGGGGCAGATGCTGTGATGGTAGGGAGAGTTCTTTCATCAACAGATGAGACCCCAGGTGAATATTTTGATGCGAATGGAAATATAGTAGATTATAGTAGCGGCATAGAAAAATATAAGAAATACAGGGGAATGGCCTCATCTGAGGTTCAGGATGATAAGAGGGGTGGGCTAAAGTCAGGAACCTGTGCAGAGGGGGTGTCTACCCTTATAAAGAGTAGGGGGTCTGCTTCTGATGTGATGGATGAATTCTTTGCAGGATTGAGATCTGGTATGACTTATGTTAATGCTCTTGACTTGAAACAACTTAGAGAAAATGCAATTTTTATAAAAATAACAAAGGCTGGCGCTGATGAGTCACATGCCTTTGGAACAAAGAAATAGGAGTTAACTCATGAACAATGCTTTGTGGAAATGGAATGATGATGCTAACAATATTGACAATGTAAAGGTGGCTATTGATACAATCTTTTTAAGAATGGATCTTCTAGAGTCGAAGCTAGATGACACACTTGATTGCCTTCTTGATAACCTAGACAGGGATAAGCTTGCTGCGAATAAAGCAAAGGAGTTTTATGATGATGATAATGTTAAAGACATACTGTCCTCATTCTCCTCTGGTTTTGAGGGTGGTGGGGCATCTAATGTCTTAGATCTAGTATCTTCCCTTCATGACTTAAAGGGTAAGTTATCAACGCTTGGTAGTAATTTAAATACAGCTCCAAGCGATCTATCAGAAATGCCTTCTGAGGAAGATGTTGATACGGATTAATTAATTTTATGATACTTTTTATATATTAGATATATATAGTTATCAGGGATATTCCTGATTCTGTCTACTTTCCAATATAATTGTAACTGTTGAAAAAAAGGAAAATATAATATGGATGTTAAGTTTACTAAAAAAATCCTAAAGGAAATGCCTAAGGATAAGTCAGTCATGCTTCATGCAAAGCATGGTGTCGGAAAATCATCTGTTGTTCGTCAGGTTGCCGAAGAACTAGCAGAAGAAACAAATGAGCCTTATGGCTTTTGGGACGTAAGACTGTCCCAATGTGAGGTCGGAGATATCAAAGGCTTGCCGGATGCAGACCGTGAAGCTAAGGTTATCAGGTTCTTGAAGCAAGAGTGGTGGCCGCGAGATAAGGATAGTAAGGGTATCTTGTTTTTTGATGAGATTAACCGTGCGTCAAAAGATGTCCTTCAAGCCGTGTTTGAGATATGTTTGGACCGACGATTGGATGGAGAAGAACTGCCGGAAGGCTGGAGGGTTGTTGCTGCGGTAAACTCTGATGATGATTATGATGTTCAGGAGCTTGATCCAGCACTTCATGATCGGTGGTTTCATATTGATTTCGACCCGTCTGTTTCTGACTGGACTCTATGGGCCAGAGAGAATGGTGTTGAGCAGTCGATAATTGAGTTTGTTTCAAGGAACCACAATCTTCTAGACCCCCCAATTGGGAACCTTGAGGCAGGTAGGACGTATCCATCCCGCAGAAGTTGGGTTTCATTGTCAGACTCCATCATGGGGATGGGCTTATTGGCAGAGGGTAATGATGCTATTCTTACGCAAGTTACCAAGGGCTGGGTCGGTCGAGAGATTGCGGTTATGTTTCCGAAGTTTGTTGCAAATGAGTTTACTCAGCTTAGGCCGGAAGATGTCTTGGATACCTTTTCAAAGGTAGAGTCTAAGATTGAAGCAGCATGTGATGATATTGAGGTTATTGCGGCACTAGCACGAAATGTTGTGCAAGAGGTCAATGAACGAAGTGCTATCAAAATGAAGGACAAGCAGAAGGAAGCTCTGAAGAAGTTCTTTATGGTGCTTCCAAATGATGTAGCATCTGACACCTGGGTTGCCCTTCTAGCTGGGAAGAAGAGTAAGAAGCTAGTTATGATGTGGCAAGCTGATACAGCGTTTGGAGAACACCTGAAGCGTATTTATCAAGTCTGATTTCACCAAGGGTACACTTGGCGCGCTCCAAGTGTACCCAATATTTTTATCATTAGGAGGTTTTATGTTGAATACATCAGTTGCTCCATCAGTAGGGCCACAAGTCGTAGATGATGTTAGTCTAAAAAGTAGTGTCAATTCTCGTCAAATTAGAGACAGAATTGAAGGCGATATTGCAAAGCTAATTACATTTCAGCCCTTGTACGGCATCGTGTTTATGAGCTTGAATAAGATCGAGTCAAGGAAGATTCCAACGCTTGCCGTTGGAGTTACTAGGCGAGTTGATCTTGCTCTATATTACAATCCAGACTTTATAGATGGCCTTAGTCGGGCAGAGTTGAGGGCGGTGTTGAAGCATGAGGCTTTGCACGTTTTGCTTCATCATATCTCTAGAGCAAAGCACTTCTCTTATAATATGCGTGGGTATAATATTGCGGCAGATATGGCAATTAATCAGCATATCGAAGGATTGCCGGAGGGCTGCTTTTACCCAAGCACCCTTAATCTTCCAGATTCCGAATCCTCTGAGTGGTATTATGAAAGCTTAAAGAAGGAGTCAGATGAAAATGGCCATGATATAAGCGAGGTTGGCGAAGGAAAGGGCAAGCTCGTAGATGACCACTCTATGTGGCAGGATATGGATGATGATATTATCAAAGAAAAGATTCGTCATATAGCAGAAAAGGCCATAAAGGAACAGGAGAAGAAGGGTTGGGGCGATGTAGGAGCAGATCTGGCAGGAAAGATTATAGCCGCAAACAAACCTGTTGTAAACTGGAAGAGGGAGGTTCGATACTTTATTAACAAGCTTGTCATGATGGGGCGAAAGAGTACTCGTATGCGGCCCAATCGTCGCTATGGATATGTTAACCCCGGAAGCAAAAGGGACTATACTAGTAGGCTTTTAATTGGGGTTGATACATCTGGCTCTGTAAGTGATGAGCAGCTAAAGATGTTCTTCACAGAAATAAATGGAATGATCGATCATGTGCAGGTAGACGTTATTCAGTTTGATTACAATTTACAGGGAGAGCCTGAGCCTTTTAGAAAGAAGTCTAAGGATATTAATATCATAGGAAGGGGCGGGACTAATTTTGAGCCAGTAATTAAGCTAGCAGATGAGATGAAGTACGATGGTCTTATTATATTCACAGATGGTTACGCGCCATTCCCAACAAAGCCAAAGGCCCGTATGCTTTGGGCTGTATCAGAAAGAGACAGCGATGTTAATTTTCCTTATGGAAAGAAAGTAGTTGTAGCAGAAAAAAGAGTTTGACGTGTAGCTTTTGGGTAGCATACCATTTGTGTGCTACCCAAATTTTTTTTAGGGAGATAGATGTTAATTTTGAATAACAAGATAACTAGCAAGTTGTCTACATTGATGGTTGCTTTTGATGCAGGTTCTAGGATTGAGGGGGATGACTTTAATAGCGGAATATCCCATATGCTTGAGCATTGCATTTTCAAGGGAACTACAAATAGGGATTGGCTAGAGGTACAAAGAGAGTTTGCGTTCATAGGGGCAAGGCCAAACGCATTTACTTCAAGTGAGATGGTTTGTTATCATGTTACTGTTCCATATGAAAACTTAGAATCTGCGGCAGATATATTATCTGATATTGTATTCAACTCTACAATTCCAGATGAAGAATTCATCAAGGAAAAAGAGGTCGTAAAGGAAGAGGAGATATCAAGAAAAGACGATGTTGACGGATACATGTGGGAGGCGTTTTCAAAAGAGTGGTTCTCCAACCATCTGTCTGTTCCGGTTATAGGCACAAAGGATTCTATTGATAGATTCACAAGAGATGAGGTGAATTCATTTTACAACAAATATTGTGATAAAAAGGGTGCTATAGTATCCTTAGCGAGTTCTCTTAACAAGAGGGCTTCAAAGCAGTTATTAAACAAATACTTTGGAAAGTCAACCGGAAGATTCAGAAAGAACTATTCTTTGGATGACTCAACATATGAGCAGTCTAGAACCGTATTGCTTTCGAAAGATGGAATAGAACACTCCTATGTTTGGATGGCATATCCGGGGATAGTCACCGGTAGTGATTGGGCTGCGGCCTCTCATGTTCTTATGTCAATTTTTGGAAGCGGCATGGACAGCAGACTCTTTACAGAGGTTAGGGAAAGAAGCGGCTTGGTTTATGGAATAGGGTCCGGTATGCAATCTTTTCAGGATGGCTCAGTGTGTCTTATTGACTTCTCATCAAGAGAGAAGAATGTGGAAAAGGCATTGTCAATCGTAGATGGGCAAGTTGACTTGATAAAGTCAGAACGAATTACAGATGAGGAGCTTGAGCGGGCTAAGAACAAAATACGTTCTTCTGTCTATTCTTTAAATGAGAATAGCTTTGGCGTTGCCTTTTCTAATTTAAAATCAAGATTTAACTCGACTTCAAATATAGAGGAACTTATGAACAAAATAAACTCCGTAACAAAAGATGATATAATTGATGTTGCAAATATTGTTTTTGACAAAGATAGGCAGCTAACGATGGTATGTAAAAATAATAATTAGAAATAATTTATTTAGTATAATTAAAAGATAGTTAAAGAATATATATGTCGTTATTAAATATAATTACTGTTCCAAATAAGCTGTTGAGGCAACGATGCTTTGATGTTACAGATGATATGTTTGGAGAAGAACTCGATTCCTTTATGTCATCTATGGCAGAGACGATGTATTCTTTAAAAGGTGTCGGATTAGCAGCCCCGCAAGTCGGCTTGGGTTACAGGGTATTGGTAGCAGACATGTCAGAGGGTAGGCGAGAATCTTATGTCAAGATGGTGAACCCTGAGATTGTGGATTTGTCAGATGAAACAATAAAGATAAGCGAAGGTTGTTTATCTGTTCCAAACTTTGAAACAGAAGTAGAGAGGTCTTGGGAAGTGACTGTTCTTTATAGCACCCCGCTTGGGGAGAGGACAAAAGAAAGGCTTTCTGGATATTATTCTGTTGTTATTCAGCATGAGATAGACCACTTGAATGGCATAACTATTTTGGATAAAGCTGGAAACCTCACTAGACGGATGTATATGAACAAGATTAAAAAATCTAAAAAGAAGTTCGAAAGACTTCTTAAGAAAAATAGCCTAATATGAACACAGTAAGAGAAAAGCATAGCTGGGGAGGCGTTGAAATATGGGCAAAGAGCAAGCACTTTGTAGGCATATTTTATTCTATCGACGCAAGAGAGAGCGTTATAATACCAAGCTGTAACTCTTCCGTTTCTACATATAGGGTTTCCTCTGGAATACTATTGGTACAGGAGGAGGGATGTGATAAAGGCTCCGATGGAGTTATTATAACTTCGGGTGATTCAATTTCGTTAAATAATAATATCGGACATATTTTTTCTGCAATAAGAGACTGCGAGATTTATGGAATTATCCCGCCGTCTTCGGGAGAAAAGGTTGGCAAAAAAAAATAGATATGTTTATTATGGTTAAATAATGTATTAGTTGAGAACTATTTACATTAACAGTAATATTATGATTATCATTAGTAATTTTATTTGAGGTTAACTTTGTTTTATAATTTATTATTCTTTGTACTTTCTTCGTGTGGTATAACTTTTCTTATAACACACTCTTCGATTTTTGAGCCAGTTAGAGAGTTTATAGGGCGCAGGTCTGATTTTTTCGGAGAGCTTGTAAACTGTCCGATGTGCTCTGGTTTTTGGGTTGGTTTCTTCATATCTATTATTGATTTTCAAGATTATAACCCAATATATTCGGGAGCGATAGTCAGTCTGGTTTCTTGGCTTATTGCTGTATTTGCTTTTTATATAAACTCCATAGCGCTGGCTATGGAGACTTCGATAGAAGAGGATTGATTATGAACAAAAAAGAAGAAGTTGCTATCAGTAAAAGAAAAGTTGCATTACCAGGAAGAATTATAGATCTTCTATGGTCGGATGATGAATTTTATAGAGAAGTTGTATCTTCAAAGAAAATAACTCTAGATAAGTTTCCCAAAACAGACCAGTGGGTTGACGAAATGGGGTTTCATATGGAATTTGCATTGGCCGGATATTCAACAAAGGATATAAGTATTAAGATCCATAACAGCACTCTGCTTGTTGAGAGCAGAAGAGATAGAGGCGATGACATGATTCCATCTGAAGACGGAGTTAGGAGCGCTAAGCCAAAGATAACTTACGGATCAATAGTTAGAGGAATTGCTAGAAGAAATTTTAAAAGCAAGGTTATAATTTCTTCTGATTTTAGCATAGAGGATGCTGCCGCAAGTATGTTAAATGGATTATTACATATAATAATCCCAAAGGGAGTAGAACAGGAATGTACAATTGTTCGAATAAAAGAGGTGTAGTATGAGCGATATAAGTTTATTAATAACCACAATGGTTTCGTCTATAGTTGATGACACAGACAGTGTTTCTGTGTCAATGACCGAGGAGAATAATGGATATCTGTTTGAGATAAAAGTAGACAAACAGGACGTTGGAAAGATAATTGGAAAGAAGGGAAGAATTGCTTCTGCTATAAGAACTGTAGCCAAGGCAGCTGGCGCTAAGAATGGCGTTAGGGCAATGGTAAATGTATTAAATGAGTAGTGGAGGAAGTATGCCTAAGACATGGAGACAGAGGTGCTTGTCTAACCCAGATACAATGTTTGTTAGAGCTATAAGCTCAGCAAAGAGAAGGTCCGTTCAAAAAGAAGTTGCATTTAATATATCTGCAAAGTTTTTAAAAGACCTGTATCTTGAGCAGAACGGTCTTTGCCATTATTCTGGTATGCCTATCAGCATGGTAAAAAGAGACCCAAGGGTTTTACATGATCCTTTTAAAATGACTCTTGACAGGGTTGACCCAGGAAAAGGATATGTGAAGAATAATGTAGTCTGGTGTGCCTATTGTGTAAACTCTATGAAGCAAAAAATGCCGTTAAAAACTTTTGTTAACGTATGTAGAGCTATAGCGAAAAATTCATCTAGTCATAAAAAATGAAAAAAGAAGAAGAGATATCAGATACAACCATAAGGGATGGCGTAATTGAGATATATCGCAATTACGGAATAGACATATCTGATATTGAAGATGATGACATCAAGAGGGTTGTAAGGCATTATAGAAGAAATCCAGATTCTTTATCTCAAGATATAAAATCTTCTAAGGAGAACTCTCATAATGTGATTGATAATGATATAATATAGTAATTATACAAATATATATGAACACACGAGTGTGCGTGTGTTAATGGGCCAAATATTAAATGACTAACAAGAAAGAAATATCTAAAATGCTCTCTAGGAGAACGCTGCTTTCCCAGAGGGAATCACTTCAGGTTGTAGAAGAGGTTTTCTCAATTATTAAAGAAGAAATAATTAATGGTAATGACGTGTCTATAGTTGGGTTTGGAAAGTTTTATATATACCAGCATGCTTCTAGGCCGGTTAGAAATCCAAAAACCCAAGAGAGTATGCTGCTTGAACCATACAGCTGCCTTAGGTTTAAAGTTAGTAATTTAATCAAAAACAACTTAAAGAACTCTGGTGGTTAGGTATATTTAAATGAGTACTAAAATTACATTTATCGGCCTTGATGGCGATGCCGAACTAGAGGCAATGCTTAGGGACGCTGCATCTTCAGATGGGGAGCCGACCGGAACGGATGGGGTTGTTATTAATATACAATCCCTGGAAGCAACGTGGAATATAACTTCTGAAAAATGGGACATTGAGTTAATTGTAAAGATATTGGCAAGCGATGATTCCCTGTGGACTCATTGGCATTACGCAATAAATTCTACTTTTTCTGAGTCAGGAGCGGCTGGCGGATATATGGTTTTGGGCGGCGGCCTCATAAAGGTTATCTCGTCTGTTAGCCCCGGAGCATATAGCTTTGCAGTCGTAGCTGTAAATGGAGACCATGAAGCTGCAAGCAATGTCGATGTAACAACTGTATTATTACCTGTCGATGGGTCTGCAACTGTAATTACCGACGCACTAGGCATAGACGGAGAGGAGACTGTATCTGTAAATCTACTGAGCTTGGCAGACGAGCTTGGTATAGACAAAGAAGACCTGGTTGAGGCGATAGTTGCGTCAACATCTGTAGACACAGAGGTCACATCTGGAACACCACTTGTTGGTGGAAAGACTTATTATAAAAATGCGGAAACAATAGTTACATCACAAGTAGCTAATGCATGGTTTGGTGGCGAGCGCAACCAACCATCATCCATTGGGCTTCCCTCCAATGACCCGAAGGTTATAGGAATAGTACATGACGGGAGCCTAAGTCTGGATGGGCATGCTGAAAAAATTATGCTTACAACCAGCGCCAACATAAGGGGCAAGTTGCCTCATGTGAATCTATCTGCTCAGGGTGATATTGATGGCCCGGCTGTATTTAAGGCAAACGTAAAAACATGGCCAGCGTCAGAATATGTTGGTAAAGCTATTCCTGAAATTGATGCGTCAACTGGAGAGTATTACCTAGATTTATCACTTCTTAGGGCTGAGTTGGAAGATATGAGTGGAGGAGCTTTTGAGGAGTATCCCGATTTTTCCACAACTCTATTTGAAGAAATAAGTAGCGTGCAGTCCGAGATAACCTTAACGGACGGGTTAAGCTTTCCAGATTCCGGTTATGTAAAGATCGAAGAAGAGTTTATACTTTATACCGGAAAGACCGGAGATGACATACTTACAGGGTGTGTGAGAGGGATTTTGCCAAGCGCCGCGCCCACAGAGCATTCAGAGGGAACTGTAGTAAGAAGTATTCCGGACGTTATTAAAACCGTGCATGAAAAATATACCGATATTGTTATATCGGCAAATGTTGATGAGAGACTAGACTTTGTGTTCGGGTCCTCCTCACCAGAGTTTTCAGCAGACACCTTTACACATAGGAACAGGTTCTTGTTTGACAAGCATAACGCGGCATTTAGAGCTGGCACAGTAACAGGCACCTATTGGAACGCCGCCCACAGGGGTATTGCGTCTGCGGCGTTTGGTTATAATGGGGTTGCAAAGGGAGACGCGACGTTCGTAGCCGGTGCTTTTAACTACGCGGAGACTCCAGGTTCTGTGGTCATGGGGTTTGGAAGTTCGATTTGGGAGGGGGATGAAGAATCTAGCACCACTAGCCTTGGTGTAGCATCCTCTTCAAACACTATAACTGGTGGAGAGTATAACGACATTTATAATGGATACGGCTCCGGAGCTCTCTCTGGTGCAATAAACTGGGTTGACTTTTCAAGGTCTTCCGCTATTGTGTCTGGTGAGAAAAACTGGATTAGAGGCTCTTGTGATGAGAGGGTTAATTATTCGTTTATAGGTTCTGGGTATCAAAATATAATAAACTTCTCCAATGGTTCCGGAATAGTTGCTGGAGATGAAAATATTATTGGTGGAGAGTCAACGGGTTCTTTTATAGGAGCTGGGGAGAATAATAACATCCTCACAAATGAGGATGCCACAACTTCTTCTGGCCTTAAAAACGTGCTTAAAAATAGGGACAAGCTAATAGAAAATTCCCCATTCGCTCCCGGCGTGCTTGCGGATAGGTGGACTTGCGAGGATGATGACGGATATGGGAGATCGGAAAGAAGAAAGAAAATGAAAGATTCCGGTTCTAGTTACTTTGGTACTTCATTCAACTCAGTTATAGGTGGTGGAAAGGAAAACACCATTGTCAACGCAGACCAGTCTTTTGTGGGCGGTGGAGATGAAAATATAATATCGGTATCAAGAAGCTCATCTATACTCGGAGGAGAGAATAATTCGATTGAGCCATATATTATCATCACAGGCCCCTTCGGAACTGGTTTTCACAGGTCATTCTCGATATCCCCAAGTTATGTCTCGGCAATAGTCGGAGGAAGAGATAACTTCATAATGGCAGACGCAAGCGCATCCACGATTGTAGGAGGTGTTGCGAACACCATAGTTGAATCCGAGGTTGGGTTGCTATTCGGAAAGGATAATGCATCTCGAAAGACTCCGACAACAGAGGTTGTCACAAGGTTTACTCATACAACAGGTTACGCGGCAAAATCTAATTTATACGGGCAGCACGCTCATGCTTCCGGCGGCTTTTATTCTGCAGGAGGAAGCACATCTAAGAGTGGAGCAAAATACGTTAAGCACACTTCTTCTCAAACAAGAAAGCTGATGGGCTATGAGGATCTTAGCAAAACTTCTGGATTCTTGAGAACCAAGGATGCTTCGTCAGATGTTTTATTGCAAAAAGTAATAAACCAGGACGCCAAAGATATATCCGATGAAAGGGAGTTTGCCGAACAGGTTGGCTCTAAAAAGTCAGATATTATTAAAGCGGGACAGGCAAAGTATATAAGCAAAGTAATGGAGTCTGATCCAGACCCAACAACTGAAAGCATTTGGAGCTCTAACTCTGATATGCACATTGGGTCGGCTCAGACATCTGTTCTAACACTTAGGAGAGAGGTTACCTTTGGAGACTTTCTTACTCAGATTAACCCTCCGATGCTTTTTGGAGAAGAAACCGAAAAGGTCGGATATGGATTTCAGGAGGTAAAGACATTCTCCACTTCTAACTCTGGTCCTAAATTTCTTATATTCACAAGAACCTTAGATAGGGATGAGAAGGGGAGCCATGAGAGCAAGACGTTTGATAGCTGGTATCACTCACCCTCCAGCTATTTGAGTGATAGCCAGGGAAATGGCCTGCCTCTAACTGCAGATTATAGTTCTCGCGGTTCAGTCAGCGGCCTTCCTAGGCAGTCAGCAGAATTCCAATGGCTTCAGATATCTGATGTGCATCTTAATAGGGCGTATAAAATTCCAGCAGTTGGATTTTCTTCTTTCACCTGGGATTGGCTAGAACGCCTTCTATCTTGGACAGAATCTATGTTCCCAGCTCACCATGGCGTCACTGGAGGAGTAAGGAGTAATGGGGGGCTGAACTTCGAAAAAGTGCTCAAGGGCCTGATCCCCTCGGCTAGCGACCCGTACGGAAACCCTATTTCGAGCCATACAGGTGTACCTATTAAGAGAATTACTAACGCGTGGAATGGAGGGTTTTCCCCATTAACTGGATTACCCGATCTAAGTGAAGACGGATTGTCGGGGATCGTTGATGGCGTTACTCTGACTGACAGAACAATAAGCCTTGGAGATGACCTAATACTTCACCCGGTTGGCAAGGGAACGATTATCAGCAAGCTATCTGGAGCAGGTGATGAATATGCAACCCCCCTGACTATTATCATCACTGAGGATATGTTCGATGCCGCTGCTGCTGGTGAGGATGGATATTTTTATTCTGCCAATTCAGATGGAACTTATACATTTTATTACAGATGCATAGATATGAAATATGACTTAGGTAAGGGTTACCCCTCGGAAGCAGATTTTGAGGCTATGGATAGAGTGCGGGTTGGAACCGCCCTCCAGGCTCAGTCTGATCAGGTTAGGACTGCAGATACATTTGAGATAATGGAGATAGGTCAGGGTTACAATATTGATAAGTTTTATATACCTTTTGAAAATGAAGTTGAGGATGAAGAGGATATTACAAACTCTAGTGAGTTTGAGCTATTTTTGAGTGATCCTGAGTTTGCACAAGTTTTGGAAGTTGAGCCATTTTCTGTTTGGGCGTTTAGTATTACTGCGGTGGTAACTACACACAATACATCTTATGATGATGCAACGATGCATACTGCATTTGGTGGAAACAGGGGGATGCTTAGAACTGCAGTAATGAAGGCATGTGGAGGTATATCATATCCGGGGCTTCATAGTGGAGAATATGGTGACACAATCGACCTAACATCTGCGGTAGTGTTCTCCAATGATGAGAACGGCTTTGATAAGACCACGTATTCAGATGGTGCGCCGTCTTCAGGAGTAAATTCTCCAATTATGGTCAGCGGAACATCTGGAAATTATATGGATAACTATATGGATAACGATGATGACGCCGGGTTTTATCTAAAAGTTGATGCGGGATCAACCGCAATTCCGTTTGGTGCAATGTCTTTTGCTCCATCTCATAAGGATTATTTGAGGTTGATAATCGGAACAAGGCATCCGTGCAGGGTGGTGGCTAGGGTTGAGCTAACTCAGATATCAGGTATAGAGTCTTTTGTTGAAGACTACGAACTAGTATATCTTAAGTCCCAGGAAGAGAAGGTGGCTGGGGGCAAGACCCCAACATCTGTTATTGAAAAGGCGATTGACGAAATTAATGATAGCACTATTTTGGAAATAGAGGATTTCGATATACAGGAAGCTTCTGTTATAGCGAAAGGCAAACAGTTTGCTGACCTAACATCTAAAGAGCTTAAGAAGATTGTCACAATCGTTGATGCGACAAAGGGTGCTTTGATAACATCAGATATTGAGTATGATGTACTTACTGTTGATTCTGTAAATGATAGCATAGAGCAGTATGGATTAGACACTGTAACACAGAAAGAGTTAGAGACTGCCTCGCTAGAAAGCGCAACCCTCGGTACAAGTATGGACACTTCAATTGATAAAGTGTCTCAAGATATCTCTGCAGAAATAGACGCCTCAGTAGAGGCTCTCGGGGTTGACTTGAAAACAGATGCCAGCCTCAATGCTTATTTGGATAATAAAAATACTAAGCTATATTAAATTATAATTTTACAATTAGCCTTTTTATTCTATCGTATAATTGTGGGTGGCTACTTTGGATGCATACTTGATACTCGGATGTAATGGAAATATTGACCCCGATGGGTTTTTATATTGTTCGGAAACATGCAACATTGTTATAGACCTGGCGGAGCCAGTATTCATTGGAGATGACAATCTTTTGGATTTTTTAGATGAAACGTGCAGGCTATTTGACAATCCAGAGTATAATTATAACGCTTGTATAAATATGATAACGATGCTATATCGAGACTACGAGTGTTTCGATGAGGATTTCTTGCACAAGCTTCAGTTTTATTTCAGAAACCATCGAAGTTGCGGTGTATATATAATGTTAATGACAAAGGAGGATTTTGATAATGTCAGATAAAGTTTCACTTCCGGGGGGATCTAAGTACTTGGATTCGAAGAAAAGAACGGCTAAGGATAAGATAACTGACGCGTTTGATGGCTTTAAGTCTTTGCTTTCGGATAAGACTCATCCGGATAACCAGACTACTGCTTATCATAATAATGTCGTATCTATCCTAAACCGCCTCCTTGTATCTGCAGATGAGTTGGATGACTCAAACCCAGGCGAGGGTATCTTTGGGCTAATAATTTTAAGCCTAAGGTCCTCTCTGAAGTTAAAAGATGAAATCATAAAGGTAGAGGTCGAAAATAGGGAGCTCAGGATTGAGATAGAAAAGCTTAAAAAAAGAAATAGTTAATGCAGGATAATATAAAAAATAAACTCATAAGGAAGATTTCCGAAATGTCTAAAAAGATTAGGGGCGTTGAGGATTTTTCTAAAAAAGTTGGAGTTAGCACAGATAGTGATGTCTACTATGCTTCTTTGAGGTCATATAAGGCAGCCCTTGAGGACATATTGCACAGTATAAAGGAGTAAAATGCTTGTTGAAAAAGTAGTTGATATATTTGAAACTAGAAAAGAAGAAAGGATGTTTCATGTTCTGAGGTCCTTTGGAGTGGCATGTGATGCCATTTCTTTAAACGAAAAGGAATATTTTGATATTTATGACATAAGGTTGTCCAGGGGTGTGAAACATTCTAAACTAGAAAAGCTATTGGTTGATATCGGACTCTCTATATCCGCCCACTGCACACCAAAGGGCTCTGCTGTTATGAGGGACGGCATATACAGAATAGAGGTACAGACCAAGGAGATTGACAGCCCTACGTTTTCAGATATATACAGTAGAATGAATCGTAATTTGTATATGCCGATTAGTCTTGGTACTACAATTTCTGGTGATTATCTGGTTAAAGATTTAAATAGCCTTCCGAATCTTTTAATCGCGGGGATTCCAGGCTCTGGAAAGAGTATGATGCTACACTCAATAATATTGAGTTTAATGTCAAAAAATTGTGACATACATCTGGCTGATCCCAAGATGGTTGAATTTGGAATGTATGAAAGAATGAGTTCCGTATCCTCTGTGGAAAACTCAGTAGAAGACATATCAGAGAGGATCGAGGCTATAAGGCAAGAGATGGATGCGAGGTTTATATTATTGAAAAAATATGGATGCAGAAACGTTCATGAGTTTAATGATAGAGGTTCTAAAAAACATATGAAGCCTATTGTTTTGATTATCGATGAGTGGGCGGATATCTTCCTACAGGATAAAAAGATAGAAAAGCCTCTGTGTTTTATAGCACAAAAAGGTCGCGCTGCTGGTGTATCAATTGTGTTGGCAACACAGAGGCCATCCTCCAATGTGATATCTGGGCTGATAAAGGCAAACTTTTCTGGTAGGATAGCATTAAAGACCACTTCTGCGATAGACAGCAGGGTTATTTTAGATAGAACTGGTGCGGAGAAAATTCTTGATATAGGAACTGGTATATATGTTGATCACACAACTCCATCGCCAGTTATGTTCAGGTCTCCATATATAGAGAGTATTCCGCTAGAGATAGAGAGATGTGGGTATGATGACGGATGTAATAAACCATTTTGGAAAAAGTTCTGGACTTGATTATGAAAAGAGCTTCGAAGCAAGACATTTTAGATAACATAAGTATAAAAGACATAGCCCGTGAGAACTCCATTGGTCTTGAGTCTATTCTTAGTGGGAACTTTACGCACCGATGCCGGTGCCCGTCAAAGGATCATAAGCATGGTCTTGAGAGAACAAGCTCACTATACATTGATTCTGTTAATAATAATTTTTACTGCTTTGGCTGCACTTCATCATCAAACGTAATAGACTTTCATATGCTATGTAAGGATGTTACTTTTTCGGACGCAATCTTGGAACTTGGGAAAAGGATCGATGTAGAGTTAATAAAGCCAAGAAAGTTTCACATAGTAAAAAATAACTTTTCTATATTTGTTGAAATTTCAAAAGCAATAAGGGGTTATATAATGTCCAATAAGAAAGACATGCTGTGGGTAGACAAGCTATGCGAGAGGGTTGATCTGTACTATGAAAAAATTGGCTACGAGGACATACTCTCCGCTAGAAAAATACTATCGAATGTTAAAGATGCAATATCAAAAAGGGAGGGTCTAAGATGAGGGTCGTTATTTGCGGAGACAGTCATATAGGCGCAACGTTTGGGCTGGGCAAATCCAATGGGTCTGGTGGAAATACAAGGGTTGATGATTATGAAAAAAGTCTTAATTATATTGTAGATTACTGTATATCAGAAGGTGTTGACGCATTTGTTCAAACCGGAGACATGTTCGAGTCAAGGTCACCCTCTCCAGAGCATATGGATATTGTTGATAGCGCTCTTAAGAAGTTGTCTGATGCAAATATAACAAGCGTAGTTATAATGGGTAATCACGATTATAGAAGGTCTGGAGATTCGTTCACTAGCGCAATATCTTCATTGCCGGCAAAAAACTATCCAAACGTTAGGCTAGTTCTTGAGCCTCAAAACATTCTAATATCAAATGACTTAGGAGAGGGCGTGAATGTAGTTCTTATTCCATATAGGGATAGAAGGATGTATGATGGTGAAAACATAAGAGAGCAGTCTCAAAATTATAATATTCACATTAAGTCAATTATTGATTCGATATCGAATAAGCATCCAATAATGTCGGTCGGCCACAATTTCTTTTACGAGGGAAGCTATAACGACTATGGCGGAACTGAGATATTAGCGGGGGTAAATGTTTTTTCAGACTGCAATCTTGCTGTCATGGGCCACCTGCATACTTTTAGAGAGCTTTCGTGTAAAAGCACAAAGGCTATATATATTGGCTCCATGGAGAAGGTCAACTTTGGTGATGAGAATATAGATAAGTTTTTCATAGACTACTGCTCTAAGGGGGATATCGCTAGATATAAAAAGGTACCAGCACGAGAGCTGCTGTCTATTGACATAGACTTGCGTGACTGTGATGTATCAAATATAAATACCTCTATCGAAGAAAGGCTGAAGTCTTTAAATGTGGATAATAAGATAGTAAAAATAAAAACAACAATAAGTGAGCAATTACTGTCATCTATAAACAAAAATTCTATAGAGAAGATGGCGTATTCCTTTGGGGCGTTTGTAGTATCAAGAGTTGCGATAGAGACCATAGCCTCTAGGATTGTTAGAGATACTTCGATACTTTCCAAAAATGATGATTTTTCAATGTTCAAAGCCTTTGTTGAGGCTCAGAGTTTAGGTAAAAGGACAAAAGAAAGTATTTTGTCCGAGGCTAAAATAATTATGAATGATAAGGATGGTTAATGCTTCCAATAAAACTAAAACTAGAAAACTTTTTTTCACATAGAAATTGCTCTGTTGATTTTTCAAAATTCGAATCAGCATTATTATTAGGCAACACTGAAGGTGACTATACCAAATCTAATGGATCTGGTAAAAGTGCGGTGTTCGAAGGAATATTGTGGTGTCTGTTTAACAAGTCTAGAGCATCGATGATGGATGATATAGTCCTATGGGGAGAAACTCACTGTTCTGCTACATTTGATTTTTCAAAGTCTGGGTACTCATACAGGGTAAAGAGATCTAGGAATAAAATAAACTCGACATCTTTGGTTGAGTTTTATAAATTAAATGAAAAAGATGAATGGCAGAATATATCTGGCTCGACCTCTGGAGATACTTCTAAGAAAATTCAAGATACTATAAAGCTTGATTCTAAGACTTTTACAAATTCAATATACTTTAGGCAAAACGATATATCTGAATTTGCAGAGTCTGAGCCGTCAAAGCGAAAAGAAATTTTGAAGTCGATAATAGATATATCCAAATGGGATGAGTATGAAAAAAGCGCTAAAAAAGAAATAAGGAGTATAAGTAGTGAGTGTAAGATTCTGGAGGCAAAGTCAGAGGGCCTTGCTGAAGATGAAGAGGCCTTATCCTGTCTTGGCGAAGACCTCTTACTCATATCTATGTCTCTGGATGAAAAAAGCAGCAAAGCAGATCAGCTTAGAGAGACTATAGAGAATAATAATGTGGAATACTTAGCCATGAAAAAAACTCTAGATACTGATTCTTACGATTCTATAGTCGACAATATTGAAAAGCTGAAGAGCAATGGAAGGAATGGCAGTGAAAAGTTATCTCTAGCCTTAGATCAGATATCCAAAATAGAGTTAGACTTAGTGGGTGCGAAAAAAACACTTAACAGGAAGAGCAATGAGATTATATCTATAGTTATTTCTGATAAAAATCAAAATTATCTTGATGATATTAATAAAGATATTTTGAAATGCAAAACAGATATATCTTTATCAAAAGAGATGATTAACAAAATAAACTTAAACGATCTAAATAATGATAATTGTGATTTCTGTGGTCAGGATATATCGAGAGGCCTCCACGATAAAATTTTGCACGATAATAGTGTTAAAATAAACAAATATAATGATGCCATAGAGATATCAGAGGGAGAGCTTGTATTGCTAGAATCTGATAAAAAAGACTGTAAAGAGAATATATTAAAAATACGAAGACTGGGACAGTTGAATAGTGAATTATCTCCAGCAAAAAAAGAAGTAGAGATATTGAGATCTAGAAAAAATACTCTTGATAATGACAAGGAATCTTTAGGACTAGTTTTGAGCAATACGAGAGCGGAACTAAGTGTGCTAAAAGATTCCTTGAATATGCTGAAGGATGATAATTTTAAAGCCCTAAGGGAAAGGTCGGCTTCGATGAAGCAGCGGTATTCTGATTTGCGTAATATTATAAATCAAGAGCATCAAGAGGTTGGTGCGCTTAAGCAAAAGATATCTATAACACAGGATATTTTGGAGCAGAAAAGAAAAAGTAGGGAAGACTTGCTTGAGAGAAAGAAACGAATACAGCTATTTGAAAGACTGTCAAAGTTTTTTGGAAAAAATGGAATACAGACTATTCTTTTAGACGCAGTAATAGAAGATCTGGAAAAGAGTGCTAATAATATTTTATCATCAATCTGCAATGAGCCCTCGGCTATAATGTTAGATACACAAAGAGTCGGATCAGACGGAATATCAATAATAGAAACTTTAGATCTGAGGGTCAGGCGGGATAGCGTTATACAAAATTTTAAGTCACTCAGCGGAGGTGAGCAGTTTAGGATATCTCTCGCACTAAGAATAGCGCTAAGTGAGATGTCAAGCCTTCATGGTGGCTCAAGCCTCGAAATGTTGCTTCTTGATGAGATAAACTCCCCATTGGACAAGCATGGAACAGAGACATTATTTTTGAGCGTAATAAAGTCTTTAGAAAAGAAATATAAGATTTTAATAATAACTCATGATGACTCTCTAAAAGAAAAGTTTGATAACATATTAAATGTTACAAAAGTTAACGGAGAGAGTATTGTTGAGTTCACAACAAGGTAATAATTATATATTTATTAAAATGATATATTTTTGGAGTGAAATATGAGTACATTAGCAATTACATTGATCGAAAGCCCTACGGATCTTGTGTCTGGAATCCCAGAGTATATAGCATTTAGCACAAGTTCTCCGGCAACTGTTTTTTACACGGTTGATGGCACTGTGCCTACAAGTGGCTCGTTTATGGCGGCAGGAAACATTTACCTATCATCACACTGGTCAGAACAGTGGGTTTTAAAAAAGAACGACACTATTACGATTAAGGCTTATGCCGTTTCTGGAGATATGGAGTCTTCGGTTTTAACACAAAAATACAATACTGGGCAGCTGGACTTGGACAGAGTCAGGCTATTTAGCGAGGAGGGGATAAGGGTTCTTCCTCACGGTGGAGACGTTGTAGACAACTTATCATACACATCATCCGGTGATAACGCACAGGAGACTGCTATACCGTTTAACGATCTAGATATAAAGGCATCTACAACTGATCATAGGGGGATCGCCATATCTGGAACTACTGTTGGTTTCATTAACAAGGTTGGTGGAAAGGCTTCGCCAGATTATAATGATATTTCTCATGTAAACAATAATTACAACTTTGATCCAAAGGCGAAGGTTATCGTTATAGACGGAACCACACAGGCAAAAACTGACGAACAAGTAGTTAGAATTATAAATAGGCCTTACAATACAATGCATCCCTTGGATAAGGATAAGGATGATTGGTACAACGACCACTTGAAGCAAAATCCAACCATATCTGGAAATCTAGTTAGGCAGGTTTATGACAAGTCCACTGGATATGTGACGTTTTATTATTACGAAAGCAGAGATTCTAGGTGGATTATCTCAAAACAAAAAGTGGATGGAGATAACTTCTCCATACAGACCCCATCCGTTCAGACTCCATTTGTTTTTAAATGGATAAACGATAGATCAATGACAAAAATATACTGAGGTTAAAATATGATAAAATTATCGGTGTCTTCAATTGGAACTTATGAGAAGTGTCCAAAAAACTATCACTATAGATATATAGAAAAACCGGAGATAGAGAGTTCAACTTGGGGCTTTCTAGAGTTTGGTTCTTGCGCCCATGCTGTTTTAGAAAACTTCCATAATTATATAATGGAAAACGGTTCGAGCGATGGGTATGGAAGCATAATGAAGAGATCTTTTGAGTCTGCTATAAAAGATTTTGATATAAATATCTTAAGGGAGCCGGTTTGGACGCCAGAGGGGGAAAAGCATGGTGTAAAGTATCTTAAGGAAATTATGAAAGATTACCTATCTATGATGATAGAAAATGGCCACCCAGATGTTGTGGGGGTTGAGACATCTTTTGATAGGGAGATTGACGGATATAGAATAAGGGGCTTCATAGATAGGATAGATAAGGTTGGAGATGGACACTATAGGGTTGTCGACTATAAGACATCAAAAAGTCCAAAGTATCTGACACCCTTTCAGCTTTGTGTTTATGCCTTAGTTATAAAGGATATGTTTGACGATGCCAAGCTTATATCCGGTTCCTATTCTTTGTTAAAGCATAATTTTAAAACTATTGATTGGGACTTTTCAGAAGACGATATGCAGAGAGCTAGAGAGAAGATAACTACGGTTGGCGGATATATAGAGAGTGAGGAAAGATGGGTTAAGAAGCCATCCACTCTATGTAATTGGTGTGATTATAAGAGTATTTGCCAACCAGATTCATGGATATAGGAGGTTTGTTTATGGATAAAGAATTCGCAGGGAGCGTGGACGTGTATGATGAGAACTTTTATGTTGATACAAGGACCGGAGAGGGCCTGGATTTGGTTCTTGATAAGATAGATCCGCTATTATGCAAGATGGCCTCTAGGACATATATTCCTGGATATTTTTTCGATGATATAAAGCAAGAGCTTGTCGAAATTGCAATAAATGGCATAAGATCATACAATCCTGATAAAAAGGTGAAGCTTAGTACTTTTTTGCACATTCATCTTAGGAACAAGATTATATCAAAGATTAGATCAAAGAATAAAATGTCAAAGGATGCGTTTGGCCTGGGTGATTTAAGTGCGTACACGTGTAAATGCGGAACTAGCGAAACGCCCATCGAAGATTCTGTTCTGACAGAAAGTGGCTCATATGAGGTTAAGGTTTCATGCGCCAGTTGCGGGTCTACTTTGTCTAAGAAGACGAGGAGGATAAGGGAGGAAATTCTCTTTACTCAGATCAGAACGAATAACTCTGAAAAAAATGATGCAATAAACTTTGAAGATATGATTTCAGATGATGACGCTATGTATAACTCCGGAGCCTCTCTTTATAGGCATGTTGACTTCATAGACTCCCTTGACAAGTTGTCAGAATCTATAGATGAGAAAACGGCAAAGATAGTTAGATTAATATGCCTTGAAGATTATTCAATAAAGGATGCTGCTAGCGAAGTTGGTTTATCTGGATGGGCAGCAAGCATGAGGTTAAAAAACTTATCAAAAAACAAAGTAATAAAGGACATGTTCGATAAGAAAGAATAATAATAATATGATATCAAAATCTATTGAAAAATATATAGACGAAGAAATAGAGATATCAAGATATAAAATATCTTCTCTAAGCAGGGTTTCGAACCTAAAGCCATCTCAAAAAAGAATTTTAGAAATAGAGGAAGAGCTTTGTTCGACACCGTTTAAGAGTCTCGGCTTTTCATCTACATCGGAAGCCGCAACTGCATTTAGAATTTTCAGAGAGTCTAGAGCGATGTTCTATGATATGTATCTTAATGAGAGTCGGGGCCCCACTCTTTCTGTGGGTAGTGCGAAAGAGCTTTGTCAATGTATAGATAGGAAGCTTCATTTTTTAAACTCAAAGGCAAAAGAGCTCTCCTCTTTTAGGCCTCAAGAGGTCAACCTAGTACAAGATAAAGATAGCAGGGATCTGTTTTTTAGGCATCTGGCAGATAAAAACAGCTCTCCCATTGGGTTGGAGGTTGACAAGTTTCGTAATAAGAAAGTAAAAGATTATGAAGCATATGAGCCATCTGTTATTTCTAAGTTTAGAGCAAGAAAGCAGGCGTGCATAATGTCTGCAGGAAGACATATGCACGACGAGTGCCAAAGATTATCTAGTGAATACAGGCATGAGCTGTTGTCAAAAAATATCTCTAAAGAGAGGCTGACCACAATAGAGGGCTCTATTGATAGTGTATTTTTTAATTTAAATGATAATATTTATAAAAATTATAATTACGCTATAGACAGCATGCATGGATTGATTGAAAAAACAATGGGTTCTAACAAGAGTTTCCGCAAAATTAGAAGATTGAAAAACTGCTTAGAGAGCAGTGATGGTATTCCAAATACGATAAACTCTTCAAATGGTAAAACCTCATTTAGGATAGAAAATATTTTTTGTGGAAGTAAAGAGCCAATAAAGCATTCTTTCTTAAAAGATAAAAATAAAAATATATCAACAAAGGCTTATGGCATTCTGTTTCCAATAAAAAGAATTGGTAATGAGAAAATGACTCCATTGTATATAGATATTTGGACAGATTCTGATGTGTGCATGAATAATATAATTTGTAATAAATTATCAAATGTGAAAGCAACAGACCCCGTGTCCAGTGATGATATTTATTATAAGTGTATTTTTCTACTACCTATGTGGAAAGTTTTAGAAGCTTCTTTCCTGGATGATGGCATAAAGATGTTTTTATCTAAAATTTATAATTTAGATATTGAAAAATTTAATGATATAGACTTTAATGATAAAAAAAATATATCGAAAGAATTATCATTCTCTGAAGGTTTTGCGAATATAAACGATAGCAAGAGCTCTATATTAGTTCCGAGCACGAGATCTGAGGAATTCTTTTTTTCCACAAATCGTGAAAAGATACAAAACCACATAATTAATGTGTCTGGGTATAATGAATATGTTGAAAATTATACTATTAATAATCGCGCAGTTAATGTATAAATCTTCACATTAGTACTTGTCATAACAAACCTGGGTTTTATTAAATGAAAAAAGAAAAAAGATTAACTTTATTAAGAAAGTATTTTAAAAAGTCTGCAACGGATAAGTCATCTGATGAGCCTAGGGTTTCCCCTGTTATAGTCAGGCTAATTACAGATCTGCTAGAGCTTCATGAAGAGGGCGCTCTTTCGGAGATTAGCGATGAGGTCTCAGGGTCAGTTATTGAAAACCTATTGGGGGCATACGAAAGGCTTAGCGCCGGAAGAGATGATTCTGAGGGGTTGCTTGTAGAAGATTACGACGTGCTTGATACAAGTGGAGACCGGATTAGTGACGACAGGTATGTGCCGGAAGATGAAGATGACTGGCTTGCGGAGGAGCATGAGCCTGGGGCTACGGTACAGACTACCATGCAGGAGGACTATGAAAACGTTCTGTCGGACTATGATGAAGTCATCTATACGATAATAGAACAATCATTTGGCGAGGGAGATATAGAGACTGGCATTGAAAATATGATATCAGAGGATAAAGACTTTGTCTCATCCTATGTATCAAGTGCTTTCTCAACCCTAAGCAGGGCTCTCGATAGTCTGGATAAACATTTTCCAACGGATTCGTTTTCAGGTAGCAGTGATAAGGAGCTGGCCAGCAGAATAAAGTACATAGAAACGTACAGGGAAGAGGTAAGGGGTATGTACAAAAACCTTAGTGGCCTTTCCGGACTTGGCAAAACCATAGAGAATGCGAATGACGCTATATCAATCCTGAGAGGCTATAGAGAGGGCCGAAGCGGTGGGACAGTTGAGGAGCCCGCTGGTGATCCTGGTGGCGAAACAATGATATTTGGACCAGACCGGCAGCCGGGGAAGCCCGGTCGGAGAAAGATTCGCCCCCTCGACGACCCTGCGGGGAAGGCCTCCAGGCGTAATAAGAAGTATTTGTTAACAGAGGAAGTTGCGCCATCCCGTGTTATGAATGATCATTCTAATATCGATCAAGAAGACTTAACGACTGATTGGTCAGTTGTTTCCAGCCAGCTATCTTCATTTTCTGAAGGATTTTTTACAGATGTTGATTCCGATATTTTAAATGGCGTAGAAGATAGGATGACCATAGAGCAGAAAGAGCTGCTTATTAGAGATAATTTTGAAAAGTTTGCTACAAATCTTTCTAGTGAGATAACTTTAATAAGGAATAGGCTGATAGATACTTCAATTGGGTTTGGTGGACGCATATCTAATGAGGCTAACATCAGCAAGGCAATATCTAGCTTGAATAACCTATATGCATCCTTATGGGTTTGGGATCAGATAAATAAGATAAGAATAAAGAGTATGGACATAGGGTATGTAAATACGATCAAGATATCTGGAACATACAGTATCATCAGGCACCTTAAGTCTGTCGGAAGATCCACGCTAAGGAATTTCGTGGAGAGCGCAATTATATGCTCAAGAACAAAGCTTATGTTTAGGAAGGTTAGGAATGACGAGGGAGCTTATGACGAAGACTTAACCGCTAGGTTTATGCAAGAGGTTGTAAATCAAATTATAAATAAGATGTCTGCCGCCATTAAAGATGGGAGTAATAAAGAAAATATAATTAAGTATATAGGTACGATTCCGATAAACCAAACCTTGTTGCGAATAAATGCCAAAAATATTATAGATGTAGAATCCGGGGTTGTCGCATCAAAGACTGTTGTTAATAACAAGTATACAAAGTGCCCTGTGTGTAGCAAACAAATACTTTGGGGATTAAATGGTGGTGGTTCAGATAAGGAGAAAATCGATAGGTTTAAGGAAAAAAATCTTGGTAATTTTAAGTATGTTCAATATTCCTTTTATAGGGCCGATGGATCTCTAATAGATATAAATGACTTAATCGAACCTTCAAGCACCTTAATTAGTGACGCCGATGCAGACGCCGATGCCGATCACGGATGGAAGTCTAAGGAGTATTCCGGAACAAAAACGTGGATAGAGATAAGCAATATGATCTACTCTGGAGACAAGAGTGACCACGCAGAGGGCCTGAGAAGAAGGTCCGAAGTGCTTGCTTACTTTGGCGGAGAGCCGCTGAATAATGGAGAGGAGGTAAGAATAAGGGACTCTAGGTTTGGCTGCCCATATGATTCTGAGAATGACCACTGTGGACTTGCGGTTTCTGAAGACGGAGATGAGTTTATGTTCGGATGGAATGGATCCGGCAGGACAGTTATTTCTGGTGATAAAAGCAAAGGGCCTACTAGACTTGATTTTTATGGCAAGAGAGATGGAGATAATTATTATACAAACTCAATAACCGAAGGCAATGAGCAGAACGCGAACCATATGGCTAAAAAATATGGAAATGGTGGATATAAGTTTTCAAAGCATTGCTTCTCATGCCCATGCAGAATTACTCAAGACGTTGCAAAAGATGATGGCAAATTTTTATATAAATATAATTATATGGCGATACCGTACTTTGGAGTGCACTCTGCAGATAATATATCTAATTATGAATTATGGAAAGAGAAGTCTCCAATAGGGCTTCCGACAGCCCCCGATGGTAGTGTTGATGATACAATTGGTGATAATACGGTTGGGTATGTTATTTGCGGTGCATCAACATCTCTGTCATCTTTCTCCAGAAGTGGACAGCTCTCTATCAGCTCTCTTTTTCAGTCGATATATGAAGCAGAGGGGTCTGGAGACAAACCAAGGGGAACTGCGAAGAGGCTTTCTGAATGGCTAATATCAAATGGCGTTGACCCATTTGATATATATGAGTTTGTACATACTGGAAAATACCACTCTGTGGATTTAGAGATTCCTCCAGGGGAAGGGGAGGCATCGGACCCGATTCCTGCCGCATCTTTGCCAGAGGGTTTTTTCTCATCACCGGCTGACCGAGGATATACAGATCTTTATATGAGTGAGCAAGACCCTAAGCCGCCCGCCTTGGATGAGAAGGGAACTGTGGTACGAAGAAGGGGCGGTGTCGACAACAAGGAAAGTGCGCTTATACGCAGAAGTAGGAGAAGAAAAAACAATCTTAAAATTATAAACATTACATCTTCTTTGGATATAAATAAGTCAAAGAGGTTGCACAAAATATCGGAGCTTTTGTCTACAGCTATGGCCAAGTCGATTGACTCTGATATATATGACATCATCGGAGGCTTATCCCTATCATGTCCTAATGGACATAAGTTTTCCATATCTCAGAGTATTAACTTTGCGAATAATAATATGGCAAGAAAGATAAGGGGGATGACGAGGATAGGTGAATATAGTTCTGAACATAATGCTCTAATGGCAAATGGATCATTTGAAAATTATAAAAAATTAGGAATTATAAAGGAGGTTTCTGATTTCGATAACCATCAGCAATATGATAAATGGACGGTATCATCATCGTCAAAAAGAGACCCGTCAAGGCTATCGTTCCTTGGGCCGGATGGTAGGTATTATAAAATAAGTGAAGTGTGGAACCCTGGAAAGGGTGGCTTTTTGGCTACAGCCTGGAACACTAGATCTACCGCAAGGGCTCCTTACTCATTTACTGATCCGATAGTTGAATTTAGAATGAACTATGAGCTATCAGACAAAGAGTATGTTAAATCAAAGTCAACCACAAAGGGAGAGGATGATTCTGGAGAGTCCTCGGCTTTAGAAGGGGAGATGGTAAGATCAGTTGAGGAATCTGTTGGTGGAGAGGAAACAAACGTCACCGATGATGCAAGGACAATAGACGAGCAACTTTCAGAGGGCTATCATCTGGTTCAGCCAATACCTCATCCAAGCAGGCTTTCTGCGAACGCAGATACCGTTAGGATCCAGGTAAAGCAGCTCTCTATATCTGTTGAGTCTATTTTAAATGTAATAGCCCAATGGAGGGATAACGCAGTCGACTCTTCGTTTAACATGGCTTTTGCATATCCAGAAAACATTTGTTGCACTGAGGATGACTACCGGACTATAAAGACGAGCATTCCGGAGATAATAGACATTGCTGTTGGGCCAGAAGACCTGGAGAAAACCTCCCTACAGGTATTTGAAGATCTGAAATCAAACTTGTTTGATTCATATCTAGATGGTGTTGATTTGAACAGAATTCATTTAATGATTCCAAATTATACATATGAGTATGTATCAAATATGATATATGAAAATATATCGAGTTCGTTAAAATCTGTAATTGGGTTAGAATATAATGATGAAATCAGACTAGATACAAAGTCCGAAGCCTTTTCTGACATAGTCAACATACTCTTTCCGTTAAAAAGATTTAGCCCGGTGTCTCAAAAGGCAAGTTACGGCAAGGAGTTAGTGAGGAAGGAGTTTATAGGGAAGTTATACATGGTTGCTTCTGCAATATATTTATCCAGAGCTATGGAGAAATACGCAAATAATTACCATAATCCGGCGTCATCAAATTATGTTGGATATAGATTGCCATTAGACTTAGACGCAAACTCTGCTTTTAATGTGTCAAAAGAGCAGATATCTGGATTTCCGTCAGAAGTCATAAGGGATCTGGAACGCGGAACAGATCAGCTCCTAGACGCAAATGGAGGCATTGTCGGGGAAATACAATATGATGTGGATGAGTCTGGGGCTATTTTGAATGAGGATGAAATATTAAGAAAGATTAAATCTGCATATCACTTCTCAATAAAAGAAGATTTGGAAAATATAGATAGCATAGTCTTCTCCAGGGATGTTTTAGACGCCGCTAGGGAGTATATATCAAACATGGCGATCGACAAGATCATAGAACCCATATCTAATACGGACAGTGTTTTGCAATATATGGATGAAAACGGCTATGTTAAAATAGATGATGGAAGTTATTCATATGAAGACAGGATTAGGGCAATATCAGGCATACTAGATCAGGCTAGGGCGATTGAGGATAAGGGGGTTAGGTCTCATAAAGCGGGAGCTAAGAACAAACAGCTTATGTCATTTTTGACAGAACATGGTATAGACCCGGTTTTCTATAGGAATAAAACAATCTTTGATGCAATGACCTCTTCCTCTCAGGTTGCAACAGTAAGCTTTAGGCCATACATGGATGAGTGGGAGGGACCTAGCGGTCAGGATTATGTTCAGCCATATAAGCCTCAAATTCCATCTTCTTTAAAAATTATGTTTGCGTACCCAACAAAAGAAACTGTTGCCGCCCAGAAGGACTTTTTTAACAAAGATACGATGACTATTAGGGCCTTCATGAGATATCCGATAATATCTCTGCCATCACACAACAGTGGGTTTTTAGTATCGCAGAAACGAGGAACTGAGGTTGGCCATTTTGTTGTGTCAAGGCTAAGGCCGCTGGGCTCTAGGACGGCAAAGATAGAGGGCCAAGAGCTTCAGGATTTTATATCTTCAAAAAGGTTGTACGAAGTTGATGCATATACAGAAATGCTGGATAATATGGGCTTTAATATATGGTTTGTCTCTCAACTAGAATACCCCGCGAAAGGGGTTTCTTCCAAAACATATTCACCATTATTTGGGCATCTTGATAGCGAGGGGAGCCCCAAAAAAGATCTCAAGGCAAACATTTCAAGCATCTTGGATCATCCAGCAACAGAGGCTGGGGTGGATGAAAATGGAAATGATTTTTACATAAATTCATTATTCAATTATGATAGCAGGTTGTGGCAAATTGGAAGGGTTGGGAAATCTAGTGCCACTGGCGCTGTATTTTCGTATCCAATATCTGAAGAAAATCTTATGAGGTATGATAGTCCAATCGGAGTGATCCTTCCTTTTGATCTATCACCATCGTCATCAAACATGGGTACGAACCAGGAAAGGAATCTGGCCAAAGTGTTTAGGAATGCGCTTCCTATAGCAGATATAAACTTTATTGTCGAGATTGACAATATGCCAATAGATATAGGGTTTCTTGTCCAAAAAACGAAGGGGGCGTTTCTGAAAGGCCTTTCTGATATAGATAAAAGTTATAATTCATATAGGGCAGGGGTCAATAAAATAAAGTCTAATAGCTCTACTAGTGCGGAAGAAAAGTCTCAATTGGAAATGGACGAAGCGATGAAGTTAAATGATAGAGCCGCTGGAACTGTAAATTCAATATCTAGGCTTAATTATTCAGTAAGAACATCTGAGTCTGCATCCAAAAAGCGTTCGGCGCCAGCAATTCCCGGCAGCGATCCTTACGTGTCTGCTATTTCAAAGCTGGATACTCCAATTTGGAGATCGTCAATTAGGCCGTCAATACCCCTCGTGGATCCTCAGACTGCGTACAGGTTGGTAAGCGGAGAACAATACAGTATTTCTGGACTAGTGCCAGAGCTAACGTCCGAAGAAAAGAACGCCCTTTATAAGTTTATTGTTGATGTATATGGATTAAACGTAATTGGAAAAGTATTTTCGCCGCTAATGGAGCGAGGTGTTGGCTCGACGTTATCACCAGAAGAGACGCTGGACTTAGAAAATGTTGTGAAGGATTATGCCGAAAATAAACTTGGATTCGAGCTTACCGATGATGAGTATATGGGTCGCAAAAAAGTAAAGGGCGCCAGGGATAAGGGAACTCCGGCAGAAAGGGTACAGCTTATTTTAGACAAGCTCAATGCGCTAAGGCCGAATGTGGTCGGCATTGGGAAAAAGACAAGCCTTACAGTTAAGAACAACAACCACCTTGCAAACGTTATGGGAATCGATCCTGGAATGTATTACAACCTATCCCAAGAGTCGGCCATATCTTACGTGCCTGTTTCTGTTCCGGTTGAGTTATTTGGACAAGAGTGGAAGAAGGGCTGGACCCCTATAGATACGAAGACTGTCTTGCAAACTAGAGATGTGCAAAGAGGTTATAGGGTAGACGAAGACGGTAGAAAAATTCCAGTCAGGGATTCGCTTCTTGCCGGAAGAATTAGCGCCGCAACATTAGATTATTTCCGTGGAACACAGACGGGGGATGTTGCGAGCATAGATCAACATGGCGCAGAGATGTCAAAAGTTGTTCCTGGCACAGCATCCGGTGTAGAGGGCATTGTCGGATTGGCGACGAAGATGAAGAGGAACTTATTATTACACATGGAAAGAAGACTCAAGGGTTTGAGCATAGAAAAATTAAGTGAAAAAAATGATTTATTAAATAAAATTTCTTACAGGCGGAGGAGACTCTTTAGTATAATTAAGACCAATGGGCATGGTGCCGATTACAAACTTAAATAACATGCCTGGAGGCGTTATGGATAACAGCATTAATATTTTTGAAGAAGAGGCTAGGCCGAATAATCTAAACGGAATAGACGTAGACATTGTTCGCTCTATGGTGAAGCAGATGAGCGAAATTGATGAGCAGATTAAAGACCTGAGGGCAGACAAGAAGGAGTTGATTGGTGACTTCATTGATAATCATGACGTTCCTAAGAAGGAGATCATGATTGCAATTAGAATGCTAAAGGGAGATATAGATCCAGATGTAACCTCATATTTGTATGCAAACTTAGCGGACATAGTTGATATTTAGGGCATATTTATGGTAGGATTTGCTCTTGGATGGATATATGGCCACCTTTTTGAGTGGGCTATACACAAATACGTGCTGCACTCTAGCCGTTGTAAAAAAAAGAATAATATTTTATCATTTCATTTTTTAGAACATCATTCTAATGCCAGGGCAAATAATTTTACAGACTCATCGTATAGCGGACTTCCAGTTAATCGGGATTCTGCAGGAAAGGAGGCCTTATCCTTGCTCTTAGTTCTTATCATACACGCTCCCTTGCTGTATATATCAAAAGGATTCTTTTTAGCGCTAATGGTTTCTTTAGCCGAATATTATTACAAGCACAGAAAGGCTCATACCAATCCGGAGTGGGCCAGGCATAATCTTTCATGGCACTACGAGCATCACATGTGTAAGGATCAAGATTCTAACTTTGGAGTTAGGTCAGACTGGGTAGATGTATTCTTGGGAACAAGAAAATATACAATAAACAATCTAAAATAGGAGCTTACGTATGGAAAAATCACCATTTGTTTCTTTGCACAACCATACAGAGCAGGGTTCCCCTCTTGATGGTATGAATAACATAGACGAACTTTTTAACCAAGCAAAGTCATTGGGTCATAAGGCTATTGCTATAACCGATCATGGCACACTAACTGCGCATTATGACGCATGGAAGGCCTCTAAAAATACTGGCGTAAAGCTCATTCCGGGAATGGAGGCTTACTTTGCCCCCAGCTTGGAAGACAGAAAGTCTTATCACCTTGTTCTAATCCCAAAAAATCATAATGGGTATAAGAATATATTGAGATTAAATTATGAATCATATAAAAACCAAGTCTCTGGATATATGGGAAAAAAGACGCCCAGAATAACATGGGAGCACCTAGAGGAGTTTAATGAAGATGTTATATGCCTAACAGCATGTTCGAACGGCCCAATTGCAAAAGCATTAATTGCGGACGAAGAAGAGAATGAGGCGATTTCGAGACTGATTAGGCTAAAGAGTATTTTTGCTGATAGGCTATATCTTGAGCTTCAGCCACACAGTTTGAAGACTGATGACGGAAAGGTTGATCAAGTAAGGTTAAATAATGCTTTGATAAAATATGCTAAAATACATAATGTAAAATATGTAGTTACGTCTGATGCCCACTATCTTGATGCCAACCATGCAAAGTATCATGATATGATGCTTGCGATAAAAGACAAGAAGGCTGTTGATGATCCAGATAGATTTCGTTATGGTGTTCAAGATATGTATCTTAAGAATCATGATGAGATAACTGAATTCTTCGGAGAAGAAATCGCTACAGAGGCTATGAGGAACTCTTCTGATATAGCAGATATGTGCGATGAGCCAGAGTATCTTGAGCCCAAAGGACCACGCCTGCCAAGATTCCCCATAGAGAGTGAGAGCGACTATGGAGAATTTAAGAAATGGACTGGCAGCGGAAAAGATGACGTTGATGAGGATAAGGCATTTCTCAGGTTTAGGTGCATGAAGAGCTTCAAAGATAAGTTTTCAGAATTAAATATTTCTGATAAAACTAAATATTGGAGCAGGGTTAAGTATGAGTTATCTATATTGGAAGCTAGAAGTTTTTCCTCATATATGCTTATTGTGTCTGATTACATAAATTGGGCTAAACAAAATAATATTCCAGTTGGCCCAGGAAGAGGCTCTGCTGGCGGAAGCCTTGTTTCTTTTTTAATTGGAATAACGTCTGTTAACCCGATGGAGTTTGGATTATTATTTGAAAGATTTCACAACAAAGAGAAGGAATCCTTTCCGGATATAGATACGGATTTTGCAGATCCATCAAAAGTTAAGGAATATCTTAAGGGGAAGTACGGAGAGGATAGGGTTGCATCTATATCTAACTGGTCGACCCTATCCCCTAAGGTTATAATAAAGGATGTAGCCAGGTCGCTAAGGCTAGGTGGGGATAAATCGACTGCGTTTAAAATAGCAAACCATATAACATCTATAATGCCTGATGCGAGAAGCATAGAGGACGCCATGGAGGTTAGCAAAGAATTTAAGTCATACATGCTAAGGTATCCGAAGCTGTATGACTATGCGTCAAAGCTGCAGGGCCTAACAAGAAACTGGTCTGTTCATGCGGCAGGAATTGTTATATCGGATGAACCATTATATAACTTTGTTCCGCTAAGAATTGACGAATCAGGACATCTTGTTACACAGTGGGAAAAGACGAGATGCGAAGAAAATGGCTTAATAAAGATGGATATATTGGGGCTAAAAACCCTTACTGTTATTGACAATGTATTTAAAAATATAAAAAATACGAAAGATATAGAGATAAGTATAGAGGACATACCTATTGATGATAAAGAAACATATGAAATGATATCAAGTGGAAATAACGCTGGAATTTTTCAGCTGGAGGCATCACTGTCTCCACTCTGCCAGAAGATAAAGCCGGTAAATGTAAGAATGATTTCTGACATTAATGCAATGGGCAGGCCGAGCTGTTCTGCTCAGGACAGGAAGAATTACATACAGAGAAGATTCGGGATAGAAGATGTCAGTTATAGGCACTCTACACTGGAGAAGGCCTTGGGTGGTACGTATGGAGTCTCCCTCTATGAAGAGGGAATGATGGCTATAGCGAAAGATTGTGCCGGATGGGATCTAAACCAGGCTGATGCTCTTAGAAAAATAACTAAGCAGAAGGGAAAGGACCCGGGCTTGGTCCTCAGGACAGAGGCATCTTTTTTGAAAGATTGCATGAGTAAGACAGGTATGTCTTATGAGCAGGCCAAGGATATATGGGATAATGAAATAATCCCATTTGGATTGTATGGCTTCAATAAGTCTCACTCTATTTTATATTCTCATATATCAGTATATACGGCATGGCTAAAGAGGCACTATCCAACCGAGTTTATGTGCGCACTGCTAAATTCAGAAGATCCTAATTCTGACAAAGCTCAGGAATATATAAATGAATGTGGATCGATGAGCATAAGCATATTGGCTCCCGATATAAACCATAGTGATGGAAACTACTCTATAAAAAGTGGCTCTGAAATCGTAACTGGGCTATCTGCTATCAAAGGACTTGGGGGTGCGGCGATAAAGGAGATGATAGGTAATAAGCCATATGATAGCTTTTCAGAATTTTTAGTTAAAAATAGCGGAAGAACGGTTGGAAAGACGGCAATACAATCCCTATCTAAGTCTGGTGCGTTTTCAACATTTGGAAGAACCAGAATGGATATTTTTGAGAATTATCAAAAGTATCGAACAAAGCTTAGGTCTGCTGTGGCAAAGGATAAAGATATTGATGATGTAGTTCTTCCGGAGTATAATGAAGAGTGGGATAGAAAGAAGCTGCTACTGTTTGAAAAAGAAGTTCTCGGCAGAACTATAAGCGGGTCCCTTCATGAGGTTTTTGATGGGTTTTTTACAAAAAGTTATTCCGTGACTCCATTAAAAAATATTTCACTTACCAATACTGGTGATAAAATAAAAATCGAAGTAATAGTTAATTCAAAAATAAAAGAATTTAAAATAAAGAATGGGAAGAATATAGGTAGGAAGTTTGCAAAGTATCTGGTGGAGGACGTTGATGGAGAAACTTGCGATTTGACATTGTGGGCAGATCAATACGATAGACTTAGAGCGCGGCTTGTAGACGGTATACCAATAAAGGCAATTTGTAGAATAAATGAGTATATGGGGCAGAAAAGCCTCAGCCTTGTTGAAATAGAAAGGATATATGGAGGATGATATGATTATATGCCCAAAGTGTGATTTTGAGGTCTCGTACAAAATGAGGCATTCTATAGAGCTAAATTCATGCCCATCCTGTGGCAAGGTTCTTTTGAATAATATAGAGATTAGGAGAATATCTTCGATAAGCTCAAGGTTAAATTCTCAAGAATTTTCTGAAAAAATGGGAGACTCGCTGATATCTGATGTATCATTTTTTATATATTTTCATATAGTCAAAGCCCTATCTAAAGATAATGGTGAGCAGAGCAATCCGGTCATTAAAGATAGCATAGATGACTCTGAAGGTTTGGATGACGATGATGATGATGAACTAGATCTTAAGGCAATAAGGGATGAAGTTGAGACGGAAGTGCTAATCAAAGAAGACGCTCACCCACTTGATGATGATGAGTTGGAAGCCGACAGAGTCTCTAGGCTCAGAAGTTTGGCCAGAAAACAAAAAATGGCTTCAAAAAACCCTCTAAAGGTAAAGAGAATATCTAGTTAAAATGATTAAGGCTATTGGAAATAAAAAAATAGAACTAAGCAAAGAAGAGTATTCGTATTTTCTATCATTAAAAGATGTATTTGGAGAGAGCTCGTTTATAGGCCTGTTCGAAACAGATGATAGCGGGAGTATAACATTAATAAAGCCAGGATTGGATAATCCGACCTCTATGGCTGTTATATTTTTTCTTTTAAATGTTATGTTAAATCAACGGTTGAGAAGGCTTGATAATAAGATTGCTAAAATTGAAAACATCGAAAGCAGAATAAGAATTCTAGAAGAGGGAACAAAAAATGAAATCACTTAGTGAATTGATATCTATTGATAATTTTTCTATAGAAAATATAGATATAACAGAGATAAATCGCTTGGCTACTTTTTTGCCAAAAAACGGTATAATTGATGTGAACATAGCGGAACGATGCTTGGTGTACACAGTAGAGGGCCAGAACCTATGCCAAGAGAAAATAGTTCAATTGGAAAGATGGATTGGTATAAAAGAATCTGATAAAAATAAGGCATGGTCCACAGCAGCGTTGGAAAGGGCGAAGGCCGGTGGGCTAAAAACCGTAAAGGAAAAGGAATGGTTTGCACAATCTGATGAAGATTATATAGCGGCGTACAATAACTTAGCACTTGCTAAGGCGTCGAAGAAATGGTTTGAAAGTAAGGCTGGTTACTTTAGTACATGGCACTATGCATTAAAGACATTTTTAAGAAGAGATTATTCTTTAGAGAGGTTGGGAGATAGTTCAAATATTAGTTTTGAGTCATCGCATGAAAATAGTCATGCAGATGATGATATGTGTGGAGATATTGGTTGGAAGTAGCCAATCTTTAATTAACAAACGTGGTAAGAAACCACAACAAAAAAGGAGATAAAAATGGCGAATGTAACATTTGGAGAAGTAGATTGGAATGCTGGAGACTCAGGGGGCTCTTCGTCTTCGGCTAGTGATTTCATGAGACTAGAGCAGGGTGAGAATGTAGTTAGGGTTATGGGTAATCCAACTCAGTTTTATGTTCACTGGTTGACATGTTCAGATGGTAGTAAGAAAAAGGTTGTTAGCCCAATCGATAATCCAGAAATGGTAAAAAGGCTTGAAGATGCCGGATTCAAAAGACAAGCACGCTGGCTTGTTAAGGTGTTGGACCGAACAGACGATAAGTTTAAGGCACTTGAGATTGGAGCGCAAATTTATAATGGGATTAGGGCGCTATATAACAACGAGAAGTGGGGCAAGGTGACTTCGTATGACCTAAGTGTGATGAGGGGCTCTCCCGGCCAACAGCCGTTGTATAACGTCACTCCAAATCCGAAAGAGGATTTAGATAGCACATTTAAGACGCCATGGGTTGACTTCAATGATCGCATGAACTTTGAAAAGATAATCTCGCCAACACCTTCAGAGGATATATGTGAGATGCTTGGATGGGCCATTTCTGATGTGAATAGCGGATCTGATGCGAATAGCGGAAGCTCAGATGAGTCTTCATCTAGCGATGAGTCTTCATCTAGTGACTTTGAGTTTGATTTTGAATAATCTAACTTATTAACTCTACCAAAATGGGAAGATAGGCACACGCTTATCTTCCCATTTTTTATAATCATATAAAGTATAATTAAGATTATGGTTAGAACTCTCGGGCTAGATATATCTTCAAGTGTTATAGGCTGGTCTGTTCTCTCGAACGAGAACAATGTGATGTCACTTGAACAGTATGGACATATAAAGCCACCACCTTCAAAAGCTGGCAGCCTGGCATTCAGAATGAACTCCGCATTCGATAGTATGTCGGAACTGTTTAATAAAATAAATCCAGATGTAGTTGCAATAGAATCATATGCAAGTAAGTTTTCTGCAGGAAGAAGTAGCGCGAGAACCATTATAGTTTTGTCATCATTTAATGAGATGATATCAATGGCCTGCTTAAGGGAGCTTGGCTTCGAAACAGAGAAGTATGCTGTTTCGAAGATTAGATCAATTTTATCTAAAAAATATGGTATGAAGTTAGTTACAAAAGATGATGTGTTTGATTTAGTTAGAAATGAATTTTCTAATTTTATTATAAGGAAAAATAGGAATAATAAAGTTGCAAAAACAGTTTACGATGAGAGCGATTCGATAGCTGTAGCATTAACCAGTATTTTAATTAATAAGGGAGAATTTTAAATGGCAAAAGATATATATTACGGCGCCGATGCCAAAGCTAGAATACTATCTGGTGCTGAAAAGCTGGCAAAGACAGTGGCGGTAACCATGGGACCAAAGGGTAGGAATGTAATACTTGAGATGGAGCATGGGGCGCCGATAGTGACAAAGGATGGCGTATCTGTTGCCAGACAAGTTGTTTTAAGAGACCCAGTAGAGGAGCTTGGCTGCAAGCTGATTAAGGAAGTCGCAGGAAGAACCGCAGATCTTGCAGGAGACGGAACAACGACTGCTACTGTTTTGGCACACGAAATATTGAGGCTCGGGTGTGAAGCGATTGAGTCGGGCAGCATAAGTCCTATTGATTTTAGAGATGGAATAACTATGGTCGTTTCTCAAATTATAGAAAATTTAGAAACTTCGTGCAAAAGCGCTACAACAAACGAGGATATTAGGAATATAGCAACAGTGTCATCAAATAGTGACAAATTACTCGGAGATAGCATAGCGGAGGCGTTTGCGTCTGTCGGACTCGATGGCGCCGTTCTAGCGGAGGCAACCCCTGGTCAGCCCACCTCGGTTAGAACAGTGGACGGACTAGAGCTGGATGGAGGATACGTTACAGACTCTCTTCTGGTGGATGGTGAAAACTATCAAGCTGTACTGGAAGACTGTTGTATTTTAATATCAGATGAAGAAATATCCAATATAAACGAATGTTTGAGCTTGTTTAATGAGTTGTCGACGCATAATAAGAAAGTTCTGATAATTGCAAAATCGGTAAAGCAGGAAGCTCTCGCAACACTAGTCGCAAACAGAAGGCTCGGAAGGCTGAACGCTATGGCTATGTCTACCCCTACATTCAGAGGAAGGTATGATAAAAAGGCATGGTTCTACGATCTCTCCTTGATGTGTGGGACTACAATAGTTGGGGCAGCAAGGGGAAAGCCACTTAGAAACGTAAAGATGGAAGATCTGGGGCATGCGTCAAAGGTTATAGTGGGAAAGTATAGTACAAAAATATTAGGAAACATGCGGAACGAAGAGGCTATAAAAAATAGAATTGAGGATTATTCCACAGATTTAAACTTTAACCTTGAGGACAGGGTTAGAAAGGACGTTGAAGATAGAATAGCTTCTCTTGGCAGCAAAGCTGCTGTAATAAGTGTTGGGTACTCTACAGATGCTGAGTTGAAGGAAGCTGGAGATAGACTGGATGATGCGTTAAATGCGGTTAAAGCTGCGATAGAGGAGGGGCTTGTCCCGGGGGGTGGAGTTGCGCTGTTGAGGGCTTCTGATGATATAGACCTAAAGTCTATTGATGATAAATATTTGCCTGCATTCAAAGTTGTAATTTCTGCGTGTAAAAGGCCTATAACTCAAATATGTGAAAACTCAGGTAAAGATGCGGCTAGCATTATTTCAAAAATCTTAAAGAACAAGTCTAAGCAGTTTGGGTATAATGCGATGACAGATGAGTTTGGAGACTTGTTACACATGGGTGTCGTGGATCCTAAGAAAGTAACAAGGCTTGCTCTTAAGAACGCATCTAGCGTAGCACTTCTGATCATTAACACGGAAGCTGTAGTGGCATATCCTGCGGATATACCGAATAATTGGGAGCCTCCACCCGGATGGAGGCCACCAACTGACGGAAGAATTATAAAATAAAAATAAAATTGGAGTTTATTGATGCCTAAAATTATAACACAGAGTGAAGCAGAGAGAGAGATTATAAAGTTTTTTGGAGATGACACTGTATTTATGAATGGAGATATATCATCGATAGGAACATATGATGTCATAAGCACTGGAAGTGAAACTCTTGATTTCGCGATTGGAATAGGGGGAATTCCAAGAGGGAGGGTAACTCAGCTAGCAGGCCAGGAGAGCTCTGGAAAGACGATGCTCGCCCTGTCATGTATAAAAAGTTATCTAGATGAAAACCCAGATAACACGGCATTATTTATAGATGCCGAATATACATATGATCCAGAGTGGGCGTCATCTCAGGGGGTTGATGTCTCTAGGGTTATGGTGATAAAGACTAATGATGCAAAAAAAATATTCGAAGGGCTGATCGGAAAAGTATCTGTAAATAGCGCTACAAAGAAGGTCTCAAAGAAGATGAAGGGTATATTGGATTACATAATAGACGGCGAAGATCCAAGGTTTAAAAATCTTGGAATAATAGTCCTAGATTCAATTGCGGTTTTAAACACCCCGCTTGAGATGGCGGCTGACATTGGAAAGGCCAATATGGCCCCAATACCGAGATTTTTATCAACAGAGTTAAAAAAATTAACACCAGTTATAGCGGAGGCTAATGTAGCCTTCGTGGGAATAAATCAAGTGAGGGTGAATCTCGGCCAGATGTTTGGAGATCCCACAACATCTCCTGGGGGAAAGGCACTCAAGCACGCGTGCAGCCTTATGATTAATATGGCTCCAATATTTAGATCTGAAACTGTCATAAACGACAGCTCTGGAGATCGGGTTGGACACATGGTTCGCGCAAAGATTGGGAAAAACAAAGTTGGAACCCCATTCAGAAAGGCAGAGTATAGCGTGAAGTATTCAGAAGGAATTGTGAATCAAAATATAGAGGCTTTGGATCTGGGAGTTAAGTTTTCCATAGTTGAAAGGCCAAATAACAGAAATTATATTATATATGGTGAGAAAATACTTGGAAGAGATAATGCCATTAAGTATTTGGATGAAAATACAGAAGTGGCAAATAGAATTTTCTCTGAAGTAAGGGGGATATACTTGGGTAGGAGCTATATTAGTGCCCCATCACATGAAGAGCCTGATGAAGAAAACCCATTAGTTGCTTCGCTTTAATAAGGACGATAAGAAATGCTTGTAAATTGTAATGTCGGATGTAAGCTTGGCATAACCACTACTATTGCAAAATTAGATATGGATACCAATCAGGCTATATGCATGGAGTGTGGGTATGAGATTTTAAATATGTCTTACTTCTCCAAACAAAATATGAAAAATAGTGGAGACATTATAAGCAAAAGGAAAAATAGGGCTTTTTCTTTTCAGTGTATTACTTGTGAAACAATCGTCGAAACAATGTATTCAGATGATGGTATAATTGGGGTTGGATGTGATAACGGAGATTGTTCTTTTAAGATTCCATCGCCAATGATCGAAGCCTTAAAGCATAACAGAAACTATAAAGAAGAGGGCACCCAAGAGGATGAGTAATTATCTTGAAATTTTGGCTAACATATGTCATTCAAATTTGAAAAACTCAAAGAAGTCTATGGAATATTTGAGAACCGGCAGGGGTATTAGCGATGATATTATAAAATTATATAGCATCGGGTATTTTCCTCAGAACCTTGAAAAAATATACGACTATATACCAGAAGAGTTTTTAATAAAACTAAATATATCTAGAAACAGGGCGGGCAGCCAGTTTTCGGATTATTTCTCTTTGGTCTTCCCAATAACCTCAGAGTACGGCAAAGTTGTCGGAATAAGCGGCAGAACATTAATTGATGAAGAGCAAAGAAGTTTTATAAAAATACCAAAGTATAAAAATAGTTCATATAAAAAATCAAATTATTTTTTCGGATTAGACAAAGCAAAAGAACATATTGTTAGGGAAAATTCAGTTTATGTAGTCGAAGGATATTTTGACCAGATATCAATGTTTCAGTATGGTATAAAAAATTGTGTAGCGATATGTGGAACATCTTTTTCAAAAAATCATTTTATAAAGTTATCTAGATATTGTGATAAAATAATATTTATTTTAGACAATGATGATGCGGGAATGGATTCTTCATTGAGAATATATGATAAATATATTAATAAAGGAATTAAAATTAGGTTAAAAAATATTCCTAGTCGGTATAAAGATGTTGATGAGTATTTTGCTAATCATGGTAATTCAAAAGAATCTTTTTTAAAAGATGCAGTAAGTTACGTTCCAAATTTTTAAAGATAGTAGTATGGGAAACAGTAAGTCATATCAGTACAAAATCGTAGAAATATCCTTTGATCAATCAAAGTTGAATAATTTTTCAACTGAGAGATCCATAGGTAATGTTCTGTCTGATAACCAATTTTCAGAAGAGATTCAGGAATTGCGAGAAGACCTCTTGGATGAGATTTATTCTATTATAAACGGAAACTATCTAACGGAACATCAGAAGAAAATATTATTTATGAGGCTTATGGGGAAGACGCAGAATGATATAGCGGAACATCTTGGCATTACACAATCTGCCGTGCATAAGGCTATGCATGGAAATATAGATTATAAGAATAATAAAAAAAGATATGGTGGAATAGTTAAAAAATTGAAGAAAATATGTACAACTAATCCTAACATTCAGAGTATTTTAGAAAGAATAGAAGAAGTAAGAAGTATTTAAATATACTAATTAAATTATAATTAACTAGAAGTTCAGACTTGTGTATAATTTATTTTCTATTAATAAATAAAACAAATTTTGTAGGAGTATCATAAGAAATGTCAATAGATAAAGCGCTTATAGATTTTTTTGAAAAAAAGAGTAAGAATTTAGCATCTAAAAATAGAATTAAATACTCAGAAGACATTCTTATAAAGAAGATTGCCTTTGATTATTTCAAAGTTGATAATGACCCATATGAAGGCCTCTGGAAGATGGAGGAGCGCGATGGAGAAAAGTATTTAGTAAGAAGTTCCGAGGCGGACAGTCATCAAAAGACAATTGGTGATTGGACCGCAGTTAGCGATCATTCGAAATCAAATATTACTTTGGCGTATAAGAGCGTTCCAGTAGCTCTATTATCGTCCAGCGAATATAAATTTGACAAAGAAAGCATAATGACCTTCAAGTCTGCACTGCTAGATATCATTGGTAAGGATGATGGCGTGGTTAAGGATATACTAGGTCTGCAACCAAGGGCTAAAACCGAAGCTTTGTATAATACGTTTCCGGAGTTAAAAAAGTTTCTATAAAATGGGATGAACTAAAGAATGGATAATATTTTAAAAATTGCGTCTGAGGCCAGCAAGATGCTGGACAGACTTGAAAACGGTACAAGGTATAGGATCTCCGAAGTTTTAGGCGAATTTAATAAAATTGCTGATAAAAACTCTTCCGATCTTTTGGTTTGTAATGCCAGAGATGTATTGCACAAGGTTTCTAAAAAGCAAGAGTTTATAACTCAGAGAGAAATAACGGAAGTTTACAACAGCCTGTATGGGCTTTCTGGCAACAGAAGTATATTCAAACAAGCGCTCGGTGGGTTCCTCTTGAGTGGACATGGAGAGCCCCCTAAGAGCTCTGCTAATTACTCGAAAAACAGGGATCGCCACGAAGTTGCGCTAGAGCCAATGTATGAAAAACAAGCTTTGGCGGAATCATTTTCAACTATATTTTCTCTAGATGGAACACCATCTATTGGCCAATTTAATAATGGGGTTGAGAAAAAAGCAGAAAAGTTTGCAAAGGCTCAGCTAAATTCTATGGAACATTATCCATATAGTGTAAAGGCCTTGGATGGAAATGAGCATTATATACTATGCGTTGCATCTTTTGACACCCCAAGCTTTACCAAGGTTGATGTAAAGATCCCAGTTCAGGTTTCTGGTGGTATTCCAAAGTTTCCAGATAGCTTTATTGACGGGTCTTCTGTTGAAGGTCTGAATAAGAAAAATCTAACTGTGTATATTAAAAATGCAGTAAATCAGGTTTCTAAAAACTCTGTTCACAAGTTCGCCTCAGAAAGAAGTCTTGAATTTTTAAGAACAGAGCCTGCGGTTTTGCCAACAAGTTTAAACCAATTGGCAGACCTGGATAGTCATATAGTCACGGCAACATCTAAATTTGAAAAAAGAGAAGTTGACATGGGCAGAAATGTTGTCGCCGCTGAATTAAAGTCCATGGGGCTTTTTAATCCGCAGGTTAAGGTGTCTCATTGTACAGATTCTGATATCGTATTTGCAGCACATATAAAGACTGCATCTGGCATTCAAGAAATATTAATCCCAGTAGAGGTTCAGAATGGCTCCGCAATCTTGCCTAGTACGTTTGAGCATAATTCAGAACTATACAGATTTAACTCTAAGAATATTAACAAGATTACAAAAAATAGCAATCATAAATCTGAAAACATAACGGTTAGGGACTCTGGCTCTATTGGCAATATGTCATACCATGAACTCATGGATAGGGTAATAGACGGAGTTTCTGGTGGTGATTATGGAATGTCAGAAGAGGCGCTCATCACGATAAGTAACAAATTTGATGGCGAAAAGTATAAAGTTGCATTAAGTACATTTACAGACATATTAAAAGCTTCATCTAAGAATACGAAGCGAGAAGAGATGGTTAAGAGGGCTATGAATAATGGCGACTTAATAAACATTCCAACGTCAGTTGAGCCTTACTCTCCAAAATTTGGCACGCCATTGAGCAAGCTAGACTTTGACGAAAAAGGTGATTTGTACCTAAGAAGAAGAACGGCTAAATCAGAGAACTTGAAAGATTCTGGTTCTGGAATATCATCCTATAACATTGTATTAACTTAGGAGAAGGTAATGTCTAGATTTTCAGATATCTTAAAGAATGGGTTTGAGTCAGAAAGCAGAAAGGGCAGAAGGCAGTCTAGGGTGGTATACCTAGACTATTGTACCTTTAAAAAGATGGCCCAAGAAGAGCAGCACGGAATACTTCAACACTTCAGATCTGAAAATAGAGGCTATCCGACTAGGGACCAGTACCACACAATGAGAGGTGTTCCATCCTCTCCATCTCCCGGTCAAACTCCAAGTGATAACTCTGAGATAGCAAGGATGTATGGCGTTAACCCCAGGCAAGAAGACTCTGAAGTTATAGAGATGAACAGGCCGAGGTCTCTATCTACAAGGTACTCTCCAGATAGAATTGGGGTTCAGGCACGAAGGGTTTCCGATGGTGTTTGGCAAGATCCATATACAAATAGAGTGTATGATTACAATGATGGGTTTAAAACAGAATCTGGAGAAGAGTTTCCTGGTGGCCATGTTGCGTTGCAGAGTCATATGATAGGGTTAGCAAGTCATCTTGATTCAGTCGGTCTTTATAAAGAGGCAGACTATCTTGATGCTATAGTAAAAAAAGCTGGCTCCTTTGGGGGTTTTGAATTCTCTTCCACCAATAATGAAGAAGATACTTTAAGTCATGAGGAACTTCGCACTTTGCACAAACTATATGCGCAAAAAAATGGCATAGATTACAGTCTATATGACGATATTCCGAAAGAAATTACTGATGCGTTTATAGGTCTGGATAAGCAAAGCCCACTCGTAAGGGAGCTTCTTGGGCTGGATAGCGGAGAGGCTATTGTGCATGAGCCTGCCGACGACCCACCAGCTAAAGGATTACTCGATTGGGACAAACCAGTGGGAACGTCTTACGCAGACCGAATGCTCGCAGGAAAACCAACTCGTTCTGAAGACCACCCTGAGGAGGGGGCGGATTACAACATAGCTGTTGCTTCCGCAATTCAAATACTTAAAAATATAAGTCGCTCGGCTTCAGCTCGGAGCAATGCTTATGGTTTCATGGAAATGGTGTTCGAAGAATTGGCCGGAAAAGAGGCAGTCGAGGCGCTAAGTGCAGCAAGATCGGCTATAGACCAGAAATCTGAAGAGGGTGGAAGCGGAAGGGGCTTTTTGGGGTAATGAAAGCGAAGGGTCCATGGGGCTCAATTTTGTTTTTTTTATCAATGTATGCTGCAATATTTATAGCTCACTGCCAATTATAAATTTTTAAAAATGTATAAAGCTCGCTACTATTAAGTAATATTATAGTAGCGTTTTGTTATTTTTGGAGAAAGTATGAACAACAAAGTCTTGAGACATCCGGATAAAGAAGAGATAATAAAAATGCTTCTTAATGGCGAGTCTGTAAAGGAAGTAGAGAGATGGATAAAGAAAAAGCATCCAAGGTCAAAGAGGCTTCAGATATCTTATATGACGCTTCAAAAGTTTAGAGCAGAAAGTTTAAACTTAAAGGGCGATATTCTTGATGATATAAAAAACCGTAGAGCGGAAGGCCAGAAGCAAGATGAGGTTCTGGAGCAGAAGATGATGATTGAGGCATCTTCTGCATATCAAGAAAAGATAGACGAGATAGCATCTGCAGAATTAGATGTGACAAGAAGGCTTCTTGAGATGGACAAACTAGTTACCTCCAGGATTGAGTTCTATTACAACTTGCTGCAACAGGGTGGTTCCATAAAGGAAGATAAGATCTTTCTTGAATACATAAACACTTTAAAGTCATTGATGCAGGATTGGAAAAAGTACATTGAGGGCGTTGCAGACCAAAAGATTGAACATAATATTAATTTTAATGTTATTAATACGCAGGTTTCTGTTCTAAAAGATTCTGTATGTGAGATTCTTCAAGATATACAGCCAGAACTAATACCAGTATTCCTGGATAGAGTAAATGATAAAATACAAAAAATAGATGCGGATTCAATAGATTATAATGAGGTAATAGATGTCTGATGAGAATTTAATATTAAAGATAGAAAATTTAGATAAGCTGAGAAATCCAGAAGAGCCTATCGGATTTATAAACTGGATAAAGAAAAACCTAGATCTGTACGGGGATGACGAAGAAGAGGTGCCTATAGAGCACATTAGAACGTACTTAAAGTACATTATGGATGAGGTGAAATCCTCTAATTCAAATATAGATGAGTCAAATAAATTATTATGGATTAGAAAAATAAAAAGACTAAGAAAAGGCCTAAAGGCTATTGAGCAGTAGATGGGGAATATGTTTTGAAAAAATTTAATAATAAAATAAATAATTTTTTTTTAAAGAATGCGTCATCACTTCATAATACGTCTGATTATTTTTTAGACCTGTATATAAATGAGGCGGAAAAGATGTCTAAATTTTCTGTAAATAATAAAAAAGATTACATAGTTGCATCAAATACCATAAAGTTTTTAGAATCTTTAAATATTGAAAAAAATAATAACTACATTGCAGATATTGTAAAAAAATCTAGAAGTGCTAATATTAAAAATAGTAATGATTGTTATTACTTTATATTTAAATCTATATTGGAAGATGAAATGATAAATAAAAAATCATATCCGTCAGTTTTTGCTATACCAATTGATGGCATAGTGGAAGAGTATGATTTAAATAAGTGGGGAGAATTAGTTCATAAAGTTTATGATGCTGTAAATTCCGGAGATATGACATATGCAAACGCTATTGATTACTATTCTGGATTTTTGGAATCCGACAACGAGTCTTTTAATTTTAAAAAATGGATTGAATATTACAAATCTGGAGAGCATCTAAAGTACAGCTTAGAAGAGGGAGATATGAAGAAAAAAGCAAATATGCCAGTTGAGTTAATTTCTGGATTATACCACGACACTCCGACTATAGATCATGATCATATAGCTGAAAGCTCTGGTATGTCCATGGTGTTAAAAGAAAATTATAAAAAATGGAAGGGTCAGTTCAATGCCGCTCTAAGAAGGATTGATAGGCTCTTAAGAGGTAGCGAGGATTACGTTGACCCAGAAACCTATGATTCTTTAGCTGACGACCTGCATACTTTGAGCAAACATGTGAATAGGGTTAGGATGTCAGTAACTGCATCAGACCTCGCGATAAGGACTGCTAATAAGTTCGAAAAAAGAGGGTTCTCCGAAGGTGCTAGCATATTGAGAAAGTTCGCACAGGAGGTTCCTCCAGACATGGAGATGACCCCGGGACCGGCAGAGCAGGCTCCGGTAGCGCAGGAGCAGGCTCCGGGGGCTCCTGGGGAGTTGGCTGATGTGGTACCTGCTGAAACACCAGAGGAGCCTGAGCCTGAACCTATAGACATAAAAGATATCAAGCCAATACCCGGCCCATACGCGGGTGAGTACGCACAGCTTGCAGGAGATATAAACCTATCTGATGCGTCAGTAAAGCTGGAAGAGGTGGCCGGAATGCTTGCAGACAGAAGGGTTATAAGGTTGCTGGCAGAGTTTGATATAATGTTGGATAAGCTTGGTATAGCGTCTATGTTTCCAGAACTTGCAGAGTCTCAGGCAAAATTAATCGATTCGTATGGATACGCGTTAACAAGGGTTTCTAAAATGCTTGGTATGATTTCAAGTAGCAACAAACTTGTAGAGATGTCAGATGATAGTGGCGCTCCGGAGCAACAAGAAGAGGGCGAGTCTACGGTCCAGCAGCCAGAAGTGCAGCCGGATCAGGAGCTGGTCTGAGATTTGCCCGGGAGGTTTAAACAATGGACTCAGATCTAAAAAATATTTTTAGCGAATTATATGCGTTGTCAAAATATTATTTAACGGACACACCATACCTTGTCGGGGGTGTTCCAAGGGACCAGATTATTAGTGGTACCGCAACTTTGGGAAAAGTTAATTCTATTGATCTAGATATTACAACAAATAGTTCAGATTCAATGAGGTTGGCGATATTATTTGCCTCAAGAAATAACTTTAGATTTAGAATTTTTGATGATAGGCACATAACAGTTTTTCTTAAAGATTTTAATATAGACTTTTCAAGTAATTATATATCCAATAGGGCTGTCAACTTTTTAAAATCAGAACAGTGCGATGATTACCTGTGTCCTGCATTTCCAGAAATAAAGGATAAGGTTACTGAGGTTTATAGTAGAGATTTTACTATAAATGCATTGCATCAAAATATCAAAACCGGAGAGATTGTTGATATATTAGGAAGGTCTTTTGACGACATAAGTGATAGGGTGATAAAAACTATTCTGCCACCTGAGATAACAATATATGATGATCCAAGGAGGGTGTTCCGAGCTATAAGGTTTTCGACTAAGTTTGGCTTTGATATTGATAATAATATAAAAGATTATGTTAAAAATAATAAAAATATATTTACCAGCCCATCTGTAAAAGATGGTTATATATCATCACAAATATCAACATCCATGGAGCATAATTCTGAAAAAACAATAGAGATTTTAAGAGATATGGACATACTTGGAATCATCCCAATGACAGGCTTGTTTAAAGAGTATATAATAGACAATAAGCTGGTTATAGAATATCTTGATAGCTCAAGCGCATAGTGGACAAGGTGGAAAGAATTGATGATGTTTTGAGAATTTATCATGATGATTTTGTGTTATATGAAAATAAAATAATTAAATGATTAGTACTAATTACTAATATTTTTATGATAATTGAATACTTTTAGGATTTTTAAATTATGATTAGAGGAAAAAGCACTTCGAAGCAATGCCCTTTTGGGCTAGATATTCCATTTGGGTGTAAAAACGCAGGCAGTTCTGTGTCTTTGATGATTCCGGTGGAAGACTTAGATGATGAAGAAAAAGAAGGTCATATTGAGTATAATAATAAAAGCTTAGTATCTGCCATCATGATTGAGGCTTCAGTCTGCCCATTTGCGAGTCAAATTTTTGAAGAAAGCCAATGTACAAATTGTTCTTTTAACACAAAGGGCATTCCATTAGCATCTGGACTAGATGGTTTAAATTCCGGCATCGATTATCCGCATGTGTGGAGGTCGACCACAGAGTCTACTTTTGGCCCAGAGGTAGATGCTTTTGATTATTATTCAGATAATCAAAATAGATTAATCCCGAATTCTATAGCTAGAAGCAGCTATATAGGTCTAATAAAAAATATGTTGGAGAGTAAACATGAACCAAAATAATACAAAAGTCGCCTACGAGGAAACTGTCAGCTACCTGGAAGATGTTAACTATACAGAGGATGGTGACAGAGAGCACGATCAGGAAGAAGGCATGGAGTCTGTATCTGAGTTTCTAGAAGAGTCTGCAGGCGATATAGCGAAAGCCCTAGAGGACCTTGGATCTGATTTTGATGAAGATGACTTAATATCAATAGAGTTCGACGAAGGTTCATATATTCCAGGAACAAAAAGAAAGTCCGACGAGTTTCAAGAAGATGAGAAAGAGGGTGACTGGGCAAATGATAATGATGTATCAAAATTCATGGGATGGCTGGGCGATGCATACCCCACCGGAATTCCAGAGCATGATGGGACATCTATAACCGGCTGCGAAAGGGCTTCTAATTATTTAGATAGGGTTAATTCTCAAATATCAAAAGCCTTAAAGATGGACACGGAAGACGCACTAGACCCGGCCACAATTGAGGGCGTTCGCGTTCAGATTCTAAAAGATATCGTTATATTGAAAAATCATCTCAATAGGCTAAAGAAGATGAAGAAGGATTCTTCCGCAAATAAGCCCTCTAAAATTAAAAAAGAGGCAACGACGCCGGGCATTCAGGTTGTGGCAACCCCGTTCGAAAGAGCCCTAGCTGGTATTTTGATAAACTCAGTTATATCTGCAGGAAGGCCATTTGAAGATGTCTATGACTTTTTAAAGAAGAAGTACAAGCTAGAGGAGAGAGAGGAGCTGGCACTAATGCAACTTGTGATGGATATGGGATTTCATGTGTTTAAAGATCGCGGCTCTATGGGTGGCGAAGATAACCTTGAAGTTGATTTTTTAACAAATTATTTCGCATAAGATTTGAAAATTGAACAAATAAAAAGAAACAAACAGGAGCATTAAATGAATATTTTAAAAGAATTAGTAACCTTGGCAACCCATCTGGATAAGAGGGGCTTTGTAAAGGAGGCAGATTATTTAGACAAAATTGTAAAAAAATCTCAACAAGCACAGCAGGTTCAGCATGCGTTACCATCCTATGTGAATGACGACTGGATAAGAACTAGAGTTGCATCCCCGAAGGGGGTGGAGGCCTCAAAAGCCTTGGAGGCCTATAATCAGGCCTATACGCAAAATGGTCAAGCTATACTGCGATCAATTAATTCGATTGATGTGAAAGGCGAGCAAGGCCTTCCTAGAGAAGAGAGGCGGAGAATCCGGGCAGAAGGAACTCCGGAGGAGCGAGAAACTCTTCGTGCGAACCACTATGAAAGGATTCAGAACGCACTTTCTATGTTAGGCGGAAAGGCCTTTGAAGAGATAAAGCAAACGCTTGGAATGGACCCAAGAGAGGCAGATATGGGGCAGGCTCTGCCTACAGCAGCACATCTCTTTGTGAAGTGGGCCCCAATCGTAATGTTCGGAGCAGCCCCTGGCTCTCTCTCCATGGCCGAAGGTTTATCTTTAGATACCCCAGGTGATATCACCAAGGCAATGAGCGGACTATCAAGGCTAATAGAGGAGGGCTCTAAGATCGCAGGAAGTAATCTTCCTGACGATGCTAAGGCTGCGGCTCAATTAACCGTAGATAAGGCGGGTGCCGCATTATCAGCTATAGGCTCATGGGTTTCGGATCCATCACTTGCTCCTAGGGTTTAGTATGAAAGTAACAAGGCAGAATATAAATGAAGAATATAACACAACTGTTGGTTGGGTTAATGACTTTGGAAAAGATTTAGAAAAAAATGCCGACTTTCTTAGTAACTTGAAGTCTATTTTTAAAAGTAGAAGCGAAACATTTTCTACAATAGATGAAAAAATGGCTGATATAAAAACTAGAGTTGGCTTTGATCTTATAAAAGATGTTGATAATAGTCACAGAATAAAAACATCTTCTGCAAAAAAAGAGGCATCTGGGTGTGGCTCAGAGAAAGATGGTGGCGACAAGTGTGGCCCTTGCAGCTCAGGCGGCTCATGTGGTGGTCCGAATAATGACCATGGAGTAGAAAGAAAGGGGAAGGTGGATAGCATTGTAGAGCTTTTAAAGTATATACAAGATACGATAAAAAACGAACCACATTTAGACGAACCTGTTATTTTAGATCGATGTAGAAAAGAAAAAAGCTATGGCCTTGAAAATATAAATGATATGTCTAAATTAAAAAAGTTTATATCAAATGCAGTATCAACTGGTGAGCCGATGTCTATAAAGCTAGAATATATTCCTCAAGAGCCTATAACTTCTTCTGAATCGATGTTTGACGATACTGCAGATTATTATGAACACGGACTTGTAGGCTCAGAGTAACGATGGAAAATGAAATCTTCTCAAAAAGAAAGGCAAATATTTGAATCATTAAAGTTAGATTTTCTAAACTTTGATCCGCCTAATTTTGTTCAAAACAACCTAACGTTAGATGGTTCCACATTTCAAATAAAAGGAAATGGATGGAGCTTTATGTCTGATATATATAGATATATCGCCCTGCAAGCTACAAAGAGAAATGGAAAGCCTGTGGTAATAAAGAAGGGTCGACAGGTTGGCGCAACAGTCATGGCTGGAGCTCTAGATCTTTATTTTACTAACAGCGGGATGTTTAGGTCCCCAGGGCCAAGGGTGTTGCATTTATTTCCAGCCCTAGCTCAGGTCAAAAAGTTTTCTCAAGACAAACTTGAGGGTCTGATCAGAACTGCAAAAAATGACTCAATAAATAAAAACAAGCTAAAAACCCCAAATGCTGTAGACAACCTAACAATGAAACAGTTTAATGACGGAACGCTATGGATAGACAGCCTGGGAACTGATGGAGACAGGATAAGAGGTATGTCTGTGGATATAGCCTTCTTTGATGAGGTTCAGGATATGATGGGGCATGCTATTGGAAATGCAACAAAAACATTAACTGCAGCAAAGTATGGGCCAATTGGACAAGGCGTTCAGGTTTATTTTGGAACGCCAAAGGAAAGGGGTAGTTATTTTTCCAAACTTTGGGAAATTTCAGATCAGAGGTATTATCATCTGGGTTGTAAAAACTGCAAAGAAACTTATCCATTTTACCTACCAGATGATAACAGGTGGATGGATATATGGGTAGAGGGCTACACGATAAAGTGTCCACTCTGTGGTCATGAGCAGCACAAGGTTGACTCAATAGAGCTTGGGAAGTGGGTTCCCTCCAAACCATCAGAGAGCGCAAAAATGACCGGATTTCATGTAAATCAGTTATATATTCCATATTTTTCTAAAGAAAATATATTAAACTTAATGCCAGAAAACAACCCTTCTCAAACAGAGAGGATATGGCAAAATGAAGTTGTCGGAGAGTTTTATTCTGGTTATGATGTTCCTATAACAAAGGAAGAGATATACAATAAGTGTAGGGATGCGGATAGGTTCTTTTCTAAGAGGATAAACCCAAGGGATAAGGTTACATATCTTGGTGTCGACTGGGGAGGGAAGACAGATAGCAAAACAGATTTGGGCGGACAGTCTTTTTCTTGCGCTGTAATATTGTCAGTGGGAAATGATGGGGAGCTGCTTATTGAGCACGCGCACAAATTAACTAAAAAAGACTTTAGCTATAAGAAAGAAACTATGCGTGAACTGTATAGAAGGTTTGGAGTCAGCAGGGGAGTATCTGACTGGTTCTTTGGTCAGGACGTTGTTCATGATTTGCAACTTGAGTTCGGAGAAAGATTTTTGGGAGCCCAAGGAAGTGGAAGTCTGATAAAGCCAATTAAATATAGAGAGGATGAGCAAATTATATCGTATAATAAAGACCTAATGGTAGAGGAGATTTTCGATATGATGAAAAAAGGGAAGATAAGGTTTCCATGGAAGAGCTATGAATATATAGAGTGGCTTATAGATCACTGTGTATCTATGGATGCTAAAATAAGGATATCGGGTGGCCAGCCAATCAAGACCTATACAAAAGGGTCTGTCCCAAATGATGGATTGATGGCGCTTATGTACGCATATATGGCTTATAAATTTGACTTAACAAAAGGCTTTTCAATAAGGCCAGGCATGAATACACAGTCTCAATACCCGATAGGTACTTTGGCTCATGCGCCAAAGATTAGATAAGGAGTTGAAATGAGTAGAAGAGTTTCTAGACCAAGCAATATAAATAAAGTGTCAAAGGCTGCCAGCGAAAGTGTTTCTGATATGAGAAGATCTGCAATATCTGATGCTTTAGAGAAATCAAATTATGGCTCAGCTACCACTGATCTATCCAAGGCCGCAATAGCTCACAGCCCAAATTTTGCAAAGAGGGGCTCTATAGTCTCTCCAATGACCGGCCCCTCATCTTCTCAGACTACCGAAAGAATGGCCCCAGACATATACTCTCCATTGTTTCAGCTGGCGAACCTAAACCTTCCGAGAGACCGTGTGACTATGAATGCGTGGAATAGGATATTCTACGATACGCATCCAATTGTCAGAAACGCCGTAAATCTTCATGCGTCTTTTCCCATCAGCAAGATAAATATATCATGCAAAAGCAAAAAAGTTCAAAGATTCTTTCAGGAAATGTCGGAAAAGATAGACCTATATTCAATAGTGTATGGTGTTGCGTTGGAATTTTGGAAAATGGGCGAAGCTTTTCCATATGCAGAGCTGGATAAGTCATCTGGCGTATGGAAGCGGGTTACGATTTTAAACCCAGATTATGTTCATGTTAAGAAGTCTGTCATAGGGGATGATCACTTGATATCCCTAAGGCCAGATGCGGGACTTAAGAGGATAATAAACTCCACATCTCCTGCAGATATGGCCATGAGGAAGAGGATTCCTGGGCATATTATTGATTTCGTCAGAAAGGGGCAGAACATACCTCTTGATAATTTTAACGCCTCTCATTTAAAGCTTCTGAGCTCTCCATATGATATACGTGGAACATCTGTCATTGTATCTGTATACAAAGATTTGATGTTATATGACAAACTAAGGGAGTCTAAGTTTGCTCAGGCAGATGGAATGATAAACCCAATGACATTGGTAAAGCTTGGCGCTGATGGCGACTACAGGCCATCTCAGGCCGACCTTGAGTCTTTCAAAAATATACTTGAAGAGGCTCAGTACGATAAAGACTTTAAGCTAGTTACTCACGCCGGGGTCACCATAGAGAGGGTCGGCTATGGCGGCGGTGTGATGGACATATCTAGTGATGTAACTCATATTACGGAAAATTTATATGCCGGGTTAATGGTGCCTAAAGCCCTAATGGATCAGGAGGGGGCAACATATGCCAGCTCTTCGGTAGGTCTTGAGGTATTGAGACAAAGATATGATATATTTAGAAATATGATAAAAAAATGGCTGGAGATAAAGATATTCGCCCCAATATGTGAAATTCAAGATTTTTTCGAATATGAGGATGGGGAAAAAAGGCTTCAGGTCCCATCTATTGACTTTAATCATATGAATTTATACGATATGGCCGATTACGTCCAGAACCTGTCAACCTTTGTTGGTAATAAGCAAGTGTCAATGCAGACCGTATGTCGAAGCCTTGGGCTTAGCTATGAAGAGGAGCAAAAAAGATTGAGGGAGGAGGCTATTGATTTTGCAATTATGTCTAAAGAGCAGGCAATATTGCAGGGAATGAGACTTTCCGAGCTGATGACATTGGATCCGGAGAAGGCAATACCAGAGCCGTTGGGCGAGACTCCTGACGGGGGTGGCGAAGGCGGGATGCCGGAACCAGGTGGAATCCCGGGAGTTCCTCCCGACATGGGAGGGGGACCTCCAGAAGGTGGAGGCCCAGGGGGCCCGATCTGATATAACATGGTAATAAATTAATTAATTATATAGTGTATTTTTTATAGGTTTGTTATATGAGTAACTTTAATTTACAGTCTTTTGCAGATAGATCAGAGCAGGGTAGCTCCGATGCAGGCACAGGTGTTGGTGAAGCCACCCATGATGTCACTCCTCCTTCGGAATCAGAAAATAATAAGTCATCGCCAGAAGAAGGCACGGCGGCGGCGGCTAGAGTTGCCGTAGGGTTTGCAACTGCAATTAAACAGGGTAACGGCAGTAGATGGACGATGTCAGGCAGTGGGCTCGCTGACCCACTCACATATATGATGCCGAGCAGCGTATCTAGCCGGGCCAAGGCTTCCGCCGGTTCCACAGAGAGTAGGGGTGACGGAGTAATCAAATTTTTAACAACACTATTAGGAGAAGCTGAGTCTGTTAATAAGAAGTTTAATCCTTTATTTGATTTGGTTAAGTCAATGGGTGATGATAAAAATGCAAAAAAACTTTTAGTAGCTCCACCTGCCAAATGGATTGAGGAGATTCTATCTGGATGGGAGCTTGTCCATGATTACAAATCTTGGTATGGGGAAGAATCCGTATATGATTTCGTAGCAGGAAGAAGTGACAGCCTTTTGGATAAGTTTAAGGATTCATGGTCTAATATAAACAGGTTTAGAGAAACAGATCTGTTTGATGATATATTTGATCTGTTTTCACAATCAAGAGGTTCTCTTGATACTGGGCGCTCCAATGTTGAAGACTTCTTGCAAAGCATTCTGCTATGGAGGGCGGTCCTTCGCGCCATGAAAATGGTTATAGATGGCTCAATTGTTGTCAAAACAGAAGAACCTGTTGCTACGAATAAGGACCCCGAAGAGAAGCTGGAGGAGCTGAGGATGTCAAATTTGAACATTCAGTTGTCATCAGTAAGGTCTGCAAATAATGCGGCATCCGTAGATAGAGCTACTAAAAATATAATGATCGACAGGAGTAGGCTTTCCTCTGGAGAACAGGTAATCCTCGTATTCTACTTCGACGGACCAGATTCTAAAAAACTTTCAAAATCGGATAAAGATTATGCTATGTCAGTTCTGATGGAATATATAGACATTGCAGACTACCTGGATGGATATAAGATTGGAGAGGTGATTGGATTAGAACATATAGATAAAAAGACAAAACTATATTTAGAATTAGACAGAACTCTTTTAAAAGACCTTATTGAGAAATTTGATGATATTTATGAGCTTTTTAAAATAAAGTATAGAGAGGGCTATTTAAAAGTTGAGGCATGCAATTTGGATCTATATAATAAAATAAAAAAGATTGCCAACTCTACTACCACCTCCTACTACACTGTAACAACGCCTTCTGGCAAGAAGACCGATCTAAGTATTGCGGATATAGTTATGGGCAGAGGCTACTCCTCGGGCCTGGGAAATAAATTTAAGGCAAAATCATTGTCTAAAAAAGTTTTGAAAAAAAATAAAAAATAATTGGCAGTTTATTGTTATGAAAAAAAAATCTTATAGTTCTAAAGAACAAGTTATCAGTATTAAACCGATATCAAATACGCCGGTGCCATCATCGCCAGAGGGTCTCACCGAGGAGGGCGCAGGTTCTGCAACTGACAGTGCCGGAAGATCCGGATTTGGGATGACTTTTCAGCAAAGCGCTGTAGATATAGACGGAGTCCTTCCATATGATGTAACTGGAGTATATGATGATTTTAAAATAAAGCCACCGGTTGATAACCTAGACGCACTAGTAGAGCTCCTGCTTAGCCTGGGAGACACAATGGACAAGGAAAATAGAAGTCTTGCAGACTTTTCAGATTTTTTACTAACAAAGTACGCAGAACAGCGTGATGCAGATGTAACCAGAATGTTTAATGACGTTATAATTAAAATTAAAGATTCGGATTCTTTTAATAAAGATGACATTATAATTAAAATTACAAAAAGATATAGCAGATATATAAAGAATTATTTTAATAAATTTAATGATTTGTATAAATCAAAACAATTTGCTTATAACAAAATACTAAATGAAATAGGTAGTGATTTTTAAAAATGATAAATAAAAAATCATATATATTAGAATCAGACCCAAAGTATGTTGCAGAGCAAATACATGGCATTGTAAAGATAATGGTAATGAGAATGCCCATGGATAGGAGGGCGCCTTCTTTTCAGAATATAAAGGGAAGGCTTGATGACTTTAATACAACAGAAATAGGGTCTAAAAAAACCCCAGGTGGTGCGTCAATAGGCGTTAGTATAGGGCTTATAAAAAATATTTTAAATGGAAGAGATCCGTTTTTTATAAGATTGGTCTTAGATGAATTATCTAATATATTGTAGGGTTTGTTATGGATAGAATAAATAGAATTGTTTTAATAAAAGATATGTATTGTGAGATAAAAAAAGAATCCAGCGCAAGTATGTATGATTTTTACGAACCAAGAAGTGGTGGCGCTAATCACAAGCAATATGCTTTTAGATATCATGAAGGTAGAGATGAGTTTGAAGTTATGGAAACCCCGGGGTGTGAAAACATCGGAAGTCTTTATCAAAGTGGTTCTAATGTATACAATTCTTTAATGCTAGTTAGAGAGCACTGGTATAAATTTCCCTTTAGTGGCGGCTCTTGTACTCCAAGCTCTCAGGCGTACCCCATATCTGGAGAACAGGTAGATGTTGTGCCTAATTCTAAGGGCACGCCTGTTCCACAGGATGCGTCTCATCTGAGCCCAGATGAGCTTCTTCAACTCTCGCCAGATGAGATGCTTGGGTCTGCAAAGCCGACGAGCCGCGTGCAAGAGCTGTTCCCATCTGGAGCGATTAGAAATAGGCTGCAGAATATAAGACATTCTGATTCAGATTTTGCAAGCGTTGAGACCGTTAGGCCGTCTGGAGGCCAGCTTGCTGAGTTTTCGGGGGGGAACTGGAGATATCATCAGCCAAACCTTGGAGAGATGAAGTGGTTTATAGAAAATGGAGTCACAGACTTTATAAGGCTCAGTGGAGATGGCTCTGGAGATATTATAAAGGATCCTCAAGTGGGCGTCAATATAACGATAGCTGTTCAAAAAAGGTTTGTAGAAGGGCTTGGGGCCAAGCTTCACAGGCCTAGCGCTCATAGCGGCTATAGGTTTGGTCAAGGATACACTGGGTCTATAAAGCGCTGCAACCCCATATTATCTGGTGGGAACTGCCTTGTTCATTGTCGGTGGGGAGCGGATAGAACTGGATATATTGTGGCTGCATTTTTAAAAGAATCTGGAGCTATGACAGATTTGGAAGAATTATGGAACTATACGATTGGTTTTAACAGATGGGAGAGTAAGGTCTGCAGAAATGCATCAAATCTTGGATATTCTAAATATTTAGATGGCTTTTACCCATTAGATCAGTTTTGTAAGCGACATAGTGATTGCGATGTTTGTGATAAGCTAGAACAATTAAGATAATTACTAATAGATTTAGTATAGTTTGAATATTATATATAAAATGGGTTTTAAATGAAAAAAATATCTTGGCCATACTTCGAGACAGAAGAGGAGCAAAAAGCAAACTTAGGCTCTATGTCGGAGCCTGATGATTCTGATATGAGCATTGATATGTATTCTAATGTTTATGATACGATGGTTCCAGATAAGTCGGTAATGGAGGAGGGGCAGGAACCCTCCTATGGGTATGGCGAAGGAATGTTCAGTCCGGTTGCAGATAAGGACTATGATGACGTATATTTAATATCTAATGCGTCAAGATCCTACAAGATGCTAGACAGGCTCAAAGAGGGGGCGTCTATTTTAGACATAGAGTCATCACACAATGACTCAGAACTTTTATCCAAATCGGGATTTAATGTTGTATCCATATGTCAAGACAAAAAAAGGATTGCTCAAAGTACGGATTATGAATTAATAAAAGACGATGCTAGATATTATAATTTTTCTAGAAAGTTTGATGCTTTCAGATGCCTAAAGATACTTAAGAGTGATATGGATTATGAAATTCTTATTAAAAATATATATAATCACTTGAGGCCGAGATCTTTTGGAGTTATAAGAACCTCTAACTTAGATTTAAAAATTTTAAAATTATTGAAAAATAATAATTTTAAAATAAATAAAATATCAAAATTTAAGAATGCGGGTTCGATATTTTCCGACATCTTTGTTGAGAAAAATGATTTAGATAAATTCGCAAATATAGAAATTTATTCAATAAATGACAAGAACTTATGCCCAGTCACCGGAGGCTCAGTTGAAGATAACTATATATCCGCTATGTTCTTTGGAAGCGATTTTAACTTCAGCTCTGCAGAGTCGTTGAAAGAGTTTGAAAAAGATCCATTTAAATACATAGAACCTATTGCGAAATTTTCATGTGATGTAGCCAAGACGTTTTATGAAAAAGTTGCTGGATTGCAGGTATATCCATCTCTAAACTCCGAGGCCGGGCTTGTATTCGAGTATGAAGAACCACAGGATGTTTTGTATCATATGGGCACTGTTCCATACTCGATTGATATAATCTTTATAGATAGCTCAATGAGGATTAAAAAAATATCTAGAAGTATAGAGCCCGGAAGTCTTGCTACTTTTGGATGCCATAATGTAAAATACGTATTGGAAATATCCGGGGGCCTTTCTAACAGGCTTGGCATAAAAGAGGGCAGCCTGATAAACATACAAAAAGATGAATCAAATATTATAAATTCAATAAGCAAATTCTCCAATCTGTATAATATTGGGAACAAGAACGTTATATTTAATTCAAAAAATAAATCTTTTAAATATGGCGATTATAACATAATTACTTTCGATAAGTTCTCCACACCATTGAAGAAGATTGGTGCCGAGAAAAGAACTTCTGATGTGCATAACTCTGTAAAAAATCTTCACAGGAAAAACCCAAGGGTAGATGTTTTTGATATAGACAGAGAGTTATTTTCAGACAATTCATTTGTTAGATTGTACAGGGCGAGGGCTGCTACGAAAGATGATAAGGCTGTACATAGGGGCTTCGATAATAAAGCGTTTTATATAGAAAAGAATGAAGATGGAGATAACATATACATAGATATTAAACTTTCAAATATCATAGACAACGAAGCTTTGAAAAAAATATCATCTAATTACTGCATACTGTCTAGCCCAGAAAAAAGCTTCAAGGGGTTTGCAAATATTGATAAGAAGATGCTAAGTAATATAATAAGCTTATCTTCGAAGGAAGGCTCCAAATCAGTGTTTGTCACTAGGGCTTCCGGAAATACAGATATACTTAGAGATATTATATGTAATAAAATCAAAATGCATAGCTCTGCAAATATTTTAAAAAATTGCGATATAATGCAAATTCCAAATAATTTTAGTAGTGAGGATATTATAAAGTCCGCCTCAAAGAAGTACTTGACTAAGAACATACATTTAAACAATTATAATATTAAAAACGCAGGATTCCCAATTGCAAAAGAAGTGAGGGGTAAGGCGGCAGATGCTGAGAAAATGCTTGAAAGTGCACAGAAAACATGCCAGAAGCTTAGAGAGTCATTTCAAAAAAATCTCAGCGAGTATGAAAAAATACAGGCAAAGCCAGATGCAGTTAAGGCTTCGAAGGGAGAGTACAGACTTTCTTCGAAAAGACTTATTAAAAAAGTGAGATCCATGCTTTTAAATATAAGAGATTCAATACGAGTGTTGAATGATATAAAAGATGTGTCTACAACTGGAGAGATAATAGATGCGCTGATAAGTTCATGCTCTCCGGCATCAGAGTCTGCTCAGGAAATCTTTAACCTTGTTGATAAAATTGAAAGCCCTGAGTTTTTCGCGGCACTTCAAGAAAATTCTTCAAACTTCGATCAGTCTGCAGAGGATTTGAGCTCATCCATGGGCCGGGCCAGAGACTATATAAATAACAACATACTAGGTATAGTGTTAATATCTGAATAATTTTTTTACACAAAAATTTAATATGATTAATAATAATATATTAGCTGTAATTACGTGGAATTAAAATTTATGTTAAAAAAAATATCATTTTCTCCGAATACTAGCTTAGAGACCGTAGAGCTTAGCGAGATAAAGGCTAGCCCACACCTCTTAGATAGAATGGATAAACTAGCTAGCAACATAAGAGAAATTGCACCACAGTCTGATGACTTTCTATATTTTAGTATTATATTTTTAAAATCAGCAGAGGCGTGCCTTATTAATGAAAGCGGAGACCTTAAGAAGGTATCTGGTGGCGAAACGGCATGGGGATACTTTGATGATGACTGGAAGTGGCATGGAAACGTTCAGCCGCACAGAAATAACAATAGAGACATATTCCCGGAGTCCGAACTAAGAAAGGCTGCGAAAGACTGGATTGGAATGCCATTATGCAGAGACCACGAATCTAGTTCTGTAGATGGAATAAGGGGAATAATATTAGACACTCATTACGATGAAAAGCTAAAGCAGGTCGTTGGGCTCTGCGCCCTCGATAGAATAAATTATCCAGATTTAGCAAGAAAGGTTCAGACAGGCCTGGTTAGGTATGGCTCAATGGGCACTGCAGTCGAAACATCCGTGTGCTCTGAGTGTGGAAATAAGGCGCAAACGCAGGAACAGTACTGTGAACATATAAACAATAAGAACGCCTGGGGCGAAATAAACGTTGGGCTAAAGCCAATAGAGTACAGCCTTGTTGTTCAGCCTGCAGAGCCGGGAGCTGTGCTATTACGGTGTATAGCCTCTCTAAAAGAGTATAAGAGTGAGTTCACCCAGCATGGCGTCAAAGACTTAAATTATATGTTAAGCTCTTTGAGCGAGCAGCAGGCAGAACATCTTGATAGGATAATGAAGACGGCATGCGGAAAAGACGGATGCTCTATAGTTGAGCGTAAGAAGATAGTTAGAGGGTTTCTGCTGAATAATGATTTAGTTAAAGATGCAGAAAGAAAAGTTATTTCGCTTGAAGAAGCGGAAAGAGCTGCTAATATAGTTAGCAGAATTTCTGGAGGGAAGTCATTAGAAGAAATAAGTAATGATACAGACTCTCCAGAGTACTCCTTCCTTAGTAGACTCGAAGTGTCTATTTTGGGAGGTGGTGGTCGCACCGAGGTTACTGGAGACCAGAGGGCTCTTACCGGAGAGTCTATATTACCCGACGAAGGCTCTCAGATGGATGGTATGAGTCCAAGAGATCTGACTGGATCTTCGGGTCCTATGGTTGCATCGACTGATGGTGAGTCAAGAGTTGATACTTTCGATACAGGAGGTGTTATCGAAAGAAACGTGTATTCAAAACAAAACAAGAATGAACTTGAGAAAAAAGCAATTAATTCCATATTGGAGGATATTATGAATGAGGCAAGATTGAGAAAGAGGGCGGAGCTCCGCCGTCGAATCGCATACCATCAGGGTGGGTCCGAGGGCGTAGAACCAAGCACTTACAAGGATGAGAAGGCACTAGAGGGTAGGCTGAGGGGCGAAGATCGCCAGATGAAGCAAGATAAGGGAATGGGCGGTGACTCAGGCATGATGCCCGGTGACGAACAAGTTAAGCAGAAGCTTAGCAGGGCTCAGATAGAAGAGCGCAGGCTTAAAAGAATGGCGTACCATCAGGGTGGCTCTGATGGTGTTGAGCCGAGCACTTATACTGACGAGAAGGCCCTAGAGGGAAGACTCAGGGGCGAAGATCGTCATATGAGGCAAGATAAAAGTATGGGTGGAGACTCCGGCATGTTTCCTGGTGATGAGCAGGCCAAGGCGAAGCTCAGCAGGGCGAAATATGAAGGGCCGTCTCTACGGACAAAATTTTCTGCAAAGACAAGAAGTGGAAGGCTAGATAGAGCTGGTTCGGTATTTGAGGTTTTTGCAGGTAGTAATAAAGTCATTACGGCAACTGCTAAAGAAATCTTTGGAACCGAATTATCTGAAAATTGGAACTGGCTATCTAGCAAGGAGTATGGACAAGAAGTTTGTAAGCAGATTAGAGCACACGGTTTAGACTATGTGTCGGGACTCCTTAAGGTTGCGCAAGAAGAACTTCCGCCGCCTCCAGCCGGAGGAGATATGCCTCCACTTCCAGGTGAGGGGGGAGGAGACATGGATCTTCCGCCCATGGATATGGCAGAACCCGCAGAAGAGCTTCCTCTTGCTATGGAAGATGATGCAGAAGGTGAGTCAGAAGACCCGAAGGACGCGATCGAGAGCGCCTTGGTTGATATAGAAGAGCGGGTTGATGAAGTTAGAGACTTAGCATCCCAGCTTGGTGGGGGTCAGGACGTTGACATAGATATCGCAGTATCCCCAGAGGGTGCAGACATCGGAGATGATGGTCTTGGCGAGCTGCCAGTTCCTTCTTTGGCGTCTGAATTAGTCCAGAACCTAAAGACGGCAATGTCTGAGTTAAATGAATCTGCAGATGAGCTAGCCTTAATTGCGGAAACATTCGAAGGAGAGAAGCAGCTTACTGCCTCACAGCGTACAGATCTTAGAAAAATTGCATTTGATGCACTTAATGATTCCTATGATCTAAATGCCGAAACAAAGGCTCTAGTTAGGGTTACGGCAGGATTGGTAAAGAGTGCTAACTGGGGTGCTGAAAATACAAGCAGCATGGACGATGGTCCTGCTAATTCTGTTAATTATGCGGAAGACAAAGAAGACAAAATGGATGACAACTATGTAATGGAGCACGATCTAGATGAGGGTGACCTGAATAATCCCAGCATGGAAGCAGAGGCTGATGATGCCGAAGACGGGGCGAGTAATGACCTAATGGTAGAAGCCATGGTCTTAAGAAAAGAGAGAAGGGAAGCTATTCTTAAGCATGCTGAGAAGTCTGAGTTGAAAGATAGAAAGAGCAAAAGAGAGTCTCTTTTTAAGAATGCACAAATGCAGGAGCAGGGTGTTGAGGAGTTGGTCTCTGAGGTCGCCAATGATATGCAGAGTCCAGACGAATTGCTTGGGGCAGCTGCTGACGGAGATGACGATAACGATATCAGTGATGCTGACGATGACACTAGCGCAACAGTTGCCCTTGCAGGCTCCTTAAAAGGAAAACTGCAAGATGCTCTTAGCGATAAGCATGCGGAGGAAGAACGAGAGACTTATAAGCTCAGGTTAAGAAGAGCTTATGACGTTGCAATGAATATGCAAAGAAAGGGTCTCCTCTCAGAAACAAAGCCATCCTTGGATAGGCAGGTTGATGAGATAATGCAGTTTGACTCAAATGCTTTTGAGGCATTCAAGAGAACGATTGCTAACACAAGGCCTCTCTCCTCGGTTAAGACAGCTTCTGATCTTGGAGGTGTTAATATAGGGGTTGAATCTCCAGAGTCTTCGACAACGGTGAGAAATACGGTAGATGTGCTAACATCAATGTGGAAGTAGGTGATATTATGATTGGAAATAAATATACAGGAGATAATATTGCTGCTGAATTTATGAAGATTATAAGCTCAAAGTCTTCTCCAGGGAAAACCCTGGAGAAGGCTGCTTCTGTCGAAAACGATCTAGTTGAAGCGGCAGAGGGGATGCTTATGGAATCTAAAGATGAAAGTCCAGCGAATAACCCGATTGAAAATGCTTTGGAGGCTGTTGAAAATATGCTCGGAGACGAAGGAGCCCCCTCCGCTGATGCAGATAGCTTGAGTAGTGTCGATCAGGACGGGCTAGATGCCCATGCTGCATTTAACGCTTCTGAAGCTTACCTTATAAAGGGACTCGGCAAGATAGCTGGAGGGCTGAGGAGAAAGGACGAATCATTTGCGGCGGATATGGTAGAGGCAACGGCAAGAAGTATTTATGGAGACATAATGAAAGAGGCTGCTCATCGTAACAATATAATGAGCGGCCTTTCCAAGGTTGCTCGCGAGTTGTCAAGCTCCGGAGATAATTTTGCTTCAGACTTAGTTAAAGCCTCCATGAGGAGAATTAAAAGGGGATAATTTAAATATATTTGGTAGAATAAAAAAGAGGGAGAAATTCTCCCTCTTTTTGCATTTAATATATTAATTTTATTAATGATATTGAAGTAAGTATATTCGGAGACTGATTTGTTAAAAGTTATACATTCTGGAAACGCACTGCCACTGAGTTTAACTGTAGATCCTACAGCTGAGTTTGAGCCTGGCATTTTTGCGCAATTGAAATTAGTAGGTAACGATATAGCGGCAGGCGTTAGTGACGGAACGGCCCCATTGGGAATAATAGATGATGTCAGAACTACTGCATTTACCAGTTCAAAAATTGATGAAATAGTTTTAATAGAAGGCGTCTCTTCTGAAATAGATTCAAATGGGGATAGGGTCAGCTCCGCTGATTTTACCGGAGTCCTAGATAGTCCGCATGTTGTTGAGGCTAGCTTTACCTCCACCATATCTGTTGTTCTGAACGCTATAAATGGAATAATAACAGTTCCAAAGGGGACAGAGCTAAACCATGATTCTGATGGCGACGGGACTATGGACGGCTTTAGAATGATAACCAATTATATTTATAGGATTGCAAACAAGCCGGGAGATGATTCTACTTTGGGGTCGGGAAGAATAACGGTCCATTATCAAAGAGGAATTTATGCTACAGATCAATTTGATACAACTCAGACATATCCTCTAAATTCCACCCTCTATGTTAATCTAAGCGGCAAGCTGACTACAAAGCAACCTACTGCTAATCATCCGGGAGTTGCCTTCGTAACAGGGCCTCCGTCTGCCGCAATGGGTACCCTTGAGTTTCTTTTATTGTAATATGGCAATAACTACTAATTAAATAAGTTTGTTGAGTTCTAAAATATCTTTAGGAGTGGATTAAAATGTCAAATCGTTGGGTAAAAGAAGACAGGGTCGCTTGGACCAGAAGCGAGGTTATGCAAGAGCTTGAAAAGAAGGTTCTGGATAATATGCGTCGTGTCGAAGCTATGGCTCAAAAAATAGCACAAGATAACACTCAGGCAAAAGTAGACGCTGTAATGAGCTCAAGCGCACCTCTACATGAAAGAACAGAGGCAATAAAGAATTTAGCTGATGATGAGCCTAAAGATTCTGATGTCGTAGATGATAATGAAGTCGATGACGAAGTTACAAAGGAAGCCATGGTTGCGGAGCTGAGGCTGATGGCCCAGGCCGCTATATCTAAGGGAAATATAAAGGTAGCTTATAAAATTGAAAGAACAATTGAAGAAATTTTAGAAGAAGAAGTCTAGAGGTTTGTTTTAATGAAGGTCAACACGAGCAGGTCGTCTGAAATATTTGACGAGTTTATAAAAAATTACTCTACATATAAAAGCGGTGTTGATACCGGAACAAAGTCTAGAATATCAAAGATAGCGGGTAGTTCGAGAATTATAAAAATCGCATCGTTAAGAGCCGGAGTGCAGCTTGCTTCTGGAGTGGCCGACGCTGGCGGGACGATTGCTATTGCAGGAAAGGTTATAGGTAATCTTGCAGATGTCGTAAAGCACGTAGATGTCCTTCCAATCGGCGTTTGGGCCAAAGCGGTTGGGGCGGCTGACAATCTTCCCTCTATTATGTCAAGGCTTAGGGCCGGGGCTGTAATAGATGCCTCGTCTGAGGGTGCTGGTGAATTGGCCAAGCTTTCATCAATGGTATCAAAATTTGATCAAGTTGCCACTAACGCTATAAAGAATAGTGATGAAATGATTAACTTTAGAAAAACTTCATCGGCAGCATTTCCCGGTGGAAAAAACACATGGGTAGGTGACTTAGAAACTGCAATTACAAGAGTGTACATTCAGGGAACGATAGATGCGGTTGGAACTGGAAAATCCGCTTCAAAGATAATGGAAGATAGCATTACAGAGGTAATAAGAAATGGTGGTGCAAATTTTAGGTACGAACTTCCAGGTAGCATAGCAGGGTGGAAAAATATTGCCTCCAGGCAACCAGAGTTTATAGACGCAGTAGAAGGAATGGTTAAGGGAACGGCCAGGGTTGAGCCAGATGAGCTTGCGGGAATGTATAGGCGTGCTGGAAGTGCTCGAAAAGGCGGCGAAGGTGGCGCAGACCTCAGGCAAGGTGGAGCAAGGGAGCTCACCAGGGGTGAGGGTGGAATAGAAACTGGTGTAGCGAGGTATACTGACGAAGCAGGAGATGCGGGAGCTGGTGCCGCCAAAGGTACGGATGATGTGGATATACGAGATCCTGGTGTGCCGTCCCGAGTAGATAATCCTCAGCAGATAGACCAATTGGGTGCAACTACTGCGAAAAATGCAGAAGATATCGCCGCAATAAGTCGATTCAACGAGACGATGCGGGGCCAGGTTGGCCAAAGCATGAACCTTGAACAAGTAATGGCGCTATTCCAGGATATGAGCAGGACTCAGCAGGAAACGGTACGCGAAATGGCGCGGTCCATGGGAAGTCAGAGCGTAACTGTAAAGCAGATTAACCAACAAAGCGTTGATGGGGCAGTGACAGGAGCGGGAAGAAAAGCTTCTGCCCGGGCCAGAGAGACTTCCCGTAAGGCTTCTGATGGGATACCGAGAAGAAAGCAGAGGCTCAGACAGGCTCAGGCAGGCGGAAATCAAGCTGATATTACAAGACTTCAGGATGAGATAAGGCGTCTTGAAGAGATAACAAGAAGGTCGAACGCCGGAACGCAGGCGGTCAAAGAGACTGCAGGCTGGAAAGCATTAATTCCTGGATCGGCAGCTACCGCATGGAAGTGGGGTAAAAGAATTTTAGTTGGCGGTGTTCTCATCGGGGCAGGATATCTTTTATACCAGTGGCTGACCGGACCAGATGGGGATGAGGCATTTCTAAGAGTTAAGAATGCGACAATTCAGCCACAACTGATAGAAGATCCGGCGGGCAGGCTAGTCCCCGTTGTTGAGGCGGCAATTACAGCGCTTAGGGCTGTGGAGTTCACTCCTGCCAGCGTTTCAGATGCAAGGACTGGCGCCTATATAGAGTTTTTACAAAATACACTTTTGCCAGCCGTATCTTCAGTTGCTCAGGATGGTAGAAACTTTGCTCTCCCAGAGGGAAATGAGAACGGCCTTATAATAACAGGTCAGGCAACTTCAAACACTGAAGCTCAACATCTTGCGATGCAGCCGGCAGGTTCTTTCGAGCCGGATGTTGTCTCTGGGGATGAGGCTGATTTTATTGCCGCAGAAGATGCAGTTGAGAATCTTAAAAATGAGTTGCAAAGATTCAGCGAATCTGTGTCGAAAACTCTTACTGACGGAATGCAGGCTCAGGCAGGAGATAATGCAAACCTGGGAAACCGCGACTGGAATCCTCGTGGAGGTGGTGGCCAAGTTGGAAGTGGTGGCGCTAGCGGCGTCGGCGGAGCACCCGGCCAGAGAGGTCAGCAGGGTGGTGGCTCGGGACTGGAAGGCCGAAGAGATCCGGGTGGTCGTGGTGATTTAAGAAGAAATGAAATTGCTTTAGAAATGGATCTATGGGGAGAAACGTGGAGAGTTGTTCTTCCCGCAAGATCTAGAAGAATTGGCGGACAAAGAGTTAGTACTCTTAGATCTGATATAGCGGAAAAGCTTGGCGATCCGCCACCAGATGGCACAAGGCCTGGTCCAATATATAGGGCTTTGAATACCGCCATTGGAAAAGAATATGTTGGGCTTGGTGAAAATAATGATCCACAAATTGGCGGCGGCCATAGTGATTGGTCAAATATAATGCAGTCAGACCAGGTCAGGCTGAATGATGCTACTGGAGCTAGAATATCATTAGCGATACAAAGAATGGCCAGATACAATATAGATTCTGTAAAAGAGCTAAGAAAAGATTTACTAGAAGACAGCAAAGACCGCCTTGGCGAGGGGCTTTTCAATACTTCTCCAGCCTATAGGGATGAGAAGAGGTCTCTTAGGGCTCCAACTAGAGAGAGCCGAAGGCAGGAGCGGAAAGACAGAAAGAGGCGCAGAAGGGAGTCAAGAAGAAGGGCCGGCCTTGATATAGGCGGTCTTCATAAGGTCTCAAGTAAAAAATCCTTATATGAATCTACTAATATAGATGATTTAATCGAAACAAGGATTCAATATAATATGAGTTTCAATAAAAAAGCAGACAAATATTCTAATGAATATTTTAGAGATGCCGTTAAGGGTCTTAATGACAGTTCTGTAAAGACTTATTATGCAGGGTTTAAAGACATGTATAATGAGAGGCCTGAGAAAAGGCCAAAGGATACAAATTCCTTATATATGATTGGTGATGAAACTGGTTCAGAGTTAGTTCAAAGGGCCCACCCGAAGTCCATTGTTGTCTCAGACGCAATGGGAAATGGTGGCCTGGTAGAAAATCTCTTGGAGCAACACCGTCACGGAGAAGAGGTGGCTTTCAGCACTCCAACCGGGAATTATAGATCAAAGCATGCCTATGTTTTAGAAGAGCTCAAGGGCTTGGCTAAGATGGCAAGATCAGAGAATAATGCGGAAGCGTTTGAAATGATCAAAGGTGCTATGGTTGAAATCGTGTCTTTAAACCCAAAGTTAGTTTAAAATAAGTTTTTGACTTATAAAATATTAATTCAATAGTTGGATTAATATAATTAAATTTTTATTAAGGAGAATAATAAAATGGCTCTCAAAATTTTACAACCAGGGTATGTACCCTTGGGCCAGTTTGATCTGAAGGTAAGCTCAACCGTTTTAGGTGGCGAATGTGTGGTTTTATCACAGTCGACTTCTGATGGTGGAGCAAAGGACACGGAGCAGTATATGAATACTGGTTCTACCGAACGCCCAATGTTTGAACTTGGTGGACCTCATGGCATACCCATTGATTCCGCTGGTGGAAGTGCCCAACCGGTAGTCCCAGGATCTGCTGCTCAACTATGGAAAAGCCGGTTGCAGGCAAATTCTACAACTGGTGGTGGATATGTTTCGCTTTTCGGCTTGGCCGATGACGGAACATCTGGGTATGGTACCCTTTTCGGTGAACTAATTGGTGGAAACGTAGGTCGGGCGACCTCAGTTTCTGGCGCTACTGTCATTGGACCGGCGACACACCTTGCATCTGGAAAGGTGACTGTCTGGACACAGCAAGGTCTTTATGGCGTTGCTGGCGCACCAGCAAACTACATTGATGGTGGTGCTTGTGTTCCAAACGAGCTCTTGTACGGTGTTGGTGGTGATGAACTCACCCCCGGCTACCTCGTATCGGAAGCCAACGATGCTGCAACTTACGACGCCTATGGGCAAGGCGGCGGCGTTGCTATCTTTGTAGGATTAATGACAGATTCGTCATTAGTTCGCACTTCAACCCTTTTAGCTACAGGCACAGCGACAACTGACGAAGAATATGCTGCAGTATACCTACTCGGACCATCTGCACCAGGTACTATCTTCCCAGCTATCTCTGGCGGCTAATCTTTAACATTAATAGGAGAAAAAAAAATGTCTAATATGTTTAATACACATGGTGAACTAAATGCCTCTAATGTAAAAGAGGCGCTAACGCAGATTGTAAAATATGCTGCTGTAATTGAAGATTTAGGTTCTGCGAATGATTCCGCATCCGCTGCTCCATCATTAACTGATGGTCAGAGAGATGAGATGATTAAGCAGGCTCTAATGACACAGGAAGGTAAGATTGCCCTCGGTCAGGCCATGGCTAACCCAATTCGTAAGAACTTGGATTACCAGGGTGTTGGTCGTAAGGCTCTAGTTGTCGATCCCCTTCCTCAGGGCGCTCTGCCCATCTATGACCGAGATATTGATGTCGGCGCAGTTGTTGTTTCCAGCAACGGTTCCGCCCCAGAATCTCGTGTCTTTGGTGACCGCGTGACCGTTCCTGAGTTTGAGATTGTTTCCAACCCAACCGTTCGTATTGCTGAAGTTAAGCGTCGTCGATTCAATGTCGTCGATCGTGCTCAGCAAAAGGCTAGGCAGGAAATTCAGGCTCAAGAGGATGCTAACGTCTTTGCCGCTCTAGATTTTGCTGGTGACAGCTCTTCTGGTGGTGGTACAAACGCCAAGCAGACCAACCTGGACAACTATAGCGCAGCAGCCACTGGACCTCACGGACCAGATGGTGAGCTTTCCAAGCATGGAATGCTTACGCTTAAGAGACTCATTGATCGTTGGGACTTAGTAACTTCTAAGTACTTCCTCAACATTAATGAGTTTACCGACATTCTCAATTGGGAGTCTGCCGGTGCTGGTGGTCACTCTTCAGTAGACCCTGTAACTCAGAGAGAACTTCTTCAGACTGGTCTTTATGGTCACATCTTTGGCGCCGACATTGTCGTTTCCAAGGTTGTTCCTGCCGGACAAGCTTTTGCAGTTGCTGATCCTGAGTTCGTTGGTGTTATGCCCGTAAGGCAGGACATCGAGGTTCTTCCCGCTGATGAGCCCAAGCAGCTTAAGCTTGGTTGGGTTGTTAGTGAGATTGTTGGTATTGGTATTGTCAACACCCGTGGTGTTGCTACAGGTACTGTGTAATCTTTCTAATAAACTAGAAATAAAACTCACCTCGTCAGTTTGTTCTGGCGGGGTGTTTTTTTATTAATTTTAAGTAATATTATATATATGACTCCAAATCAATTAAAATCAAGACAAAAGTTCATAAAAGCCACACCTTTGGCGGATAGGGCTAGTTGTAGAAATACAAGCAGAAGGGAGAAAAACCACATAGAGGAGGAGGAGTCTCATAGTGAAACTTTTGATACATTTTTTGAATATGAGGAAGAGCTGTCTCAGCTAAAACCATCTAATTTGCAATCTGATTTTGACCCTGATGAGCCAAACTCATACGGGTTTATAGAGATGGAAACTAGTGATGAAGACAGCATAATCATAGAAAGCATTGCTATAAAAATGGAAGAATCAGAAGATATAAAAACTAATAAAAACTCATACATGGTTATGGAAGAGGATTCCGGCAAAGCTGATAATTATATGGATGTCAAGGGATTTGACTTTATACAATGTGAGTATATGAAGAAAGATGGAAATAGGTGTAAAAGACAGGCTCCAAATGGTTTTAAAATATGTTCAATACACAAAAAGATGATTGAAAAAAGCTCAAATAACTGAATTATGGCAAGAAGAAAAAAGAAAAAAGATAAGGAAGAGGGTGAGCTAAGCCTAAAGTCTAGGCTGTTTAAAAAAAGAATATGGACGCTAGAGTTTATGCGCATCAAGGCGGAGTCCACTATAAAAGAATGTGAGAGCTTAATTAAAAAGATAGACTCAGATGGTATAGACGCATATTATAGCGAAAACAGCGATATACTAAGGCATGCTACAGATATATGGAAGGGGTGCTTGAGGTCTGCCGAATTTAGAAAAATAAGCGAAGATATGGAAAGAGAGTAGTTCTATTATTATATTTAGATGTAAATAGAAATCGCATATTGTATTAAGAGTTAAGTTCATAACGCAAAAATGAACCAACACAGGATAATAAAATTAATGAAAGAATTTAAAACATCGGATTTGGGGCTTGCGGCGTTTATGGTCATGAGAAGTCTTCAGCTGGTAAGTGCCGATAGGCTCGATAGCGGAAGGTTCGAGTTTGTTTTAAACGATCCTGAAGAAAAGTCAAAAGCCCTATCGATAGAATATGTTAGCAGTGAGTTTTGTCAGTTTGACAACCAAGTTAGAACATTGAAAAAATTATTATACAGTTCTAAGTAAAAATCTACTAATAATTACTTGGTAACTTGAATAAGTTATAGTTTTGTTTTTTCTAATTTAGTTATGTTTGCATAAACTTAAGTTATGTTTATATTTTGTTTCTAGTGAGTTACGTTTTAATTTTTCAATATAAATTAAACATTTTTTAAAAAGGAAACAAGAAAATGGCTACAACAAAAACAGATATACCGTTACATATGTTAGCGGTAACCTCCGGTGCGACATTAGCGTCCAAGACCGGAGCTCCAATGTTCGAATTTGACGTTCCAGTAGGCGCAACGTCTGCCGGAAATACGGCTCACTTCGAATTTGAACCATCGGCAAGTGCTGCCGCACCAGTTGAGATAGCGGCAAAGGGTGCTTTCGATAATACTTCAATTGCATTTGCGCCAAAAGGAACTGGCGAAGTTAGAATTATTGGTAACTCCACATCTGCTGGTGGTATCAGGTTTTATGAAGATACAGATAACGGTGCCAACTTTACGGGACTTAGAGCTCCAATACTTGCTGGAAACTATACACTGACTCTTCCAAAATCTGCTGGTACTGCTGGATATGCGCTCACCCTTGGTGCTGACGTTACTGATCCGCTTCAGTGGAAGGAAGCCTTGACCGATGGAGGAGCTTTTGGTAGTCTTACTCTGACTGACTCAGCAGGAGCCCTTCAGATTGATGTCGCAACTGGTGATGCATCTATTATCTTTGATAATGCAGGTACAGACAGATGGGTCATTGGTGCTGCTAGTTCTGGAAATATCTTCAGAATCAACAAAGCAAATTCTTCCGGCGTAGCCCTCTCTGCAGCGTTCATGTTCCAGTTGACTACCTCGGGTGCTGCACACGTTCAAAAATCACTTCATGTTGGAGGAAACTCATCGGGTTCTGCTCAGGGAACTGCATCGCTAGTCGCAGCAACTGCCGCTTCTGCTGCGTTCTTGCGATTAGCTGAGGACACAGATGATGGTTCTCACTTTGGAACCATTAAGCCTATTGCTTTGGGTGCTAATAGATTCTATTCGCTTCCAGATGCAACCGGTACATTCATAGTTGGCTCTGCTGCTAACAAGCTTCCGAAGGATGCGATTGCTGTAAACTTTACTTTGGATCAAATATCGGCAGCTGGAGATGTCAATATGTTGTTTGCACAAACTGGAAATGTTAGATTCTCAGTGGGTCTTGATGATTCTGATGGGGATATCTTCAAAATTCACTCTGGTACTACACTAGCTAACGATTCGGACTTCGAAATTGATTTTAGTGGAAATGTTGAAATTAAAAACGGAAACCTTACGGTTGCTGAAGATATTATCGTAACTAAGAAGATAAGAGCTGCCGGACTTAGTGCTGCTGGAATTACAGCCACTGCAACCGATTCTACTGCTGGGTTTATCACACTCAATGAAGATACTGATAATGGAGTTCATGTTATGAAGCTAAGTGGTCCAAGATTACTTGGTGCCGACCAGACGTGTACTCTTCCAAACACAGGTGGAGATGTTCTAACATCCACAAGTATGATTTGGGGCGACTTGACGGCGACTACACCAGATGGACTGAATGGTGAAATGATATTCGGTAAACAGGCTAGCATAAATGGTGCCGGAATGTTGTTCAGAAATGGTGCGGTAGCTCTTACGACTCCTGGTGGTCAGCATGTCGTATCACAGGTTACCTCTGCTGCTGCAGGCTCTGCTACTGGAATTTGCCTTGCTAACTCGGCTGGTCTATGGCTTGCCTATGGCGAAGTAAATGCTCCATCAACTGTTGATAATTATTATAATGGATGGCAGATCAGAATTGTAGAAGGAACGGGACGTGGTGAACAAACAACAATCTCTGACTATACTGGCGCAACGCTTCAGGCTTCAGTTAGCCCAGTCTGGACTAGCGCCGGAGTTATTCCTGACGCAACCTCTGTATACGTTCTGATTCAGAATGATTACACCTTTATTGCCAAGCATAATGGATCAACTACCGGTACGGCAGTTGCATACTTTGCGAAGGATAATCAAGGAGATCTTCCTCAGGCTGGAGACGTAATCTATGCTTGCTATTCAAGGCTTGCTTCGTCTGTAGCATAGTGTTGCTTAGAGCTGTATTTAAAGTTTAGTGGTGTATTATTGGGGGGAGGGATTTCCCTCCCCCCATGTTTCTGTTAA